>Ga0207667_10002391_pt1 | contig 23494 bp, 21 predicted proteins | sample KBSCornC52_FD_184301 | JGI IMG/M metagenome (GOLD analysis project Ga0207667, IMG submission 184301) | Corn rhizosphere microbial communities from Kellogg Biological Station, Michigan, USA - KBS Corn C5-2 (SPAdes) (version 2) | ecosystem: Host-associated > Plants > Roots > Rhizosphere > Soil ...
CGATGCAGCGATAGATAAATTGCGCAGCCTTGTTCGCCATCACGACCTCCTCTCGTTGAGCCGAAGAGCGCGGCGCGCCTGACGCAGGACTCCGTCGAGGCGGCTTACCTCTGCAGAGAGCACGCTGTTTCCGAGATCGGTGAGCCGGTACTTGCGTCGCGCGCGGCCCTCCTCGGGGGCGTCGACCTCATCGACCAGGCCGTCGTTCAGCAGCTTCTTGAGGGCGTCGTAGAGGGTGCCGGGCCCGATCTTGTAATGGCCGCCGGATTGGCGCGCGACCTCCAGCATGATGGCGTAGCCGTGGAGTTCGGCGGCGGCGAGCGCGAGCAGGATGTGGAGGGTGGCGGGAGAAAGCGGCAGGTGGTCGGCGCTGTCGGGGCTCATAGTCGAAAAACGATATATCGATTTCCGAATAGTTGTCAATTTTCGGTCGGGGGTGCGGATTTGCTGGAGGGAGCGAGTCGTGGAGGGTGAAGCTGCCTTAGCCCACCAGGCGTTCCATCACGGCTTTCACTACGCGGTCGCAGCGGATGGCGTGGAAGCCGAAGGCTTCGGCACCGGCGGCGTGGGTCATGGCGAGCAGCTCGTCGCGGAGTAGCTCATGGGCGCGGTGGAGCCGCACCTTTACGTTGGATTCCGAGAGCGAGAGGGCCTCGGCTGTTTCCGCGGTGCTCATGTCCTCGATATCGCGCAGCATCACTACCGAGCGGTAGCCGTCGGGCAGAGCGAGCACAGCCTTCTCCAGGAGGGAAGCTAATTGGCGGCGAGAGGCCTGCGCCTCCGGCGTCGGGGATGTTTCCTGGTTTGCTGGCATGGCGTCATACTCCCGCTCGACTTCTTCCGGCGCTAACGGTTCCACCCTGTTTCTCATGCGTAAGCGCCGGATGGACTCGTTTACAGCAATGCGAGTGATCCAGGTGGAGAAGCGCGCGCGGCCCTCGAACTGGCTCAGGTGTTCATACGCGCGCACGTATGTTTCCTGCATCACGTCCTCAGCCTCCTCGTCGCCGCGGAGAATGCTTCGGATCGCGCGATAGATGCGCTGGTTATGACGGCGCATCAGGATCTCGAAGACCATGACATCGCCCGCGAGAATGCGCGCGACGATCTCCTCGTCGGTCCACTGTTCCCGCTGGGCTTGTTCCATGATTCGAGATTGCGGCATTGCCTGGACTGAGGCCATACACACAATAGACCGCCGAGGACGGCGTTGGTTACATGCTGTTTTTTGTAACGGTTACCTGCAGCCGGGCTCCATTGTGCAGTGGAGGACGATATGGAACTGGATGCAAGACTGAACGTTGCGTGGCGAACCCTTTGGTTGACGCTGGGATTGGTGCCGATCGTGGCCGGGTTGGACAAGTTCTTCAACCTGCTGACCAACTGGGAGATGTACCTGAACCCTCTGGTCCCGCGAATGCTGCACCTTTCGCCGGCCGGGTTTATGCACATCGTCGGCGTGATCGAGATGGTGGCCGGGGTGCTGATCTTCACGCGCTGGACCCGATTTGCTGCGTATCTTGTCATGGTCTGGCTCTGCGCCATTGCACTGAACCTGATCACGCAGGGAACGTTCCTCGATGTTGCGGTGCGCGACCTGGTGATCGCGACCGGCGCATTTACCCTGGCGAAGCTGACGGAGGTGCGGGAAGCTGGGGTCGTGCGCGAATCATCCGGCGCAGTTGCTGTCCTGCAACAGACGCGAGATCGTCTGGCCTGAAGTAAATGCTGGGAGCGGCCGGTTAGCCGCCCCAGCCTCCGGGTAGAGGCAGCAGCGGCTTTGTGTGAGGAGTCGCTCGCTGGCTAGACTGGCTCATGCGATTCGCGGTTCTTGTCGCGCTTGGTGCGGTGCTTAGCGGGAGCCGGTGCACTGCTGCGCAGGTGGCGCATGAGCTCCGCTATGCGCCGGGAAAGTCGATTGTGCTGCGGCTGCCGGCCGGCTTCGACATCGACGTCGCCGCCAGCGGGCTGGGTCGCGTGCGCTTCCTCACCCGGTCGCCGGATGGCCGCATCTTCGCGACGGGGATGTACAACCTCGCAGACAACACTCGCGGCTCGGTTTTCATTCTGGACGGCTGGGATTCCCGGACCCATAGCTTCACGAAGGTTCGTCATTATCTGGATCATCTGCGCAATCCGAACAACGTCGCCTTCTGGACTGATCCGGCGACGGGGCAGGCCTGGCTCTACCTTGCACTGACGGACAGGCTGGTGCGCTACCGGTATGCCGCAGGAGACACGGCGCCGAGCTCGCCGCCGGAGACTCTGATGCGGTTTCCGGACTACGGCCTCAGCTACAAGTACGGAGGCTGGCATCTGACGCGCACGGTGGCGATTGCGCCGTTGGGCGGCAAAGCGCGGGTCTTTGTTGCGGTGGGCTCGTCGTGCAACTACTGCCAGGAGACGGAGGTCGCGCGCGCCTCGATTGTCAGCATGGACCCTGACGGAGGGCATGCTGCGATTGCGGCACAGGGGCTGCGCAATCCCGTGGGTCTGGCGTTCGTGACGACCCGGGAGGGGGCGGCGCTGTTTGCGACGGATATGGGCGACGATCATCTCGGCGACACGCTGCCGGAAGACCCCTTCTTCCAACTAGAGCTGAATGCCGCGCAGCCGCTGAATTATGGGTGGCCCACCTGCTACTTCGCCAACGGCAAGGCCGTGTACGATCGCACGCCGCTGCCGCGAACCGGGGAGCGCACGCTTCCGGCACCGGCGCGGACGCCGGTTGCAACTGGCGACTCGGCGTATGGGAGGCAGGCAGGTGTGGCCGCAGCCGGCACCAACCTCACTGCCGGTGGAGGGCACGCTGCAGGGAAGGATCCCAACGCGGCTCTGGGACATGTGCCCGCTGCGTTGAAGAGTTGCGAGAGCGTGCCTGCGCCGTATGTTACGTTTGTGGCGCACAGCTCGCCGCTGGGCTTTGAGCACTTCACGGACGCGGATCCGGCGCTCGGGGAAAGTTTCCTGGTGGCGCTGCACGGCGCAGGTCATCCGCGGGTGGGCAGCGGGTATCGTGTGGTTCGCGTGGGGACGGATCGGAGCCAGCGCGACTTCATCACCGGATTTCTCGCGACCGCGAATGGCAAGCCGGTGATCCGTGGACGTCCCTGCGGACTGCTGCGCACCGGGCCGGACAGCTTTTTGCTGACCGACGACTTTCTGGGCCTGGTGTACTCGATTCATCTGGCTGCATCGCGCGAAGGGCAACTACGGCGATAATTGCTGTACCTTATGGCCCCAGCAATCGAGACCGCGGCGCTGACACGGCGCTTTGGCGACTTCACCGCGGTCCGCGATGTGGCGCTGCGCGTCGAGCCCGGGCAGTTCTATGGCTTTCTGGGGCCGAACGGCGCGGGCAAATCCACCACCATCAAAATGCTGACCGGGCTGCTGGCGCCGACATCGGGGACGATTCGGATTCTGGGCGAGGACCTGACGGCGAACTCGCCCGCACTGAAGCAGCAGATTGGTGTGGTGCCGGAGGGGATGGCGCTGTTCGGGCGGTTGACGGCGCGCGAGTATCTGCGCTTTGTGGGGCGCATGTATGGGCTGGACCGGGATACCGCCGGGCAACGCACGGAAGAGCTGCTGGACTTTATGAGCCTCGCCGGCGAGGACAGGAAGCTGGTCACGGATTTCTCGCACGGAATGCAGAAGAAGCTGGCGCTGGCGGCGGCGGTGATCCACGGGCCCCGGGTGCTGTTTCTGGATGAGCCGTTCGAAGGCGTGGACGCGGTGGCTGCGGGAACGCTGAAGGCGATGCTGCAGCGCATGACGGCGCGTGGGGTGACGATTTTTCTCACGTCGCATGTGCTTGAGATCGTGGAGCGGCTGTGTACGCACATCGGCATCATCCATCGGGGCGAGCTGGTGGCGCAGGGCTCGATTGAGGAGCTGCGCGAGCGAGCGCATGGTGGCGCGGGCGAGCTCAACGGCCTGCGTCCGCTGGAGGAGATTTTCCTCGAGATTGTGGGGACGGAGCGCGACGGCAGCGAGGCCGCGCATCCGCCGGAGGAGCTCTCATGGCTGAGTTGATGCCGCCGGCCGGGGTGCAGCTTGCGGCGGTGGCGTGGCTGCGCTGGCGAATTTTCGTGAACGGTTTGCGCACCGGAAAGTCCGGCAATCGCAGCGCCGGAGGCATCGTTCTCGCGATCGGGCTGCGGATGCTGCTGTGGCCCATCTTTGCGGTGTGGATCCTGGGGCCGGTGGCGCTCTCGGGATACGTCGGATGGTCGGCGATTGCCAACGATCAGCCCATGTGGCTGCTGGCGTTGATGACCGGCATCGGATTTCTGTGGCAGTTCATCGGGGTCAGCGGAAGCAACATCGCCGCTGCGATGCCGACGTTCGATCCGGCGTCGCTGCTGCGGTTTCCGCTGCCGTTCGGGCGATACCTGCTGCTGCGGCTGTTCCTGGGATTGCTGACGCCGAGCACGGTGGTGGGCTGCCTGGCGCTGCTGGCGGCCGCGATTGGAGTCGGCGTTGCCCGGCCTGCGCTGCTGCCGTTCGCGTTCGCCGGGTTCGGCCTGTATGCGCTGGCGAATGTCTTCTGCGCGCGGATGATCGGCATCTGGCTGGACCGCGTGCTGGCGCGGAGGCGCGGACGCGAGATCTTCGGCGGCCTGTTCGCGATTGTGGTGGTCAGCTTCCAGTTTGTGCAGTTCGGGCGCGTCCGGCATGTGCATGTCGGCCATGGCGGACACGTGCCGGGCTCGCAGCAGCAGAGCTGGATTATTGCGACGGCGATCCGCTCGGCGCATGCCATGCACTGGCTGCCCCCGGGCTTTGCGGCGGACTCCGTCCTGCACAGCGCCAGCGTTGCGGCGGTGGCGGGAAATCTGGTGCTGCTTGCGCTGTGGACGGCTCTATTTCTGGCGGGGTTTGGCGTTCGCCTGCACCGCCAGTTTCTGGGCGAGTACCTGAGCGACAGCCTCGCGCCGGCAGCCCGGAGATCCACGACTGCACGGCAAGCGCGGGTTCGCCCATTGCCGCAGCAGCAAGCGATGCGTTCCCGCTTCTCGCTGCTGCCCGCGTTGCTGCGCAAGGAGTGGCTGACGCTGCGCAGCAATTCCGGCCAGCTGATGGGGCTGCTCACGCCACCGATCTTTGTGTGGATTGTGAGTCGCGGCAGCTTTGGCAGCCATCCGGACTACCTGCTTTCAGGCGCTGTGGCCTACGCGATTCTGGGGCCGATGAGCGCCGCGTACAACGTCTTCGGGCCGGAGGGCCCGGGCGTGCAGCTGTACCTGCTTGCGCCTCTGCGGCTGCGCGATGTGGTGCTGGCAAAAAATATCGCCAGCGTGCTGATCCTTGCGGCGGAGGCCGCGCTGGCCTGGGTAATTGCAGTGAGCGCGTCCAAGGCCGCGATTGCGCCTGCAACTCAGGCGGCGACGGCGCTGTGGCTGATCTTCGTTCTGCTGGCGAATCTGACGGTGGGCACGGTGCGCTCCATCCAGGCGCCACGCAAATTCGCGGCGGGGCAGTCCAACCAGATGCGCTCGGCTCCGACGGGCCGCACCAGCGCGCTGCTGGCGGTGGCGCTGGTGCTGGGGAGCCTGTTGCTGCAGATTCCGGTGATTCGTATTGGGCGTCATCTGCATGAGCCCTGGCTGGGGGTGTGGGTCTTCGGTGCGCTTGCACTTGCGGGCGCTGCTGGATACGCCATGCTGCTGATGAATGTGGATGCCATGATGCTGCGCAACCGCGATGTGCTGGAGCGGGAGCTGTGCGGGGTGTAACCGGACTGCTTCCTCAAGAGGACTGCAGGGGGAAAATCGGCAGGGATTCGTCAGCGAGGGATTAGCCCTTTCCGGATCGCCGGACGTCTGAGAAGTATCAGCGGCTTGCCGCATGGGTTGCTGCCGGAGGTCCCCGATGCGCTCGATGGTGTTGCGGTGTTCCGTTGTTGTGGTGGCACTCGGTGTCATGCTTCCGGCGTCCGCGCGGGAGAAAGAGGATACGCGCATGATGCCGCCGTATATTCTGCGGGCTCGTACCGTGGCGATTTTGATTGATCCCGCGGCTGCTGTCTCCGTGCGCGATCCCAATGGCAACCAGACGGCTCGCAAGGACGTGGAGACGGCGCTCTTAAAGTGGGGGCGATTCGAGCCGACCCTCGACGCACGCGACGCGGACCTGGTGATCGTGATTCGCAAAGGACGCAATCCTGCGGATGTAGCCGTTCCCGATCCCCGCCAGAACCGGCGAGGCGCGATGGTCGACCCGTGGGAGGACGGAATCGCAGTGGGCGTGCAGCGCAGCACGGTACCGAACGGCCAACCCGCCGGCCGGTCCGCGGGGCAGCCCGCGCCTCCGCCGGATGACCCGATCGGCGACCGCCCAGTCAAACAGACCGGTACGCCGGGCGATGTCTTCGAGGTGTTCGATGGCAGGTCGGACGATCCGCTGAATAGCGTCCCCGGATGGAGCTACGTGAAGAAGGATGCGCTGCACGCGCACGACGTGCCCGCGGTCGAAGAGTTTCGCAAAGCCATCAACGAGGCGGAGAAGCAGGCGGGGCAGACGCCCAAGAAGCACCCTTAGCTCTGCGGCTTAGGACACGAAGATGGGAAGCATTGCGCCGCCGGCGTCAGGTAGAGATGATGCGCAGCGCATAGATGGACGACGCGATGGCGATCACGTCTTCGAGCACTGCGAAGTGCCAGTCCTTCCATTGCGACTTCTGCACCAGGTCGCGGCGGAGCATATAGCCGCCGAAGGCGCCGATGAGCGCGCCGACCACGCCCAGCAGCACGCCCTCGAGGCCCGGACCCTGCATGGCGGTGGCGGCGACGGCTCCGGCAAACCCTCCCAGCAGCACCCTCCAGACGAGGGGCGCGGCGGCGACCCGGTCGGGTATCCAGGAAGTCTTGTCGGCGATCAGCTCTCCGATGGCGCAGATGGTGAAGACAATGGCCAGGCTGAGATGCGAGATCCACGGTGCCCAGTCCGCCGAGAGCTGGCCGCTGTAGGCGAACCAGCAGAGCACCGCCATGGGCGTCATGGAGCGCAGCCCGGTCGCGAATCCAAGCAGGGGGATCGCGATCAGCCACGCCATGATTTCAAGCGCCATCGAGGTGTCGGTTCCAGGGTTTGGGGCGGCAGGTTCTACTCTGCCGCTTCTTCGACACCATACTCTATGCGCGCAACCAGGGATAGAGCGGGAACTGATTCGCCATTTCGAGCACCTGCCCGCGAATCTGCTTCAGCCTGGACTCGTCGGAGCGGTGGTCGAGCGCGTCGGCGATCCACTTTGCGATCTGGCGCATCTCGCCTTCCTTCATTCTGCGGGTGGTCAGAGCGGGGGTTCCGATGCGGATGCCGCTGGGCTTCATGGGCGGATTGGTGTCGTAGGGAATGGCGTTCTTGTTGACGGTGATGCCGGCTTCGCCCAGCGCCTTCTCGGCCTCGCTGCCCAGGATGCCTTTCTGGAAGACATCGACGAGCATGAGGTGGGTGTCGGTGCCGCCGGAGATGATGCGGTAGCCTTCGGCGGCGATTGCATCGGCCAGCACTTTGGCGTTGGCGACGATCTGGGCGGCGTAGGTGGCGAACTCCGGCTGCAAAGCCTCTTTGAGGGCCACTGCCTTGGCCGCAATGATGTGGACAAGGGGACCGCCCTGCTGTCCGGGGAAGACGCTGCGGTCGAGGCCTGCGGCGAGGTCCTGGCGGCAGAGCACGAGGCCCGCGCGCGGGCCGCGCAGCGTTTTGTGAGTGGTGGTGGTCACCACGTCGGCGTGCGGCACCGGTGAGGGATGCGCCTTGCCGGCCACCAGTCCGGCAAAGTGCGCCATGTCGATCATGAGGTACGCGCCAACTTTGTCGGCGATCTGGCGCATGCGCGCAAAGTCGAAGTGACGGGGATAGGCGCTGCCGCCCCCGACGATGACCTTGGGCTTCTCCCTGGTGGCGATGGTCTCGAGCTCGTCGTAGTCGATGGTCTCGGTGTCCTTGCGCACGTGGTAGGGAACGATGCGGTAAAGCTTGCCGGAGAAGTTGAGCTTGTGCCCGTGGGTGAGGTGGCCGCCGTGGGCGAGGTCCAGCCCCAGAATGGTTTCGCCGGGCTGCAGCAGGGTCATATAGGCGGCGGCATTGGCCTGAGAGCCGGAGTGCGGCTGCACGTTAGCGTGCTCGGCCCCGAAGAGCTGCTTGGCGCGGTCGCGGGCCAGGTTTTCGACGACGTCGGCGAACTCGCAGCCGCCGTAGTAGCGCTTGCCCGGGTAACCCTCGGCGTACTTGTTGGTAAAGACGGTGCCTGCGGCCTCGAGCACGGCGCGGCTGACGAAGTTCTCCGAGGCAATCATCTCCAACCCCTCGTGCTGGCGGATCACCTCGTTGCGTATCTGTGCGGCAATCTCCGGATCGGCGGAGGCAAGCGTGGCAGCAAAGTCTATCGGCATCCTTTTATGCTAAATCAGGCCGGGAAAGTGCCCGCGCCAACACTGGAGCTCCGCATGATTCGACCGGTAACCACAGACGATGCAGCCCAAATCTGCGGAATATATAACCACTACGTGCTCGAGACGGCCATCACATTCGAGGAGGAAGCTGTCTCGGTGGAAGAGATGCAGCGCCGCATCGCAGAAACCTCCAGGTTGCCGTGGCTGGTGTGGGAAGAGGACGGGCAGGTTCTCGGATACTGCTATGCCAAGCCCTGGAGGCCGCGCTCCGCGTACCGCTACTCCGTCGAAACTACGGTGTATGTGCGAGCGAATGCGTTTGGGCGCGGCATAGGCTCAGGGCTCTATCGGCAGCTCATCGCCGCTTTGCGAGCTCAGGGCCTTCATGCCGTTATTGGCGGTATTGTGCTGCCGAACGAGCCAAGCGTTGCCCTGCATGTAAAGCTGGGCTTCAGGAAGACGGCTTACTTCCGCGAGGTAGGATGGAAATTCGGCCAGTGGTGCGATGTGGAGTATTGGCAGCTGATCCTATCAGCGGCTTCTCCAAGCTAGCCTAGTCTGTTGACCGCTTTCCCCAATAGTTCGAACGAAGCGGTTTGTAGCTACCTTCGGCGGAAGGTTTTGGACTCAAAACCTTCGCAACCTGATCTCTAATTCGTGAGTAGGTCAACCAAGGGTAAAAGTATGCAGCCAACGTCCAAAATCTAAGGGTGTGCCACGAGCGCGTCGCGACGACCACCGCAATCCAAGCTACCAAAACGCCACCTAAAGTCCTGAGAAAGATTGACTGCTGCAACGATCGATCGAGCTGCATGAGTTCAGCGTTCGGCCATCTCTCATTCTTCACTCCCTCAGATAGCTGCCTTTCGGCGATTATCCAAACGGTGGCGCCTCCTAAAAGCAACAACAAATCGAACCCAAATGTAAGCGAAAACCTATGCGGAGGCGCAGCGACCAATTTGGCCACGAGGTACACCCACGTGCTGCCAACCCAAGATAACTGACCAGCGACAATCCAGCGGCCAAGCTGCATCGGCGAAAGTTCTCTCCACGCCCGCATGGGCCGATGTTATCCGCAGCCCTGAGCTCGTGCAATCCTGAAAAGCTAGCGGGTAAACAAGATGAGACGGAGGCATTATCCTCATAGCAGATCGTTTTCCGAGGGTGGAGGGGCACACAATGGTCGGCAGCGAGCAGGAGATGTTGCGCGAGAAGCAAGATGACTCGGCGCTGTTTGAGCGACGACCATTCGAGTCTTCTCGCCAGGCGGCCTATGAAGACTCGGCCGGGACCCGGCGCGATCGGGAGTTCGAAGCCGAGCACCCGGATAGCTAGAGCAGCGGCACGAAAGGCGGCGCATGACCCAGGACGAAGCGAAGCTGGCGGTGGCAAAGCGGGCGACCGAGTTTGTGCGCGACGGCATGGTGGTGGGCCTGGGCACCGGGTCCACGGCGACCATGTTCATCCGCGAGCTGGCAGCGAAGAAGCGGAAGATCCGCTGCGTCGCCTCGTCGGACGCGAGTCATGAGCTGGGCCGCTCGCTGGGCATGGATGTGCAGACGCTGGAGGAATTGCCGGAGCTGGACCTCTATGTGGACGGCGCGGACGAGGTGTGCCGCAAGGATGGGTCGCTGGACCTGATCAAGGGCGGCGGCGGGGCACTGCTGCGCGAGAAGATTGTCTCGTCCGCGGCGCGGGAGTTCCTGGTGGTGGTGGATTCGAGCAAGGTGGTGGAGACGCTGGGGAGATTTCCGCTGCCGGTGGAGGTGATCCGGATGGCGCTGCCGCTGGTGCAACCGCGGCTGAGGGACCTGGGGCTGAATCCGAAGCTGCGGCAGAAGAAGGACGGCACCGGCTCGTTTGTGACCGACGAAGGCAATGCAATTCTGGACTGCGCGGTGGGACGGATTGAGGAGCCGGAGGCGCTGGCGGCCGAGCTGAAGAGCATTGTGGGCGTGGTGGAGCATGGGCTGTTTCTGGGAATGGCCACGCTGGCGCTGGTCGCAGGCGAAGATGGCGTGATCGAATACCGGCCATAGCTGCACATCGCTGCATCGCAGAAGACGGCTGAGGCGTCAGATAGCGGATGGCAGATTCACAGGCAGGATTGCAGCAACCGGTTTGGTTTATCACCGGGACGTCTACCGGATTCGGATATTTGCTCGTCGAGCAGGCTCTGAAAGCCGGCTATACGGTCATCGCGACGGCGCGGAACACGCGGTCCATCGCGCACTTTGCGCAGCAGTACAAAGACCGCTGCCGGATTTTTGAGCTGGACGTCACCAAGCCGGAGCAGATCGAGGCTGTCGCCAAGGACGCCATCGCCGCGTTCGGGCGGATCGATGTGCTGGTGAACAATGCCGGATACGGGATTGCGGGCGGAGTGGAAGAGGCGATCGAGGACGAGTTCCTGCCGGTCTTCGAGACCAACGTCTTCGGGCTGATCCGCGTGACCCGCGCGTTTCTGCCGCAGTTCCGCAAGCAGCGCTCCGGCCATATCATCAATATGTCATCGATGGCCGGGATCGGCGGAACCGCTGGATGGGGCTATTACAACGCCACCAAATTCGCGGTGGAGGGCTTCAGCGAGGCGCTTGCAGGCGAGATGGGTGCAATCGGGGTCAAGGTCACGATCGTCGAGCCGGGGCCGTTCCGCACGGATTTCCTGGGGCGTTCGGGTGTGCTGGCGAAACGCCAGATTGAGGACTACAAGCCGGCGCTGGACTCTGTACGCCAGTACTTCCAAAGCAATTCAGGCAAACAGAAGGGCGACCCGGCGAAGGCGGTGAAGGCGATTATGGACGTTGCCGCCTCGCAGAATCCGCCGCTTCACCTGCTGCTGGGGGCGGCTGCGTACAACCGCATGCGAGCCAAGCTGGACCAGTGGCAGCAGGAGATGAAGCAGTATGAGCCAGTGACGCTGGGCGCGGATTTCCCCGAGGGACAATAGGGCGGCCGGGCACGATTCACAGTGGCGGCGGTGGGGACACCGTATCATTACACCTGCGGTCGGTCCCTCCGAACGACACAGTAGAACACTTTTGAAGGAGCATTCCTCGATGGCGACGACGCAGGTCTCAGTCTCTCCGGAAGTTCTGAAGGCAAGCCAGCACTCGGAGCGTAGCCCGGACCCCTGCATTGTGGTCATCTTCGGCGCCTCCGGCGATCTGACCAAGCGCAAGCTGCTGCCGGCGCTCTTCCACCTGGAGCAGGCGGGCAATCTGCCGGCGAACTTTGCCGTGGTGGGCGTGGCGCGGCGACCGATGGAACAAACCTTTGGGCCGGAGATGAAGGAAGGCATCGAGGCAGGCGGCGGGGTCGATGCCGCCGATCCCAAGCTGGATCCGTTTGTCTCGCGCATCAGCTACTACTCGATGAACTTCGATGACACCAAGGGGTACGACGGGCTGAAGCAGCACCTGGCGCAGATCGATCAGCAGCAGGGCACGCGCGGCAACCGGCTCTTCTACTTCGCCACCGCGCCGGAGTACTTCTCCGACATCATCCGCTTCCTCGGCGATCATGGGATGAATCGCCCGCAGCCGGAGAAGGACGGGCCTGCACCGTGGGTGCGCGTCATCATCGAGAAGCCGTTCGGGCACGATCTGGAGTCGGCGCGCGCGCTAAACGACGAGGTCAACAAGGTCTTCAACGAAGATCAGGTCTTCCGTATCGACCACTATCTGGGCAAGGAGACGGTGCAGAACATCCTCGTGTTCCGGTTTGCCAACGGCATTTTCGAGAATGTATGGAACCGCAACTACATCGACCACATCGAGATTACAGCGGCGGAGTCGATCGGCATCGAAGGGCGCGGTCCGTTCTACGAGAAGGCAGGGGCGCTACGCGACGTGGTGCAGAATCACGTGATGCAGCTGCTCAGCTTTGTCGCAATGGAACCTCCGATCTCCTTTGCGGCGCAGGCGGTGCGGTCGGAGAAGCTGAAGGTCTTCCGCGCGATCAAGCCGATTCATTTTGCCGACACGGTCCGCGGCCAGTACGGCCCCGGCATGGTGGACGGCAAGCCGGTTCCTGGATATCGCGAAGAGGACCGCGTGCATCCGCGCTCGCAGACCGAGACGTTCGCGGCGCTGCGGCTGGAGATTGAGAACTGGCGCTGGGCTGGCGTGCCCATCTACATTCGCGCGGGCAAGCGCCTGGCTAAGCGCGTGACCGAGATCACCATCCAGTTCAAGCAGCCGCCGCTGATGCTGTTCAAGGATACGGAAGGCAAGTACATGGAGGGCATGAAGTCCAACGTGATCTCCATGCGCATTCAGCCGGATGAGGGCATCGCGCTGCGCTTCGAGGCCAAGGTGCCCGGCCCGTCGATGCACCTGAGCCCGGTGGATATGGACTTCTGCTACTCGAGCGCGTTTGGCGTCTCTTCGGCCAACGGCTATGAGCGCCTGCTGCTGGATGCCATGCTGGGCGACGGCACGCTGTTTGCGCATCGCGACGACGTGGAAGCGACCTGGGCACTGATGACGCCGGTGCTGGAGTACTGGGCCAAGAACCCGGTGAAAGACTTCCCCAATTACGCTGCCGGCACCTGGGGACCCTCCGCTGCCGACGCACTGATGGAGATGGATAATCGCAAGTGGCGGAAGCTGTAAGGCTGAGTTTCCGACCTTCTATCGCTGGGTGAGGGGCTGGGATGCCGCGAGCTGTTTCGGTGACGTATGCTGTGTGGCCGACGCCGGCCGAAGTCGCGGCTGGAGCCGCGGATCTCTTTGCCTCCGCGGCGATCACTGCGGCGAATACTCGGGGGCAGGCGCGCATTGCGATCTCAGGCGGTACCACGCCGAAGGCGATGTTTGCATTGCTGGCGGACCGCTCGCAGCCCTACTTTGCGCGGGTGCCCTGGGACAAGCTGCAGCTCTTCTGGGTGGATGAGCGCACGGTGCCGCCGGACCACAAGGACTCGAACTACGGCATGACGAAGGCGGCGATGCTGGACCACGTGCCGCTTCCCGCGGCCAACATCCACCGCATCCAGGGCGAACTGGAGCCCGAGGCAGCGGCCAACCACTACGAGGCGGAGATTCGCACCAGCTTCCGTCTGGAGGGCGCAGAGACTCCGACGTTCGATCTGGTGCTGCTGGGCATGGGCGACGATGGTCACACCGCCTCGCTGTTTCCGCATACCGAGGCGCTGCACGCGCTCGGCCGCATCGCGGTCGCGAATCGCGTGGAGAAGATGGATACCTGGCGGGTTACGCTGACGTGGCCGGTCATCAACCACGCCCGGCGAGTCGCGTTCCTCATCGAAGGCGCGGGCAAGCGCCACATTCTGCGCGACGTGCTGCTGGGCGCGTACGATCCGGAGACCAAACCGTCGCAGCTGATCCGACCGGCGAGCGGGACGTTGAGCTTTCTGCTGGATGCAGCCGCTGCTGCGGCCCTGCCCTATGATCCCGGTCAGCCGCCGCCGTACATTGGTTCGCTGGAGTTGAAGTAGATGATTCTCGCGGGAGACGTGGGCGGCACCAAGATTCACCTGGCGCTGTATGGATTTGCCGGCGGACGGCTGAAGCCGGTTCGTGACGCGCGATTTCCGGCGCATGAGTTTGCCTCGCTGGAGTCGGTGGTGGAGAAGTTCCTCACCGGCGATGCCAGCGGCACACCCAGCGAGTTCCGCGATCAACGCCAGCAGGTGCTGGCGGCCTGCTTTGGCGTGCCCGGGCCGGTGCGCCAGGGGCGCCTCAAGCTAACGAATCTTCCGTGGCAGTTGGACACGCACAGCCTCGCAACCGCGCTCGGCATCGAGCACGTCTTCCTGATCAACGATCTGGAGGCGACCGGCCACGGCATTCCGGAACTCGCGCGGGAGAGCATCTGCACCCTGGCTGCGGGGGATCCGGCATCCTTTGGCCACCGGGGGCTGATCGCTGCCGGCACCGGATTGGGAGAGGCGCTGCTGATCTGGAATGGACGCATACACCGGCCGATTCCGTCGGAGGGTGGCCACTGCGATTTTGGCCCCCGGACCGAACGCGAGATCGCGCTGCTGGAGCATCTGCGGGGTACTCTGGGCGGACATGTGAGCTGGGAGCGCGTGGTCTCCGGTATCGGCATCCAGAACATCTACGAATATCTGCGGGTGGTGGAAAAACTGGAGGAGCCCTCCTGGCTGCGCGACCGGATGGCGGCCGAGGACCCCAACGCCGTGATCGGAGCCTGCGCGGAAGATGGTTCGAGCCCGCTCTGCTTTGAGACGATGCAGCTGTTCGCCTCGGCCTACGGGGCGGAGGCCGGAAACCTGGCGCTGAAGGTGCTGGCGCTGGGCGGCATTTTTGTCGGTGGCGGCATCGCACCGAAAATGATCAAGACCCTCCAGTCCGGTGGCTTTATGCAGGCCTTCGTAGACAAAGGGCGGCTGCGCCCGGTGCTGGAGGCGATTCCCGTCCGCATCATCCTCGACGAGGCCTGTGCGCTTATGGGCGCTGCGGCCTACGCCGAGTCGTGTGTCGCCGACTTCTCCGGGCGCTCTGAGCGCGCTGCCTCCCTCCATGTCTGAAGCACTGGATTTCTCCGAGCGCGCACACCTGGAAGAAGAGATGGACGGCCCATGCAGCTACGCGGAGCTGCGCCGCTGCCTGCGCCATCTCGCGGTCGTGAATCGGATTACCCTGGCGCATCGGCATACACTGCGCTGGCTCGATCGCGTCCTCACGGCGGCGCACCAGGCAGAGCCCGCGCGAACCTTCCGGCTGGTGGACATTGGCTGCGGGTATGGGGATATGCTTCGCCGCATCGAGCGCTGGGCGCGGCGGCGCGGCATCCGGATGGAGCTGATCGGCGCGGACATTAACGCCAACGCTGTGCGTGCCGCTGAGCAGGCCACGCCGCGCCCAAGCTGTATCCGCTGGGTGCTGGGCGATGTATGCAGCGCGCCCGAAACGCAGTGCGTAGATCTGATCACCTCCTGCGGCGTCTTCCACCATCTGAGCGAGGCGGAGATTGTGCGCCTGCTTGCATGGATGGACGCGACCGCATCCATCGGCTGGTACATCACCGACCTGCAGCGCAGCGCGAGGAGCTACCGCGTGTTCGATCTGTTGATGCGCGGGCCGTGGTGGCAGCGCTTTATCCGGCCCGATGGCCTGCGCTCGATTCGCCGCAGCTTCCGGCGCGAGGACTGGCAGAGAATGTGCGCGCTCGCCGGGCTCCATGTCGACGAGATCCAGGTGGACGAGTGCCGTCCGGCACGGCTTTGCGTGGGCCGCACGAAGCTGGGTTCGCAGCAGAGAATCTCCGCGAGCCATGACGGCTTCGCAGCCTCGCGTACGGGGTGAATTTGGAGCAAAAACAGCGGACCCTGCAAAGCTTCGCCGGCTTGCTGCTCGGTCCATCTGCCCGAGCGGTGGCAGGCCCTCTGCCCCGGAAAGGGCATATCGCCGCCGGGTGGCGTGGCACTATGCTGCGTGTTGATACCCAAGGGTTTTGCACACTTCCGGAAGGACGCACTCCATGAATCGTGTCACCCGCAATCTTGTGCTGGTGTCGGGCACAGCGCTCGCCAGCCTTCTCACTGTCTTCGTCATGCTTCTGCTGGAGGCACGAAACGGTTCGCCTCTGTTTGGATACGCTGTGGCGGGCTATATTCCGGTGGGCGCCATCGGCGCAGGTTTGATTGCTGCCGCTGGCCTGCTGGCTACGGCGTTTCTGCTGCGGGCGCGTCCGGCGCCGGTAACGGCGATTGCGCTGGTGCTGATCTCGGCAGGAACGGTGTACCTGGTGCAGTCCGCGCAGCTCACCTTGTCTTCCGCTGGGCGGGTCACGTCGTCTGATCCGCTTGCCTTCGCGCAGTACCTGGCCGCATCTGCCACCCATAGCCAGCTCCAGTTCGCGGATCCGCGCACTGCGAGCCACGTTGAGAGCAATCCGCTGAATCCGAACGCCGCGGCAGCCGCTGCGATGCCTCAGGGCGGAGCCGAGGGTGATGCCAGCGTGCAGTCCATCGGCGGCAGCGTGCAGGGTATGGTGGCCTCTCAGGATATGGGCGCGGGCATGGCCTCCGGCACCCAGCAGCGCATCAGCCAGATCGGCGACGGGATCCACGACATCCGTTCCACGGTTCAGGATCACGGATCGCAGTGGCTGTTGATGGCGCTTCAGCTGGTCGGCTTCTCGCTGGGCAGCCTCGGCGTCTATTCGCTTCTGCGTTCACGCTCCTACTGCGAGCATTGCTCGCTGCTGCTGCGCAGCAAGGGCTCGCAGAAGCGCTACTTCAGCAAGCTGGATGAGATCAACGGTTCAGTGGAGGACCTGCTCGCCAAGGCTCGCGACAAACGGCTGCAGCTGGCGGTGCAATCCCATGGTGCCCGCGGCGCAGTGAACAAGGACAAGGCGGCCTTCGCCTCGACGATTCATGTCTCGCTCTGCACCCGCTGCCAGACGCATCGCCTGGAGTTCCGCGCACTGCAGAAGGCGGGCGGTGGCTGGAAGAATATTCCGGTGATGGGATACACGACCTCCAGCTATGAGCCGATCGAGGTCGCCGGATAACGGCGACTCCGATCCCGCTCGCGTCGTCTCACCTTATGTAGTCTGGTGAGAGTGGCGATGAGCGGGTGGCGAATTCTGCTGGCTATGGCGGCGGTGTGTGCGGGCTGGCTGCCAAGCCAGGCGCAACGCCTTCCCGGCGGCGTTATTCCGCAGCATTACGCGCTGATCATCGTTCCCAATCTGAGCGCCGCCAACTTCACCGGCTCGGAGCGCATTGAGCTCACGCTGACCGGGCCCACGCGTTCGATCACGCTTAATGCTGCAGAGCTCACCTTCATCGCCGTGCATGCGCATCTGCCCGGGCTGCCCTCGCAGTCCTTTCCTGCGACAGTCACGCTCGATGAGAACGTCCAGCAGGCTACGCTCACGTTCGAGCGCGAACTGCCCGCCGGTCCGGCGACGCTGGAGATCGCCTACAGCGGCAAGATCAACAGCAAGCTGCGCGGCTTCTATCTCTCGCGGAGCAAAACCAACAACTATGGCGTCACGCAGTTCGAGTCTACGGATGCGCGCCGCGCCTTCCCCTGCTTCGACGAGCCTGGGCTGAAGGCGACCTTCAGCGTGTCGCTGGTCATCGACTCCTCCGACACGGCGATCTCCAACACATCGGCCATCTCCGACAACCCCGGTCCGGTCGACGGGAAGCACACCGTCACGTTTGCGGAGACGCCCCGGATGTCCACCTACCTGCTGGCCTGGGTGGTGGGCGAGTTCGAGTGCAGCCGCGGAAAATCCGAGGGTGTGCCGATCCGCGTCTGCTCCACGCCGGACAAGGTGCGGCTGACCCGGTTCGCGCTCGATGCGGCGAAATGGGACCTGCACTATTACAACCGCTACTTTGGCATACGGTATCCGCTGGCAAAGCTCGACCTGATCGCCGTCCCCGATTTCGATTCCGGCGCAATGGAGAACTTCGGCTGCATCCTCTTTCGCGAGTCCGAGCTTCTGGTGGATCAGAAAAACGGCACGCTGCCTGCGCGCAAGGATGTCACCACCACGGTGGCCCATGAGATCGCGCACCAGTGGTTTGGCGATCTGGTGACGCCGGCGTGGTGGGACAATCTCTGGCTCAACGAGGGCTTCGCCACGTGGATGGAGAACAAAGCCGCAGCGCTGCAGCATCCCAATTGGCGCTTTGAAGAGGATGCGGCGCTCGATCTCGATCGCGCGATGGAGGACGATGCCACGTCCGGCACCCGCGCCATCCGCTCGCGTGCCCAGACGCCGGCCGAGATCGATTCGCTGTTCGACGAGATTGCGTATGACAAGGCCGGAGCCGTCATTGGCATGGTGGAGCACTGGCTCGGGGAGGAGCGCTTCCGGCGCGGCGTGCAGCAGTATCTCTCCGCGCACCTCTACGGCAACGCCACCGCGGAGGACTTCTGGCAAACGCAGTCGCGCGTCAGCGGCCTGCCGGTTGATCGCGTGATGCGCAGCTTCATCGAGCAGCCCGGTGTGCCCTTGCTGGAGTTGCATGAGGCGGCCGGCACGACAGAGCTAAGCCAGACGCGCTTTGTCGAGGATGCGCAGCCCGCGCCCGCCGAGGCGTGGACCATTCCGGTGTGCTTCGCAGGATCCGGCTGCAGCATTCTGGCGCCCGGAGCCACGATCGCTCCGCCTGCCGCCGTGCTGTATGCCAACGCATCGCAGAAGGGCTACTACCGCACCGACTACTCACCCGAGCTACTTCAGAAGCTGAGCGGCGATGCGGAGAGCACGCTGCGGCCGCCGGAGCGCATCGGGCTACTCGGCGATCGCTGGGCGCTGATGCTGGCCGGGCGGGCTCCCGTGGGGCAGGTGCTGGACCTGGGATTAGCCATGAAGACGGACCGGGACCCGGCGGTGCTCGAGAGCGTGCTGGATCGCCTGTCTGCGATTGCTTGGAACATCGCTTCCGGCGAAGAGCGCGCACAGTTGCAGGCCGTCCTCCGGAGCGAGCTCAGGCCGGTGTATCTGGGCATGGGTGGATACTCGGAGCACGAGCCGGATGCGCATGCGGAGGTTCGCGAGGCGCTGTTCGAGGCTCTGGGCAAGGCGGGCGACCCGGCGGTACTCACGCAGGCCGGCGAGATCGCGCAGCAACTGATTGAGGGGCACAAGCCCGCAGACCCCAACCTGGCCGATGCCGCCGTCCTGCTCTCCGCGCCCCATGGAGATGCAAGGATGTATGACCTGCTCCAGCACGTCGGCGAACGCACCACGGAACCGGACCTACGGGAGACGGCGCAGCGCGTGCTCACACGGTTCGAATCTCCGGCCCTGGTGGCGCGCACGTTAGACTATGCGCTCTCGCCTGAGGTGCGCAGCCAGGACAGCCCGACGCTCATCGCCATGGAGCTCACCCATCCGGAGATGCAGGAGCAGGCGTGGAACTTCCTGCGCGATCACTGGGAGCGGGTGCTGCGCAAAGCTCCGCCGGATTCCGGCGACCGCTTTATCGCGGCAACCGGCAGCTTCTGCTCGGTTGCGCAGCGGCAGGCGGTGGCGGAGTTCTTCGCAGCGCATCCGGTGGAGGGCGCGGAGCGGACGCTACGCCATGCTCTCGCCCAGATCGATCAGTGCGTGCGCGTCCGGCAGACCCAGCAGCCGCTTCTGCGGGAATGGCTAGCCGCCCACCCCGTCAACTGAGCCGCCATATTCGGCCTTGGGGGGCCGCTACATAATCCGGAAGCGTTCGAGCATCAGCCGCTGGAAGCGTGGCTTCCAGATCAGGTCGTAGGCCAGCTCCTTGCCTGGAAACATCGCCAGCGCAGCCTTGCGGGAGTCGGCGATCATCTGCGATGCCTCATCAATCGTGAGCGACGCGTCCTGCGCAATGGTCTGCATCACCAGGTTCATCATCATCTGCATGCGCCGGATCAGCTTCTGTTCCTCGGCGCGCTCTTCGGCTGTCATGGCGATCGCGGCTTGTGTTTCGCTCTGAACCTCTTGCATCCTGGCCCCCGTTCTGGTGTGTCGAAGCGCCCGATGCGCTTCCTCCTAGTAATTAGACGCGTCTGGACGAGCCGTGATTCCTCCATCCGCCGAGAGCACAAAACTCGTCAGGCCGAAGCGATCGGTACGGAAGACCCTTGCGTGCGCCTCTCCCAGGCGCTCCACAATCTCCGGCCGCGGATGGCCGAAGGTGTTCCCCTTGCCCACGGAGATCACCGCGTCCTTTGGTGCAACGGCGTCAAGAAATTCCGGCGTGGTCGAAGTGCGGCTGCCATGGTGGCCCACCTTCAGCAGCGTATCGGGTCCCACCGCCGGTCCGCCGCTCGCGGCATCAGACAGCATCGCCTGCTCGCTCGCCGCCTCCGCATCGCCCTCCAGCAGCGCCGTCGCGCGACCATACTGCAGGCGCAGCACCAGGGAATCGTCATTCGCCGGCGGCCCCGGATTGGTATAGCTGATTGCCGGAGCCAGCGCCGTCAGCTCCACTCCATCCCAGCTCACGTGGTCGCCCGCGCGCATCTGCCGCACCCGGACTCCGAGCTCCGCGGCCTCGGCCAGCAGCTTGCGAAAGGCTTCTGAGTGCGGCTGGCTGCCGATCCACAGCTCGCGTGGGCGAAAGTTCCGCAGCACCGCCGGCATCCCACCCATGTGGTCGGAGTGCGCGTGCGTCAGCGCGATCACGTCCAGCCGATGCACCTGGCGATGCCACAGATACGGCGACACCACCTCCTCGCCCACGTCGAACGCCGCGGTTCCGGTCGCATTCTCCGCATTGGCCGCTGCCCCAGTCGGGCCGCCCGCGTCGATCAGCATCGAATGCCCGGCAGGCGAGATCACCAGCAGTGAGTCTCCCTGACCCACATCCAGCGCCGTGATCTCGAGCTTGCCCGGCTGCGGATGGTCGCCGCGGGCCACAGCGCAATTACCGCGGCCAGCGGGAGCCCGGCAAGCACCAGCCATGCCGTCCTTCGCGAGCGTCGCGCGGCCCAGCAGCAACCGGCGATGCATGCTGCCGCCAGCAGTGCCGCGCCGGTTTGCGGTCCCGCGGTGCGCAGGTCCGCCATGCGCAAGCTCGTTAGCCACCCCACGAATCCCGTTACGCCATGCAGCAGCCCTGCCAGCAACGCTCCCGGAAGCGCCGCAGCCCATGGACTGACCAGGGACCCGGCGAACGTCAGAATTCCCAGCGGCAGCAATAGCCCAATCAACGGAATGCTCAACAGGTTCGCCGGCAGCGCCAGCACGGTCATGCGATGAAAGTAGACGGCCATCGGTAGCAGCATCACCGCCTCGGCCACCACGCTGATCAGCGTCAGCTCTGCTATGCGCAGCACCAGACGCATCAGCAGCGGCAGCATGCGCGCAGCCTTTCGCCACGGCATCGCCTCCATCCAGAAGCGCAGCATCACGCGGAAGTGGGCCACGCGTGGCAGCATCGCTGCGTCGCGCCACGTCTCGTGCAGTCGGCGCGTCCCGGCCAGATACGGCAGAAAGGTGTGCTCGCCCAGCGGCACCGCAATACCCGCAATGGCGATGATCGCGAGGAACGTCATCTGGAAGCTGGCCTCGAACAGCGCGGACGGGGACCACACCAGCACCGCTAGCCCCGCCGCGCCCAGGGTATTCAGCACGTTGCGCTCGCGCGAGAGTAGACGGGTCAGCAGAAAGACCACCGTCATCAGCAGCGCGCGCTGCACGGGCACGCCAAAGCCCGTGAGCAGCGCGTAGGCGGGCAGCAGCACCAGCGTCACCCAGGTCGCGACGGTTTCGCTCAGGCCCAGCGCGCGCCCCGCCCAAAGCAGCAATCCCGCGAGCAACGCAACGTGCAGCCCCGACACCACGAAGAGATGGAACGAGCCGGTGCGCTCAAACCCCAGCCGCAGCTGATGGTCCAGCCGCATTCGGTCGCCGAACAGCATCGCGTTCAGCATGCCCGCGTCGGCTGCATTCAGCCGCAGTGCCTCCGGCATTTCGCGATTGACCCCGGAGCCCGCGTACTTCAGCATCCGAGTCGCCGCCCAGCTCTGCGCTGCATACACACGGCAGCGCAACGCACCCACCGCGCCTCCCGCCACAGGCTCAACCTTCGCGGCCGGAACGTACGCCGTCGCCACAATGCCCTGCCCCAGCAAATAATCCGCGTATTGCCACGCGCCTGGATCGCGATATCGTTCCGGCAGCCGCAACCGCGCGGGAAGCCGCACCCGATCGCCGCAGTGCAGGGCCGTCGCTTCGCCATGGTCCGCAAACACGGTCACGCGAACTCCGCCACGCACGGGCACCATGCGCGACACGTCCGGGGTAACGTCCTCGATCGCGTTCAGCTCCAGGTCCACGGAGAGCGCCGGTGAGCCTGGCTGCTCCCACTCACCCGCGTCGCTGTCCTGGTCCTCCTCCGGCGCGCGGCCCGGGAGCTGGCGCACGCGTAGTATGTGTCCGTCCAGCGTTCGGCTCAGGCCATCGGCATAGGCTGCGAGCTGCTTCTGCGGTGCAGGCGCGGGTTCCAGCTGCGTCGACCACAGACCCACTCCCATCCACAGAGCAAAAAGCGCCGGCAGAACCACTCGGAAAGCCCGTCGCGCCGCAAGCAGCGTCAGCGCAAACAGAGCTGCGGTTCCGCCTGCCAGCAGAGCCGTCATCCTCGGAGTCTGGAATGGAATGCGCGTCAACGCCGAGCCCGCCGCGAAACCCAGGAGCGCAAACAGCAGCGGCCCGCGCCGGAACGACAGCGGGTAAACATGCGAGCTCCGCGGCCACAGCCGCCACTCCCGTTCTTCGCTCGTCTCCCGCCTTACTCCGGGTCTGGATGCACCAGAGGATCGCCGCAACAGGCCGCCCGTCCTTCTCAACACTCTTTCACAGCCCTGCTGCGCCCGCACTCACTTTCTCGCGAGCGCTTCTGCCGCTGCCGGATTTACTTCGTGCGCCGCAACATCGCCACTGTCTCGATATGCCTGGTCTGCGGAAACAAGTCCAGCAGATGAAGCTCGGTCACTGCATACCCGGCGGCGGTCAATGTGGCCAGGTCGGCGGGAAGCGTGTGCGGCGAGCAGGAGACGTACACAATCTCACGCGCTCCAATGCGGCCCAGCAGCTCGCAAACCTCTTCGCCTGCGCCGGTTCGCGGCGGGTCCAGCAGGATCAGATCGGGCACCTCGCGCTGCACCACCGCCTGATGGAGAAACTCGAGCGTCGTGCTCTTCACGGCATGGCGGTTCGGCATTCTCGCCGAAGCCAGCGCGGTAAATGACGGCTCCGCAACCTCCACCGACGTAATGCGCTGGAACTTCGCGGCGAGGGGTTTGGTGAACAGTCCAACTCCGGCGTACAGGTCCCACGCAAGACTTCCGCTGCGGCCCGCCGTTACCAGCTCGGCAAGCTCCGGAAGCAGCGTGCGATTGACCTGGAAGAACGAGCCTCGCGGGACCCAGTAGGTCGTCTCGGCGAAGCTGCCGTGCGCGCTCACCGTGTAGTTGATGCCCCGGCTGCCCCAAGCCGGGCCCGGCCGCGGCTGCTCCGCTCGACGGCTACGGCCTGCTTTGGGAGGCAGCAGGTACATGCCCGCCCCGCACAGCTGCGGAATCTGCTGCTGTATCGTCTCGCACAATGCGGTGAGCTCATTCTCAAAGCGGTCCGGCAGGCCACGC
>Ga0207667_10002392_pt1 | contig 23492 bp, 24 predicted proteins | sample KBSCornC52_FD_184301 | JGI IMG/M metagenome (GOLD analysis project Ga0207667, IMG submission 184301) | Corn rhizosphere microbial communities from Kellogg Biological Station, Michigan, USA - KBS Corn C5-2 (SPAdes) (version 2) | ecosystem: Host-associated > Plants > Roots > Rhizosphere > Soil ...
GACGTCGCTCAGCACGACGTCCTTGAGCTCGAAATCGGTTTCCAGCGCGGGGGTGTCGGCGGTCGCGGTCGTGGTAAAGCTGACCTTGATCTCGGGGATGGTGACGCTCGTGGCGTTGAGGGCGGCGACGTCCTTGGCGTGGTCGCTGAGCTTGCCGTTGCTGAGGATGTCGCGGAAATCGGCCTCGCTCATCGACGAGCCGACGAGGGTGATGGTCGGAATGCTGATGGTCGGCGCCGGCGCCGGTGTGGCCGGGGCGGGATTTGGCGCGGCCGACGATGCGGGGCCGCCGACATCGTTGGCGGCCGCAGGCGCCGGGTCCACCGACGACGACGTGTCCTGCGCCAGGGCAGGCACGGCGCTCGCAGCGAGCATGGCGGCGAGCACGGCGGCTTTCGAAAGCATTTGCACGATGGCATTCCCCTTGATCGTGTGTATGAGCACTGCGGCAGGTTGTGCGCAGCAGTTCTGGCGGCGACAAACGAAGTCTTTGTGGCAAATCGCCGAACAATTGAATGCAATTTGCCGGATCGGTGCTGTGCAAGCATAGCATTGAACGGCATGTGAACGGAGCCCCGCCGGTGAGCATCGATATCGTGGGTCATGCCATCGTCTCGGCCGACGGCATGATCGCCGACCGGGACCATCGCATGCCGGCCGCTCTGCGGAGCGAGGCCGACTGGCGGCGGTTCCAGGCGGCGCTCGACAGCGCCGCGCTGGTGGTCCTCGGCCGCCTCGGCCACGAGGCGCACCCCAATCCCGGGCGCAAGCGGCTCGTGGTGACCAGCCGCGCCGCCTGGCTCGAACGCGACCCCGGCGATGACAATATCATGCTATGGAACCCCGACGGCATCAGCTTCCGCCGGGTGCTTGCCGGCCTCGGCATTGCCGACGGCACCATCGCCGTGACCGGCGGACAGCGCGTCTTCGACCTGTTCCTGCCGGGCTTCACGCAGTTCGACCTGGTGACGGTCGCGGATGCGACGATTCCCGACGGCGTGCCCTGCTTCAGCGGCGGCCCGCCGCGCGAGATGCTGGCGCAGGCGGGAATGCGGGTAGCGGAAACGGAGGAGCTGGAGGCCGGCGTCACCCTGCAGCTATGGCGGCGGGATTGAGCGCCGGCGGGCGCACGCCGCGGGCTGGCGGGCATTTTGCCGATTAACCTCAATATCCGTCACCGGCTGCGAAGCTAAAGGGAAGCGCGCTAAGGAGGCTCAATTGTAATTGAGTTTCCGATGCTTAAACGGACGCCCCCGAACAAAGTGGTCCGCCTTCGCCGGTCGTTCACGCCGCCCGCGTTCCGGCCGCCGCAGCTCGCGACGCTGCAGCAGGACGTGCCGACCGCCGACGAGTGGCTGTTCGAGCTCAGCTACCAGGGCCAACGGTGCCAGGCGGCGATCGCCGGCACCAATGTGCGGCTCTACAACGAGCAGGGCGAAGACTGGTCGGAGCAGTTCGGCCACGTGATCCCGGCGCTTTCCGAGCTGACGCTGGGCACGCTGCTGATCGACGGGGAGATCTGTGCCATCAACGACGATGGACGGGCCGATCCCGCTCTCCTCAGGCGTACTCTCGCCGAGGGCGGCCCGCTGGTGTTCTTCGCCTTCGATCTGCTCGAGCAGGATGACGAAGACGTCGGCCAGTTGCCGCAGGTCGAGCGCAAGCGCCGCCTCGCCGCGCTGCTCGCGGCGCAGCCCGTCGACTCGCCGCTCCTGTACTCTCCGCATGTGGTCGGCAACGCCAGGAAGGTGTTCGAGGCCGTGCGCGCCGGCGGCTACCCTGGCGTGATCGCCAAATGGCCAACGGCCCGGTACTACAGCGGCGGCCGCTCGACGGCCTGGCTCGAGATCAAGGCGGCGCGACAGCAGGCGTTCGTCGTCGTCGGCTGGCAGGGGTCCGAAGACGGCGAGAAGGTTCGCAGCCTGCTGCTCGCGACCTACGAACGCGGCCGCCTCGTCTACCGCGGGATGGTCGAGACCGGATTTTCGCCCGCGGCCCGGCGCAAGCTGCCCGAGCTTCTGGCACCGTTGGCCGCCAGGCGGCCCCGCATCGACGGGATGCCGCCGATCCGGTTTCCTGTGGTGAACTGGGTTCGCCCGCGGCTGCTCGCCGAGGTGGAATTTTTCGAGATCCTCTCCGATGGGATGATCACGCGGCCGATGTTCAAGGGCCTCGCCGGAGACGAGGACGCCCGCAGCGTCCATCTCGAGCTCACGGCCTAACGGGCACCAGACGTCACCCCGAAAATGAAAAGGCCGCCGGGAGGCGGCCTTAAATCGTCGTTCCAGTGACGCTCAGAAGCTGCCGTGGCAGTGCTTGAACTTCTTGCCCGAGCCGCAGGGGCAGGGAGCGTTGCGCGAGACGCCGACCAACAGCTTGGGGTCGATGGGACGGAGCCGCGGATCGGCTTCGGCGACGTCGCCACCCAGGCCCGCCAGCGCACCGGCAGCCGCGAAGGCGCCGCCGATGGTGCCCGACATCTGCGAGACCGCGTCGTTGACGCCGAGGTCCGGATCGATGTGGATTTCGCTCAGATTGGCGAGGTTCGGCGGCGGCGGCTCGGGCGGGCGCATCTGGATCTCGACGTGGCTCAACTGCCGCACGACCTGCTCGCGCATGTCGGTCAAGAGCTTCTGGAACAGCTCGTAGGCTTCCTGCTTGTATTCGTTGAGCGGGTCGCGCTGCGCGAGGCCACGCCAGCCCACCACCTTGCTCAGATGGTCGAGTGTCACGAGATGTTCGCGCCAAAGCTGGTCGATCGACTGCAGGAGGATCGACTTCTCGACCTGCCGCATGATGTCGGGCGTGTATTTGTCGATCTTGGCCTGCGCATATTCGTCCGCCGCCTTGGCGATGCGCTCGCGCACGATCTCGGCGTCGATCCCTTCTTCCTCGGCCCAGTGCTTGCTGTCGATGGTGATCCCGAGGAAGGAGCGCGCCTCTTCGTTGAGAAGGTCGGTCTGCCACTGCTCGGGATAGGAGCGATCGGGGATGGCGCGATGCACGAGGGCGTCGACGACGTCGTGACGCATGTCGGTGATCGTCTCGTTGACGTCTTCCTTGTCCATCAACTCGAGACGCTGCTCGAAGATGACCTTGCGCTGGTCATTCATCACGTCGTCGTATTTGAGGATGTTCTTGCGGATGTCGAAGTTGCGCGCTTCGACGCGGCCCTGGGCACGCTCGATGGCCTTGGTCACCCACGGATGGGTGATCGACTCGCCTTCCTCGAGGCCGAGCTTGCCGAGCATGGAGTCCATGCTCTCGACCGGGAAGATGCGCATCAAATCGTCCTGCAGCGACAGGTAGAACTTGGAATGCCCCGGGTCGCCCTGGCGGCCTGAACGGCCGCGAAGCTGGTTGTCGATGCGGCGGCTCTCGTGTCGCTCGGTGCCGATCACCATCAGGCCGCCGGCATCGAGTGCCTTCTGCTTGTCGCGGGCGATCTGCTCCTTGATGCGGGCGATCTTGGACTTGCGTTCTTCGCCCTCGAGGCCCTCAGCCTCTTTCTCGACACGCATCTCGAGATTGCCGCCGAGCTGGATATCGGTGCCGCGGCCGGCCATGTTGGTGGCGATGGTCACCGCGCCCGGAACGCCGGCGTCGGCGATGATGTGGGCTTCCTGCTCGTGATAGCGGGCGTTCAGCACCTGCAGGTCGCTGATGCCCTTCTTGGTGCGCAGCAGGTCGGCCAGCATCTCGGACTTTTCGATCGAGGTGGTGCCGACCAGCACCGGCTGGCCGCGCGACTTGCAGTCGGCGATCAGCGTGGCGATTTCCTCGAACTTTTCGTCGGCGGTCCGGAAGATCGCGTCGTCGTCGTCGATGCGCTGGATCGGCACGTTGGTCGGGACGGTGATGACGTTGAGGTTGTAGATGTTGGCGAACTCTTCGGCCTCGGTTGCCGCCGTACCGGTCATGCCGGCGAGCTTCTTGTAGAGGCGGAAATAGTTCTGGAAGGTGATGGAGGCGAGCGTCTGGTTTTCGGGCTGGATCTTGACGTGTTCCTTGGCCTCGAGCGCCTGGTGCAGGCCTTCCGAATAGCGGCGGCCCGGCATCATGCGGCCGGTGAACTCGTCGATGATCACCACTTCGTCGTTGCGGACGATGTAGTCCTTGTCCTTGTTGAACATCTTGTGCGCGCGCAGCGCCGAATTGGCGTGGTGCACGAGGTTGACGTTCTCGAGGTCGTAGAGGCTTTCGCCCTTCAGCAGGCCGGCGTCGCGGAACAGCCCTTCGAGCTTTTCGGTGCCGCTTTCGGTGAAGGTCACCGAGCGCTGCTTCTCGTCGTGGTCGAAGTCGCCTTCGCCGATCTGCTTCATGATCTCGTCGACGGCGACATACTGGTCGGAGCGGTCCTCGGTCGGGCCGGAAATGATCAGCGGCGTGCGCGCTTCGTCGATCAGGATCGAGTCCACCTCGTCGACGATGGCGTAGGCATGACCACGCTGCACCATCTGCTCGCGCGAATACTTCATGTTGTCGCGCAGATAGTCGAAGCCGTATTCGTTGTTGGTGCCGTAGGTCACGTCGCAGGCATAGGAGGCCTTGCGCTCGGTGTCGTCGAGGCCGTGGACGATAATGCCGACGGTGAGCCCGAGGAATTTGTAGATCTGCCCCATCCACTCGCTGTCGCGCTTGGCGAGGTAATCGTTGACGGTCACCACGTGCACGCCCTCGCCGGTCAGGGCGTTGAGATAGACAGGCAGGGTCGCGACCAGGGTCTTGCCTTCACCGGTCCGCATCTCGGCGATGGATTTGTCGTTGAGCACCATGCCGCCGACGAGCTGCACGTCGAAGTGGCGCATGCCGAGCGTACGCTTGGACGCCTCGCGCACCACGGCGAAAGCGGGGACCAGGAGATCGTCGAGGGACTCGCCGGCCTTGAGCGCGGCCTTGAACTCTTCGGTCTTGGCGCGCAGCTCCGCATCGCTCAGCTTCGCCATCGCCGGTTCCAGCGCATTGATGGCGTCGACCTTCGGCTGGTAGCGTTTCACCTGCCGGTCATTGGCAGAGCCGAAAATCGCCTTGGCGATACTGGCGAGAACCATGAAGCGTTCCTTGTCTTGATGGCGCCGCAATTGGAGGGCGCCGGGCGGTGTCGGCTGGGCCTGTCGGAGGGCTCAAAACCGCCGGTTTTCGGGCGTTTACAAGCGTTGCGGGTATGTAAGAGCGGGGGCCAGTATTGTCAACGGAACGAAACTGGGCCAAACCACCGGCCGCGCGCCGAGAGGGCGAGGCGCCTTACGGAGCAAATCTCATCCCATGACGTCCCACATCTCGCCGGCGCGACTGCCCGGCTTCCTCAAATTCATCGTGCTCGCCCTGGTGGCGCTGACGCTCGCTGCGCTGCCATTCAGCGTGAACGCGCAGGACACCTCGTCGTCCGCTCCGGCCGCCGCGTCATCGGCTGAACCGGCGGTGCCACCCGCGCCCTCGCCGAACACGGTCGTCGCCACGGTCGGCGGCCAGCAGATCACCGAGGCTGACCTCGCCTTCGCCGCCGAAGACCTCGGCCAGGACCTGCAGCAGATCCCGCAGGACCAGATCCGCGCCGTGCTGCTCACCCAGATGATCGACCTCAAGCTCATGGCCGAGGCCGGCCATGCGGCCAATCTCGAGCAGTCGGACCTCTACAAGGAGCGTCTCAGCTACCTGCAGGACCGGGCGCTGCGCCGCGCCTTCACCAAGCAGGCGGTGAGCGATGCCATCACCAGCGACGCGATCAAGGCCGAGTACGACAAGCAAATCGCGGCCATGCCGAGCGTGGACGAAGTCCATGCGCGTCACATTCTGGTGAGCACCGAGGACGACGCCAAGGCGATCAAGGCGCAGCTCGATGGCGGTGCCGACTTCGCCACCCTCGCCAAGCAGAAGTCGATCGAACCGGGCGCCAAGGATTCCGGCGGCGACCTCGGCTATTTCACCCAGGACAAGATGGTGAAGCCGTTTGCCGATGCGGCCTTCGCGCTCAAGGTCGGGCAGATTTCCGATCCGATCCAGACGCAGTTCGGCTGGCACATCATCCAGGTGCTCGACCGCCGTCCGGCCGCCAAGCCGACCCTGCAGGACATGACCCAGCAGATCGGCCAGGCCCTCTACGTGGCCAAGTATCGCGCGCTGTTCGACGATCTGCGCTCGAAGGCGACGATCGACATCCCCGACGCGCAGCTCAAGGCGCAGGTCGATGCCCAGCTCGCGCCGCAGCAGCCGCCGGCGCAGCCCGATCAGGCCGCACCGTCCTCGGCGCCGGCGCAGTAAGACTGACAGGCCGACATTGGCGGAAGGCCGGGAGCGATCCCGGCCTTTTGCTTTTCGGGCTCTCTTGAAGCCGTCGTCAACATCGGGCATCACGGGCCAAACTCCAGAGGCATCGACATGGCCCATCCGGTTTCTCCCCTCGCGCCCAAGACCTACCCCGAGCTGCCGCAGATCGCCGGCGTGCGCTTCGCCACCGCCGAGGCGGGGATCAAGTACAAGGGCCGCACCGACGTCCTGCTCGCGGCGTTTGACGAGGGCACGACCGTGGCCGGCGTCTTCACCTCGTCCAAATGCCCGTCCGCGCCGGTCGACTGGTGCCGGCAGAGCCTCAAGGGCGGCGTGGCGCGCGGCCTGCTGGTCAACTCCGGCAATGCCAACGCCTTCACGGGCATGAAGGGCAGGCACACGGTCGAGGTCTCGGCCGATCTCGCCGCCAGGGCGCTCGGCGTGAACGCCGGCGAAGTGTTTCTCGCCTCGACCGGCGTTATCGGGGAGCCGCTCGATCCGCAGAAGTTCGACGCGGTCACCCGCGAGATGGCCGGCCGGCTTGGCTCGGGGCCGTGGATGGATGCCGCCCGGGCGATCATGACCACCGACACCTACCCCAAGCTGGCGACCGCCACAGTCGAGTTCGACGGCGTCACGGTGTCGATCGCCGGCATCGCCAAGGGTTCGGGCATGATCGCCCCGGCGATGGCGACGATGCTGAGCTTCGTGTTCACCGACGCACCGATTTCGAGCGGCGTTCTACAAGGATTGCTGCAGCCGCTGATCGACGAGAGCTTCAATGCGGTGACCGTCGACAGCGACACCTCGACCTCCGACACCTGCCTGGTCTTTGCCACAGGGCGGGCGCCGATCGATGCCATCAACTCGCCCGCCGATCCGCGTGCACACGCCTTCGCCGAAGCGCTGGGCGACGTGCTCCACGATCTGGCCATGCTGGTGGTGCGTGACGGCGAGGGCGCAACCAAGCTCGTCACCGTCAACGTCGAGGGCGCGAGCTCGGACGAGAGCGCTTTCCGCATCGCGAAATCGATCGCGGACTCGCCGCTGGTCAAGACCGCCATCGCCGGCGAGGACGCCAATTGGGGCCGCGTGGTGATGGCCGTGGGCAAGGCCGGCGAGCCGGCCGACCGCGACCGCCTGCGCATCGCCTTCGGCGACATCGTCGTGGCCGAACACGGCGAGCGCGCCCCGCACTATGACGAGGCGAAGGCCTCGGCCTACATGAAGAACCAGGAGCTCGAGCTCAGCGTCGGGATCGGTCTCGGCAGCGGCCGCGCCACCGTCTACACCTGCGATCTCACCCACGGCTACATCGACATCAACGGCAGCTACCGGAGCTGACGCGTGCCGCTTCCCACTGCGCTGCAGATCGAGACCGCGGCGCTCACCGCGTGGCCAGGGCTGTTCAGCGCCAATGACGGCCATTGGGTGTGGCGCGCGGCGCGGGGCTACAGCAACCGCGCCAACTCCATCCAGTGCCTCGATCCCGGCGACGGCGCCGACGCGGCCGTCCGGCTCGGCCGGCTGACCGATCTCTTTACGCGCCACGGCCTGTCGCCGGTGTTCAAGGTGACGCCGCTGACGGCGCCGGGGGCGCTCGCCGCGATCGATGCGGTCGACTGGTCGCCGTTCGGGCACAGCCATGTGCTGTGCATGCAGATGCGTGCGAATACCGCCGAGCCGCGACACCACACGGCGCTGTTCGACCCGCGCGATCCGCAGTGGCACTGCGTACAGGCGGAGCTGAGTGGCTACGGCGACTACGATGCGGAGTCGGTGCGCCTCATCCTCGAGCGGGTGCCGTGCGATCAGCGGGGCGTGCTCGCCTATGATGCGAACGGCGTTCCGGCGGCCGCGGTGCTGGTCGCCGTCGCCAATGGCATTTCGATCTACGGCAATGTCGTGACGCGCGCGAGCCACCGCGGGCAGGGCTTCGGCCGCGCCGGCATGAACGCTGCCATCGCCTGGGCCCGCGACGCCGGCGCGCTTGCCGCGGGTATCCAGGTGGCGGCGGGAAACACGCCGGCGATCAAGCTCTACAGCTCGCTCGGCTTCGCCCATGCGTATGATTACCACTATCGCAAACCGCAGCCGGCAAAGTGAGCGCACACTCGATCCTTCTGGTCGTCGCCTGTGCGCTGGTCGATGCCGACCGGCGCGTGCTGATTGCGCAGCGGCCGCCTGGTAAGCAATTGGCCGGCCTGTGGGAATTTCCCGGCGGCAAGCTCGAGCCGGGGGAGACGCCGGAAGAAGCGCTGATCCGCGAGCTCGAGGAAGAGCTTGGGATTTCGACCAGAACGGCGTGCCTCGCGCCGTTAACCTTTGCCTCCCATTCTTACGAAAGCTTTCACCTTCTGATGCCACTTTTCGTCTGCCGAAAGTGGCAGGGAACGCCCACCGCGCGCGAGCATGCCGCCCTCAAATGGGTCCGCCCGCACGCCCTCAGGGAGTATCCGATGCCGCCGGCGGACGAGCCGCTGATCGCACCGCTCTGCGATCTGCTGTGAGGGAGGCCCGGATGTCGCTGGTCGAACGATTTCTGCGCAACGAAAGCGGCGCGACCGCTATCGAATACGGACTCATCGCCGCGCTGATGGCGGTGGCCTGCATCGCCGCCTTCATGGCCTTCGGCAGTTCGCTTCAAGGTCTGTTCCAGCGCGTCAGCGACAAGGCCGGCAACGCCATGGCGAGCGCCGGAAGCTAATTCTTCTGCCCCAGCACTTTCGTCAGGCTGATCTCGGCGCTGCCGGGCTTCAGCGGCTTCTGCTGGCTTTCATGCGGGGCCCAGCCGCTCATCCAGATGATCTCGAGCGTCGCCCGGACGCGTCCGTCCGGGTCGCGGGCGAGCGCGGCGTAGGCGTTGTTCACCGCGCTCAACAGCCGGAGCGTCGCTGGTTTTTGCGGCCGGTCGGCGAGCGGGTTGGAGGCGCCGAGCGCTTTGAGCTCGCGCATCAGCCCGAGCGCGTTGTCGTAGCGCACGGTGTGGGTTTCGACGTCGCTCACCGGCAACGCCAGCCCGGCCCGCTGCAAGAGACCCGCCGCCTCGCTCAGCGGGATGAACGGCGCGACGCGCAGGTAGGCGCCGCCGCCGACTTCGGCGTCCGCCGCGAGGAACGCCTCGCGCAGCTCGGTGAGGCTCTCGCCACCGATCGCGGCGGCGATGAACAGGCCGTCGCCGCGCAGATGCGCCCGAGCCCGCGCCAAAAACCCCGGCACGTCGTCGACGACGTCGAGATCGAACAGCGAGACGATGAGGTCGTAATTCCGCTCCGGCAGATCGAGCGCCTCGGGGTCCACCATCGGCACGCCCGGCACGTCGAGCACACTCGAAACGCGGGCGAAGCGGAACGGCCCGTTGGCGCTGCGGCCTGCGGTCGGCAGCCCCGAGGCGTCGGGCGCCATGATCAGGGCCCGCTCGAAATCGCGCGTCACGGTGCCGAGCCGCTCATCGAGATCGGCGAGCACCAGCCGCATGACGAAGTCGTCGCGCGCCGCCGGCCGGCGCTGCAGGTGGCGGGCAATCAGCGCACGGTCGAAGACCTTTGGCGGCATCTGGATGGGAGGCATTGGCGGCGCCGCTCGGTGATGGCAGGATGGCCTTATGGGCACCGCAGCCGGGCTTGTCAAAAGCGAGGCGTTGCGCCCGCTCAGGTGGCTGGGCGGCGTGCTGCTCGACACGCTCTATCCGCCGGCGTGCCTGAGCTGCGACGCGCCGGTCGGCTCGGCCGATGCGCTCTGCTCCGATTGCTTCAGGGCGCTGAGGCCGATCACCGATCCGATGTGTCCCGTGCTCGGCATTCCGTTCGAGGTGTCGCTCGGGCCTGGCGTGCTCTCGGCCGAAGCGATCGCCGATCCGCCGCCCTACGATCGCTCGCGCTCCGCGGTCATCTATAACGCGGCGGCGCTGGCGCTCGTCGGCAAGCTCAAATATGGCGACCGGCCGGAGCTCGCCCGCTTCTGCGCCCGGCTGATGGTCCAGGCGGGGCACGAGCTGCTGCTCGGCGACGCCGTCCTCGTGCCGGTGCCGCTGCACCGGACCCGGCAGTTCGCGCGCCGCTACAACCAGTCGGCCGAGCTGGCGCGGGCGCTCGCCGCGCTGACCGGGCTCGAGGTCGATACCGGCCTCGTCCGCCGCCGGAAAGCCACGCGGCAGCAGGTCGGTCTTTCGGGCGACGCGCGCCGCCGCAATGTCGCCGGCGCATTCGAGCCATTCCCCGGGACGAGTTCACGGCTCAAGGGCCGCCGTGCCATCATCGTCGACGACGTCATCACCACGGGCGCGACCGTTGCCGCGGTCACGCGGGCGCTCAAGGCCGGTGGCGCGACGGGCATCGACGTGTTGAGTTTTGCCCGGGTCGTGATCGGGAGAGACTGATGGGCGATCTTCGCATCAACCGGCCGCGCTTCCGGCGCATGGTCTCGCAGCGGCCGCGCGAAATTTCGGCGGGCGACATTCCCGGCCTCGGCCACAATGGCGGGCCGCCGCTCGACCATGTCCCCGAATGGGGCGCCGGCGGGATCGGCAACTACTTCGTCTGGCGCGCCAGGAGCGAGGCCGCCTTCAAGTCGATCCCGGTCGAGACCGCGATCCGCCGGGCGAAGAAGGCGGAATCCCTGGGCCTCACCTTTCGCGAATACCAGCTCGAAATCCTCGAGCGCGGCCGGTTCCTCCAGGCCGAGGACAGTGTGCGGATCGCCGAGATCATCGCCAGGCGGACAAGGCGCTGAGGCACGTGCCCGCCGTTGTCAGGACGACGGCAATGCCCATATACAGGGGAACCAACTTGGTTTCCGGCTATGTCCAAAGTTCAGATCTACACCACCAACTGGTGCCCCTACTGCAACGCCGCCAAGTCGCTGCTCCACGACAAGGGCGTCTCCTATGAAGAGATCGACGTCACCGATCCGAGCCTGCGCGACGCGATGATCCAGCGCGCGCATGGCCGCCGGACGGTGCCGCAGATCTTCATCGGCGAGACCCATGTCGGCGGCTACGACGATATGGCGGCGCTGGAGCGGCGCGGCCAGCTCGATCCGCTGCTCGCGTAACCCATCGTGGTGCGTGTCGCGGCATTGCAGATGAATTCGGGCACCGAGCCCGAGGCCAATCTCGATGCGCTCGAAACACTCGCGCAAGAGGCGGCGTCGCAAGGCGCCGCCTATGCTTTATCTCCTGAAGTGACCGTCGTCTTCGCGGAGAACCGCGAAGGTCTCGCAGCCGTCGCCGGTCCGTGGGAGAACAACGCCGCCATCGGCCGCTGCCGCGGCATCGCGCGCGACACCGGCCTGACCCTGCACCTCGGCTCGCTGGCGGTGGCGCTGCCCGACGGGCGCTTCGCCAATCGCTCGGTGGTGTTTGCTCCGGACGGCGAGATCGCGGCGACCTACGACAAGATCCATTTGTTCGACGCCACGCTCCCCGGCCTCAGGCAATACCGCGAGGGCGATACCTATGCCGGCGGCGACGAGGCCGTGGTGACCGAGGCCGCCGGTCTCAGGCTCGGCCTCACCATCTGCTACGACGTCCGCTTTCCGGCCCTGCACCGGACGCTGGCGGAAGCCGGAGCGGACCTCATCGCGGTGCCCGCCGCGTTCACCGTCCCGACGGGCGAGGCGCACTGGGAGGTGCTATTGCGGGCCCGCGCCATCGAAACCGGCTGCTATGTGATCGCGGCGGCACAGGCGGGGCACCACCAGAACGGCCGCTCCACCTGGGGCCACTCGATGATCATCGATCCCTGGGGCAAGATCCTCGGCCAGCTCGACGGCCAGACCCCCGGCGTACTGGTCGCCGACATCGACCCGAACGCTGTGGCCGAAGCGCGCGGCCGGGTGCCGGCGCTTGCGAATGCGCGCACATTTTCGTTATCCGTTAACCCTACGGGCGCAAGCTGAGCGCTGAGAGGTTGCACGCGTGATCCACTACTCCCTGGTCTGTGACAAGTCCCACAAGTTCGACGGCTGGTTCGCCAACGCGGCCGCCTACGACGGCCAGAAGGCCCGCGGCCTCGTCACCTGCCCGATCTGCACCACCACCTCGGTCGACAAGGCGCTCATGTCGCCGGCGGTCAGCCGGGCCGGCAGCGAGAAGGTGTCGCTGTCGATCGGCCATCCGCAGCACCAGCAGTTGCGCGAAGCCATGCTCGCCCTGCGCAACAAGGTGACCAGCGAGGCCGACTATGTCGGCGACAAGTTCGCCGAGGAAGCCCGCAAGATCCATTTCAAGGAAGTCGACGCGCGCGGCATCTACGGCGAAGCGACCAAGGAAGAGGTCGCGGCGCTGATCGAAGACGGCGTCGATTTCATGCCGCTCCCGACGGTCAAGGAAGAGCACAACTAGCTCTCCACCACTCTGCGTGCCTTGAACTTACGCGCGGTTCTATCGTTAAGTGGCGATAGATATCCGCGGAGTTTTGCCATGCCCACACCCGATGCCACCCGTTCGGGAACATTCGCCATTGGCGGCGACATGAATGTCCACCGCCTCGGGTTCGGTGCCATGCGCGTCACCGGCGAGGGCATCTGGGGGCCGCCGAAGGATCCGGAGGAGAGCAAGCGCACCCTGCGCCGCGTGCCGGAGCTCGGCATCGACTTCATCGACACGGCTGACAGCTACGGGCCATACATCTCCGAAGAGTTGATCGCTGAAACGCTCGCGCCCTATGCGAAGGTGCATATCGCGACCAAGGGCGGCCTGGTCCGCAGCGGCCCCAACAAATGGACCCCGGTCGGCAAGCCCGAATACCTGGAGCAGGAGGTGCATATGAGCCTCCGCCGCCTCAGGGTCGAGCGCATCGATTTGTGGCAGCTGCATCGCCCCGATCCGACGATCCCGCTCGATGAGCAGTTCGGGGCGATCGCCGGCTTCCGCAAGGCGGGCCTCATCCGCCACGCCGGCCTCAGCAACGTCACGGTCGAGCAGATCAGGCAGGCGCAGAAGCACTTTCCGGTTGCGACGGTGCAGAACAAATACTCGATGTCGGACGCCACGAGCGAAGCCGTGCTCGACTATTGCGAGGGCCAGAAGATCGGCTTCATTCCGTGGCGGCCGATCGACGGCGGCGATGCGACGCTCGACAGGCCCGAGTTCAAGGCGCTGCTCAAAAAGCACGGCGCCACGGCGAACCAGCTCGTCCTCGCCTGGCTGCTGAAGCGCTCCCCGGTGATGCTGCCGATCCCCGGCACCTCCAAGGTCAAGCACCTCGAGGAGAACACCGCGGCCGCGTCGATCGCGCTCAGCGACGAGGACTTTGCGACGCTGCAGGGGCTGCGCTAGCGCCGCGCAGCCGCGCCACCGTCTCGGCATCGGCCGGCAGGAAGATTTCGATCGCCAGCTCGCTCAGCGTCACGTCGAGCGGCGAGCCGAACAGCAGCGTGGCCGAGAGGAACGACATTCTACCGGATGGACCGTTGACGATCAGCGGCACCGCCAGCGCCCCCGGATTGGGGGCGGCCGGCGGCGGGGCCGGGTAGCCGCGCAACTCCTCCATCAGTTCGAGCAGCGCCGGATCGGCGCTTGCCTCGAACTGCTGGCGCAGCCGGTGCAGCAGGTGCGCCTTCCACTCGGCGAGGTTCTCGATCCAGGGCGCCGCGCCCTCCGGATGGAGGCTCACCCGCAGCACGTTGATCGGCGGCTCGAGCAGGTGCGGCGCGACGCCTCGGAGCAGCGCCGCACCCCCCGCATTGGCCGTCACCAGGTGCCAGTGGCGATCGACCGCCAGCGCCGGGAACGGCTCGTGCGCCTTGAGCAGCGCCTCGATCGCGGCGCGCGCCTGGCTGAGGCTTTGGTCATCGAGCGGCCGGTCGGCGAAGATCGGCGCATAGCCGGCGCTCAGCAGCATGGCGTTGCGCTCGCGCAGCGGCACCTCGAGCTCGGCGGCAAGCCTGAGGATCATGTCGCGGCTCGGCTGGGCGCGGCCGGTTTCGACAAAGCTCAGATGCCGGGTCGAGATCTCGGCGTCGAGCGCGAGGTCGAGCTGGCTGAGGCGGCGGCGCTGCCGCCAGTCGCGCAGCAGCTCGCCGATGGGCTGGGTCTGGGTCATGGGCGAACTCTTACGGCCCGGCCCGTGCCGACGCCATTACCTCGAGCGTAATCGACCGGCGTCGCCGCCGCCGCCATCGTGAGGCCAGCCTGATCGGCAGGCGATCAAACCAACGGAGACAGCAATGACCGATCCCAAGCACGTGGCCGAGCGCTACCTGGCCCTGTGGAACGAGCCCGATGCCGAGGTGCGCAAGGAGCTCCTGGCGCAGGACTGGGCCGAGGATGCCACCTACGTCGATCCGATGGCCGCCGGCCGCGGCACCGAGGAGATCGACGGCCTCATCGGCGGCATCAAGGCGCGGTTCCCGAGCTTCAGCTTCCGGCTCGTCGGCAAGCCCGACGGCTACGCCGAGCATGTCCGCTTCTCGTGGAGCCTCGGACCGGGCGATTTCGTCGACGCCCCGATCGAGGGCACCGACGTGCTGGTCGTCCGCGACGGCCGCATCCAGTCGGTCACCGGCTTCCTCGACCGCGTCCCGGCGATGTGAGGCTTACCTCGCCGGCCGTTCGGCCAGGACCATGTAGTTGATGCCCATGTCGGGGCTCTTGCGCCATTCGTCGGCGAGCGGGTGAAACACCACGCCCGTCTCGTCGACGATCCGCAGCCCGTTGCGGGTGATCAGCGCCTTGAGCTCGTCGGGCGTCAAAAAACGGTTCCAGTCGTGCGTGCCCCGCGGCAGCCAGCGCAGCACGTATTCGGCGCCGAACTTGGCGAGCGCCAGCGCCCGCAGCGTGCGGTTGAGCGTCGCCGAGAACAGCAGCCCGCCGGGCGCCACGAGGTCGGCGCAGCTCTTCATATAGAGCGGCACGTTGTCGACGTGCTCGACCACTTCCATGTTGAGCACGATGTCGAAGCGCTTGCCCTCGTCCAGCAGGACCTCGGCCGTGTCGTTGCGGTAGTCGATCTCGAGCCCCATGCTCTGGGCGTGCTGGCGCGCCACCGCGATATTGTCGCCCGCGGCGTCGACCCCGGTCACCGTCGCGCCCAGCCGGGTGAGAGGCTCGGTCAACAGTCCCCCGCCGCAACCGATATCGAGCACCGTGAGCCCGGTCAGCGGCTGCCGCTCGTTCTCGCTGCGCGAGAAATGCCGCAGGGCCCAGTCGCGGATATAGGCCAGCCGCACCGGGTTGAACCGGTGCAGCGGCTTCACGTCGCCTTCGGGGTCCCACCAGTCCGCCGCCATGGCGGCGAACTTGGCGATCTCAGCCGGATTTACGGTGGTTTCGGTCATTCTTGTAACTCCAGTGCCGTTGTGGCATGTCGCCCGCGAAATCGAAAGCGTTCCCCAGCGGTTGGCCGAACGGACGCCCTCCCGGCGACCGGTCGGACAGAGCAGAGAAAAGAGCGGTTGGCCGAACGGACGCCCTCCCGGCGACCGGTCGGACAGAGCAGAAAAGAAGAGCGGTTGGCCGAACGGCCGCCCTCCCGGCGACCGGTCGGACAGAGCAGAAAAGAAGACAACTTGGCCCGTATCGTGATGAAGTTTGGCGGCACGTCGGTCGCCAATATCGAGCGCATCCGGCAGGCGGCGCGGCACGTCAAGCGTGAGGTCGACGCCGGCAACGAGGTCACCGTGGTCGTCTCGGCCATGTCGGGCAAGACCAATGAGCTCGTCGCCTGGGTCAATGAATCGAGCAAGCTCCACGATGCGCGCGAATACGACGCGGTGGTCGCCTCGGGCGAGCAGGTTACGGCGGGCCTGACGGCGATCGTGCTCAGCGAGATGGGCATCCCGTCGCGCTCGTTCCAGGGCTGGCAGGTGCCGATCCATACCGACGACGCGCATGGCGCGGCGCGAATCGCCGAAATCATCCCCGACGAGCTCAACCGGCGCATGGGCGAGGGTGTCGTGCCGGTCGTCACGGGCTTTCAGGGCATCGTGCCGGCGACCGGCCGCATCACCACGCTGGGCCGCGGCGGCTCCGACACCTCGGCGGTGGCGATTGCGGCGGCGGTCGGCGCCGACCGCTGCGACATCTACACCGACGTCGACGGCGTCTACACCACCGACCCGCGCATCGACCCCAAGGCCAAGCGGCTCAACAAGATCGCCTTCGAGGAAATGCTCGAAATGGCGTCGCTCGGCGCCAAGGTGCTGATGATCCGCTCGGTCGAGATGGCGATGGCGCACAAGGTGCGGCTCGTCGTCCGCTCCACATTCGATGATCCGGAGGCACCGCAGGTCGCTCCGGACGGAACGCCCGGCGTGCCCGGCACGCTGGTTTGCGATGAGGATGAGATCATGGAAAAGCAGATCGTTTCGGGCGTCACGCTCGCCAAGGCCGAGGCCAAGATCACGCTGCGCGACGTCAAGGACAAGCCGGGGGTCGCGGCCGCCGTGTTCGGCGCGCTGGCCGACGAATCGATCGTCGTCGACATGATCGTCCAGAACATCTCCGACGACGGCTCGGTCACCGACATCACCTTCACCGTGCCCGACAGCGAGTACGACAAGTCGATCCGCGTGCTGGAAGCGGCCAAGGCCTCGGGCGAGATCGAATACCAGCGCGTCACCGGGTCGAAGGGCGGCGCCAAGGTCTCGGTGGTCGGCGTGGGCATGCGCAACCACGCCGGCGTTGCCGCCAGCATGTTCAAGGCGCTGGCCGACAAGGGCATCAACATCCAGTTGATCACCACCTCGGAAATCAAGACCTCGGTGCTGATCGACGACGAATATGCCGAGCTTGCGGTGCGGGCGCTCCATACGTATTACGGGTTGGACAAGCCGGCGGCCTGACGCGAACGCCCCGGCCGATTAGAAGAGCCGCATCGCTGAACGGAAAGCCGGCTTTCACGTTTCCGCGCGATGCTTTCGGGAGGCGGTGCGGGGCCGCATAACACGGTATGGCGACAGCGATCGGCGGTCCGCGCGTGCTGCTCCGGCAATTGCGCGAAACCATGGCGGAGCCTCTGGCTTCGCAGGATCGCCTCGACAAGATCGTCAATCTGATCGCTGTGAACATGCAGGCCGATGTCTGCTCGTTCTATGTGCTGCGCGACGACGGGGCGCTCGAGCTCTTCGCCACCTGGGGCCTCAAGGCCGAATCCGTGCACATGACGACGCTGCGCCTCGGCGAGGGCCTGGTCGGTCTCATCGCCGCGCAGGCGGAGCCGTTGCGGCTCGAGGATGCCCCGAGCCATCCGGCCTTCGCCTATCGCCCGGAAACCGGTGAAGACCCGTTCCGCGCCTTCCTCGGCGTGCCGGTGCTGCGCGCCGGCCAGACGCTGGGCGTGCTGGTCGTCCAGAACCGCGACCACCGCGTCTATGGCGAGGACGAGGTCGAGGCGCTGCTGACCACGGCGACGATCCTCGCCGAAATGATCGTCACCTCGGATTTCGAGACGCTGATCAGGCCGGGCCAGGACATCGACCTGAGGCGGCCGCGCACGATCGTCGGCACCAGCTTCACCGAAGGCATCGCGCTCGGCACGGTGGTGCAGCACGACCCGCGCGTCGTCGTCGCCAACTTCATCGCCGAGGACACCGAGCAGGAAAAGAGCCGGCTCGAGGCGGCGCTCGCCACCATGCGCCTCTCCATCGACGACATGCTGAGCCATGGCGACATGCAGTCGGGCACCGAGCATCGCGACATCCTCGAGACCTATCGCATGTTCGCCAACGACCGCGGCTGGGTCGACCGCATCGAGGAGGCGATCGACAACGGCCTCACTGCCGAAGCGGCGGTGGAGCGGGTGCAGAACGATACCCGCGCCCGCATGCTGCGCTCGACCGATCCCTACATTCGCGACCGGCTGCACGATTTCGACGATCTCGCCAACCGGCTGTTGCGGGTGCTGACCGGCGACGGCACGGCGCCGACGGCGCGCGAGCTGCCCGAGAACGCCATTCTGGTGGCGCGCAATATGGGGCCGGCCGAGCTGCTCGAATACGATCGTACGCGCCTGCGCGCCATCGTGCTCGAAGAAGGCGGGGCGACCGCGCATGTCGCCATCGTCGCCCGCTCGCTCGGCCTCGTCGCCGTCGGCCGCGCCGACAACATCGTCTCCATTTCCGAGAACGGCGACGACATCATCGTCGATGGTGCGGCGGGAACCGTGTTCCTGCGTCCGACGCCCGAGCTCGTGCAGAACTATGTCGACAAGGTCCGGCTCGGGGCCAAGCGGCGCGCCCACTACCTCGCCCTCAAGGACAAGCCCTCGATCACCAGGGACGGCGTGACGATCACGCTGCTCCACAATTCCGGGCTGGTGGCCGATCTGCCGATGCTGCGCGACACCGGCGCCGAAGGCGTCGGGCTGTTCCGCACGGAGCTCCAGTTCATGATCGCGAGCCGCCTGCCCAAGGTGCAGGAACAGGTCGGGCTCTATCGCGAGGCGATCCGGCTCAGCGAAGGCAAGCCCATCGTCTTCCGCCTGCTCGACGTGGGCGGCGACAAGGTGATCCCATACCTGCGCTCGGCGCCGGAAGAGAACCCGGCGATGGGCTTCCGCTCGCTGCGCCTCGCGCTCGACAAGCCGGGCCTGTTGCGCACGCAGGTCCGCGCGCTGCTGATCGCGGCCGATGGCGGGCCGATGAAGATCCTGGTGCCGATGGTCACCGAGACCTGGGAATTCGTCGAGACCAAGCGCGTGGTCAAGATGGAGCTCGAGCGCCTGATCCGTCAGGGCGGCACGCCGCCGTCGCGGCTCGAGATCGGGGCGATGATCGAGGTGCCCTCGCTGCTGTTCGAGCTCGACCATGTGCTGCCCGAGGCCGATTTCGTCTCCATCGGCTCCAACGACCTGATCATGTTCCTCAATGCCGCCGACCGCGCCAATGCGCGCGTCAACAAGGCCTACGATCCGATCGCGCTGCCGCGCCTGCGCGCGCTGCGCCACATCGTCACCATGGCGAGGCGCTACGGGGTGCCGATCACCATGTGCGGCGAGCTCGCGGGCCGCACGGTCGAGGCGCTGGCACTGATGTCGATCGGCATGACCCGCCTGTCGATGTCGCCGCCCGCCATCGGCCCGATCAAGGAGATGATCCTCGGCCTCGATCTGAAGCCGGTGCAGGCAGCGGTCGCCGCCGCCCTCGGCGAAGGCCAGTCCAGCGTGGGCGTCCGCGACCTGCTGATGGATCTGGCGGCCAGGCAGGGACTGGCGATTTGATGACGCAGTGCGTGGGAAAGGCCCCCTCACCCGGAGGGCTGGCGCCCTCCGACCTCTCCCCCAAGGGAGAGGTGGGGCAGGGGCGAGATTGTGCCGCTTTCCACCTCTCCCTTCGGGGGAGAGGTCGCCGCGTAGCGGCGGGTGAGGGGGCCTTTGCCCCAAGCGCAGGCTTCTGACCCATGCCCAGCCTCCCCGAAGACAAGCTCGCGCAACTCGAAAAGCGCTTCGACAGCGTCGAGGCGGCGCTCGCGGCCGGCCCGGCGGCCGACGCCTTTGTTCGGCTGAGCAAGGAATATGCCGAGCTCGAGCCGGTGGTGCGTCCGATCAGCGCCTGGCGCCGGGCGGTCGAGGAGCTGCGCTCGGCCGAGGAGCTTGCCGGCTCCCCCGACAAGGACATGGCCGAGATGGCCGCGGCCGAGATCGGCGAGCTGCGGCCGAAGATCGCCGAGATGGAGCAGAACATCCGCATCCTGCTCCTGCCCAAGGACGCGGCCGACGAAAAGAACGTCATTTTGGAAGTGCGCGCCGGGACCGGCGGCGACGAGGCGGCGCTGTTCGCCGGCGACCTGCTGCGCATGTACCAGCGCTATGCCGACCTCCAGGGCTGGAAATTCAGCATCATGGAAGCGAGCGACGGCGACGCCGGCGGCTACAAGGAAGTCATCGCCAACATCTCGGGCAAGGGCGCCTATGCGCGGCTCAAATACGAGTCCGGCGTGCATCGCGTGCAGCGCGTCCCCGAGACCGAGGCGTCGGGCCGCATCCACACCTCCGCCGCGACGGTCGCCGTGCTGCCCGAGGTCGAAGAGATCGACGTCGACATCAAGCCCGAAGACATCCGCATCGATACGATGCGCTCGTCCGGCGCCGGCGGCCAGCACGTCAACACCACGGACTCGGCGGTGCGCATCACGCATATCCCGACCGGCATCGTGGTGGTCTCCGGCATGAAGAGCCAGCACCAGAACCGGGCGCAGGCGATGACGGTGCTGCGGGCCCGCCTTTACGAGACCCAGCGCGAGGCGCGCGACACGGCGCGCGCCGATGCGCGGCGCGAGCAGGTCGGCTCCGGCGATCGCTCGGAGCGCATCCGCACTTACAATTTCCCACAGGGGCGGGTGACCGACCACCGCATCAACCTCACCCTCTACAAGCTCGACAAGGTGATCGCGGGCGATGCGCTCGATGAGCTGATCCAGGCGCTGATCACCGAGAACCAGGCGGCGCAGCTCGCCGCCATGGACGGGGCGTGACCGCCTCGGTCACTATCGGCGCCGCCTGGCGCCAGGTGCGCGACCGCTTCCGTGCCGCCGGTCTTCAGACCGCCGATCTCGATGCCCGCCTGCTCGGGCAAGTCGCCTTCGGGCTCGACACCATGGCGCTGGTGCGGCGCGAGCGCGACGTCGCGACGGAAGACCAGCTCAAGGCCATCGACCAGTACGCGCAGCGGCGGCTCGCCGGCGAGCCGATCAGCCGCATCGTCGGGCGGCGCGAATTCTGGGGGCTCGACTTCGCGCTCGGCCCGGCGACGCTCGATCCGCGTCCGGAAACCGAAATGCTCGTGCAGGAGGCGATTTCGTTCCTCGAATCGCGTCCGCAAAGGGCCTATGTCGACCTCGGAACCGGTTCGGGGGCGATCGCCGTGGCGATTGCCGATGCGGTGCCGCTGGCGCGTGGAATCGCCACCGATATCTCCGAGGAGGCGCTCGCCGTGGCGCGCCGGAACGCCGAGCGGCACCAGGTGGCGAACCGGCTCGAGTTCAGGGCGGGAAGCTGGTGGTCGGCCGTCCCGCACACCGAACTCTTTGATCTTATTGTCTCAAATCCGCCCTATATCGCGACCGAGGCGATCCTGACGTTGCAGCCCGAGGTGCGGCTTTTCGACCCGAAAGCGGCCCTCGATGGCGGCTGGGACGGGCTCGAAGCCTATCGCGCCATCGCCGCGCAGGCAGCCCGGCGGCTCCATCCGGGGGGCCTGCTGCTCCTCGAAATCGGCTACAATCAAGGGGAAATCCTGCGCCGCATGCTTGGTCGCGCGGGCTTTGCCCGCATCGATATATTAAAGGATCTGGCAGGCCTTGACCGCGTGGTCTCGGCTTCCCATTCTTGAGGACAAGGAAACCAAGCCAAGGGAATACGGGCATTTTCCGCTTGGAAAGGCGGAGCGAACCGGCTAGTTTCCCGGTGCTGTCAGTGGCGCGCGGTTGAGTGCCAAGGTGACGGCCACCCGCTCATCGGCGCTGCTGGATTGCCAGCAAGGGTATCCCGGTACGGACCCCTGCCTGACGTGATGAGCCGAAAGTGGTTCAGCCCCGAACAGCTCTCTGAACATTTCCCGCTCCCTTCCGCCCCTTTGGGCGCCAGTGGCGCAAGCGGGCCTCGAGAAACCAGAAGGCTCAATCAAGGCGACTAACGACCGATGAGACCAAACCAGAACAACAAGAACCGGCAGCGCGGACGCAACAACAATGGCGGCCGCAAGCATGTGAACCCGCTGAGCCGGAACTTCGAATCCAACGGGCCGGACGTAAAGGTGCGCGGCAACGCCGCCCACGTCGCGGAAAAATACCTGCAGCTCGCGCGCGACGCCCAATCTTCGGGCGACCCGGTGCTCGCCGAGAACTACCTGCAGCACGCCGAGCACTATTTCCGCATCGTCGCCGCGGCCCAGGCGCAGAGCCAGTTCCGACCAGACCAGCCCGGCCAGATGCTGGAGGTCGATGAAGACGACGATTTCCCGCCGATCAACGACCGCTTCGCTTCGCCGGAATCGATGCAGCGGTTCCAGCAGCCACAGCCGCAGCTCGGTGAGCAGCCGGGCTTTGCCGCCGAAGGCGAGCCGCCGGCTGAAGGCCAGCCGCCGGTGCAGGCCGCACCGGCTGCCGAAGGCACTGCCGGCGAGGGTGGCGAGTTCAGCGGTCCACCCGGCGAAGCTGGGGAGAACCACCGCCGGCGCGACCGTAATCGGCGGCGCCGCGGCCGCGGCAACGGCGAAGGCAATGGGGGTTCCGATCCTTCCGGCGCACCGCAGCCCGAGGTCGGCGAGTTGCCGGCGTTCCTGACCGCCGGCGGGTCGACCACCGTCGCTGAGTAAGCAAGCTCTGCAATAATCCCGAAGGCCGCGTTACGACGCGGCCCTTTGCTTTTCGGCCAGCAGTTCCGCGTGCCGCAGGCGCAGGCCGCTCATCAGCAGCGCCAGTCCGCGCTCGAAATTGCTGCTGCGCGGACCGGCCTTGCTCCCGCCGCGGGTCAGCGATGCGGCATGGAGCGTGGGGTAGGCCGCGAGCTGCTTCCACAACTCAGCGGTAGTCTCGGTCAGCCGGCTGCTCCGCCGTTCGATCTCCGCCTGGTGTTCGAGCGCACACCCGGTGACGAAGTCACCGAAGGTCAGGACGTAGGCGAGCGCCTCGTTGGGCGGAAAGCCCGCTTCGACCCACATCTTCAGGAACTGCTCGATCTGCGGCAGGGCCGCTTCAGTCGGCCGGTTGCCCGCCACCACGCGGGCGCCGTCGCGCCAGGCGATGATCGCCTGATATTGCCGCCGCATGCCCTCGGCGATCTTTTCGTCCCACGGCAGGTTTTCCGGGAAAGGCGGCATCTTCGCGCGCGCCGTCCGCACCATTTCCTCGCTCATCAGGTCGAGCAGTTCACGCTTGTCCTTGACGTGCCAGTACAGCGTCGGGGCGGAAATCCCGAGCTCGGTCGCGAGCTTGCGGAGCGTCAAACCATCCAGCCCCACCTCCTGTAGAAGCTGGATGGCGGTGTGGATCACATCATCGCGCGTTACGGTCATTTCTCTCGAGTCAGGTGCTTGCGTCTCTAACAATGTTCGAGTAATAGCATCCCGAACAGTGTTAGAGAACCCCCTCCGGAGCATTTCATGGATGGCTCATCGATCGGCGGCGCCGAACCGGCCGTCGAAGTCCACAATCTGGTCAAGCGGTTCAAGGAGGTCGAGGCGATCAAGGGCATCGACCTGATCGTCAATACCGGCGAGACCTTCGGCTTCCTCGGGCCGAACGGCGCCGGCAAGTCGACGACGATCAAGATCCTCTGCACGCTCGC
>Ga0207667_10002397_pt1 | contig 23474 bp, 21 predicted proteins | sample KBSCornC52_FD_184301 | JGI IMG/M metagenome (GOLD analysis project Ga0207667, IMG submission 184301) | Corn rhizosphere microbial communities from Kellogg Biological Station, Michigan, USA - KBS Corn C5-2 (SPAdes) (version 2) | ecosystem: Host-associated > Plants > Roots > Rhizosphere > Soil ...
CAGCGAGGCTGGGCCCGCCGGTTGCGTCAATCCGCCGCGCTAGGAGGGTCAGCGCGCATCTGCCACGGCCGTACTCTTACCGCGATTGACGATCGCGAGCGCCGAGGCCACCATCGAGCCCAAATCCGACAGATTGCCGGGCACAATCAGCGTATTGCCGGTCTTCGCCAGATTGCCGAACGCGCTCACATACTGCTCCGCGACCTTCAGATTGACGGCGTCCATGCCCCCCGTCGATTGAATCGCCTGTGCAATCTTCTGGATGGCTTGCGAATTGGCTTCGGCCACGGCCAGGATCGCCGCCGCTTGGCCCTGGGCTTGATTGATCGCCGCTTGCTTCTCGCCTTCCGATTTTTGGATCGCCGCCTCGCGCCCGCCCAAGGCAATGTTGATCTGCTCTTGCTTACGCCCCTCCGACGCCGCGATCAGCGCGCGCTTTTCGCGCTCGGCCGTGATCTGCGCCTGCATGGCATGCAGGATCTCCTTCGGCGGCGTCAGGTCTTTGATCTCGTAGCGCAGTACTTTCACGCCCCAGCTCGATGCCGCTTCGTCCAGCGCCGAGACGACGCTGTGGTTGATCAAGTCGCGTTCCTCGAACGTCTTATCGAGCTCGAGCTTGCCGATCACCGAACGCAATGTCGTTTGCGACAGCTGCGTAATCGCGAACACATAGTTGCTCGAGCCATACGATGCCTTCATCGCGTCGGTCACTTGAAAGTACAGCACGCCGTCGACTTGCAATTGCGTGTTATCGCGCGTAATGCAGATCTGGCCCGGCACCTCGAGCGGGATCTCTTTCAACACGTGTCGGTACGCGATGCGATCGGCAAACGGCAGCACGATGTTCAGCCCCGGCGCGAGCGTGGCGTGATAGCGGCCGAAGCGCTCGAGGACCCACGCGTGTTGCTGCGGCACGATCTTGACCGTCTGCGCGGCGATCACGATCACGATGATGAGCAATACGGCCCCGATGATTGTCATATCCATTGATTGCTTACTCCTTTGTTGTTGATGTCGAACGATGTGTCCGTGCCGCGGCATGGCCCTTCTCGACCACGATGAGCCGGTTGGCACGCACGGCAGCGATCTCGTAGAAGCGTGCGTCCTCGCGCTGCCCCGGGGTCAGTTCGACGTCCCATTCGGCGCCGCGGTACGGCACGCGTGCATGGCCGTCGTGCCACGCGGCGACTTCGAGCGGTGCGCCGATGTCCAAGACGATGTCCGGGTTCGTGGACGCATCGCGCCGCTGCAGACGGTGGCCGAAGCGCGAGCGGCGCAGCAGGATAACGGCGGCCAAGGCGACGAGCGCAGCCGACACGTACTGCGTCGCAAGGCTTGCCCCGCCCATCTTCGCCAGTGCCCCCGCAATGAAGCCGAGCGCAATCATGAGCAAGTAGAACGTGCCCGTCAGCAGTTCGGCTACGATCAGCACGCCCGCACCGATCCACCAAAGAAAATCATTCAGCCCCATTCGACGGTCTCCTCAACCCACCTACGGCGGGACTTGCGCCCGCAGGAATGCGCCCGTGCCGGGCGCACCAACAAAAACGCCCCGGGATACCGGGGCGTTATAGCACGAAGTCGGGCCCGTTTTCGTGGGACGGGCCCTCAAGCGGACGGTGTTACTTCCCAGCCTTGGCCAACGCTTGCCAAGTATCGATGATCGTGTCGGGATTAAGCGAAATCGACGCGATTCCTTCATCGGCCAGCCACAGTGCGAAGTCGGGGTGATCCGACGGCCCTTGGCCGCAGATGCCGACGTACTTGTCCAAGCGGCGGCATGTCTCGATCGCACGTTTGAGCAAGAACTTGACCGCTTCGTCGCGCTCGTCGAAGTCGACTGCCAGCAGCTCCATGCCGGAATCGCGATCGAGGCCGAGCGTGAGCTGCGTCAGGTCGTTCGAGCCGATCGAGAAGCCATCGAAGTGCTGCAGGAACTGTTCGGCCAGAATCGCGTTCGACGGCACCTCGCACATCATGATGAGGCGCAACCCGTTCTGGCCGCGCTTGAGGCCAAACTTCTCGAGCAAGCCGACCACGCGCTCGGCCTGTTTGACGGTACGGACGAACGGCACCATGATTTCGACGTTCGCGAGGCCCATGTCTTCACGCACGCGCTTGAGCGCCAAACATTCCATCTCGAACGCCTGCGCGAAATCCGGCGCGATATAGCGCGACGCACCGCGAAAGCCCAGCATCGGGTTTTCCTCGTCCGGCTCGTAGCGCGAACCGCCGATGAGCTTCTTGTACTCGTTCGACTTGAAGTCGGACAAGCGCACGATCACCGGCCGCGGATAGAATGCCGCCGCGATCGTCGCGATACCTTCGGTCAGTTTGTCGACGTAGAACGCACGCGGCGACGCATGCCCACGCGCGACGCTCTCCACCGCCTTCTTCAAATCCTGATCGATGTTCGGGTACTCGAGAATCGCCTTCGGGTGCACGCCGATGTTGTTGTTGATGATGAATTCGAGCCGCGCCAGGCCGACCCCCGCGTTCGGCAACTGCGAGAAGTCGAACGCGAGCTGCGGGTTACCGACGTTCATCATGATCTTGACGGCAATCGGCGGCAGCTCGCCGCGCATGACTTCCGTCACTTCCGTTTCGAGCAGCCCGTCATAGATCTTGCCTTCGTCGCCCTCGGCGCACGAAACGGTCACCAGCGCGCCGTCCTTGAGGATATCGGTGGCATCGCCGCAGCCGACCACCGCCGGCACGCCGAGCTCACGCGCGATGATGGCCGCATGACAGGTACGGCCGCCCCGGTTCGTGACGATCGCCGCTGCGCGCTTCATGACGGGCTCCCAGTTCGGGTCCGTCATGTCGGCGACGAGTACGTCGCCCGGCTGCACCCGCTCCATCTCGGATGGGTCCTGAATGACGCGTACGCGGCCCGCGCCGATCTTCTGACCGATCGCGCGGCCCGTGGCGAGCACCTGCGATTGCCCACGCAGCTTGAAGCGCTGCTCGGCCTTGTTGCCGTTTTGGCTCTTCACCGTTTCCGGACGCGCCTGAAGGATGAAGATCTTGCCGTCGCGGCCGTCCTTGCCCCACTCGATGTCCATCGGACGCTGGTAGTGCTTCTCGATGATGACGGCGTACTTGGCGAGTTCGATCACGTCTTCGTCGGTGATCGAGAAACGGTTGCGCTGCTCGTGCGGCACGTCGATCGTCTTCACGCGGCCCGCCTCGCCCGCCTTCGTGAATTCCATTTTGATCAGCTTCGAGCCGATCGAGCGGCGGATGATCGGATACTTGCCTTGTTCGAGCGTCGTCTTGAAGACGTAGAACTCATCCGGATTGACCGCGCCTTGCACGACCGTTTCACCCAGCCCGTAGCTCGATGTAATGAAGACGGCATCCTTGAAGCCCGATTCCGTGTCGAGCGTGAACATGACGCCGGCCGCGCCCACGTCCGAGCGCACCATGCGCTGAACGCCGGCCGACAGCGCGACTTCCGCATGCGTGAAGCCCTTATGGACGCGATACGAGATTGCGCGATCGTTGTAGAGCGACGCGAAAACGTGCTTCATGCGATCGAGGACATCCTCGATGCCGACGACGTTCAGGTAGCTCTCCTGTTGCCCCGCAAACGAAGCGTCGGGCAAGTCCTCGGCCGTGGCCGACGAGCGCACGGCGAACGACAACTCTTCGGGCGAGCTCTTTTGGAGCGCCTCGAACTGCACGCGAATATCGGCCTCGAGGCGCGGCTGCAGCGGAGCCTGCACGATCCATTCACGGATTTCCTTGCCGGCCGCTGCGAGCGCTTTCACGTCGTCGACGTCGAGTGTCTCGAGCCGAGCGGCAATCCGTTCGGTCAACGTGTTGTGGTGCAGGAAATCGCGAAACGCGAGTGCCGTCGTGGCGAAACCGGTCGGTACGCGCACGCCCGCCTCGGCCAGTTGGCTAATCATTTCGCCGAGCGACGCATTCTTGCCGCCGACAATCTCCACATCGGTCATCCGTAACTGCTCGAACGGAATTACATACGCCTGATCCTTGGTGACGTTTGCTGCGTTAGTCATACAAGCCCCTAAGTGTGAAAGAAATACTCGACTGCGCGTGTGGGCTCGGTGCGCGCGGACCGTGAAGGCCCGGCGCGCAGCACGCGCAACCTGTTGGATAAGCAATCGCGCGGCGCCGCCGATTGCAATTGCTTATCTAACAAGTTGCCGCTATTCTACCCTGCTTCTATCCTGTCGCTTGGCTCTCGTGCGACGGGCATATGACAACTCCGGCCACTGCCCGCGAAAACGCGCGAAGAACCGGATTTTCCCCGCAGCGCCCGCTGCTCTTGAAGCGTTTAGCCGATGCCGCCAACCGTATTCATCGTCTCCGACGGAACCGGGATCACCGCCGAAACGTTCGCGCACTCGATCCTGTCCCAATTCGACCAAAAATTCCGCCTCGTGCGCGTGCCGTTCGTCGATTCGATCGAAAAAGCCTACGCCACGATCGAGAAGATCAGCGAATCCGCGGCGCTCGACGGGCGCCGTCCGATCGTCTTCACGACACTTGTGGATAGCGCCTCGAATGCAGTTGTCAAAAATTCGAATGCGCTTGTGCTCGACATCTTTCAACAGTTCGTCGAGCCGCTCGAGCAAGAGCTCGAGATGAAGTCGACGCACGCGATCGGGCGCGGGCACCAGAACGCGGACACCGACGAGTACAAGACACGCATCGAGGCAATCAACTTCTCGCTGGCGCACGACGATGGGCAGTCGAACCGCAACCTGGCCGATGCCGACGTTATCCTCGTCGGCGTGTCGCGCAGCGGCAAGACGCCGACGAGCCTTTACCTCGCGATGCAGTACGGCGTGAAGGCGGCAAACTACCCGCTGATTCCGGAAGATTTCGAGCGCGGCAAGCTGCCGACGCCGCTGATCGCTCATCGCGAGAAGCTATTTGGATTGTCGATCGATCCGCAGCGCCTATCGGAGATTCGCAATGAGCGGCGCCCCGGCAGCAAGTACGCCGCGCCGGAAAATTGCCGTTACGAAATCAACGAGGCGGAAGCGCTCATGCGGCGCGACGGGATCAAATGGCTGTCGTCGACGCATAAGTCGATCGAAGAAATCGCCACCACGATTCTGCAGGAAATCAAGCTCGACCGGCCGGCTTACTGACGCTGCTGGCGGCACTGCTCGAACAAGCAGATCGCCGCCGCGGCGGCGACGTTGAGCGATTCCATGCCGCCCGGCTGAGGGATGGTCAGCCGATGCGCGACAGCAGCGCGCCAGGGTGCCGAGACCCCCGCCCCCTCATTGCCGAAAATCCATGCAATGGGGCCCGACAGATCGCAATCGTAAAGTGCTTCGCGGGCATGCGAATCGGTCATAGCCGCCGGCACGGCAAGGCGCGCGATCAGCGTAGCCGCGTCGACGTCTTCGTGTATATCCAGCAGGAAATGCGCGCCCATCCCCGAGCGCAACACTTTCGAGGACCACGTGTAAGCCGTGCCCGGCGCGCAAAACACCTGCTTCACACCGGCCGCCGCGGCGCTGCGCAGAATCGATCCGACGTTGCCGGCGTCCTGCACGCCGTCCAGCACCACGCACGTCGTCTCCACGCGTTCGGGCAGCGGCGCGCCCAGCTTGCTCACGACCAACAGCATGCCGACTGCGTGCACGACGTTGGATAACTGGCCGAACAGCGCATCGGGCAGCGTCACGATGCGATCGGCATCGATCCGCGCGACGATGGCTTGCGCCTCCTCGTGCCGCAATGCGCCTTCCGTTACCACGCAAGTTTCCGGCTGCCCTGCCACGTCGAGGTACGCCGCCGCGAGGTGAAAGCCTTCCAAGAGCGCATGGCCGCTCTTCTTCTGCTGATGCGTCGAAGCGGCTAGTGCCTTCAGGCGCTTGTAAAACGGGTTGTCGCGCGAAGTGATCGCTTTCACGAAATTGAACCGAAGTGAGGCGGCTTTGGGGCCTAAAAGATGAAACCGATGCTACTACGCGGGCGCTCGAAAGTGCCGCGAACGCACGCGGGTTACGGATCGATGCGCGTGTTGGGGTTGGTCTCGGCGTTGGCATCGGCGATATCGGTGCCGAATGCGGCATCGTAAAGGTCCAATTCGCCAAAGCCGTCCGCGCCGATCGCATCGGCCGTCTCGACCGCCGCAATACTGGCGCCGCCCGGCAGCGTTACGACGATACCGCGCTGCTCAAATGCCGCCCGCACGGGCGCAAACGAGCGACGGTGATGCTCGCACGGCCCGTGCTCGGCCAGCGCGCTCAAGTGCTGCGGCGTGCCATAGCCGACATGTGCGTTGAAACCGTACGCAGGAAACCGCTCGTGCAGTTCGAGCAGCATGCGGTCGCGCGTCACTTTGGCCAGAATCGATGCCGCGGAAATGGCGGGAACGAGCGCGTCGCCGCCGATCACGGCTTCGCTGCGGACCGTCAGTACGGGGCAACGATTGCCGTCGATGCGCGCAAGCGTAGGCGTCACGGCGAGCCCTTCGACTGCGCGCTTCATCGCCAGCATCGTCGCATGCAAGATATTGAGCCGGTCGATCTCTTCGACGCTGGCCGAGGCCACGCAATAGGCGATCGATCGCTCGATGATCTTTTCGTAGAGCGCCTCGCGCTTCTTGGCCGTCAGGACCTTCGAATCGTCCAGCCCGCGAATACGGCGCTTCGGATCCAAAATCACCGCGGCAGCGACAACCGGACCCGCCAGCGGCCCACGCCCCGCCTCGTCGACACCGCAGACGATGTCGAGCGGCGAATCGAAGCTGAGCGCGCCTTGCGGCGATAGGCTGCTGCGCTTGGCTGCGGCGGGCCGAGCGCGGCTCGGTGTCGCGCGGCGCGCCGCACTCGCTGCGTCCTCCGCACTCGCGGATTGCGCACCGTCAGTCGGGCGTGCTGCCTGTTTCGCGGAATTGACCGGTTTCGCCTGCGGCGGTCGCGAAGTCGTCATAGGCGCGGCTTCCTCGCTTCAATGACGCGCGCGACGGCCTGCGCCGCGCACTCGGCCGTATTCTTTCGCAGCGTCAGATGCATCTGCGTGAATATGTCGGTCAGCGTGCGCCGATTCGCGTCGTCGTGCAACTGCACGAGCGTCGCGTCAGCCAGCGCTTCGGGGGAGGCGAAGTGCTGCAGCAATTCGGGTACGACGAAGCGTCCGGCTAGGATGTTAGGCAGACCCACGTAGGGCAAGTATCCTTGCCGGCGCATGATCTGCCCCGTCAGCCAAGGCACCTTGTACGAAATCACCATCGGCTTCTTGAGCAGCGCGGCCTCGAGCGTGACCGTACCGCTTTTCACGAGCACCGCGTCAGCGGCCGTCATCGCACGCTGCGCATCGCCGTCCGTAATCGTGACTGCGAGTTCGGGATGGGCGGCCATGAGCGGCTGCAGCAATTCGCGCAACGCAGGCGTGGCCGCAGGGACCACGAACTTCAAGCCCGGCTCGCGTCGCTGCATGATCGCCATCGCCTCGAAAAACGTCGCCCCGATCAGGTTGATTTCCGACCGCCGGCTGCCCGGCAAAACGGCGATGACCGGGCCTGTCTCCGGCAATCCCAGCGCCGCGCGCGCACCGGCTACGTCGGGCTCGAGCGGGATTTCATCGGCGAGCGGGTGGCCGACGTAGGTGGCCGGCACATGGGCCTTTTCCAGCAGCGCCGTCTCGAATGGGAACACACAGAGCATGTGATCGACAGCCTTGGCGATCGTCTTGATACGCCCGCCGCGCCACGCCCAAATCGACGGACACACGAAGTGAATGGTCGGAATGCCGGCACCGCGCAGCGCCTGCTCGAGCCCGAAATTGAAATCGGGGGCATCGACACCGATGAACGCGTGTGGCGGCTCGGCCAGCAACTGGCGCTTCAGGTCGTTGCGGATGCCGAGAATTTCCGGGATGTGGCGCAGCGCTTCGACATAGCCGCGCACGGCGAGCTTTTCCATGGGCCAATGGGGCTCGAAGCCCTGTGCCGCCATGCGCGGCCCGCCGATGCCGTAATAACGCGTGCGCTCGGGCAACCGGTGCGCGAGGCCGTCCAACAGCGACGCCGCCAGTAAATCGCCCGACGGCTCGCCGGCGACCATGGCGATGCGCAGCGCATTCGATTCCGGCGTCATCGATAAGGCTAGCGAATGATGCCGCGCTGCGACGTTTCGATGAAGGCGATCAGCTTGCGGACGTGCTCATCGCCATCGCCGCCTGCCGACGCGAGGTCGGCGAGCTGCACCTTCGCTTCTTCGAGCGACAAGCCGTTCTTGTACAGCAGCCGGTAGGCGCCGCGCAGCGCGGAGATCGCCTCGGGCGAAAACCCGCGCCGACGCAGCCCTTCGATGTTGATGCCGTGCGGTTCGGCCTTGTTGCCGGCCGCCATGACGAACGGCGGAATATCCTGCACGAGCGCCGAAGCGCCCCCAAGCATCGAATGCTCGCCGATCTTCACGAATTGGTGCACGCCCGACATGCCCCCGACGATCGCCCAATCGCCGACGATAACGTGCCCCGCCATCTGCGCATTGCTCGACAAGATGACGTTACTGCCCACACGGCAGTCGTGCCCGACGTGAACGTACGCCATGATCCAATTGTCGTCGCCGAGCGTCGTGACGCCGCCGTCTTGCACCGTACCGGTGTGGATCGTCGTGAATTCGCGGATCACATTGCGATCACCGATCACGAGCCGAGTCGGCTCGCCCTGGTACTTCATGTCTTGCGGCCGGCCGCCCACCGATGCGTAGTGGCCGATCCGGTTGTCGGTCCCGATCGTCGTATGGCCTTCGACGACGCTATGGGAACCGACCGTCGTACGGGCGCCGATCGTGACGTTGGCGCCGACGATCGCATACGGCCCGATCTCGACGTCCTCGCCGAGCTGCGCGCCCGGCTCGATAACCGCAGTGGGATGTATCCTGCTCATGCGCTTTGGGCCCTTCTCACTCGTTCGTGTGCTTGACGGTGCACATTAGCTCGGCTTCGGCGGCCGTCGCACCATCGACTTCCGCACGTGCCTTGAATTTCCAGATGCCGCGCATGTAGCGCTCGAACGTGACGTTGAGGATCAGTTGGTCGCCTGGCTCGACGACGCGCTTAAAGCGTGCGCCGTCGATACCGACGAAGTAATACAGCGTCGTTTCCGGATCGTGCGGTTCTTCGGTGAAGGTCAGCAGCGCGGCTGTCTGCGCAAGCGCTTCCAGGATCAGCACACCCGGCATCACGGGACGCTGCGGGAAGTGACCCACGAAGTACGGCTCGTTGATCGACACGTTCTTCAGCGCCTTGATGCGCTTGTGCGGCTCGAGTTCGAGCACCCTATCCACCAGCAGGATGGGATAGCGATGCGGCAGCAGCGTCAGAATCTTGTGGATGTCGAGATTGATTTTTTCAGTGCTCATGGTGTGCCTACTCCACGCAAATGACTCGCGCGGGTGATTTACTACGACTACGGATGCCGATCGCGGCGCGCCTATGCCGCTGTGCCCGAACCGCCTGCGCCCAACGCGGTGCTCAAGCGTCGCCGCCTCGCTCGGCGAGCGCGGCTTCGAGCGCCTTGATGCGCTCGCGCATCTTATCGAGATTTCTCATCAATGCCGCGCTTTTATTCCACTCGGCATGACCCACGGCGGGGAACGCACTCGTGTACATGCCCGGCTTGAGCAGCGACTTGGATACGCCCGATTTCGCCGTAACGATGACGTAATCGGCCAACGTCACATGTCCGGCGATACCGACAGCGCCGCCGATCATGCAATGACGGCCGATGGTGGTGCTGCCCGCGATACCTGCGCAGCCTGCGATAACCGTGTAGGCACCGATCCTGCAGTTGTGACCGATCTGTACCAGGTTGTCGATCTTCACGCATTCGTCGATGACTGTATCGGCCATCGCGCCGCGGTCGATCGTCGTGTTGGCGCCGATTTCGACGTCGGCGCCGATCGTGACGCCGCCCACCTGCGGAATCTTGACCCAACTGCCGGTGCGGGCGTCGCCCTCACCGACAAAATCGGGAGCAAATCCGAAACCGTCGGAGCCGATCACGGTGCCCGCGTGCACGATCGCGCGCGGGCCGATCTTGCAGCCATGATAGACCGTCACGTTCGGATACAAGTGCGAGCCTTCGCCAACGCGGGTGCCGCGCCCAATCGTGACGCCGGCGTCGATCCGGACGTGCTCGCCGACGAGCGCCCCGGCCTCGATCACGACATGCGGCCCGATGACGGCACTTTCCGCCACCTGCGCGCTCGGATCGATGACAGCGCTCGGATGCACGCCCGCCGGCGCTTTCGGCGCAGCCAAATCGATGAACAGTTGGGCGACGCGCGCGAAGTAAGCGTACGGGTTCGGCGTGACGATGAAATTGCGCCCTTCGCGGGACGCAAGCTTCGCAAGATCCTCCGGCGCGATGAGCACCGCGCCAGCCTGTGTCGTCTCGACTTGCGAGAGGTACTTCGGGTTGGCGAGAAACGCCAGTTGATGCGGCAGCGCCTGATCCAGCGGCGCCAAGCCCGCCACGGTTAGGGCCGCGTCGCCTACGACTTCACCGCCGAAGCGCTGCGCGAGTTGCTCGAGCGTCAATGCCATTCGCCTACTGCTCCGTCGTTCAGTTCGCCGCGCCCGCGCCGGACGCGGCCAGCGCCTTGATCACCTGATCGGTAATGTCGATGCGTGGGCTCACGTAGACGGCTTCCTGAACGATCAGATCATAGTGCTGCTGCTCGGCGATCTGCTTGATGACCTTGTTCGCCTTGTCGAGCACGGCCGCGAGTTCTTCGTTGCGGCGTTGATTCAAGTCCTCTCGGAACTCGCGCTGCTTGCGCTGGAAGTCGTTGTCCAGATTCGATAATTGCAACTGCTTCGCAGCCCGGTCGGACGGCGACAGCGACGCACCGTTTTTGTCGAGTTGGTCGGACAGCGTCTTTAAGCGCGCCGCCATATCCTGCAAATCTTTGTCGCGCTTGGCGAATTCCGCCTCGAGCTTCACCTGAGCCGCTTTTGCCGCGGCCGACTCACGCAGGATACGGTCGGAGTTGACCGCCGCAATGCGGGCCTCTTGCGCTTGCACGGCGCCGGCCATGAGCACGCCCGTGAGCGCAACCACACCCAACACGCGTTTGATAAACGTACCGGTTTGCAAAATCTTCCTCTCGATGCTGGCCAGAGTATGGCGCGCCGTTAGAATGCCGTCCCGATTTGGAACTGGAATTTCTGGTATTGGTCGCCTTGATGTTTCTGCAGCGGGAAGCCCAAGCTGAGCTTGAGCGGGCCGATCGGCGAAATCCATGCAAGCCCCAACCCGTAACCGTAACGCAAGCCGTTCGACCCCGTCGTGCTGATGCCCGGGGCATTTTCGCCCCAGACATTGCCGCCGTCGAAGAACGTGAACACGCGCAGCGTGCGATCGTAGCCCGTACCCGGCAGCGGGAATGTCAGCTCGATATTACCCACCACCATCTTCGAGCCGCCGATCGGGTCGTTCGTCGACGTATCGCGCGGGCCCAGCGAACTCGGCTCATAGCCGCGCACCGACCCGATACCGCCGGCGAAGTAGTTCTTGAAAATCGGGAACGGCTTGCCGCTGAGACCGTTGCCGTAGCCGCCTTGGAAGTTCAACCCCAACACGAAGCCGCGCGCGAACGAGTAGTAGTACTGGGCTTGCAAATCCGCCTTGTAGTACTGCGTCGCGCCGACAGGCGTACCGTACTCGGCATTGGCCTGCGTGTAATAGCCGCGACTCGGCACGAGCGCGCTGTCGCGGGCATCGCGCGACCAGCCCACCGTCAGCGGGATGTTGTTCGACACCCGGCCAAATTCGTTCACGTAGTTTTTATAGCTCTGCGGCGTGCTGTCGTCGGTGTCGAGACGGTTTTGCTCGAAACCCGCGCCGAAGAATACGGTGTCGACTTCCGAGAAAGGAATGCCGAACTTCAGGTCGCCGCCCGCCGTGATGATGCGGAAACTCGAATTGGTCGAGTAGTACAGCGGCTGAGTCGTGCGGTAGTAGACATCGGTGATGCGCTTGATGCCGTCGACCGTGAAGTACGGGTCGACTTGCGTGACGGTTAGTGTCCGATAGCTCCGCGCCGTGTTCACGTTCACGGCCAAGCTCGTACCCGAGCCGAATACGTTGTCTTGCGAGACGCCCGCGGAAAGCACGACCTTGTCCGTCGACGAGAAGCCGGCGCCGAGCGTAATCGCGCCCGTGGGCTTCTCCGTGACCTTCACGTCGACATCGACTTGGTCGGCCGTGCCCGCGACCGGCACGGTCGTCACATCGACATCGGTGAAGTAGCCGAGGCGGTTGACCCGGTCTTTGGAGAGCGCAAGACGGCTCGAATCGAACCACGAGCTCTCGAGTTGGCGCATTTCGCGCCGCACGACTTCATCGCGCGTGCGCGTATTACCGACGATATTGACGTGCCGCACGTAGACGCGCCGGCTGGGATCGACCTGCAGCGTCAGCTCGACCTTGTGATGCACCTGGTCGATCTGGGGCTGCGCATTGACGGTGGCAAACGCATAGCCGTATTCGCCGAGCTTGTCGACAATGGCTTTCGTTACCGCTTGCAGCTTTGCTGCCGAGAAACGCTCGCCCGGCTTGATCGTCACGAGCTTTTGCAGCTCGGGGCCGCGCTCGAGCAAATTGCCGGCGAGCTTGATGCCCGACACCGTGTACGGCTCCCCTTCATGCACCGTCAGGGTCAGGTACATGTCCTTCTTGTCGGGCGAGATCGATACCTGCGTCGATTCGATATTGAACTCGAGATAGCCGCGGTTCAGATAAAACGAGCGGATATTTTCGAGGTCGCCGGTCAGCTTGTCCTTCGAATAGAGATCGTTCTTCGTGTACCACGAGAACCAGTTCGGCGTGGACAACTGCATTTCGTCGCGCAGCGTGCCTGTGCTGAACGCCTTGTTGCCGATGAAGTTGACCTGGCGGATCTTCGCGCTCGGGCCTTCGTTCACGGTAAACAGAATCGAGACGCGGCTGCTGTCGAGCGGTGTGACCGTCGTCGTGACTTCGGCCGCATAGAAGCCGCGGGTCAAATACTGGCGCTTGAGTTCCTGCTCCGCGCGATCGACGAGCGACTTGTCGTAGTAGCGGCCCGGCGAGAGCCCGACGCCCTTCAGCGCCTTGGTCAACGCGTCCTTGTCAAACTCGTGCAGACCGGCAAACTCGACCGAACTGATCGCGGGGCGCTCGACAACCTTGACGATCACGACGTCGCCTTCGGTGGCGATGCGCACGTCGCTGAAGAAGCCCGCTGCATACAGCGCACGAATTGCTTCGGACGCTTTGTCGTCCGTGAACGTATCGCCTTGCTTGATCGGCAGGTAAGAGAACACCGTGCTGGGCTCGATCCGTTGCAAGCCCTCGATGCGGATGTCTTTCACGACGAACGGCGCTGTCGCCGCGTGAGCGACAAGCCCATGAGCGGCGAGCGCCGCGACCGCAACCGATTTAGGAACAAAGCGATGAGGTTTGAACAACGTGCTTCCCCAGTGTTTTTAGCTGCATCTGTCCACCGCGGCCGCCAAGCGCGCGCCGCCGGACACTTTAAAAATGGATTAAACGAGCCAGATCGTTGAAGAGCGCGATCGCCGACAAAACGACGATGCACACGAGGCCAGCCCTTTGCAGAACGAGTTGCCAGCGTTCCGACACGGCTTTGCCAGTTGCGGCTTCAACCAAATAATATAACAGATGCCCCCCGTCCAATACCGGAATCGGCAATAAGTTCAGCACGCCGAGGCTGATGCTGACGAGCGAGAGGAACGAAAGGAACGGCGCCCAGCCAAGCTGCGCGCTCTTGCCCGCATAATCGGCAATCGTGACGGGCCCGGAGAGGTTCTTCAAGGAAGCCTGGCCCGTCAGCATGCGCCCGAACATCCGCAGCGAGTATATCGAGATGTCCCATGTGCGCTGCGCGCTGCGCGCGATGCTCTCGCCCAGGCCATAGCGGACGTGGACCGTTTGGACCTGCGTCGCGAGCGCCGCGCCGATGCGCCCGGCGCTCACGCCTGTCTGCGGATCCTCGTGCGCGTCGGGCACGACGGTCAGCGCAACGCGCTCGGCAGGCGTGCCACGGTCGACGCCGAGTACGATCGGGCGACCTGCATGCCCTTTGACATAGGTGATGAACGCCTGGGCACCGTCGATCGGCGCGCCGCCGACCGTGCGGAGCGTATCGCCGGGCAAGAGGCCAGCCCGCTGGGCGGCGCTGCCCGGCTCGACGGCCGCAACAGACAGCGTGCCGCCTTGATCGAAGCCGAGCTTGGTGAGGAAATCGTCGTCGAGATCGCGCTCCGGTACGTTGCGCAGATCGACTTGAAAATCGTAAGTGCCGTGGCCGTCGCGCGCCCTGAGTACGACCCGCCGATGATCGAAAGCGGCGGCAAGCAGCTTCCAGCGCAGGTCCGACCACGATCGCACGGCTTCGATGTCGGCACCGCGCTCGTCGCCGATCGATGCGATCGTCTCGCCCCCGTCGAACCCCGCGCGTGCGGCGACGCTGCCCGCCGGCGGCGTCGCCAGCGTCGCCACAGGCTCCGTCACGCCCGTCGCGAAAACAATGGAAAACAGCACCACGGCCAGCACGAAATTAGCCAGCGGGCCCGCCAATACGATAGCGATGCGCTTGGCAACGTGTTGGCGGTTGAACGCATAGGGCAAATCGGCCGGCGCAATGCCGGGCCCGGGATCGCGCTCGTCGAGCATCTTGACGTAGCCGCCGAGCGGCAGTGCCGAGAGGGTCCATTCGGTGCCGGATTTGCGGCCGACCCAGCTCGCGAGCGGCCGCCCGAAACCGATCGAAAAACGCAGCACCTTGACGCCGCAAAGCCGCGCGACGCTGTAATGGCCGAACTCGTGCACCACGACGAGCACGCCGATCGCAACGACAAAGGCAGCGACTTCGATCAGCAGATTCATTGCGCGCTCACTGCACGGCGCGATCGCTCGGGCCCGCGCGGTTGGCCGCATGCCCGACGAAGGTACGGCCGGCGATGAACTCGCGGGCGATGCGCCGCGCCTCGGCATCGGCGTCCAGCACGTCGGCCAGGCCGCTCGGCGTGCGGTTGGATAAGCCGTCGAGCACGAACTCGACCGTGCGCGCAATCTCCATGAAGCCGATGCGGCGCTCGAGGAACGCCTCCACGGCCACTTCGTTCGCCGCGTTCAGCGCGGCGCTCGCCACACCGCCTGCGGCAAGCGCCTGCATGGCAAGCGCGAGGCAGGGAAACCGCTCGTAATCGGGCTTTTCGAACTGCAGAGACGCAATGCCCACGAGATCGAGTTGCGCCACGCCCGAATCGACACGCTCGGGAAACGCTAGCGCGTGGGCGATCGGGGTGCGCATATCGGGATTGCCGAGCTGCGCGAGGACCGAGCCGTCTGCATACGAAACCAGCGAGTGGATGACGCTTTGCGGATGAATCAGCACATCGATGCGATCGCCCGCCAGGCCGAACAGCCAATGGGCTTCGATGACCTCGAGACCCTTGTTCATCATCGTGGCGGAATCGACCGAAATCTTGCGACCCATCACCCAGTTCGGATGCTTGCAGGCCTCGTCCGGGGTGACGTCGACGAGCGTGGCCGGCTCGCGCGTCCGGAAGGGGCCGCCCGATGCCGTCAAGATGATCTTCGTGACGCCGCCGCGCTCGGCGAGTTCGCGCGGCAGGCATTGGAAAATCGCGTTGTGCTCGCTGTCGACGGGCAGCAGCGTCGCCCCATGGTCGCGCACGGCGTTCATGAAGATCGCACCCGACATGACGAGCGCTTCTTTGTTGGCGAGCAAAATACGCTTGCCGGCGCGCGCCGCGGCCAATGTGGGGGCCAGCCCGGCCGCGCCGACGATCGCGGCGACGACGGTGTCGCATTGCGTACTCTGAGCCACCTGCACGAGCGCATCCGGGCCGTAGGCTACCTGCGTGTCGCAGCCGGCCTCCTTAAGCTGCGCCTCGACATGGGCCGCCGTCTGCGCATCGCCTACGACGGCGACTTCGGGCCTGAAACGCAAGCATTGGGCGACCAGTTTGTCGCCGTTGCGGTGCGCGGTCAGCGCATGCACCGTGAAGCGCTCCGGATGGCGACCGACGACGTCGAGCGTGCTGTCGCCGATCGAGCCCGTGGAGCCGAGCAGTGTCACACGTTTTTTCATATCTCTATCTCTAACGGATGACGAGCATCGCGAGCGGCAGCACCGGCAGCAGCGCGTCGATGCGATCGAGCACGCCACCGTGTCCGGGCAGCAATGCGCTCGAATCTTTGACGCCGGCCTGGCGCTTGAGCATCGATTCGAACAAATCGCCGACGACGCTGAATGCGACGAGCACCGTCAGCGCGAACAGCGTGCGTGCGAGGCCGATGCGCCGCCCGAGTTGCGAGACGAGCGTCGGCTCGAAGGCATGCGCCGCGATGACGACGCCGGCCACGACGACGACCGCGAGCCAGCCGCCCACTGCGCCCTCCCAGGTCTTGCCCGGACTGATAGCCGGTGCGAGCTTATGCTTGCCGAACGCCTTTCCGGCAAAGTATGCGCCGATATCGGCAAGCCAGACGACGAGTAGGACCGATAACACGAACGATACGCCCAGAAGGCGAGCCGCGACGAGCGCGTGCCAGCACGCGACGAGGACGACCAGGCCGGCGATGATGAGCAGCAGGCGCCAAGCACCGTGCGCGAGCGTCGGCTTGCGCACGAGTACGAACGGCCCCGCGAGAATCCAGAAAACGGCGGCAGCTTCGAACAGCGGCCGAGCCGCATCGACGCCGATGCCGATGCGCGTGCTGGCGGCCAGTGCGACCCCGGCCAGCACCGCATAGCCGATGCAGGCAGGCCCCGGCAGCTTCAGCAGGCGCGCCCACTCCCAGGCGCCGAATACGACGACGAGCGCGATCAGCGCGCCGAACGCCGCCACCGGTGCGAACAGGGTGACCGGCAGCAGCACCGCCAGCAGCACCACGGCGGTGATGACCCGGGTTCTCAGCATGGAAGGGAGTCGGCGTTTTGAGACGGCGCGTTTTGCGACGACGCGTCTCGCGACTGCGGATCGAGCTGGGCGCTCGTGCGGCCGAAGCGGCGCTCCCGGCGTCCATATGAAGCAATGGCGTCGGACAGCGTATCGGCGTCGAAATCGGGCCAATACGTGTCGGTAAAGTAAAGTTCGGTGTAGGCGAGCTGCCAAAGCAAGAAATTGCTGATGCGCGTTTCGCCGCCGGTTCGGATAAACAAATCGGGCTCGGGCGCATACGCCAGCGCGAGGTGCTCAGCGAAGGTCGTGTCGTCGATCTGCGCGGCCCGGCCCTCGCGGGCCGATTGCTCCGCAAGCTTACGGGCGGCCTGCATGATGTCCCATCGGCCGCCGTAGTTGGCGGCGATGGTGAGGGTGAGCCGCTTGTTGCCGGCCGTCTTGGCCTCCGCCCGCCGAATCGAGTCCTGTATGCGCGTATCGAACAGCGACAAATCGCCGACGACGCGTAGCCGGATGCCGTTGGCGTGCAACTTTCCGACTTCGCGCTCGAGCGCGGTGACAAACAGCCGCATCAGGAACGACACTTCATCGACGGGCCGGCGCCAGTTCTCGGAACTGAACGCGAACAGCGTCAGATATTCGACGCCTGCACGCGCACACGCTTCGACGGCATTACGCACCGCTTCGACGCCGCGCGTATGGCCGGCCACGCGCGGCAAGCGACGCTGCGTTGCCCAACGGCCATTGCCGTCCATGATGATCGCGATATGCCGCGGCACAGCCGCAACATCGGGCACGCGAACGGTAGAGCTGGTATAGGTCATGGCCGCCGGGACTCAGACTGCTGAAAAAAGAAGGACGCGTCGAGGGCAATAAGCCTTAGACGGTCATGATCTCGGCTTCTTTCGAGTGAACGAGCTTGTCGATTTCGGTCACGTACTTATCGGTAAGCTTTTGTACCTCGTCGCTGGCGCGACGCTCGTCGTCTTCCGAAATCTCTTTGTCTTTGACGAGTTTCTTCAACTGTTCGTTCGCATCGCGGCGCAGATTGCGCACGGCGACCTTGGCCGTTTCGCCCTCGCTCTTGACGACTTTGGTCAACTCGCGGCGGCGCTCTTCCGTCAACGCGGGCATCGGCACGCGAATCAAATCGCCTTGCGTGGCGGGGTTCAAGCCGAGATCGGACTCGCGAATCGCCTTCTCGACGACGGGCCCCATCTTCTTCTCCCAGGGCTGAACGCCGATCGTCCGTGCGTCGATCAGCGTTAGATTCGCGACCTGCGAGATGGGCACGTTCGAGCCGTAGTAATCGACCTGGATGTGATCGAGCAAGCCCGTGTGCGCGCGGCCGGTACGGATTTTCGCCAAATCGTTCTTGAACGCTTCGATCGTGCGTTGCATTTTCTGATCGGCGCCCTTCTTGATCTCTGCCACACTCATTTAGACCTCCAAAACTTCATCACTGTGCGAATTCGCCCATGCACGGCGCCCGGCGGCGCCGCAGACGGAAATGCGCTCCGCTTGTATTCCGAGAGTTTACACGTGGACGAGGGTACCCTCGTCCTCACCGAGTACGATCCGCTTGAGCGCACCGGGTTTGACGATCGAGAACACGCGAATCGGCAGCTTCTGGTCGCGGCATAGCGCAAACGCCGTCGCGTCCATCACTTGCAGATTGCGCCCGATCGCCTCGTCGAAGCTGATCGTCGAATAGCGCGTCGCGGCGGGATCCTTCTTCGGGTCCGCGGAGTATACGCCGTCGACCTTGGTCGCCTTCAATACGACTTCCGCGCCGACTTCCGAGCCGCGCAGCGCAGCCGCCGTGTCGGTCGTAAAGAACGGGTTGCCCGTGCCGGCGGCAAAAATCACGACCTTGCCCTCCTCGAGCTGACGAATCGCACGCGGCCGGATATACGGTTCGACGACCTGGTCCATCCGCAGCGCCGATTGGACGCGCGCCTCGATGCCGGCGTGGCGCATTGCATCCTGCAGCGCCAGCGCGTTCATCATGGTGGCGAGCATGCCCATGTAATCGGCCGTTGCGCGGTCCATGCCCGCCGCACCGCCGGCCACGCCGCGAAAGATGTTGCCGCCGCCTATCACGACGGCCAACTGCGTGCCGAGCCCTACGACTTCGGCAATATCGGCCACCATTCGTTCGATCGTCGCGCGATTGATGCCGAAGGCATCGTCGCCCATCAAAGCTTCACCGGAGAGTTTGAGAAGAACGCGTTTATAGGCTGTGGGCATAGCGGTTTCCGATCGCGTCGAGGAGATCACGGCAATGTGGAACTGTAGGGGCGAAACCGGCACCGGGGCAAGCTCGGCCGCCGCGCGAACCGAATCGCGGGGGGGAACCGGGTTAACCCCGATCGGCTCGCCAGGGCGAACCTACGCGGCGAGCGTGGCGCCCGCCGCGGGACTGCACACTGCTTGGCTTACTGTTGCTTGGCGGCGGCCACTTGCGCGGCCACTTCGGCTGCGAAGTCGTCCTGCCGCTTTTCGATGCCTTCGCCGACGACGAACAGCGAGAATCGCTGCACCGACGCGCCGGCTGCCTTCAGCATTTGTTCGATCGTTTGCTTGTCGTTCTTCACGAACGGCTGATTGAGCAGCGACACTTCCTTCAGGTACTTTTGCACGCTGCCTTCGACCATCTTCGCGACGATCTCGGCCGGCTTGCCCGATTCGGCCGCCTTTTGCTCGGCGATGCTGCGCTCCTTGGCGATGAGCTCGGCCGGCACCTCGCCCGAGGACAGCGAAACCGGCTTCATGGCCGCGACGTGCATCGCGACGTCCTTGCCGACCTGTTCGTCCGCGCCCGTGTACTCGACGAGCACGCCGATGCGTGTGCCGTGCAGGTAAGCGGCCAGCTTGTTCGCCGTTTCGAAGCGGGCGAAGCGGCGGATCGAGACGTTTTCGCCAATCTTGCCGACGAGCGCAAGGCGCACGGCATCGACGGTCTGGCCGTTTAGCGGCAGTGCCGACAGTGCAGCCACATCAGCCGGGTTTTGCGAAACGACGAGCTCGGCCACTTGCTTGGTAAACGCGTTGAAATCGTCGTTCTTGGCGACGAAGTCGGTTTCGCAGTTCAGTTCGACGAGCGCGCCCGCGTTGCCGGCGATATGCGCAGCGATCACGCCTTCGGCGGTCACGCGCGAGGCTGCCTTGCTCGCTTTGTTGCCAAGCTTCACGCGCAGCAACTCTTCGGCGCGATCCATGTCGCCTTCGGCTTCCGTCAGCGCCTTCTTGCATTCCATCATCGGCGCGTCGGTCTTCGCGCGCAGTTCTGCCACCATGCTTGCGGTAATTGCCGCCATCATTCGCTCCTTGAGTCTGTCTTTCATACGCCGCTCGCTTTCGATGCGAACGGCAAGCATTCGTTCGCGGCGCATCGATCGCGCCACGCAGTGCACCGACATTTAAAAAAAGGGGCCCTATCCAGAGCCCCCTTTTTTATCGGCAGCGGGCTGTTTTACGCTTCCCCGCCCACCTCGACGAACTCGTCGCCGTCGGCGCCACGCGCAGCTTGCACGACTTCATTGACCGAGTTCGCACGGCCTTCGAGGATCGCGTCGGCTACGCCTTGCGCGTACAGTGCAACGGCCTTGCTTGCGTCGTCGTTGCCCGGGATCACGTAATCGATGCCTTCGGGCGAGTGGTTCGTATCGACCACCGCGATGACCGGTACGCCGAGCTTGTTCGCTTCCGTCACGGCGATCTTGTGGTAGCCGACGTCGACGACGAAGATGGCATCGGGGATGCCGCCCATGTCCTTCACGCCGCCGATCGACTTTTGCAGCTTGGCGATTTCGCGTTCGAACAAGAGCGCTTCCTTCTTGCTCATCTTCTCGAGCTCACCGGCCTCGACCGCGGTTTCCATGTCCTTCAGGCGCTTGATCGAAACCTTCAGCGTCTTGAAGTTGGTCAGCATACCGCCGAGCCAGCGGGCATTGACGTACGGCATGCCGGCGCGCTGTGCCTCTTCGGCGATCGTGTCGCGCGACTGGCGCTTCGTGCCGACGAACAGGATCGTGCCGCGATTGGCCGCCAATTGACGCACGTACTTCAGTGCGTCGTTGTACATCGGCAGCGTCTTTTCGAGGTTGATGATGTGAATCTTGTTGCGATGGCCGAAGATGAACGGCGCCATCTTGGGGTTCCAGAAGCGCGTTTGGTGACCGAAGTGGACGCCGGCTTCCAGCATTTGACGCATCGTGACTGCCATGAAATTCTCCGCAAGGGTTGGGTCTTAAGCCGGCTGCCGTACCGGCCGCGACGCGAAAGCATTCACTTGAACGCTTGCTGCCCGCGGCTCGGCACCCTAGGTGCGCCGGCTTGCGAATGGATGCAACTTAAAACTACCTACGACTACACAGCAACTACACAGCAACTACACAGCAACTACACAGACTACAACTGCAGCAAAACAACACGCTAGCCACCCGGGCTTCGACCTTGCCGGAAATCCTCCATGCGAGTTCGAGCCTCCCCAAAGCGACTAGCCCGAAAGTATATCACGCCGGACCTCCCGCTCTCAAGCCGGATGCATCTCTCCCGCGTGGGCGGGCTGCGTTCGTTGCGCTGCAACAGGCGCATACGCAGCGGGGTTCGCACGCGCACCTGCGCCGCCAGACCTGCCACGGGACCCATATGGTGCGATAATCGCGTTATTGGTTAGCCACCGGCACCGCTCCCGAATATTTTCGTCTCAGACCCGCATCCATGGCCATCACGATCAAAAACGAAGACGACATCGCGAAAATGCGCGTCGCCTGCCGTCTCGCGAGCGAGGTGCTCGATTACATTACCCCGTTCGTCAAGCCCGGCGTGACGACGGCCGAGCTCGACCGCCTCTGCCACAACTACATGCTCGACGTGCAGGGGACGATCCCCGCACCGCTGAACTACCAGCCACCCGGTTATCCGCCCTACCCGAAGGCCACCTGCATTTCGGTCAACGACGTGATTTGCCACGGGATCCCGGGCGAGAAGATCGTGAAGGCCGGCGACGCGCTCAACATCGATGTCACCGTCATCAAGGACGGCTATTTCGGCGATACGAGCCGCATGTTCATCGCGGGTGAAGGTTCGATCCTCGCCAAGCGCCTCGTGCAAACCACCTACGAATGCATGTGGCTCGGCATCGAGCAGGTGCGCCCCGGCGCACGGCTCGGCGACATCGGCCATGCGATTCAGCGTCACGCCGAAGCGAGCGGCTACAGCGTCGTGCGCGAATACTGCGGCCACGGCATCGGCACGGTCTTCCATGAAGATCCGCAGATTCTGCACTACGGCCGGCCCGGCACGGGGCTCGAACTGCAGAAAGGCATGATCTTTACCATCGAACCGATGATCAACGCCGGGCGCCGCGACATCCGCACGATGCCCGATCAATGGACAGTCAAGACCAAGGACCGAAGCCTCTCGGCGCAATGGGAGCACACCGTGCTCGTGACCGATACGGGGTACGACGTACTGACCGTATCGGCGGGCACGCCGGCCAAGCCGTCACTTGCCGTGGCCGCATAAGCGGTGGTCTGCGCCACCTCATGAGCGAGCCCGCCGTCATCGCCGATCCGGCGTCGATCAAAGCCGACTACCGCGCCGCCAAGACCGAGCTGCTCGCCAAGTTCAAATCGGCCGGCCGCGTCGATGCGCTGATGCAGACGTTATCGCGCACGACCGACGACGCATTGCGTCGCGCTTGGGAAGCCTGCGCGCTGCCGGCATCGAGCGCGCTGGTAGCCGTCGGCGGCTACGGCCGCGGTGAACTTGCGCCCTATTCCGACATCGACATCCTCGTCCTGCTGCCGGAGAACGCACCGTCCGAACTGGATGCGCGCATCGAGCGCTTCATCGGCATGGCGTGGGACCTCGGCCTCGAGCTCGGCAGCAGCGTGCGGACCGTTGGGCAGTGCATCGAGGAAGCGGGCAACGATATCACCGTACGCACGTCGTTGCTGGAGGCCCGGCGCATCGCCGGCAGCACAGCGCTCTTTCAGCGAGTTGTCTTGCGCTTTAACGAAACGCTCGATGCCCGCGCCTTCTTCCAGGCCAAGGTGCTCGAAATGCGCCAGCGCCATGCGAAGTTCCAGGACACCCCTTACAGCCTAGAGCCAAACGTCAAGGAAAGCCCCGGCGGATTGCGCGACCTGCAGTTGATTCTATGGATCGCGCGCGCGGCGGGCTTCGGGCGAAGCTGGCGCGAACTCGACGAGCGCGGCCTCATCACGCCCCGCGAGGCACGCGAGCTGCGCCGCAACGAAGCGTTCTTGAAGATGCTGCGTGCGCGGCTGCACATCATCGCGGGGCGGCGGCAAGACGTGCTCGTTTTCGATTTGCAAACGGCCGCGGCCGAGAGCTTCGGCTACAGCGCGACGCAAGCGCGCCGTGCCAGCGAGCAGATCATGCGCCGCTATTACTGGGCAGCCAAAGCTGTCACGCAACTCGCGACCATCCTGATTCAAAACATCGAGGCGCAACTGTTCCCGCGCACGAGCGGTATCACCCGAGTGCTGTCCGAACGCTTC
>Ga0207667_10002398_pt1 | contig 23465 bp, 17 predicted proteins | sample KBSCornC52_FD_184301 | JGI IMG/M metagenome (GOLD analysis project Ga0207667, IMG submission 184301) | Corn rhizosphere microbial communities from Kellogg Biological Station, Michigan, USA - KBS Corn C5-2 (SPAdes) (version 2) | ecosystem: Host-associated > Plants > Roots > Rhizosphere > Soil ...
CACTTGTTGTATATCAATCCCGACAGCTCCATTCAATGCAGTCTCAAGGCCCGTGACAGGGCGGATCAGATAGGGGACAAGCCTGCGCTGACCCGGGCGCTGATCTATCTTGGGAAAGCCTATTACATAAAAGGTTCTTATCAGGAATCCCTGAAATATACTACCAGCGGTATGGCCCTGGCCGAGCGGCTGGGAGATAAGCACAATCTTGCCTCGGGCTATAACGGCATTGGCCTGATCTATCTGGGGCATGACCAGTACGACCTTGCATTGCAGGAGTTCAGGAAGGCCGTGGACCTGGCGGGCTCGGAGGACGATTCCTCCCATATCTCCGCTTACCTGTTCAATGCCGGCATATGTTTCGATCAGACGGGCGAGTTTGCCAAGGCCCTGACCTATCTGAACCGGGCCATGGTCTGCGACAGGGGACGTCACGTATCCCTGATGGCCCTCAACAGGCTGGGGGAGACCTGGCTGCACATGAAGCAATTCGATACGGCCTTACGGTACTACCGGCGCTTGCTGAGCGATCCTCGTTCGGCCAATGACAGCTGGGAAAAAGCATTTGCCTATGCAGGCCTGGCCCAGGTGTCCTATGCCCGCGGACAATTCGATACCGCCGTTGCACAGGCCCACACGAGCCTGGGCTTTGCAGAGCAGATACATGCCAAATGGGATGCGGAGCGGGCCGCGAAGATGCTGGCCGACAGCTATGCCGCCCTTCACCAGTATCAGAAGGCGCATGAATACATGGTCATCGACAAGCTGTATAACGACAGCCTCTATTACGACAGCCGCGAACAAGTGGTGAATTTTTTGAAATTACAGCAAAGGGAAAAGGAGAACCAGCAGCTAAAAGACCTTTCAGGCGCGGATCAGCGGACCATCAAGCTGAGGACGGTGCTATTGATAGGGGCCTGCCTGCTGGCGGCCCTGCTGGTAGGGCTGGCGCTGGTGTTCTACCGCAATTATAAGACGACGCATAAGCTGAGCCGCCAGCTGGAGACATCCAATCAGCTAAAGGACCAAATGTTCTCCGTCATCAGCCACGACCTCCGGAGCCCAATGGCCGCCATGCAGCAGATGCTGGAGCTGATGAAGGCCCGTAACCTGCCCGAAGAGGAGAAGAACAAGCTGTACGATATGTTCTACCGGCAGGTGATCCTCAACAATAATATGCTGAACAATCTGCTGCAGTGGGTTACTACCCAGCTCACCGGACCCGGCATCATTGCCAAAAAGGAAGAGGTCGACCCCTCGCAGATCATCGATGAAGTGCTGTCCGTATATACCTACCTGGCGGGTCAGAAAAAGATACTGATGACCAATGAGGTGACAACGGGCATGGTCATACGCGGCGATAAAGAGCAGCTAAAGATCATCTTTCAGAACATCATCGGCAACGCCGTCAAGTTCACCCATCCCGGAGGCACCATCCGCCTGTTCCATACGATGGAGGACGATACCGTCACCCTTCATATAAAGGACAATGGGGTGGGGATCCCGGCCCCCAAGCTCGCCACTCTCTTCGAACAGCCGGGACCTTCCCTTTCCACCTATGGCACCGCCCGGGAAAAAGGCACCGGCATCGGGCTGTATCTCGTACGGCAGTTCGTGGAGCACAACGATGGCAGGATCTATATCCACAGCGCGGAGAATATGGGCACGGAGACCTGTGTATCCTTTGCCTGCGCCGGGCTGAAAGAATCCTGATACCTGATATCAAAAAATTATGGTAAGTTTGTTCAAACATCTTGCCATGTCATCCAGAAGAGATTTCATCCGTCAGTCAGCCATGGCTTCGGCCCTGGCCGTTGCTACGCCCGCTTCCACATTCGCCATTATGCACAAAGATCTGCAGCCCGAAGAACCTCTTGTCGGCCACGGCGCCTTTACCTACAAGGTTGACAAGGGCTGGGCCAGGATCAGCGTCAACAATACCCCCCTGGCCAACTGCCACGAGATGGTGCAGGACAGCAAGGGCCGCCTGATCATGCTGGGCGATTGCACAAAGAACAATATCCTCATCTTCGACAAATCAGGCAAGCTGCTGGACTTTTGGGGCAATGCCTATCCGGGCGGACATGGTCTGACCATTTCCAAAGAAGGAGGCGAGGATTTCCTGCTGATCACGGATTGCGGCTTCTACCAGGACAGGAACGGCTCCTTCCAACGCCAGGCGGGGCTGGTGGTGAAGACGGACCTTACGGGCCGGCTGATCTTCGCCCTCGGCCATCCCAGGACCATCGGCATCTATAAGGACGATGAATATTTCCAGCCCACCGAGACGGCCGTAGCTCCCAATGGGGACATCTATGTAGCCGATGGCTATGGCTCCGACTATATCATACAATACAACAGCAAGGGACAGTATATCCGTCATTTTGGGGGACATCATAATGCCAATCCGGATCATAATCTCGTCAATGCCCACGGCATCTGCGTCGACCTCCGGGACAGGAACAACCCCACGCTGATCTGCACCTCCAGAGAAGAAAACTGTTTCAAGACATTTACCATGGACGGAAAATTCATCCGGCGTATAGACCTCCCCGGTATGTATGTATGCAGGGCCGTTCCGGATGGAGAGAACATCTATGCAGGCATCTGCTGGTCAAAGGACGCCAATGGGAAAAAGATAGACGGGGACTCGGGGTTTGTCACTATCCTGGATGCCGGCAATAAGGTCGTTTCCAATCCCGGCGGCGCCGCCCCTGTCTATAAGGGAGGCGCGCTCCAGCCCACACTGGCGGCGACCAATCCTGTCTTTCAGCATGGGCACGACGTATGCGTGGACGACGAGAAGAACCTGTATGTCTGTCAATGGAACGCCAATCACACGGCCCCTGTAAAATTGACCCGGGTCTGATCACTAACGTCTGTCCTTCGGACGAACCGCTTCCAGCGGTTTCCGGCATTGGACAGGCCAATAAAATTATCCATTCTTTTTGCAGGATAGTCTATTCTCCCCAAATATGCATTCCACTAATTTCGGTGGTATGTTAAGGACGCGTTTTATCCTCTCCATATTCCTGGGCCAGGTGCTGGGAGCTACGGCATCGGCGCAATCTTCGGTTAGCAGCGCATCGTTTGGACAACAGCCCCCATTACAGCTATGGTATGACCAGCCCGCTCATCAATGGGAAGAAACCCTTCCGCTTGGCAATGGCCGGCTGGGGATGATGCCCGACGGCGGCGTAGCACGCGAGAATATTGTGCTCAACGATATCACCCTCTGGTCCGGCGCGCCACAGGACGCCAACAACTATGATGCCTATAAAAAGCTGCCCGGGATCCGCCGGCTCTTGCTGGCAGGAAAGAATGACGAGGCGCAAAAGATCGTCGACCAGTTCTTTATCTGTAAAGGCAAAGGTTCGGCCGGCGCGAACTGGGGATGCTTCCAGACCCTGGGCAACCTGGATATAGCCTATCGATACAAGGACACGGGCTACACGGACTACAGACGCGAGCTTTCGCTGGACGAGGCCATCGCCCGCTGCCATTACAAAGTGGGTAACACCACCTTCACCCGTGAATACTTCACCAGCTTTGGGGACGACGTGGACATGATCAGGTTGACAGCGGACCGGCCCGGAGCCCTCCACCTTCGGCTGTCGATGAACCGCCCCGAAAGGGCCAGCGTCTCCACCGAAGACAACACCCTAATCATGGAAGGGCAGCTGGACAATGGCATCGATGGGAAGGGAATGCGTTATAGGGCTTGTCTGGATGTACGCCTGAAGGATGGACAGCTCCATGCGGAGAAGGACGCCCTGACCGTAGAGGGCGCTACGGAAGTGATTATCTATCTTTCGGCAGGTACCGACTGGCGTGGTCCCAGCTCAGAACGGGCCGGAGGCCCGTTGTCCGAAGGACAGACATTTCAAGAGAAAATACGAAAAACCATAAAGACGGCGGAGACGAGATCCTACACTGTCCAAAAGCAGCAACATATCGCGCATTACAAAAAACTCTTCGACAGAGTGTATTTCCATCTTGGAGGACCCACGGCGAACAACGGCCTCACCACTGACAGGCGTATCATCGCCTTTCGCGAGTCGGGCGGGGCCGATAATGGACTGCCTTCCCTCTTCTATCAGTTCGGACGCTATCTCAGCATCAGCAGCACACGCGTCGGACTGCTGCCGCCCAATCTGCAGGGACTCTGGGCCAACCAGCTGCAGACCCCCTGGAATGGCGACTATCATCTGGACATCAATGTGGAGATGAACCACTGGCCGGTGGAGGTCTCCAACCTGTCCGAGCTGGACCTTCCGCTGGCGGACCTGGTAAAAAGAATGGTGCCCAACGGAGAAAGAACTGCCAAAGCCTATTACAATGCAGAAGGATGGGTAGCCCATGTCATCACCAATATCTGGGGATTTACTGAGCCGGGAGAAAGCGCTTCCTGGGGCGTGACCAAGTGTGGCTCCGGCTGGCTATGCAACAATCTTTGGGAGCATTATGCTTTTACGGGCGACACAAGATACCTCGCCGGCATCTATCCTGTCTTGAAAGGCTCGGCGCAATTCTATAAAAGCATGCTGATCACCGATCCTAAAACAGGTTGGCTGGTGACGGCGCCTTCTTCCTCTCCCGAGAACTGGTTCACCCTGCCCAATGGCCATAATGCCAGCATCTGCATGGGTCCTGCCGTCGATAACCAGATCATAAGGGAGCTCTTCGATCATGTGATCACGGCCGGAAAGCTATTGAACAAGGATGCAACTTTACGGGATACGCTCTCCAAAGCCTTAAAGCTGCTCCCTCCTCCGGGGCGTATCGCCAGCGACGGCCGGCTGATGGAATGGATGGAGGAATACAAGGAGCCCGAGCCGCAGCATCGTCATATATCTCATTTGTACGGTCTCTATCCCGCCGACCTCATCACACCGGAGACGACGCCTGATCTGGCAGAAGCCTGTAAGAAGACGTTGGAAGTGCGCGGGGACGATGGACCCAGCTGGAGCATTGCCTACAAGCTGCTGTGGTGGGCGAGGCTGCACGACGGCAACAGGGCTTATAAGCTGCTGCTAGGGCTGATGAGATCCACGCTCAAAACAAATATGAACTATGGCGCGGGTGGAGGCATCTATCCCAACCTGCTGTCCGCGGGCCCGCCTTTTCAAATCGATGGGAACTTTGGCGCTACGGCCGGCATCGCGGAAATGCTCTTGCAGAGCCATGCGGGCTTTATCGAGCTGCTGCCTGCCATCCCCGATGCCTGGAAGAGCTCCGGCGAGATCAAAGGCTTAAAGGCACGGGGCAATTTCACCGTGGACATGCAGTGGAAGGACGGGAGGATCATCCATTATCGCATCGCCTCTCCGACGCCGAAAAAAGTAAAGATTAAAGTCAACGGCCAGGTCAGTGACATCCTCTCGGAGAAGCTATAATCACTTCTTCATCTTCAGCCTGTCCGCTACCAGCTTCCCGATCTCTACGCCCATCTTGTTACTGACGATGGTGCTGTAACGGTAGTGGATGCCTCCGTAAAACCGCGAATTCATCGTCTCCAGCGCCGCATCCCGGAAGGAAGGAAAGGACCTGCTGTTGATGCCGAACTCCAGCTCCGTCGTATCCGTATAGGAGAATTTATCTCCAAAGACGCTGGTGAGCGCCTCTGCGGCAGATGCGGAAATAGTGCAATGGCCGCAGGTATATTCCGGGAAGGGCGGGGTCTGCAGATGTGGCCGCCAGTTGGCATCGAAATATTTATCGATCACCGTCTCGGGCCTCACCGTATTATAGATAAATTTAATATTCCAGCATTGGATAAAGGCGTCGAACAGGGCAATGGCCGTCTTGGCGTGGGCCATCACCGTGGTGGGGAAGTCAGCGCCCGCCTTTTTCGCGGCGATGCCCGCCACGCTCATCCAGTGGCCGCCAGGCGAGAATTTTTTCGTCCCGAACATCAGATGTCCCGAGACATTCAGCTTAAAGGGATTGTCGTCCCAGAAATCTGCCATATTGGCTTCTTCCGGCGTCAGGCTGTCCACCTTGTTTTGGATCAGCTTTACCTCTTTATAATAAGGACTGTTTTTGTCCGTCACATTAAAAGGATAGGGAGGGGGAGGCATGAACTGGTCGAGGCTGTCCATCACCACATACCGGATGGTGCTCCAATGGGGCTCCATAGCAGAGGTATAGGCGGGAGGGGTAGGGACCCATCTGCCGGGTGAATCCTTGACCGTATACTCCGGCGCGCCTCTTGTCTCCAGGTACCTGTCCTTCTTGCTCCAGCTCATGACGGCCGCCGCCACCGTGTCGGCAAATGCCAGCGTGTTGTTGTATTCATCGTCTGGCATGCCATGCTCTTTGGCCATTCTTTTCAGGCTGTCCGTATAGGTCCGCATGCTGCCTTCCGGAAAGGTCACCGCCTCTCCCAGCTTACAGAATGCCAGCAGGGACGCCAGCTCGTAGTCGATCTTCTTTTCCTTTTCGGGCCGGGCGATCACTTTCAGCCCGTGCAGCTGCCCTCCTAAAGACAAATATTTATCAGGGTTGCCCGCAGCCATCGCTTCATAACCCGCGACCGCGGCATACATATAATTACGGGAGGCTACTATGGGGCCGAAGTTATTCCCCATCACCACCGTATTCAGCTCATGTACGGTATTGGAATAAAGGATCGGGTCCTTGAAGATCTTGTCATAATCATGCTGGGTATGGCAGGCCGTCAGCAGGACGACGGCACAGCACAGGCAAACAACTGGATTTCGCATGCCCTAAGTTATGGCAATAACCAATTTCGGCGATATTTTTTTCCAATTATTAACCAAATTAATCATTTTCCCGGGCACCAGATTTGCACTAACTTTCCAAAATCTTTTTTATGACTACTAAAGAAATCGCGAATCGACTCACCGAGATTTGCCGTCAGGGAGATTGGGAAAAGGCGCAAAAAGAGCTGTTTGCAAAAGATGCCGTCAGCATCGAGCCGCATGGCACGCCGGAATTTCAGAAAGAGACGAAAGGCCTGGATGCCATCCTTGAAAAAGGGAAGAAATGGGAAGCCATGGTACAGGATCAGCATGGGATAAAAGTGTCCGAGCCGCTGTTGGCTGACAATTCTTTTGCTGTCACCATATCCATGGATGTAACCATGAAAGGGGGCAAGCGGATGAACATGACAGAGCTTTGCGTCTACCAGGTCAAGGATGGCAAGATCGTTTCCGAGTCCTTCTCGATGTAGGAGGAAAATTGCCATATGAACAATTATGACGCCATCGTCGTCGGGTCCGGCATCAGCGGAGGCTGGGCAGCTAAAGAACTATGCGAAAAGGGACTAAAGACTCTCGTCCTGGAGAGGGGACGGAGTGTGGTTCATCTCAAGGACTATCCCACCGCCAATATGCGCTCCTGGGAATTCCCTCACAGAGGGGAGATGCCCCGGAAGTTTGTAGAAGAAAACCCCCTTATCACACAGGCAGCGGGTTTCGGCGAGGACACCGCCCATTTTTTTATAAAGGATAAAGATCATCCCTATGTCCAGGAGAAACCATTCGAATGGATCAGGGGCTACCAGGTAGGTGGTAAATCCCTTATCTGGGGACGCGCCTGTCCGCGGTGGAGCAGCAACGAGTTCATCTCCCCCGCACGCGACGGATACGGCATCGAATGGCCCATCACGTATGATGAGATAGCACCCTGGTATTCGCACGTAGAGATCTTTGCCGGCATCTGCGGCAACAGGGATGGGATCGCATCCATGCCCGACGGAGAATACCTGCCGCCCTTCGAGTTCAACTGCGCGGAAAAAGAGATAAAGAAAAGAATAGAGGCAAAATACAAAGACCGCTATTATATCCAGGGACGCTGGGCACAGCTGACGGAAGCCCGGGACATACATATCAAACAAGGCAGGGGCCGGTGCCAGGCAAGGGACCTTTGCATGCGGGGATGTCCTTTTGGGGGCTACTTCAGCTCCGTATCGTCCACCTTACCCTGGGCGCAACGGACAGGCAATCTCACCATCCGTCCTTTCTCCGTCGTGCATTCCATTATCTATGACGATAAGAAAGGCAAGGCGGTGGGCGTAAAGGTCATCGATGCCAATACAAAAGAAGAAATAGATTATTATGCGCGTGTCATCTTTATGAACGCCTCTGCCCTCAACACCGATCTCATCCTGCTGAACTCCACCTCCACCCGGTTCCCCAATGGCTTTGGCAATGACAATGGCCTGCTGGGAAAATATGTCTGCTTTCAGAACTATCGCGGTTCCGTAGGCGGCAGCATCGAAGGCTTTGAAGATAAATATTATTACGGTCGCCGTACAGCAGAGTGTATGATGCCCAATTTCCGGAATCTGGGGAAGCATGAAATGGATTTTGTAGGAGGCTATATGGCTTTCTCCGGAGCTTACAGGGAGCGGGGCGTCGAGCCCGCCGGCGCCGGCATCGGGGCCGGCTATAAAGAGAATATGAGCGAGCCCGGCAAATGGGGTATGTATATGTATATGCAGGGGGAGACGGTGCCCAAGGAGTCGAATCACGTGGCTCTCAGTAAAGACAAGAAAGATCAATGGGGCATTCCCTTGCTGGTCACCTCCGTTGGCTATGACGACAATGATGAGAAGCTATTGAAAGATTTTCTCACGCAGGCCAGCGAGATGCTGGACAGCGCCGGCGTAAAGAACATCCGGCAGTATGACAATCACTGGGCGCCGGGCAGGGATATCCATGAGATGGGCGGCTGCAGGATGGGCAAAGATCCAAAGACCTCCTTGCTCAACGGCCATAATCAATTCCACCAATGTAAGAATGTATTTGTCACGGATGGGGCCTGTATGGCCAGCACGGCCAATCAAAGTCCTTCCATCCTCTATATGGCGCTGACGGCAAGGGCCTCCAACTTTGCCGTGGAAGAAATGAAGAAAGGCAATCTATGACTGCGGGTTCATCACCCCGATATGCGTTCCATTCCAGTCAGGGAAGAGCGCTTTGTCATTGCCGAGCTGCAGATGTCTGTCAGCTACTTCGCTGAATACACAGCGGAAGTCCGTGGTTACTTTCAGGTCCCTGCGATCTTCCAGGTTCTCGATGACAAGGGTATCTACGCTGCCATGGACCCGTCCGCCATTGACATCTTTACCTAAAATGAAATTACAGGACGCCCGGCCATGGTCCGTTCCACCCGTACCATTCTGATGCACTGTCCGGCCAAATTCCGTCATGGTCATCACCGTTACATCATCCTGCCAGGCGGAAAGGTCGGTCCAGAAGGCCGTAATGCTATTGCTCAGGTCGGTGACATTACGGGCAAAGATGCCATTGGCCGCCCCCTGGTTGAAATGCGTATCCCATCCGTTGCTCTCGGTGAACGCTATCTCCAGTCCCACATCCATTTTTATCAGCTGCGCTATCTGCTTTAAGCTGTTGCCCAGGGGCGAGTTGGGATATACGGCATTGTTATCCGGCCGGTAATTTCGGATATCCGCCTTTTGCAGCATCTTGATAGCTTCGAAGCTTTCTTTGCCCGTCTCTTTCAACAAGCCGGGGGTAGTCTGGTCGTACAGATCTTCAAAGCTGCTGGCTACCTTGCCCGCCGCCATAGGATTGCCTCTCATCTGGATGGCGAAATCCTGCAGGTTGCTGATGGCCACCGTCGCATTGTCTCCATAGAAGCTGCGGGGCAGGGCAGAGGTGAGGCTTACCGCCGTAAAGGGAGTGAGGCTGTCGTGTCCCAGCAATCCCACGGCCCTGTTGAGCCAGCCGCTGGCAGTGCCTTTGTTGAAAGGCGTACCCGACTCCATATAGTCCTGCGCGTCGAAGTGCGAGCGGGTGTTGTTGGGGGAGCCGATGCCATGCACGATGGCAAGCCTTCCGTCCCGGAACAAGGGCTCGAATGCCTTCATGGAAGGATGCAGGCCAAATCTTCCGTCCAGGTCGATCAGCGGATTGTCGTTACCGCCTTTCGCAGCTGAAATAAAAAGGGTTGGCCGGGCTGCCTGCAGATTGGCATCCGTAAAGGGCGTTACAGCCATCAATCCATCCATCGCGCCTCTTTGAAAGATACAGACCAGCACTTTTCTTTTTTTGTACGGACTTACGATCCTCTCACGCGCGGCGGCTTCCGCCAGGAAGCCAGGTATGCCGCCCATCATGCCGACGCCCAACAGCGCAAGTCCACCACCTTTAAGAAAACCACGTCTCGTGACCATATAATAGATTTTCGTGTTCCAGGTAAAGGTTGTGCCGAAAAGTAACCCATTCCCGGAACATTTAATGATGGGCCTTCGGCCAGCGGAACTGTGTTCCGCTAACGTCTTTGAAATTCAGGTGAGCCGATGATAACACCCACCACCTGCGTGAGCGAAGCCGCCGAAAGAGGCGCAACCATTGCAGCCGTTTCACCACCTGCTGCATTGGCCTGCTGGCTATCCGCCGCATTGATCTTTTCCGGCAGCCGCGGATCGGTGAGCATTGGTGTCAGTCTTTTGATCGTCGGCTCCAGATCCCGCTCCGGCATGATCAGATGACAATAGGTCACCAGCGCCGCCTGGGCGCTCTCGGGTTCATGATTATTATTCAGGGCGGCCAGGTCGAAGCTCAGTCCCCGTATCCGCCCCGTGGCCAGCGCCAGTCCAAAGTTCATACGGCTCAGGAGGCTGCCGGTGTTGATCCAATACTGTCCCTTATCGGGGAAGCCCGTAGGGGCCTGGTAACAATACATTTTTTCACCCATACGCGTGATCCAGTTGTACAGCGGCATAGGCTGCGCGATCCTTGCATGAAGGCTGCGGACAGCGCCGATGGCCAGCTCGAAAGGCGACTTTGTCTTTTCCCGAATGGCCTGGGGACTCCAGAATTCAGGCGAATAGACCATGGTCAGCAGCACCTGGCGGATATCTCCCTTTTTGTCTGTAAAGGTCTTGGCCATCCGGTCCACCAGGGTGGAAGGAGGATCGTCGTTGACAAATCGGACGGCTATCTTACGGCAGATAAAACGGGCCGTAGAGGGATGATGCGCCAGCATATCCAATAGCTCCAGGCCTTCCGCCTCGCCGCCGTCCGGACCAAATTTTTTGCCCAGCACCACTTTCTCACCCTTGTCATGTCTGTTCGGTGCAAAAAAATATTCACCCTCGCGAACCGTCCATCCGGTGAGCACCCGCGCCGCCTGCGTAACGTCCTGCTGCGTATAGCCGCCATCCACCCCCAGGGTATGGAGCTCCATCAATTCACGGGCATAATTTTCATTCAATCCCTGGGCTTTCCGGGCCACCCGCATGGGGCGCATTTCATCCGCAGGGCCGCTGCTGGAGAAATTATCCAGGTAATAAAGCATAGCCGGGCTCCCGGCCGTAGCCTTCAGCAGATCGCCAAATCTGCCAAGGGCGCCGGGGCGTATCACATCCCGCTCGTACACGGGAATAAACTGGGCGCAGTCGTTCTTGGTGACGGAGACATTGAAATGGTTGAACCAGAAATCCGTCATCACTTCCCTGAGCTGGTTTTGCGCGTAGGCCGCCCGGAGTATCTTTTGACAGTACAGCTGACGGAACAATTCATTCTCGGGCTTAAAGCCCTTTTTGTCCATATAATCCCGGATAATGTCCCGGTATGCTTTCCGGTCGGCCTTGACACTATCCTTATCGATAAATCCGTCGCGTACGGCCATGCGGATGACCTGTCCGTTCTTCGGATAGGTGGCGACAATCTGTTCATTGCTTAATTTCAGGGCGTCGAAAGGAGCCAGCTGCATCTCCAGGGAATCCTCCGGAAGATCCGCCTTCAGCTGTTGTTCGAGCCATTTTTCCAGTCCCATGCGGGCGACTTCGTCTACCTGTCCGGGAGTAGCGCCGTAGGTCAGTCGGCTGAGAAGATGGGCTGCCGCCTGGTGTTCGGTGAGGCCTGCCTCGCGATAGGGCATGCGATGCGGCTTTTTTTCACCCCAGAAAGAGCTCAGCAGGATGAATCCCCCAAGGATAGGCAGCGTTTGGCGGAGGAAATGGGCATTCATAGATAGCTACGACTCGGCGAAAAGCCTCCCGTTTAATGCCCCGTGTCCTCTTTTTTAAGAAATTTTTTCAGACTGGCATTGATATATAGCAGAATATCTTCATTGGTGGCTTTGCGACAGAAGGCATACGACGGACGGTACCGGTATAGGAATATCTGCAGGGAGTCGCCTTTCAGACCCGTGACCCGGGCCACGTAGGCTCTTGGAAACCGTGAGTCGATATAATAATCCTTTTCATTTTGGGCCAGCCGTCTTCGCAGCCGCCGCCGCTGTACCTGTACCCGGCTGAAATAATCGATGGGACTAAAGCTGAGACCCACGCCATCCGAAAATGTCTTGCCACCCGCCAGCTTCACCTTATGGAACTGGTCCAGGTAGGCATATTCCTCCTTTCTTTTTATGGAGTCCAGCTGATAATTGCTCACATCACCCACTCGCACGGTGGGCAACGCCACCACATTAGGGTCCATATAGACCGTATAACCATCTTCTCCATTGAACATCCAGTCGCTGACAACGGCCGTATCCGGCTTATAGCCCGCGGAGGTGAAGACGATGGTATCGCCTCTTTTGGCAGGTATCTTGTAATTACCTCCCATGTCGGACATATTGTATTTCTTTTGAGAGACGTTCTGTACGCTCACCGACATGATCACTTCATCGCTGGCTTTTTGATTTTCAGATCTCCGATCCAGACGAAAAGTATCTTCGGCCTGAAAATGGCTAATGATGGCCCTTCGGACAACCGACCCGTGGTCGGTTTTGATTTTTCCCCGCAGGATATCCTGACCGAAGGCGCCGGTTGAGAACAGCAGCAGACCAGGTATTCCATAGACAGCGTAGCGGGGAGGCATGCGACAAAATAGAAATATTTTATCGTGTTGCGGATATCCGTTCCTGCAAGCTTTTGTTAAAATAGCTCGATCCTGAAAAGCTCGCTTAGTGCCTTTTGTCCTTTCCCCGTCACGATAAAGACCCTTGCATCCGCACCGGGCCGCAGCCAGTGGGAACGCAGCATTTTTTCCAGCAGGGCGGCGCCCAGCGATCCCGCCAGGTGATGCTTTCTCTCCGTCCAGTCGAGACAAACCCTGGAAAAGCTGCGCCGCTGCTGCTGCAGCTCCGCACAGTCGATGCCCATTGCATCGAACCATTTGACGCCGGCGGCCGTCACTTCAAACTCCTTCCCACGGTGGACGATCAGCTTTTGCTGCATAAGGCTTTCCGTCACCTGTACGCCCACTCTCCCCGCCAGGTGATCATAACAGTGACGGCAATAGGCGATGGGCTGCAGTTCAGAACGGGCAGGCTTTGTCGTGCTCCGATGCTGAAGCTTTGAGGCAGTAGCTCCGCCGGCTGGCAGCAGGTTGGCCATGGCTTCCAGCGCATAGGCAATTTCCGGCCGTGAAAAAGTATAATAGCGATGACGGCCCTGCACCTCTACATTCAGCAGTCCGGCATCCGACAATTTCCGGAGATGCATGCTGAGATTGGGACGGGTAGTGTCTGCCTGGATGGCCAGCTCCGTGGCCGTGTAGGCTTTACCATCCATTAGGGTCCACAATACTCTTCCCCGCACGGGGTCGCCTATGAGCGAGGCGATATGAGTGAAATGTTCTTCCATGACATGTATAGTTCAGTATAAAATGAAATATCGATGCCGGAAGGTACAATTATAAAGTGAATTTCAACGTAGCGGTAGTATAAAAAAGCGCGGGGGCATTACCCGTCAGCACATGCCGGGGCAGCACATAGGCCGGTGAAAGTATAAGACTGTATTTTTTATAGACCAGGATCATAGGCAGGCTTGCTTCATAGGACAGGATGCTGAACTCCCGGCTGTCCTTTGTCACCACCTCTTCTCCTGCCGGGAAGAGCAGGAAATGCTGCTGTTGCAGATAGGTTTGTGTAAAGTGCTGCGTTCCCGCATATACAAACACCGATGGGTCCAGGACGATGACGCCCTTGCCGAACACGCGGCTAAATTTGATGATATGGTCCAGACCTGCCTGTGCGCCGGGGTCGGCCTGGCTGCTGAATTTGACGTCTCCGCCGATGGTGATGTTCACGACCTTGTTCAGCTGCGTGATGCTGGCTGCGACGGATTGTTTGATGGCGGACTGGATAAGATCCGTATTGCCCTGGTAAATATAGCGGGTGGTGGAAAGACTGCCTGACCAGCTGTTCTTCTTATTGTGGAAATTATACCCCCCTTCCACCAGCGTGGCGGCATACTGCGATTGCAGGCTGTTGTGGATAAATACGAAATTGGCGTTGACATAAAGACCGTTGCTGAAATTGACCCCGACAAATGGATAGAGTCCCCTGCTTTTCAGGCTGTCGACACGACCGTAATAGTTCATGGTGGAATTGCCCGTTATCCCAACGACGAAATGGGTGGCAGAGTCCTGTGAAAAGGCCGTTTGAGCAAACAGCATCATAATACAGATATAGCGGTACATACTATAAAATTTAAAAGAGGCGACCGCCGCTAGACGGTCGCCGCAGTTACATAGGGATTTATTGCTTCTGAACGTCAGCACTGGTTGAGCTTTTTACTTCAACATTGGCGGATCCGCCTGCATTGGTAGAGGAGCTTCCATTAGCGGACGAACTCTTCGAAGCATTGGCAGAACCGCTGGCCTGCGCCGAGGTAGAGCTATGCACATGGGCGTCTGCCCTGGTATCCTTTACCTTGTCGACAGCGGCAGAGGTTTTACTCTCTGCCTTGTGGGCGCCGGCCGATGCTTTGGCCTCGGCCTGGTTGCTGGTGGACACGGTGGTCGCTTCTGCCTGATGGCCCGTAGCCGACGCGGTAGCTTCCGTCTTTTGAGCCGTACTGGCGGCAGCCGATGTCGTTGCCTTCGCCGCGCTGGTACCCGTAGTCTTTACGTGACCGGCAGTAGTAGCCGTAGCAGCTGTGGATGCCCGCAGCGCATTGTTGACAGACGGTGTATTGACAGAAGCTGCTGAGCTAAGGTGAGTAGAGGTGACGGCGCCCAGCCTGATCTGAGCGGAAGATGCGTTGCTGATAAATAAAGAGGCTCCGGCGAGGAGACATACTGCAATGATTTTTTGCGTTTTCATAATCCTGTTTTTTTAGTGTGAGTGATTACACTGGTATATCAACCCGCTCCGCGTCTTGTTACCCCCTCTTCGATGTTTTTTTAAAAAAAAATCCCCTTTCCCAATTCGGGAGCATGTGCTCAAATCAGGAAAGGGGTGTGGGATTTGGTTGCTGATCTTCAGTCCAGTAGGCGTGGCATGTGGGTTGCTTTATTCCGAATGAGCAAATACCCTTATTATGAAAAAGATCCAAGCCGTTCTCCTTAGACATGAAAACCACTTCTCCGTCCCGGGAGTTGTACTGGCCTTTATCGCGGGTTGTCTGACCGCCACCATGTTCTGGTATTTCATCATCTAAGGCTCTTTTACCCTGTCATAGTATTCCTTTTGCAGCTCCAGCGTCTTTGTGTCCGCCTTCACCGCCTTTATGGCTTTCTCTAAAGAGCCTACCATATAGTCCGTCACAAATTTGCCCAGCTCGCGTGTAGCTTTAGCGCCCTCTCCGGCGTAATGGTTCGGATAGGAGCCATACCACCATATAGCCGTGTATACACCGGGAACAGACCATCGCTTTTGATCGGCGCCGCTCTCGGTCGTTGCGCTGTCCATCTTTACCAGGTCCGGTCGCATATACAATAGCACAGAGGTTTCCCTTTCACCCGCATGCCCGTCGGTGGCTGGATCGCTTTTATGCAATCTGGCATAGCCTGCCTTATAGGTGGAGTCCATCTCCGGCTGAAAATAATAGACGGCATAGTCATGCCGCTTCTCCAGCCTTGTCTGTATAAAATAGCGGAGGAATTCAGGATTGCCTCCATGTACGTTCACGAGGATGATCTTGTCGAACCCGTTGCGCGCTATCTCGTCACAGGTGCTTTCCAATAGCTCCCAGACCACTTTTTCCGGCAGGGCAAACGCCCCCGGCTCGTGTTTTGCCTCGTTGATCTGGCCATAGAAATAATCCGGGAAGACGACGGCGTATTCCTTTTTTGTCGCTCTCGCCGCCCATTCCCGCACCTGGATGAGGTCCGATCCGATGGGGGCGTGCGGCCCGTGTTTTTCCAGGATGCCGATAGGGAGGATACAGGTGCGTGCGGACCTTTCCAGCGCCCGGGGCCAGTCGCTGGCCGTCAGCTCATCCCAGCGGCAGGGGAGGTTCTGTGCACCCGCCGCAGCCGCCAGCAGCAGTAAAATAGACAGTAGCTTAATGTTTCGCATATGCATGTTATTTATATCCTTGATTTTGGGTCAGCGTCGGCTTGCCATTCACCGCGGTCAGGTCGATCTGATTCTGCGGGATGGGCCAATATTCATTCTTGCCCGCCGTAAACTTGCCTCCCACCACATCCGTCGTGTACTGGCTTTCGAACTGGAAATAATTGTTCAACGTGGCAGCTGCCTGTCCCCATCGCACCAGGTCGAAGAGCCGGTAGCCTTCCATCCCCAGCTCCAGCTTGCGTTCGAAATAGATGGCCTTCAATGCAAAGTCCTGATCCGTAAAGGCGCCATTCGGGTAGGGGCTGATTTTATAGTTGGCCGCCGGCGTATTGGTGAAGCCCGCCCCGGGATTGGCGTTGTTGACATAGGTATGCACCCAGGTATCCGGTCTGTCGGCTATTCGGCGCCGCACCCTGTTGACATATCCTTCCGCCACATCCAGATGCCCCAATTGAGCTTCCACCTCCGCGGCCATCAGCAATACGTCTGCGAATCTAATAATAAACACATTGATGGCCGAGCCGGGCGCCCACTGTGAATTATCCCCATCCGCATCCGTGCTGGCATTCCACCAGACATTCTTGATGGGAGAGAAGGGACCCGCATAGCTCTGCGCTCTTATCCAGTCATTGCCCGGATGCACTCCGTAATCCAGATAGGGGATGCCCCTGCGGCCCACCGTCCAGTCCAGCCGGGGATCGAGGTTGCCGTTGTCGGGCGTAAAAGGATCAGAGGACAGCAGTCCCTGGTCATTCTTTACGGGATGGCTGTTATAATCATCCAGGTAAGGCAGACCGTTGCCGTCCGTACGATAGGAATTGACCAGGTCGATGCTGGGCTGGAAAAAGCCGCAGCAGGTAAAAGGTATGCCCGTACCATACGGGAAGTTAAGCATATCCCCCTGGTTGGCCTTCGAAATAGATCCCGGGATGGCGTTGGCCGCATTTTCCACGACAAAGATCGCCTCCGGATTGGCCGTCTCCTTCGAAGGACGGTAGTTGTCCTCGAAGCTCGGGTTCAGGTCATAGGCCAGCCCATTGGGCGTATTGCCGTTGGTGATCACATCCGTAAAGACAGGCTCCGCCTCGGAATATTTCTTTTCAAAAAGATAGCTCTTCGCCAGGTACGCCCCCGCCGCCCATTTATTCGCCCGGGCGATGTCCGTCTGCGTAGAAGGGAGGCTGTCGTAGGCAAATTTGAAATCATCCTCTATCTTCGGCCATATATCGACGGTATTGACGGGCTTGAGGTCCGTGGTCGTCTCGTCTATCCAGGGAATATTATTGAACATACGCTTGATCGTAAAATAATAATGTGCTCTTAAAAAGCGCGCCTGCGCCTTGACATTTGTTTTTTCATCGTCCGGCATATCCTTTACCTGCTCCAGCGTCTTTAGCACAAAATTGCACCGGGTGATCCCTTCATACACCGCCTTCCACTTATCATCCAGCAGGGAATTGCTGGGCGCCACGCTGAAATTGAGGACGGGTATCATGACGATCTGATCGCCTCCATCGCTGCCTTTATGCGCCTCGCCTCCGGCGACGCTGCCGAACAGCCAGTTGCTGGGAGCGCATGCCCAGGCATTACCGCCGCCCAGACTTTGTATATTGCCGGCTGCCTCGTCGTAGTCCTGTCCATCCAGGGCCGCATAGGCGCCGATCAGCAATGTATTGACCCCCTTCTTGCTTACCATATTGTCCGGCTGCAGGGAGCCCTGTGGCTGACGGTCCAAAAAGCTTTTGCGGCAGCCGCAGCAGAGAAGAACTGTTAGTACGATGTAATTTATAATGGATCTCATAACTTCTTTTTTAAATTATACAATCAGAATTTCAGGCTTACGCCGGCGATGAACTGGCGGGTGCTGGGATACGAGCCTTCGTCGATGGCGAATTCCGTCACCCCCTTGCCATTGATCTCCGGGTCCTGACCGGAGTATTTGGTGATCGTGAACAGGTTGGTAGCCTGTACATAGATCCGCAGGCTCTCGATACCCACCCTGGACAAGGGTGATTTGGGAAGCGTATAACCCAGCACCAGGTTCTTCGCCCGGAGATAAGACCCATTCTCGATATAGTACGAGTTCGGAACGCCATTGGTGCTGGCATATCCCTGCACTTCCGGTAAGGGCGCTTTGGCGTTATGATGAGTCGGCGTCCAGGCATCATACAGCGCCGTATGGCTCTTGGCCCCCGAGAAGGAAGAGTAGAAGTCCGTCCACCAGCTCACCTGGTTCCAAATCTTATTCCCCTGCGATCCATAGAGGAAGATGCTGCAATCGAAATTCTTGTACGTCAGGCCCAGATTAAGCCCATAGCTAAAGCTGGGACTCGGATTGCCCAAAAAGGTCCGGTCGTCGGACGTGATCTGTCCGTCCCCATTGACGTCGGCATAGCGGAACCTGCCCACGCCCTCATCCGTCTGATAGGTGGCGTCAGAGGCGCCCGTAGCCTGCTGAGCCTTTTGGTCGGCATTGGTGATCTCGTCCGCGCTATTCCAGAAGCCGGTGATCTTATAGCCATAAAATGATCCTACCGCATGACCCACCTGGTTCCTGACGAACTTGTCCCCAAAGGTCCTTCCGTCACCGGAGTAGAAATAGTCGATGTCGTCCGTCACCTTGGTGATCCTGTTGTGGTAGGTGGTAAATGTCAGCGTACCGTCGAACTTGAGATCACGCGTGAGATCCGCATGACCGCCGACGGAAATGTCGACGCCCGTATTCTTCATCTGCGCGATATTGACATAGGGAGCCACCGCCCGTCCATAGGTCCCAGGCAGCTCGGGATTGAACAGGAGGTCCTTGATACTTTTCATGTAGTAGTCTGCCGTGATATTGATCGCTCCTCTGAACAGGGTGGCGTCGAAGCCGATGTTGGTGTTGATATCCTTTTCCCATTTGGCGTCCGGATTCCCAAACCGTCCCTGCTGGAAACCCTGCGCCACGGAGTTGTTGGACCCCGTGATATCATAATAGGAAGATTCCTTGTTGGCGGTATAAGTACTAAAAGCATTGTCGGTGCTGAGATTGATCTGGTTGCCCATGACCCCCCAGCCGCCCCGGATCTTCAGATCGCTGAGCCACCCGATGCCTTTCATAAAATTCTCCTCCGACAGCCGCCAGGCCGCCGTTACGGCAGGGAACCATCCATACTGATGATTTTTGAACTTGGAAGAGCCATCCCTCCGCAGGGTGCCGCTAAGCAGGTACCTGTCCTTAAAGCCATAGTCGAATCGGGCGAACTGTGACCACAGCCCTTCCGAAGCCCTTGTGCTGGCGGTCTGCACCGACCCCGAGCCCGTCGTCAGCGTCGTAAAGTTGGGGTCAAAAACAAAATAGCCAAACGTAGTGCCGTGCAGCGTACCGGAATGGGAGTCATATGCCTCTGTACCCAACAGCAGCTGCAGGCTGTGCACGCCGGCAAATACCTTATTGTACTGCAGCGTATTTGTCCAGGTCCACGTATTGCCGTAATAGGAATCCTCCGTATAGCTGTTGGTCAGCTGGTTTTCCTGGTCCTCATAGGTAGGCCACGAGAAAGAGTGCGACTGTCCGTTGGTCACCGATCCGCCAAAGCTGGTTCGCAGCATCAGTCCTTTGACAATGTCCGCCTCGGCATACACATTTCCAAACAGGCGGTTGTCCTGTGTCCGGTCGTTGGCAGTACGCTGCTGCACGGCCACGGGGTTGTGAGAGTCTCCTAACTGACCGCCGTAATTCCCTGCATAGTTCCCCATAATGTCATAGATGGGAATGATGGGCTGCTCGCGGAACGTATAGGCCACAGCGCTGTATGCCTGCAACGCGTCGATATGCGGGTTCATGGAGACGGAATAGCTTAGGTTTTCTCCCACCCGGATGGCTTTCGAGACATTGAAGGAGGTATTGGCGCGGATGGTATATTTCTTCAGATAGGTCTTCATCAGGATGCCCTGCTGATCATAATAATTGAAGGACATCAGGTACCTGGCCTTGTCGCTGGCGCCGCTGACGCTGATGTTCTGGCTGTTGATGGGCGCATGGGCAAACACCGAATGATACCAGTCCGTACCGTTCTTGTTGGCGCGGACGATGTGATAGAAGCTATTGTAGTCGTCCTGGTCGGTGAAGTTGGGATTGATATAATACAGTTTGGGGTCTACGGCCGGATCGCCTTCTTTGGCGCCTTCGGGGAAGATATAATCCGGCAGCACGGGACCAGGTCCCTGTCCGTACAAGGGATCTGCGGAACTGCTGGTCACGGGCGTGCCCGAATTGGACAGCGCATTGAACTTCAGCTGCGCCATATCCTGCGGGCTTAAGATCCGGAATATGTTCCCGTGTTTGGGGACCTGTGTGCCATAGTAGGCGTCGTATGCCACCTGCGGCTTGCCCGTCCGTCCTTTTTTGGTGGTGATGATGATGACCCCGTTGGAGGCGCGTGATCCATAGATGCTGGCCGCGCCGGCGTCTTTCAGCACCTGTACGGAGGCGACGTCGTTGGGAGTGAAATCCGTGATGGACTGCGTGGGGACGCCGTCGATGACGAACAGCGGAGTGTTATCTCCAAAAGTGTTGATACCGCGGATACGTACCTGCGGCGCCTCGCCGGGCTGGCCCGAGCCGATCACCGTCACGCCGGCCGCCTGTCCCTGGAGCTGTTCCGCGATCTGGCTGGTAGGCTGGCGGTTCATGTTGTCCACATTCACGACCGTGACGGCGCCTGTCAGGTCTTTTCTTCGCTGGGAGGTATAACCCGTGACGACGACGTCGTTCAGCAGGGCGCTGGTTTCTTTCAGTGCGATGTCAAGTCTGTCCGGGCCGGCGACCTCCGTCTCGATGCTTTCAAAACCCACCGACGAGATGACGAGACGATGCCTGCCGGCGGGCAGTGTGAGGGAGAATTCGCCCGTGCTGGAAGTGGTGGCGGCGACCCTTGTCCCTTTTACCAGGATGGTGGCGCCCACGACGGGCTGATGGCTGGTGGCGCCGGTGACGACGCCGCTGATCTTTTGCTGGGCCCATGCGCCTGTTGCCAGACATAGGGCAAAAAGGATACAGGCAGGTGTGAGGACCCGATAGGTGAATTGTCTTTTCATAAGCTCTAGTTTGAATGAATAAAAAAATGCTGCTACTAGACAGAGCTTATGTGGAGGATTCACAGGGTCGTTTGTCCGAACTTTTCCATTACCAGGGCCGCCGCGGCCAGCAGCGATGCATCATGACCCAGCTGCGAGACTTTTACGCGTGTATCTTCCGCCAGCCGTGGGATACAGTATTGGTTCAATGCCTGCTGGATGGGGGCGATCAGTATTTTGCCGACCTCGGCGCCTCTGCCGCCCAGAATGATCAGCTCGGGGTTCACGATATGGATGAGGATGGCAATGGCCTTGCCGATCTTAAATCCCATCTCCGTCAACAGCTCGATGGCGTACTGATCTCCCTGGTTGGCGGCGGCCATGATGGCTTCGCTCATTTTTTCAGGGCTGTCGACCATTTTCAGGCTGGAGATCTTTCCGGCGCCGATCTCTTCCATGGCCCGGTGGGCGACGACACGCAGGGTGGCTTCCGTCTCCAGACAGCCCCGTTTGCCGCATTCGCACAGGGTGTTGCTCTCCGAGATGGGGATATGACTTAATTCGCCCGCGTATCCCGTATGGCCGCCGAATAATTCTCCCTTGATGATCATTCCCAATCCGACGCCCCATCCGATGTCGATGACCATGACGTCCCTGAGATTTTGGGCCAGCCCTTCCTTTAGCTCGGCCAGCGCCAGCACGCTGCTGTCGTTCTCGATATGCACCGGCATGTGGAGATGCCGTTCGAGATAGTCACGGAGGCTTTCCTTGCTGTGGGTGGGGAGATAGGTGAAATTGATGCCCAGGCGGGTATTGACGAACCCGGGCATGCTAAAGCCCGCGCCGATGATCTTCTTACGGTCCTTCCCCATGTTGCTGAGGATCCTGGTCAGCGTCTTTGTCAGAATGACGAGGGCATCCTTGTTGTGCAGCAGCCGCAGCTCGATGGTCTCTATGGGAAATATGAAATGATTCGACATATCCAATAGGCCGACCCGGGTATAAAGCTGGTCTATCGATACGGAGAGGATATACATCCTGTCCGGCTGGAGGGCGTAGAGGAGGGGCGGCCGTCCTCCATTGGAGGGCGCATAGCCTTTTTCGACGATATAATCCGCATCGATGAGCTCGTATAATGACTTGGTGACATGGGGGACGCTTTTTCCGAGCCGTTCGCTCAGATCATTGCAGGACGCGGTGCCGAAAAAGTACAGCTGGCTCACCAGCCTGTATTTCAATTGCGTATTGAATGGAATGGTTTGCCGGGCGATCATTCCGCAGTTAGATTTGTTGTTTATAAACTTAATAAAATATTTAATAAGTACCAAGTCTATAGTAAACCTTTTATTTTTATGGCATGACCGTCCTTGAAGAGATACTAAAGCATAAGATCGTGGCCATCCTTCGGGGTGTCCGTCCGGGCGCTGTTCCCGATGTGGCGGCGGCGCTGTACGCCGGAGGTATCCGGTGTCTGGAGATCACCCTCAATTCTCCCGAGGCTTTTTCGGTGATCAAATCCCTGTCGGCCAGGATGGGCAGTCATCTGCTGATAGGGGCGGGGACGGTGCTGGATGCCACGGAGGCCCGGCAGGCGCTGCATGCGGGCGCCCGGTTTATTATTTCTCCTGCCGTGGACATACCTACCATCCAATACACCCGGCAGGCGGGTGCGGTCAGCATTCCCGGCGCCTTCACCGCCACGGAGATCCTTACGGCCCATCGTGCCGGCGCCGATATTGTCAAGGTATTCCCCGCCTCGGTGGGAGCGGCTTATTTCCGCGATCTGCGTGGACCCCTTCCTCATATTCCGCTCATGCCAACGGGAGGGATCAACCTGGAGAATATCGGGGACTATTACAAGGCCGGAGCGGCGGCTTTCGGTGTGGGCAGCGCTCTGGTGGATGGACGGCAGGTAGTGACGGAGGAGTATCTGCAGCAGCTGACGCTGCTGGCCGGCAGGTATTCCGATGCTGTTCCGTAAATGGGAAATGCCCGCGTGTGAAATTTTTCTAATCCCCGGAATGTCAGGATTATAATAAATGGCATATTTTAGGTGATCTTTTGTTTATGAGGGCATTCTTCCGCAGCTTGTTCCGTTTTATCAGAGGCACCATCCATTACCGGGTGCTTCACGGAGGACCTGGTCCCTTCTCCCGGCA
>Ga0207667_10002405_pt1 | contig 23429 bp, 23 predicted proteins | sample KBSCornC52_FD_184301 | JGI IMG/M metagenome (GOLD analysis project Ga0207667, IMG submission 184301) | Corn rhizosphere microbial communities from Kellogg Biological Station, Michigan, USA - KBS Corn C5-2 (SPAdes) (version 2) | ecosystem: Host-associated > Plants > Roots > Rhizosphere > Soil ...
TGCCATAAAAATCGCCGGTGTTCAGAAAATTAATGCCACTGTCCAATGCCATCCGGATGGTAGCAATGCTTTCATCTTCGTCTTTTCCCGGAGCGCCCCAAACGGGTGACATACGCATACATCCTAATCCAAGCCTGGATACAAGCGGACCGTTTTTACCCAGGGCTGTCTTTGTTACTGTTGTCATAGCTGTTATATTATGAATTAACAGCACAAAGATCAGTAACAGCGCCCGGGGCCAATGTCGCCTATAGCTCAATTTACTTGTCTGGACGGCTCAGTTTCCCGGCCAGGACCAGGCGGCGACGACTATGGATCACCTGATCACCTTCCACCCGATGATATTGTATTTCTTCTTTTTAAAAGCTCCTTTTCTGTTCACGGCGCCTTTCTGATCCTTCCAGGTCAAATAGACATTATTATAATCGCCTTTCTCATAGTCGAACGTATACCCATCATCTTCGAATAAGCTTCCCTGTGCATCCTCACCGCCATAGACATAACAGGTAATGTCAAACTGACTATCGGGCGCTATATGCTCCACCGGCCTGGCCAGTGGCAGGATCGCACCCGCCCTGATGAAAATAGGAAGCTGCGTCATCGTCGGATGGATCGTATATGTCCTGCCTCCTTTCAATGGCTCATTCGTATTGAAATCATACCATACTCCGGCAGGCAAATAGACCTTACGCCCGGTCTCCTCCGCGGTCAAAGGCGCCGCCAGGATATCATCCCCGATCATATATTCATCGGGAAGGTTGAACGTATTCTTATCTTCCGGATAATCCATCACCAGTGCTCTGAAGGGAGGTATTCCCTTAAAATGATACTGTGCAAAAGCATTGTACAAATAAGGCACAAGGCTCATCCGGAACTCCAGCAGCTTCCGCATTTGCGCCTCGACGATCCGGGCGCTGTCCATCAGAATGTTGTGATTATTCTTATCTATATTGATCTGCAGCCAGGGTGGATTTCGTAAATACCATGAGTTGAACAAAGTCTGGGCGGATAGTACAGCTGACTGGCTGCGACGCATCAGATCCGTAATGGAGGACGACTCTCTTACCTCCGGCGACCACAGCATTCCTGAAAATCCGGCTGTCGCGATCATGCCAATGTATTGATGATGATCATAGGTATCGCTGTACATGGCAGCCGGATAGCTCGCAGCAAAATCGTTGGAAGCCCGGACGTCCAGGTAGGTGCGGCGGTTCAGTTTTTTATAAATATCGAATATCGTTTGCTGGTACAACAATCCAAATACAGCATGCATTTGCTCGCCCGACAAGCCGGAGGGGAAAGTGCTTAGTTCCGGGAAGCTCCAGGTAGCATGACCCTCGGCCAGGTTTGAATTATCACATTCATCCAGCTTGAATCCCGAGATTCCCTTCTCCACGAATGTCTTTTGATGGTAGTCGGCAAACAGGCGCTGTGCGGCAGTATCCGCAAAGTCGGGCACCAGGCCGTTCCAAACCTTATAATCCCCCGCCTTGTTTTTCAACACCTCAAATAGCGGAGATACGGGTGAAGTGAACGCATGCTCCCATAAATTGAGATGAAACCCCATTTTGGCCATGCTGTCGATGAACCGGTCGTGCGTAGGGAACAGCTTGTCATTCCAAACATAAGAGCAGGAATACGACGCAGTCTGCCATTTGGGCTCCAGTCCAAGCACGTCGCACGGCATATGATGGCTTCGAAAATAAGCCGCCAAGGCGTCTACCTGACCCTGGCTAAAATCTGCTTTGACCCGGTACTTTATCCCCAGGCCCCAGATAGCAGGCAGGGCGCCGCCGCCTGAGAACAAATTGTACCGCTGCAGGGCTGTCTTTATATCGGGCCCGTTGAATACAAATACATCTATGCCTCTTGCGCCCGGAATATCTACCGTGACATAGCCGGCGCCGGCCCTGCTCTTATACAGCTCCTGCACCGACCCGCCCCCACCGGTGGCCGTGTCAGCGCTGCCGGCCAGCTTGCTGGTAGTACCAAAATAGAAGGTGGTGTAACGGGCCGTATTGATCAATATACCATACCCCTTGTTCGATAAATAGAAAGTAGTGGGACCATGCGTATACCCCAGGTCATTCAGCGGGTTGTCGTTGACGATAGGGCGCTTTTTTAAACCTCGTTGATCAAAGCTGCCTATTTGCATACCCAGGCCGTAGATCTGCTCACTATCCCCCAACGGTATCTCCACGACAGTCCCCCGCTGATTCACCCTTATATTGATATCATTCAAGCGGAAGGGCAGGCCACCCTTGGGCAGGACTGCCATTTCATCGGCCAGGGGCTTATTCTCACAAAAAGAGTAGGGAGTGAGCTTATCGGGATCACCGTAAACGATGCGTTGAACCCCGTCCGCAACGGTCGTGGTCTGTATTTGACCGTGTACAATACCAATAGATCCTTGCCATAAAAGGAAAAGAAAAATAAATTTTTTACTCATGGTTCTATAATTATTTCATAACTTAAGCTACCCTCTCCCCGAATATACCATTGCTTCATTCTAAAACAAAATTATCATGCCATCTCCCTCAATGGGCTTTGCCGTCCGGTATATCGTCAACGATGTGGATGCAGCGATTTCATTTTACACTGAATATTTGAACTTCAAAACAGACATGCATCCGGCGCCGTCCTTTGCCATCATCAGCAGAGATGACCTTCGTTTGCTGCTGACCAAACCTGGCCCGGGGGGAGGAGGCCAGCCAATGCCGGATGGAACTGTTCAGACTCCCGGCGGCTGGAACAGGATACATATCGTGGTTGACGATCTGGAGAAAGTAATGGCGGAATTGAGAAGCAAAAAAGCAAAATTCCGTAACGAGCTGATAGTGGGTGTCGGCGGGAACCAGATCCTCCTGGAAGATCCCTCCGGCAATTTGATAGAGCTGTTCGAATACAAACGCTGAAGCATCCCATCCTGGCGGAGGCTTCCGTTAACGCAGTGTCCCATTGGGGATCATGGGCAAGGTAGCAATCCCTGTGCCGGAGGCATCCAGAATGGCATTACGAACAGCAGGCGCGACTCCTACGATCCCTGCTTCTCCGGCGCCGGCGGAGGGCAGATCTTTCCGATCGATGAGCACTACTTCAATTTTCGGCACGTCGCCGAAGCGGGGAACCCTGTATGCAGCCAGGCTTGCATTCAATATTTTTCCAGCGGCAAAATCAATTTTCTCAAAGAGTGCGCCGCCAAGCCCCTGGATGATGGCGCCCATTATCTGGTTTTCGAGATGGTGTGGGTTAACGATAGCGCCACATTCAAACGCCTGCGTTATACGGAGTATCTTTACTTCCTTGTCCTCATTCACCAGCACCTCCGCGCAGGTGGCTATATGACCGCCCTTCTCAAAAGCTCCTGCAATGCCATAGCCATGGCCGGGCGCCTTGGGCTTATCCCATCCGAAGGCCCTGGCGGCGGCCTGGAGCACCGCTTTGAACCTGTCATCCTCTAAATTTTTCAGCCGGAATGCGAGAGAGTCCATCTTTATCCCTCGGGCAAGATCCGTCATGTGGCTTTCGCGGGCAAACACATTCCCAGTTGCCGCCAGCGCCCTGTAAGAGCCTTGTCTCAAAGGCGTCTTTGAAGGAATGTGGGTTACCTGCTTATTGACAGTTTTGTATTGCGTGTCCATTCCGGGGCTGCCTGAATTGTAGTTGGTAAATTTCCAGCTGGTAATGGTTCCATCCTTTTTTACACCGGCCGCCACCTCGATCACTCCGGCCGGCCTGAAGTAGGCCCAGGTAAACTCTTCCTCCCGGGTCCAGACGATCTTAACGGGCTTCCCGGCGGCCTTTGCCAGCCTGGCGGCTTCGATGGCGGCCTCACCGCTGTGCTTTCCACCATACCCGGACCCTGTGTCGGGCACTATCACCCGTATCTTTTCTTTGTTAAGCTTAAAAACACGGGCAAGCTCCTCTTGTACACCGAATGGCCGTTGTGTTCCCGTCCACACCGTAAGCTTCCCATCGCTCCATCCCGCGAGCGCCGCTCTTGTCTCCAGCGGCACATGAGCGATATAATTTACATGATAGGTTTGCGAATGTCGAAAGTCCGCACCGGCGAGCCCTGCTTCCACATCCCCATTTTTATCGCCGGCGCCCTCCTCCCGGGTGGTATTTTTTACCAGGTAATCGAAAATATCCGCCGTGGCAGGCTGGTCTTTCTCTTCCTGCCATTGGGCATCGATAAGCTGTAAGGCTTTTCCGGCAGTAACCACATCCGGTGCAACAACGCCGATGAAGTCTTCGTCCCTCACCACGGTCACCCCGGACATACCCTTGGCTTTCGCCAGGTCGACAGCAACCAGCTTCGCATTGTATGACGGCGCCCGCAGCACTTTGCCGTACAGCATATCCGGCACTTTCATATCCGACACGTACGCGTGTTTGCCGGTGATAAAAGACCGCCCATCCACCTTTGGCGCCGTCTTGCCTGCCACCTTCCAATCCTTTGCCGGAATTACAGGAACATTGTCCGATATAGTGCGCAGTATTTGTTGTCCCTTTGTCAGGGCGCCATAGCCGATGGTCTGATGCGTCTCACAATGCACGACCATGCCGTTCTCGACGGACAGGCAGGCAGTCGTCGTGTTCCAGCTCTTAGCGGCCATTTCTATCAGCGCCTGCCGGGCGGTGGCCGCAGCTTTACGCAATTGAGTGCCCATTTGCGGAGTAGTCCGGCTGCCAAAAGTGCCCGCATCGTAAGGCACAAGGTCAGTATCACCCATGACCATTTTGATGGATGACAACGGCGCCTTCAATTCTTCCGCTACGATCTGCGACAGGGAGGTACGTATATTCTGACCAAACTCTACTTTGCCCGTATATACACTGATAAGCCCGTCTTCTCCGATATGTATCCACGCTCCTACTTCGCCGGTGGGGATCGCCGCCGGCCCCGATGGCAATGTTTCATCGGCAAAAGACAGAAGGTCTTTTAACACAAAGGCCACAACCAGTCCACCTCCGGTGAGCTTAAGGAACTTACGCCGCGTTAATATAAAAGAGGGATTCTCCATCGTCAGCTATTTACTCGATTTGGAAGCCAGCTTAATGGCTTTTACAATGTAAGGATATGTTCCGCAGCGGCAGACATTGCCGTTCATTGCCTTTGCAATGGCGTCTTCGGAAGGTGACGGATTGGTATTCAGCAGCGCTGCCGCGGACAGGACCATACCCGGTGCGCAATAGGAACACTGAAAAGCATCTATGGTCAGAAAAGCTTCTTGTACAGGATGAAGCCTGCCATTTTTCTCAAGACCTTCGATGGTGGTAATTTCTTTGCCCGCCAGGGAGTCGATGCGCGTGATACAGGAACGCGTGGGGTTGCCGTTGATCAGCACCGTACAGGCGCCACAAGCCCCAACCCCGCAGCCATATTTGCTGCCAGTCAAATCCAGATCATTGCGCAATACAGTCAACAACGCGACGTCAGGATCTGCCGATACTTCATGCTTTATACCATTGACAGATAAAACCATGACTTATTGATTTGCTTCGGTATAATAAATTTACAAAAAGATTTGCTTATCGGCCTTCTGCTTCAATTGAGCAATAAATTCCCCATCTTTCAAAGGTTTCGGCTTTCCGCATCGGCGATAGACCCTAATACGCTGGTTAGGAGATAGCTCCTGAATAAAATATCTGGCACAGGTTTGGCGGCCTTTATAATTGATAATTGTGTTCCCGCAAATTATTGATTGTCATGGCGGAGATAAAGCGAATCTTGTTAATTGATGATGACCTTGATCATTTGCTTATATGCAACATTGTATTGAGAAGAAAGGGCTATGAAGTGCTGACCCTGGCGGGGTGTGAGAAAATGGAAGAGTTGGAGGAAGCAGTTGGAACATTCCGGCCGGAGCTGATCTTTCTGGAACACGATATGCGGGGAATTTGTGGAATGGACCTTATCCGAATGCTTAAATCTCATTCAGAATTTAAGAAGATCCCGGTCATCTATTTTTCCGGCCGGGACGATATTGTCCAGCTTGCAAAACAGGCAGGGGCGGATAATTATCTTAGAAAGCCTTTTGTTGTCGATGGGTTGATAGATATGGTTCGCAGATATCTGGCGCAGGCTTAAGATCCCCAAAGCTCAGGGTCACGATAAAATATTTTTTCCCGCATATATAATTATACGTTAATTTCATCGGTTAGGTATCATCGATGGAATGTCTTTGGATGTAGCAATAGTCGAAAAAGGGATTTCTTGGCACGGTAGTTTGTATATTATTAGTATGGAGCAATTGTTTTTCACAATATCATTTCTATATGACATCATACAAGAGACACTCCAGGTGCATTTGAGCGCGGAGATAGAAATGACTGCTGAGAACACCTGTATTGTTCGAAACATCCGGCATATCCATACGACTGAATCTCCCCTTCTTCCGGAATTGCAACTGATAAATAAAGAGGGTTCGTGGGTACATAAGGAGGGAGGGAAGGAAAGTAATATCAGCAGAGCCATCGGTCAGGCGATAGATCTGCATCGATCCAACATCCTGAAAGATCGTACCCCAAAAAAAGATAACCGTTGACATGTATAGTTGTACGTATATTTATTGGAAATTTAAAAGCCTCTATCAACAGGGAAAACGATGGAAAACCGTAAAAAAGTCCTGATTGTAGACGATGATCCGGACCACTTGTTAATTTGTAATATTCTTCTTCGAAGACGTGGTTTTGATGTCTTGCCATTGCTCGGCTGTGATCCTCTGAAAAATTTGACCGACGCCATTGACACCTTTCAACCAGGCCTGATCTTTATGGATCATTTTATGCCCGGAGTTAATGGTTTCGATGCCATAAAAATGCTTAAAGCACATCCTGTCTATCGTTCGATACCCGTGATCTATTTCAGCGTTCATGGAGACCTGGCTTTGATCGCCCAACAGGCCGGGGCCGATGCCTATTTTCAGAAACCTTTCCATGCCGAGGAACTACTGACCATTGCCGACAGGTTTGTCGCCTGAGCGTAGATTTCCCCCCCTCTTCCTGTTTATTTGACCACCGGCTTTATTTATCAACTGATCTGCCGTATTTTCAGGGCATAATAGCCATTTTATGAGAAAAATATTCTATGCCATCGGCCTCCTTGGATGGACGGCTATCCAGGGTTGCTCATCGGAGGCGACTTCGATGCCGCAGGCCAATGCTTCATCCGCGATGGGCCATGCCACAAAGGCTGCTGCCGAAGATCTGAAAAAACTGAAGTTCGACTATCCAAAAGACCCTAAATGCGGGGCCCCATTGTCGGCAGGGCTGGAAGACAGTACAGAATACAAAGGCAAATTGTATGGGTTTTGTTCAAAAGAATGTAAGGATGCGTTTTTGGCAAGTCCCGAATCCTTTTTAGCGCATATAGTTACGCCCTGAGCTATCGCGGGGTAACTGGCAGTTAATGACCTTCCAATTCATCCAACACCCGCTGCCGGGTCGAATCCGGAAGGTCCTTCAAAGCTTTCTTTACATCCTCCAGGTCCCCATGACGCGCCCAGACGCCCGCCCTCGTTGATGGATCATTCAGCTCAGGCCTTTTTTCCATATCCATCTTATCGATCACCGCAACATTATCCATAACGAGCACCCGGGCATAGAGCGCCTTGTTATGCTTAAGATACACGAAGTAGACGAAGTAAAGGGTATCCGGCTTCGAATCTATCACGGCTCGACACGAGGTCTCTTCACGATCACCGCCAGTCCAATACCTAAAAATATCCCAACACACCAGGCAATCAATAGCATAAGCAGCGTGCCGAAAAACATTCCCCAGTCTGCTTCAATTTTTATAAAGGAACAGAGCATAAGAGCCGGCAATAAGGCATAAACGCCCAGCGCATAAAGATTGACTTTCCGAACTGTCATGTCTTTCTAAATTTTAGCCTGATCGATATTGAATATATTATGAAACAAATTTGATAAAAAAACGCCAGTTTCGATAGGATGGTTCCGGCGATTATTTTCTACCTTGGATCACCGGCCTGACGCACGAACTCCAATTCCCATTACTCGCCCCTCGTACACATGCAACTATTTATCCTAACGAATAAAATCCTAACGACCATGCCTATCTCTACCAGCAGGACAGCGCTTTTTATTGCCTTGCTCTTATCCTCCCAGCTGTTCGTAACCACCATCGCTTCCGCCCAGATCACCTGGCCGCAGGGGCAGCTGCTGCCGTCCTTTCCGGCGCCTGCCGGCAACCAGGACCTGTTCTACCTGAATGAAACTTCCTGGCGCTGGGAAGCCGAAGGCCCTTCCATCAGCCATCACACCGGTCGCCTGGAAACAGATGGCTGGCTCTGCCAGACTGGCATCGACGCCGCTAATCAGCATATGGTCTTTGGTCCGTATGATACCTCTCTCACGGCGGGACAGTACAATGCCGAGTTCAGGATGAAGACGGACAATAACACCGCCAACAACGACACCGTCGTGGAAATAGATGTCCGGGACGCCACTACGGGAGCCACCCTCGCCTATCAGGCGGTGACCCGTCTGCAATTCCCCATCGCCGGCGACTATACCAGCTTCACCCTGCCCTTTACCATGCCCGTTAGTCATCACGCCATCGAATTGCGTGTCTTTTGGCGGGGGTCGGCCTATACGAAAGTGGACTTTGTCGCCGCGCATCAGGACAATACCGCCGAAATGTATTTGTTTTCCTCGCTGAAAGGCCTCGTCAACAGGACACAACCGCGCCTGTTCTCCTATGAAGGCGACGCTTTTGCCGAAGGCCCCTATACCTGGATGCAGTCATTGGGGCTCACCTGGACGGAACATACGGACAGATGGGAGGTGCTCACCAAATACAAGAGCGAGGTGGCCGGCCTCATCGTCTATGATCCGGCGCAGCCACATACCGTGAACCTCGCCACCATGCTGGCAAAGGATAAGCGGGCGGTGATCGCTTCCCCTTCTTTACTAGCCCGCCTGACGGCAGCCCCTTATAATTTTCCCATCCTGATGGATCTACGCGGACAGTTCACCAGCAAGCTGCAAGTCTACCAGACCTTGTACAATACCTACTGGCCCAATCTGGATCATCGTATGCTCATCGGGTTGAGCCCTGACGCACACCGGGCGGGGTTACGGGAATATGCCGCTGCGCTGGGCGCCGCCGTGATATGGCTGGATCCGAACGTATCGGGAGAGAGTACCCTGCTGAACAGCTTTTTATCTTCCATGCCGGCTGGCTCCGTCGTCACAGGTTGGTGGCCGGATGAAGGTTCGGGCATCACCAGGGCATCCAGCTACGGGATAGCGACAGTAGCCAGCGATTATTGTTCCAACCTGACGATGCACAGCGGCACATCCAGGACGGTAGCGGTAAAGCCCATGCCCGTCCGGCCGGCATTGCAAAATAAAATTTATGTCGCCTTTATATTAAGTGATGGCGACAACCTGCAATACGTCGAGCATCTGATGCGCAAGCTTTGGAACAATCCGGACCGTGGCTCGGTGCCCATGGGATGGACCCTGTCCCCTGCCATGCTGGATGCCATGCCCGGAGCGCTGAATTATTATTATCAGACAGCCACCGATAATGACAACCTTATCTCAGGCCCGTCCGGGTATGGCTATGCCTATCCCAATAACTTCCCCAACACTACAGCGTTGAACCAGTTCATCACAAAAACCGAAGACTACAACAAACGGGCCGGGTTCCGGGTTGTCACCGTCTGGAATACCATCACAGGCGGCATCAATCAGAATGTCGGGGACAGCTATGCCACCTATGCGCCTTCCCTGCTGGGACTGACTGCACAGAACACAGGAGGGCCGCTGACCATTTACAAGCAAACCCTGCCGGGTATGCCGCTGTCCTGCAATTACTGTACAGGCGAGCAGCCGATGAAAGACGCCATTGCCGCCGCCGCCGCAGGATGGAATGGATCATCACCCCGGTTCATCATCATCCAGGCGCAACCCTGGACAGATGTAAAGCCAACCAATTTCAAGAATGTGATGAATTCCCTGAATTCGAATTATGTCGTAGTGAGACCGGATCATCTCTTTCAATTGCTGCGTGAGGCCAATGGACTTCCTGCGGACCCGGTACCTTCGGGCATCGATATCACGGACCTCAGCGGAGGGGTCGTGAGCGCCCAGTATCAGACAGGCTCCCCAACGGGCGAGGAATACACCAATCTCATCGACAACAACATCGATAAGAAATATCTCACCTTCAACCCCTCTGCCTGGATACAATATCAGGCACCGTCACAGTACGTGGTGACAAGCTATACGATATCCTCGGCCAACGACTTCCCCGAGCGTGATCCGCTGAACTGGACATTACAGGGTTCGAATGACGGCAGCAGCTGGACGACCGTCGATACACGCACCAACGAAGACTTCCCCAATCGCCTGCAAAGAAGGATCTTCAATTTTACAAACTCCACGGCCTATCAATATTATCGCTTTTCTATGACCAATAACAGCGGATCCATCCTGCAGCTGGCAGAGATCGAATTGTTTGGACAGGCTGCGGGCATGCCCTCCATGCACACCGGCGCCGTGAGCCAGACTGCGACAAATACGATCAGCTCTCCTGCCGGCCTGTACCCTAATCCGGTATCCACCAGGCTGTATGTCAATGGGGTGACGGATGCCGCCCGATTGGAGGTATACAATGGCATTGGGCAGCGTATGCTATCAGCATCGGGAAGATCCATCGATGTCAGCAGCCTGGAGCCGGGAGTATATCTCCTGAAAGTCAGGTCGGAACAGCAGAGCGGGACGTATAAGTTTGTGAAGGTTAATTAGCCTGTATCCGGATCGTCTTAGCCCCCTGGTGGCATATGTTAAATTTTGTTATTATATTGGGGAGATGAACCCTGACCATGAGTAGATCCCCTCTCCTCCTTCTATACCTTATACCTGCTTTGTGCTCTTGCTTACCGGTATTTGGACAGTTGCATGCGGAATTCTCGTCCGACAAGACGGGTGGTTGCCGGCCGCTGATCATCCATTTCACCGATGGGACAACGGGAGTGTCGTCCAATGCCACATACGAGTGGGATCTTGGTAACGGCAATGTCTCCCATCGGACTTCTCCCGAGGCCGTGTATGTCAATGAAGGGAATTATACCGTCACGCTGACGGTAAAGGATGGCAACCAATCTTCAATGGTTACTCTTCAGTAAGGGTAGAAAAACCAGTGACAAGTGATGGCCGCTCTTCGGAGGGGCTTTTTTGTGTCCGGTGTGGGCCTATAATGTCTCAGCTGAATGTCTAAAATTTTTAGTATTTTTGCAAGATGACCCTGTTTGATGACATTGCCCTTTTCGACGAGGGTAAAAAACGTTTTACAAACTTTCAGCTGCCCGATACGGACCTGCGGTTGTGGGAACAGTTTTTTTCCAGGGCGGAGTCGGATCAGTATTTCACTATTTTAAAAGACGCCACACCCTGGCAGCAGCACGAGCGCAAAATGTACGATAAGATGGTGCTGGACCCAAGGCTGACAGCTTATTACGGGGGCCCCAATGGCCTTGCATGGACAGATGAGCTGCGGACGATCAAGGCCAAAGTAGAATCTGAATCTGGCATAGTCTTCAATCGGGTGCTGCTGAATTACTACCGGGATGGCAATGACTCGGTGTCCTGGCACAGCGATACCCTGCCGTCTGACGGGAAGCATCATGCCATCGCATCCGTGACATTCGGAGAGACGCGGCTCTTTAAGGTCAGACATAAGTCCAGAAAAGACATCGGCCAACTGAACATACCTCTGACTCATGGGAGCCTGCTTCTCATGGGAGAAACCATGCAGGATCATTATGAACACCATGTACCCAAGACATCGAAAAAAATAGGGCCGAGGATCAACCTGACTTTCAGGATCTCAGATTCATCGAAACCGGTCTATTTTGCAGCTAAATGATTTACGAGCCACGCAGGATCTTCTCCATTTTCTTACCCTTCGCCAATTCATCCACCAGCTTATCCAAATATCTAACCTGTTGTGTCAAAGGATCCTCGATTTCCTCCACACGATATCCGCAGATCACTCCCGTAATAAGGCCCGAATTGGGGTTTAGCGAGGCACGCTGGAAGAACGTTTCAAAAGTTGCTTTCTCTTTTATCAGTTCCTGCAGATCCTTGTTATCAAAACCAGTTAGCCATCGTATGACCTGGTGCAGCTCTTCTTTTGTCCTTCCTTTCTTCTCCACTTTTGCGAGGTACAATGGATAGACGGAGGCGAAGGTCATTTTTGCGATACGCTCATTGTGTGTGTTGGCATTGCTCATGGCTGGTATTTTATTTTTCCACAACCTGGAACGTAATTTCATCAATTTCAATTGATTTACAGCAGGCCGGCAAAAATTTGCCGGCCCGGCGGCCAGGCGGCCCCGAAAATACTAATAAATTTAGTAACTTGCAGCCATGTCGGCCCCACAGGATATCATTCACCAGCTGCAGCGGGAGATCTTACAGCTGCAGGGTTCCAGGCCTCCTGCGCCGGGGCAGGCAGCGTTGGAACTAGGCCCAATAAAAGAAGCATTTCCCAATAAGACCTTCCCCACAGGCGCTATCCACGAATTTATCTGCCCACGGCCGGCAGACGAGGCGGCAACGGCCGGATTCACCGCGGGACTCGTCTCCGGACTTATGCAATCCGGTGGCGTCTGTGTCTGGGTCAGCGCAGGCCGCAAGGTCTATCCTCCGGGGCTAAAGATTTTCGGGGTGCCGCCAGACCGGGTGATCTTTATGGACATGCACACCGAAAAGGAAGTGCTATGGGTAATGGAAGAAGCGCTGAAATGCGAAGGACTGGCAGCCGTGATAGGCGGGCTGCGTGAGCTGGGTATGACAGTCTCGCGAAGATATCAATTGGCAGTGGAGCAAAGCCGCGTCACAGGCCTGATCATCCGGCAGCAGCCTCGACAGCTCTACCCCAATGCAACAGTTGCCCGCTGGCACGTGACGCACCTTCCCGGCGCCGCGGTCCCAGGCATGACCGGCTCATCCCTCACCGGATCGGCCAATCCTCCCTTGCCCGGAGTGGGTTTCCCTCGTTGGAATGTACAATTAAGCCGTATCCGGAACGGACATCCGGGCAGTTGGGAGGTGGGATGGCAGGCAGGCCGGTTCCACTTCGAAGCACCCAAGATTAACTTGCAGGAGAAAGTCCTGAGGAAAAAGACGGGGTAGCTGCCATGAGCAATCGCTTTCTCTCCCTGTGGTTCCGTCACCTGACGACGGACTATATATCGATCCGCCGGCCTGCCCTTCTCCACCAGCCTTTTGTACTGGCGCTGCCTGACCACGGGCGAATGGTGATCACAGCAGCAAACCCGTTAGCCATGAAGGAAGGCATACAAGCGGGGATGGCGGTAGCAGATGCACGGGTGCTGGTTCCTACACTGGAAGTATTGGATGACGATGAGGGGCTGACTTCGAAATTACTTCGACAATTGGCCATATGGTGCATCCGCTATACTCCGATTGTCTCCATCGATGCCCCGGACGGATTGCTGCTGGACATCAGCGGCTGCCCTCATTTGTGGGGCGGAGAAAAAATATATCTCCATCAAATTGTACATACGCTGCGAAGCAAAGGCTATGATGTAAGAGGTGCTATCGCGGACACTCTGGGCGCGGCCTGGGCGATAGCGAGATACGGGCGGGTGACACCGGTCATCGGACCGGGTGAGCATGTGAATGCCCTGTTCGATCTGCCTCCTGCAGCGCTCCGGATCGACCCATTGATCGCCGGCAGGTTACAAAAGCTGGGTCTGGACAGGATACATCGCATTGCAGGAATGGCGCGGCAGTCATTACGTACACGGTTCGGCAATGAGCTGCTGGTGCGATTGGATCAGGCATTTGGCCGGACAGACGAACCGATGACATCCGTAGCGCCCGTAGAAGTATACATCGAGCGCCTGCCCTGTCTGGAACCCATCTGTACGGCAGGAGGAATAGAGATCGCACTGACAAGGCTGCTGGACATGCTCTGTGGACGGCTACAGCAGGATGGAAAAGGACTAAGGACAGCAGTATTTAAAGGATATAGGGTGGATGGCCAGGTGATCCAGGCCGCCATTGGGACACATCGGGCCACGTATAATGCCGCACATCTCTTCAAGCTGTTCGAAGAAAAGATCTCAGCGCTGGAACCCGGACTGGGCATCGAAGTCTTTACCCTGGAGGCGCCGAAGGTGGAAGATACCGGACCTTCACAAAAAACCATCTGGGAGAGTGCGGGAGGATTGCTTGATAAGGGACTCTCCGAGCTGATCGATCGGGTGAGCAACAAAATGGGACCGGATAGGGTGCACCGTTATATGCCGTCGGAGCACTATTGGCCGGAACGCGCCATCACCGAAACCAGCTCGCTGGATGAGATAGCCCTGGACCGCTGGTCGGTGACACGACCAAGACCTGTTTACCTGCTTGCCCGTCCTGAACCCATCGAAGTGACAGCGCCGATACCCGACTATCCGCCAATGCTCTTTAGGCATCGGGGCGGACTGCATAAGATCATCAGGGCCGATGGACCAGAACGGATCGGGCAGGAATGGTGGATTGCCACGGGACAGCACCGGGACTATTATATGGTGGAGGATGAAAATGGTATCCGGTACTGGATCTTCCGCAGCGGACATTATAAAGGCACGGGCCCGCATCAGTGGTTCCTTCACGGCTATTTTGCATAAACTATGAGCAGCATGCATTACACAGAGCTACAGGTGACAAGTAATTTCAGCTTTCTGCGGGGCGCCTCCCATCCCGAGGAGCTCGTAGAGCAGGCGGTAGAACTGGGTCATTCCGCAATCGCAATCACAGACCGGAATACGCTGGCAGGCATCGTTCGGGCACACAGCCGGGCGAAAAAGCTGGGTAATATCCGGCTGCTGCCTGGAGCCCGGCTGGATTTGCTGGATGGTCCAAGCCTGCTGGCGCTGCCCACGGATAAATCAGCATATGGACGGCTGTCGGCGCTGTTGACGCTGGGCAATCGCCGTGCGGAAAAGGGAGAATGCCATCTGTACAGGACGGATGTGTATGCCCATGCAAAAGACATTCAGTTTATCGTCATTCCTCCCGACACATTGAATGATCTTTTCGACTTCGAACCTTCCTTTCAACATGCACTGGCAGAATACAGGGAAGCATTTGGCGACAGCTGTTACCTGGCAGGCTGTCGCTATTACCGGGGCGACGATACAAAACAGCTGTTCCGGTTGCATGAACTTTCCAAAAGCTTACGGATGTCCATGGTGGCGACCAATGACGTACACTATCATCACCCCAGCCGGCGGCAGCTGCAGGATGTGCTGACCTGTATTCGTGAAAAATGTACCATCTATGATGCAGGATACAGACTACATCCAAATGCGGAACGATACATGAAGCCGGCTGCGGAGATGCAGCGGCTGTTCCGGCAATACCCGGGCGCGATCCAGCGGACCAGGGACATCGCGGAGGCCTGTCAGTTCTCACTGGACAGCCTGCAATATGTTTATCCGGAGGAGATCACGCGGGAGGGACGAACGCCCATGGAAGAGCTAACCTTTCTCGCCTGGGAGGGCGCCAAACAAATGTTCGGCGACACTATCCCGGAAAAGATCCAAACAAATATCCGGTATGAGCTGGACTTTATCCATCAAATGAATTACCCGGCCTATTTCCTCACGGTGTACGATGTGGTCCGGTATGCGCGGCAGCAGGGCATCCTTTGCCAGGGGCGCGGCTCGGCGGCCAATTCGACGATCTGCTATTGCCTGGGGATCACATCGGTGGACCCGACAAAATTCGACCTGTTGTTCGAACGATTTCTTTCAGCAGCAAGGAACGAGCCGCCGGACATCGACGTGGACTTCGAACATGAGCGGCGGGAAGAAGTGATCCAGTACATCTATGAGAAATATGGCCGCGACCGGGCGGGTATCGTTGCCACCGTGACACAGGTTCATGCCAAAGGGGCGATCCGCGATGTGGGTAAAGCAATGGGGTTGTCCGTGGATGCGGTGGATAGGCTTTCAAAGTCGATCCATGAATTTGATGAAATGCTGGACCCTGCGCTGGCGCAGGCGCAAGGGTTAGGCGCAAACCGGACACATCTTGAAAAGGTTCTGGAGCTGACATCACAATACATCGGCTTCCCCCGGCAGCTGGGCCAGCATACGGGTGGGTTTGTCATTACCCGCGGACAGCTGAGCGACCTCTGCCCCATCCTGAATGCGCGGATGGAGGACCGGACCAACATCGAATGGAACAAGGATGATATCGATGTCCTGGGCTTTCTCAAGATAGATGTCCTGGCGCTGGGAATGTTGAGTGCAGTGCGGCGGGCCTTTGACCTGGCAAAACAGCATTATGGCCTCGACTTGACACTGGCGAATATTCCGCAGGACGATCCGGCTGTTTATGAGATGTGCTCGCGGGCGGATACCATTGGAGTATTCCAGATCGAGAGCCGGGCACAGCAGTCGATGTTGCCGCGACTGCGTCCAAAAGAATTTTATGACCTTGTGATCGAAGTGGCGATCGTGAGGCCGGGACCTATACAGGGAGATATGGTGCACCCCTATCTACGGCGGCGCAACAATCTGGAGCCGGTGGTATACCCTTCAAAAGAGCTGGAAGAGATACTACATCGTACGAAGGGAGTTCCGCTGTTCCAGGAGCAGGCAATGAAAATCGCGATCGTGGCGGCGAGCTTTACCCCATCGGAGGCGGATGAGCTCCGGCGAAGCATGGCGACATTCAAGGCACAGGGGCTGATATCCGCCTTTCGGGATAAGCTTATCAAGGGAATGGTAGGCAATGGCTATTCCGAAGAGTATGCGCATCGTGTCTTCCGGCAGCTGGAGGGGTTTGGAAGCTACGGATTCCCCGAAAGCCATGCAGTGAGCTTTGCCTTGCTTGTATATATATCCGCATGGATCAAATGGTATTATCCTGATATCTTTCTCTGTGCGCTTCTGAACAGCCAGCCGATGGGCTTCTATGCGCCTGCGCAGCTCATCATATGCGCCCAAAACCATGGAGTGGTTTGCCGGCCGGTGGATATCAACCATTCGGACTGGGATAGTACGCTGGAAGAGCAGGAAGGTAAGTACCGGGCAGTTCGCCTTGGCTTCCGGCTCGTCGAAGGTTTAAGCCAGGAACACATACTCCTCTTGCTGGCGCGGCGTCTGCAGCCATACACAAGCATTCGGGACTTGCAGGCAGCGGGACTCTCGCAGACAGCGCTGGAAAAGCTGGCGGATGCGGATGCATTCCGGTCTATGGGCATCGACAGACGCGAAGCCATGTGGCAGGTGACAGCGCTGCAAAAGGAGCAATTCGTACGAACGCCAAAAGGCAAGTCTCCCTTGTTCGAAGGCCGGGCGCTTACTCTATTTGAAGACCAGGATGAAAAAGCGTCTCTTCCCCTCATGACAGACGCAGAGCATGTGATACAAGACTACGCTTCGATGTCTTTATCGTTAAAAGCGCACCCCCTGAGCTTTATCCGTGATAATCTCCGTGCGCTGGGTATTTCCACAGCGGCGGAACATCGCCATCTTCGCAATGGCCAGTATATCAAGGTGGCAGGCCTGGTGCTGGTGCGGCAGCGCCCGGGAACGGCCTCGGGAGCCTGCTTTATCACGCTGGAGGACGAGACAGGCACCTACAACCTGGTGGTATGGCGTGACCTGTTCGAGGAGCACCGCAAGCAAATATTGGGCGCCAAGCTGCTGATGGTAGAAGGTAACTTACAGATAGAGGGCGAGGTGGTGCATGTCATCGTGCAGCGCTGCCATAACCTGAACCCGCTGTTAGGGTTGCTGACATCTTCCAATGAGATGTTCCCCAGCGGCCGGAATTTTAAGTGACAGACGCGGCCACCTTACGCCGCCGCCACCGCCAGCTCGATACGAAAAGTAGTCCCTTCATTCTCCCGGCTCTGCACGCTGATGCTTCCTCCATGGGCCCTTATGATCTGGCTGACGATCGCAAGCCCCAGGCCAAACGAAGCCTCCCCTGCCGTGCCCGACCGCTTTACGCCCGCATCCACAGCGAACAGCTTTCCTTCCATGTCCTTGGGAATGCCAATCCCCTTGTCGCTGACGGTAATGAAGGCCTTGTCCCCCTCCCGATACAGCCGGATCGTGATGTCCGCCCCCGGAGGGCTGAACTTGATGGCATTGTCCAATAAATTGATGATGACGCGCCAAAGCTTATCATGATCCGCGGGCAACGTTACAGGTTCGGCCTCCAGTCGGATGGTTTGCTTCTTCTCACCCGCCCGGAATTGCAGCGTGGCCACACAGCTCTCCAATAATTTCTCCAGCTCAACGGATTCCATCTTTAAGCTGCCCATAGGCAGGTCCAGCTGCATGATCCCGCCAACCAGGTGGAGCGAGCTGTCTGCAGACTGCCGGATCAGGTCTAACATAGCCTTCGACTGCTGGTCAAACCCATCCCCTTGCTGTAGCAGGCTCACGGCGGAAGATATCGCCCCTATAGGATTACGCAGATCGTGCGCAATGGTTTTGAGGCTCCGGAGATACATGGCCTGATCCTCGTTGAGTGCTTTTATCGCCGTCTGCGTTTGCCGGTTCTCGGCACGCAGCGCTTTATTGAGCGCATTCAGCTGCAGGATATGCGCATTCGACCTTCGCGCGCTCCGGCGGATCAGCAGGGCAATGATCACCAGCATAAAGGCGATCAGCAATGCCAACGCCAGGTAAGCGGTCTTTTCCTGGTCCCGTTGCTGCAGGTCATGAATGGTATTCCTGTCTTCCAGGTGTACCAGCGCATCCGGCACATCGATGGTCGGGGCGGAAGTGCTGGCCGTATAAAGAGAATCTTTCAGATTCGTCAACGCATTCAATGTCTGCCATGCCCCGGTCAAGTCACCCGATCTTGCCAGCCACTCCGCACGCAGCTTCCGCCAGGCCAGGTTCATATCGGCATCGGGTCTGTGGTCAAGCATCGCGCGAACCTCCTGAAGAGCTGTGCCCGCCTCACGGAGATGTCCCTGCGCCAGGTGCAGACGCGCCGACTTGACCAGCACCGTAAGCGCATTGCCGGAATCATGCAGCGGCTGCATATTTATGAAGATGCTCTTTTGATAGAGTTGCCAGGCGGCAGCGGTATCCTGCCGGTGAAGAGAACAGTCGCCCTGGTTGCCATAGACAACGGCCTTTGCAGTCTCTATATACGCATGACTTCCGGGGAAGGTGATAAAATGCTGGCTTTCTTTGCTAATGTAAGAAAGAGTGCTGTCATAATACCAGGAAGCGCTATCCCATTTTTTCATGGCCGCGTAGCATTCCCCGATATTGTCCAGGTTGCATTGCCCATACACAAAGGCTTTGTAGTCAGGCCGGCAGGCGGCAAACTGATGAAAGGCCAGCTCAAAAAGATGACGTGCATCGGCAAAGCGACCGGCCCGATAGCTGGCCATGGCTATCCGTTGAGTATATTCGGCCATCGTACAGCTGTCCCCGAGGTTCCGGATGGCGTCAAGCCCCTTGTGATAGTAAAAAAGCGCATTCTCGTTGTTGTTCTCCAACTGGTAGATCTCGGCCTTGTCGATAAGACATTTGGCATATTGGCTTCGGTACTGGCTTTGCTCTTCCGGTCCCGACAGCAGCAGCAGGCTGCTGTCTGTATATAGCATGGCATTCCCCAGATCATGCGCCTGATAAAAATAGTATTGTCCCTTAAAATCCAAGCGGCGCAGACGGTCGATCACTCCTGGCGAAGGAAAATGAGTATATACGGAGTCGACAAATTGAAACGCTCTATCCTGGGAAAGGTTCATGGTTTCTGCCTGGCGAAATACCGTGTCGAAATAGGAGGTATGGTCAGAAGGGAGGGAGGATGGCTTATGACATGCCACCAGCAGCAGCACCATAGTGACGGCCAGACCCCATTTCGGAGGGGGGATATCAGAGCTTAAACCAGGCATACAAAAGATTGCAAACGAAAGAGTAGGCTCGCTCAGTATGGAGAAAAGACAGGATTTTCCCTTTTGTGGAAAACTTAAGTGGTTCCCCCTGTTGCCTCCTCCATAAATTCCGTCTGCATATCCGCCTTTTCCACCGTGAGATTGACGCTCCGCGGACCCTTGGGCCGGGTCCGGTGAGGCATGTCCCGGGGAATGGTAAGGCTGGAACCAGGGGTCAATTCAAACACTCCGTCCGGAGTCTCTACCAGGACCGTACCTTCGACGCCGATAAACGTCTCGTCCGAATTGGGGTGCAGATGCCAGGGATAGGCAGAGGTCATTATGCTCATTCGTATGACATGATCGTTGACGTTATTGATGACAGCATTGAAATAGGCTTCCTTATTCTCCGCAGCCTCCCTTTTAAATTCATTTCTTTCCAGCATTTTTGGCTTTTTTAAGCATCTCCGGTTTTACCTCTTTGTTATAATACGCACACACCTTCCTCATAAGACATATCTCGCACAATGGCTTCGGCCGGCAGATCTCCCTTCCCAGAAAAGACATGGCCATACCGGCGTCCCACTGCTGCCGGGGCAGTATCTCCATCAATTTCTCCTCGATCTTTTCCGGGTCCTTTTCCTTGGTGATCCCCAGCCTTCCCGCCACCCGCACCGTATGCAGGTCCACCACAATCCCCTCCGCCGGCCGGCCGGCTTCCCGCAGGATAACATTGGCCGACTTGCGCCCAATGCCCGGCAAGGCGGTCAGACCCTCCATGTTCATCGGGATCCCGCGGTTGCTTTTTAGCTGCTGCGCTATCTTCACCAGCCATTGGGCTTTGTGCCCAAAGTTAATGACGCCTTTCAAATAAGGGAATAGATCGGAAGGATCAGCGAGGGATAGAGCGCGTATATCCTTATAAGCGCCAAATAAAGCAGGGGCTATGGAATTGATATGCGCATCGGAGCTTCGGGCAGAAAGCAGCACCATTACCAGCAGCTGATAGACATTCCGGTACTCCAAAGGATGCTTCTCTCCCTTATACTTTTTTAAAAGGGGGCGTAAAGCCTTTACCCAATCTGTCCTGGTCGCAGTCGCCATAATATTATTATATTAGCGGAAATCCAACCCTGCTATGTCATTCAACATACGGCTGCTTTTATTACCTGCTATAGTCGTGATCAACGCCTGCAATAACCATTCCGCCACCCAGGATAAATCCCAGATCGAGCCGGTGAAAATAAGCCCATTATCAATGACGATCCGCTCCGGCAGCACGCCTATATGAAAAAGCTAAAAAATGATTCGCTGGATGCCGGGAAATGCGCAAATATCCAGATCTGGACCTTTAAAGACGGACAGTGGACGCCGCTGGCCGATGAGAAGGGTAATCCCTATTTTATCTTTCTGAGCTTTGTTCACGGGTATGACCGGAACACCTATCAGGTCCTGGATTATAACTGGCCAACCAGATCATGATATCGGCCTCGCCGATGGATTCTCCCTGTAATATTGGATCTTAGCCAGGAACATCTCCGCCATCCTCGAAGCCCGCCACTTTGCCTCACTTGCCTTCTCACCCTCGAACAGCTCGTCCACAGTGCCATGCCATAGTGCGAGCCATGCGTCGAAATGCTGTTTCTCCAACGGCATCCGGCCGTGCGGCGGAAAGGGACTGCCGTAATAGGTATGCTCCTCCATGAGCACGGTCTGCCAAAACCGATACATCTTATCCAGATGCTCAGGCCACCGGTCCTGTATGGCGCCTATAAAGATGGGACCGATGAGCTTGTCCTTCCGGACCCTTCCATAAAAGGTATCGACCAGCAGACGGATGTCCTCAATACTACTAATATCCATACTACGAAGGTACGAATTGCCCGCCAATAAAAGACAAAAACATCTTCTATTTTCCTGCCCCGGGCAGGCAGCCGTCCGCTCGTCCAGAACGCACCGCGCTCAGTAATCCACGGGCATCCCCCTCTCCTTCCGGTACTGTATGATAGGCTGAAAAGGCCCGTATTTATGCTGCGCTACAGAAAAACTATCCGTAAAAGGTCCCCGGTCATAGTCGATGGGCTTCATCACCGCCTCCGGATATTCAAACGCCTTTGGCTGCGGCCGCCGATGGATCATATCGTTGTTGATAAAGGCAGCCACATCCAGCGCCTGCTCATCGGTGAGAAAAGGCTTCCCTACGGTGGTCTTGTTATATGGCATATTGCCCTTCAGCCACCGCGCCATCTTTATGATACGATGCATGCTCGAACCCGGCTGATACGCCTGCATCCCCCATAAGGGAGGATACACATAGGTTGTCTTCTCCGCATTCAGCTGCCCTCCCCCATTCTTCCCATGACAGCTCGCACAGTTCTCCATAAATATCTTTTCTCCTCTCTCCGGACTCGCCGCAGCAACAGGCAGCCCGATAGCCAGATTCTGCTTCCCCTCGAAATTAGTTCCCTTCGGAACAAATCCATTGATCCACTTCAGATACGACAATATCGCCACCATCTCCCGGCTGTCCAGCGGCAGAGGCCGGCCATTATGCGGATGCATAATGCAGTTGTTCACCCTTTCGGCCAGCGTGAGTATCTTCCCTTCCCTCGCCCGAAACTGGGGATAGCTGTCATGCGATGCCAGCAAATTGAAGGAATAGGGTTTCGTACCCGCATCCTGATGGCAATTCGTACAATTCATCTTGTTCCCCAGATAATGCCCGGCCACTCCCTCCGGACCGATGTAATACGCTGTATTCAGCAACAGCTGCCTGCCATAGCGGATCTCCTCGCCAAACTTATCCTTCGGGATCAGACCAGTGTCAGGGATCATCATCGCCGGCTTTGCCACACCATCGGCAGTCTTCGGCACGTCGCCGGCAGGCTTGGGCGCACCACCAGCAGGCTGACAGCCAGGCATGGCCCACCAGGCTGCAAACAGGATTGTGATCAAAAAGATTACAGTTCTCATATCTTCCTTTTTTCAAGTGATCAATTTAAAGGCCCTCCCGGCCCGCACTCGATACAGGCCCTCCCGGCGCGCCTTCAATCCAAAATATAAGGTTTCAACAGCGCAGCCGGAATAAACTCCACCCGATACGGCGGTATCGCCGTATCCAGCGTCCAGATGATCTGCCCCTTTTTATTCGCCAGCACAGTGATATGCCGCTTGGAACAACAACACAGCACCAGCGAATCATCGATCATATAGGCGCTTCCCATCCGGTCGTTATATATCTCCGCAGGCAAATTAATATGCCAGTCCACGACGGCAGACCGCGCGGTAGTATCTATCCTGTAGGCAAACACACCCGACTGCCTCCGCCCCACCCCATTGTCGAACAGCATCAAACTGCCGGCGGGATCGATATGCACAGCATGTGATTGAAAAAAAATATCCTTGGCCGGCATACGCAAAGTTCCCCCCTTACCCAGCTTCCATAAAACCTTGCCGCTGTGCGCATCTATCTTCCACACCTGCCCAAGATTATAAAATGACAGCAGGTAGTTGCTGT
>Ga0207667_10002407_pt1 | contig 23421 bp, 22 predicted proteins | sample KBSCornC52_FD_184301 | JGI IMG/M metagenome (GOLD analysis project Ga0207667, IMG submission 184301) | Corn rhizosphere microbial communities from Kellogg Biological Station, Michigan, USA - KBS Corn C5-2 (SPAdes) (version 2) | ecosystem: Host-associated > Plants > Roots > Rhizosphere > Soil ...
GCCGGTCCGGACGTTCAGTTTAGACTGTGCCCATGGACCGGCCGGAGACGACCTTTCCGCTCGACGAACCGATCGCCGCGGCCGCGCGCCGCGTCGAGCCGCGCGTGGTGGCGTGGCGCCGCGACATCCACCAGCACCCCGAGCTCGGGAACCGCGAGGTGCGGACCTCGGCCCTCGTGGCACGGCACCTGCGCGCGCTCGGCATCGAGGTGCGGGAGAAGGTCGCCCACACCGGCGTCGTGGGCGTCCTCCCCGGCGCACGCCCCGGGCCCGTCGTCGCGCTGCGCGCGGACATGGATGCCCTGCCGGTCACCGAAGAAGTCGACGTGCCCTTCAGGAGCACCGTGCGCACCGAGTGGAACGGCATGAGCTGCGGCGTGATGCACGCGTGCGGCCACGACGCGCACACCGCGATCCTCATGGGCGTGGCCGAGGTGCTGGCGGGGCTGCGCGACCGGCTCCCGGGCACGGTGAAGTTCCTCTTCCAGCCCGCCGAGGAAGGCGCGCCCGGCGACGAGGAAGGCGGGGCGCGCCTGATGATCGAGCAGGGCTGCATGGACGACCCGAAGGTGGGCGCGGTCTTCGGCCTGCACGTGACTTCGAACCACCCCACCGGCATGCTGGGCTACCGCTCGGGGCCGATGATGGCCTCCTCGGACGAGCTCCGCGTGTTCCTGCGCGGCGTGCAGACCCACGGCGCGATGCCGTGGCGGGGCGCCGATCCGATCGTCGTGGGCTCGCAGGTCGTGGTGGGCCTGCAGACGATCGTCTCGCGGCGCCTCGACATCACGCACGAGCCTTCCGTCGTCACCATCGGCGTCTTCCAGGGAGGAAACCGCGTGAACATCATTCCGGACGAGGTGAGGCTCGAGGGCACGATCCGCGCCTTCGACGAGGGCCAGCGCGGCGAGATCCACGCGCACGTGAAGCGCATCACCGAGATGATCGCCGCCGCGGGGGGTGCCCGGGCGGACGTGCGCATCCGGCGCGGCTACGACATCGTGGTGAACGACCCCGCGCTCACGGACTGGAGCGTGCCGGTCCTGCGGCGCGTCGCGGGCGATCCCAACGTGGGCATCGTGGACAAGGTCTGCGGCGCCGAGGATTTCTCGTTCTACCAGAAGGTGGTCCCCGGCTTCTTCTTCCGCGTGGGCTGCACGCCGCCGGAGCGCGACCTGCGCACCGCCGCCCCCAACCACAGCCCGCGGCTCTTCGTGGACGAGGCGTGCCTGCCGCTCGGCGTGCGCGCGCTGGCGACGCTCGCCGCCCAGTGGCTCTCGGGCCCGCACGCATGACGCCGGACGCGCGGCGCTGGACCTGGCTCCCCCCCGAAGGCACGTGGAAATACCACGCGCTCCTCCTCGCGCTGGGGATCCTCGTGCTGGGCCCGCTGGGCGGCGTCACCGCGTCGTACATGAACTTCTCGCTGGGCTTCTTCATCGGCGGCCAGGTGCTCGCCGGAATCCTCGGCTCGACCGTGACCTACGGCTACGGCGCGGAGGGCAAGCACGGTGCCAACTACATCCAGACCGCGGCGGCCTCGGTCGCGAGCCTGAGCGCCATGGGCGTGCTGATCCAGGCGATGGTGTGGATGGGATTGCCCCAGCCGCCGGTCTGGCAGCTCGTGCTCTATTTCCTGTGCATCGGGATGTTCGCCGCCGGGCTGGGGATGCTCTACACGCCCATCCTCGTGGACCGCATGCAGCTCACGTTCCCGTCCGGCCTCGCGGTCGCGAACATCCTGCGCGCGCTGACGGACCCGGTGCTGCTGCGGCAATCGGTGGGCAAGCTCGGGAGCGGGATCGGCATCGGCATCGCGACCGGGCTCGCGGGACCGAAGATCGCGTTCCTCAACGCGATCGAGTTCTCGGCCTCGACCTTCGGCGCGGGCATGGTGGTGGGCGCGCGGATCGGCGTCCCGGCGATCGTGGGCGGCCTCCTCGGGCTCGCCCTCGTGCCGTACTTCGTGTCGATCGGCTGGCTCAACGCCGGGGATCCCTTCCGGAAGATCACCTTCCTCATCGCGTTGGGCATGATCATGGGCGCGGCGATCATCGACGTGGGGCTGGTCCTCTGGGAAGCGGCGGGGCGATGGCGGCGCGTGGGCGCGGCCCCGGTTCCCGAGGCGCCGGACTGGAAGCGCGTCGACGCGCGGAAGCTCGTGGCGTGGGTCGCGGCCTGGGCCGTGGGCGTCGTCGCCTGCGGCCATTTCGTGCTCGCGCAACCGGTGGGCTTCCTCGTCCTCGCCGTGGCGATGACCTTCGTCTTCGCGATGGTGAACGGGATCTCGGTGGGCATCAGCGACAGCAACCCGATCTCCTCCGCGTTCGTGGTGTGCGTGGTGGTCATGGCCGCGCTGGGGTTGAAGGACCCGGTCGTGGGGCTCATGGCGGGAAGCGTCCTCCTCATCTCCACCAGCACGGCCTCGGACATGCAGCAGGACCGCTCGACGGGGTGGCGCCTCGGCACCAATCGCGCGATCCAGTTCCGCTACCAGGTGGCCGGCATCCTCATGGGCGCGCTGATGGGCGTGGCTTTCGCGAAGCTCTTCATGGCGTCCTACCCCGTGCTTCTCGCGGACCAGACGCTCATGAAGGCGGCCGAGCAGCCGGCGAACTGGAGCTCCGCGATGACCTACAAGTTCGTGGGGATCCTGAGGAGCCTCACGGATCCCAAGCCCTACCAGATCACCGCGATCTGGGTGGGCGTGGGGCTCGGCTTCGCGATCCAGCTCGCGCGGAAGCTCATCAGGGGGAACGCCGGCTACCGGAGGTTCGCGGACAGCGGCCGCGCGGGGTTCGCGACCGACTTCGTGATCGACGCGATCCTGCTGCCCTCGCCCTATGCCTCCTCGTTCGGCGGGTTCGTGAACCTCAACACGTCGACGTGGTTCGCGGCAGGCGGCGTCGTGGCGAGCCTCTTCAACACGCTCTTCAATCCACGTCGCCCGGCCGGCGCCGCGACGGGCGCGGTGCCGGACGACATGAGCAGCACCTCGCTCTTCGGCGGCGGCCTCATCGCCGGCGACGCGCTCGCCGCGCTCGCGATCGGCATCTTCGGGCTGCTCTCCACCGTCTTCGCCTAGCGGCTCAGCCCGGCCGCAACCCCGTCGGGGTCACCGGATTGCCGGGCTGGCCCGGATCCGCGGGCCGCTTCGGATTCGCGGGGAAGAGCGGGGCCGGCGGGTTGGCCGGATTCTCGGGCGCCTGCGGCTGCGCCTGGGCATTCGAGCCGGAATCGTCGTCGCTGCCCAGGCCGTTCCCGTTGTCTCCATCCGGCGTGGTGGGATCACGCGGCACCGCGTCGTCGCGGTCGCCGCGCGGCGACGCGCCGGGGAGACGGTTGTCCGGCCGCAGGTCCGGCTGCGTGCCGGGGGCGGACGGCTCGGCCTGCGAGGACGGCGGATTCGGGGCGGCGGACTGGGCCGCGGCCGCGCACGAGAATGCGGCAATCGCTACCGGCGCCAGCGCGCGCCAGGGTGAAAAGTTACGCATCGAGGCCTCCTCGAGGGGACGGTCGAAGGGATGCGCTTCTCCACGCAATGGCCGTGCCGCTTTCAGCGGATCGCCACGCCCCGCGGCAGCTTGCCGACCGCCACCTCGCCCCGCTTTTCGCGAAGGGGCGAGCCGGTCAGGCCGCGCGAAGCCGCGCCAGCACGCGCTCGGTGATCCGCTCGCAGCGCGCGCCCGCGAAATGGAATGCGTCGCCCATCGCCATGTCCATCTCGCGCGAGAGCGACTCGCGCAGGAGGCTTCGCGCACGGAAGAAGCGCGTGCGCACGGTGGCCTCCGGGATGCTCAGCACCGAGGCCGTCTCCTCGACGGAGAGCTCCTCGATCGCGCGCAGCACGAACACGGCGCGGAACGATTCGGGCAGGGCGTCGATCTTCGCTTCCATGATGCGGCGCGACTGCGCGCGCATCGTCTGCTGCTCGGGGGTCTCGGCGTTTTCGTCCATGACGTTGTCCTGGGCCTCCCCGCCCTCGGAAAGGTCGCCCGCGAGAGGGATCACCTCCGCGGCGCGGCGCGAGCGTCGCAGCCTCTGCAGGGCCTCGTTCACGGTGATGCGCACGAGCCACGTGGAGAGCTTCGAATCGCTCCGGAAATCGCCGATGCCGCGGATCGCCTTGAGGTAGGCGTCCTGCACCGCGTCCTCCGCCTCGGAATCGTCGCGAAGGATCGCCCGCGCGGTCCGGAAGAGCGTCTGGTTGTGCCGTCGCATCATGAGGCGCAGGGCCGGCTCCTCGCCCGCGGCCACGCGGCTTGCGAGCTCCGCATCGTTCACCTTGGGATCGATGCCGGTGATGGGCGTTACGCGGGCGGCTTGGGTCATGATGGTTGGGCTCGGGTGTCTCGATTCGATGTACGGATTTCCGTTGGCGTTCCCGGCTAGCCGGAATTGCGCAGTCCCGCCGCCAACCCGTTGATGGATATATGGATTCCCCGCCGGACCCGGTCGTCCGCGGCGCCGGCGCGATGGCGCTTCAGGAGCTCGATCTGCAGGTGGTTCAGGGGATCGAGGTACGGGAAGCGGTTGCGGATCGAGCGGGCGAGCGCGGGATTCGCCTCGAGGAAGGCGCCGGCCCCCGTGATCTCGAAGAGGGCGGCGCGCGTCGCCTCGAACTCCCCGCGGATGCGCCCGAAGATCCGGTCCGCGGCCGCGGCATCGCCCGCGAGGTCCTTGTATCCCGCGGCCACCGCGAGGTCCGCCTTGGCGAGGAGCATGTCCAGGTTGGAGAGCATGCCGCGGAAGAAGAGCCACTCGCGCGCCATGCGGGCGAGGAGCGCGCGCCCGCGCTCGCCGTGCCGCGCGGCGAAGGCGCGCGCCGCGCTCCCGAACCCGTACCAGCCGGGGAGCATCACGCGGCATTGCGCCCACGAGAAGACCCAGGGAATCGCACGCAGGTCCTCGATCCGGCGCGAGCTCGTGCGCGACGCGGGGCGCGAGCCGATGTTGAGCTCGCTGATCTCGTTGATGGGTGTCGTCGCGCGGAAGTACTCGACGAAGCCGGGGGTTCCGTACACGAGGTCGCGGTAGGCGCGCATCGCCTCCGCGGAGAGCTCGTCCATCGCGGCGTGGAAGTCCGCGTGGGCCGCGACCGGCCGGTCGTCGTAGGTCGCGCGGACCGTGGCGGCGAAGAGTGCCTCGAGGTTGCGGCGCCCGATCTCCCGGTTCGCGTACTTGGCCGCGATCACCTCGCCCTGCTCCGTCAGGCGAAGCTCGCCCTGGACGCTCCCCGGCGGCTGCGCGAGGATCGCGTCGTAGCTGGGGCCGCCGCCCCGCCCCACGGTGCCGCCGCGGCCGTGGAAGAAGCGCAGCCGCACGCCCGCGCCCCGGAACACCTGGACCAGCGCGACCTCCGCCTTGTAGAGCTCCCAGATGGACGTGAGGTAGCCGCCGTCCTTGTTGCTGTCCGAGTAGCCCAGCATCACTTCCTGCACCTCGCCCTGGGATGCGACGAGCGAGCGCGCGGCGGGGAGTGCGAACCAGGCGCGCATCGTCTCCGGCGAGCGCTGGAGATCGGTGATCGTCTCGAAGAGCGGCACGATCTGGAGCCGCGACGTGGGCGCGGCACCCGGGGTGACGAGGCCCGCTTCCTTGAGGAGCACCGCCACCTCGAGGAGATCCGAGACGCTCGCGGTCTTGGAGATCACGTACTGGCGGATCGCGTCCGGCCCCAGGCGCGCGAGCGACGCCGCGGCGGACGCGAAGATCGCGAGCTCGCCGCGCGCGACGTCGGAATAGGTGGCGAACGCGCTCTTCAGCGGCCGGGGCGACGCGAGCTCGGCGAGCAGGATGCGCTCGCGCGCCGGCTCGTCCAGCGCGAGGTAGTCGGCCGCGGCGCCCGCCTCGCGCAGGAGCTCCGCCACCACGGCCTCGTGCACGTCCGAGTTCTGCCGCAGGTCGACCGTCGCCAGGTGGAAGCCGAAGGCCGCGACGGCCTTCCTCAGCGCGCGCAGCCGCCCGTCCGCGAGGAGCGCGTTGCCGCCCGCGCGCAGGCTGCCATCGAGGAGGTCCAGCTCCGCCGCGAAATCGCCCGGGCCGGCATAGGGCTCGGCCTCGCCCACCGCAGCGCGATGCGGCACGCGCAGGCCGTGCGCGGCGACGGTGGCGTCCAACCTCGCATACACGCCGCTCAGCGCCTTCCGGTACGGCTCGTCCCCGCGGTGCGGCGAGCGGTCGGGCGAGCGCTCCGCGAGGGCGAGGAGCGCCTCGGTCGAGCGCGCGAGGAGCCCGGAGAGCGGAAGCTCCCCGCCCAGCGCGTGCACCTGGGCGAGGTAGTGCTCGAAGATCACCTCGCCCTGGCGCCGGAACGCCTGCTCCAGCATCTCGGCCGTCACGAACGGGTTCCCGTCGCGGTCGCCGCCCACCCAGCTCCCGATCCCCATGAGCGCCGGCATCTCGCCCCCGCCGCCATCGCCGGGAAGCGCGGCGAGCGCGTCCTCCACCTCCGCGACGATGCCCGGCACCGCGTCGATGAAGGTGTAGCCGAAGTACGCGATCGCGTTCTCGATCTCGTCGCGCACGCCCAGCTTCACCGCCCGCAGGATCCGCGTCTGCCAGAGGGTGGCGACGAGCCGCCGGATGCGGACCTCCGCGGCCTCGAGCTCCGCGGGGAGGGCATCGGCCGAATCCATCCCCGCCAGCTCCGCGGCGATGGCGAGCTGGCAATCGAGCGTGCTCTTGCGCTGCACCTCCGTGGGGTGGGCGGTGAGCACCGGGTGGACCCGGACGGCGGCCAGGCGCTCGCGCGCGGCCTCGCGCCGCACGCCGCGCGCGAGCGCGTCCGCGAAGAGGCCCCGCACGGTGGACGGCAGCGGCGGTGCGCCCAGGCGGCGGTTGTCGCGCTGGCGGCGGATGTGGTGCTGGTCCTCCGCGATGTTCGCGAGGACGGAGAAGGCGCTGAACGCGCGCACCACGATCATCGCCTCGTCGCTCGTGAGGCCGTCCAGCATCCGGGAGAGGGTCTTCCGCGCGGGGACGTCGTCCAGTCTGCGGCTCTCCACCGCGAGGCGGCGGATGTCCTCCACCAGCCCGAAGGTGCGCTCGCCCTCGTACGCGCGGATCGTGTCGCCCAGCACGCGGCCCAGCAAGCGGATATCCTCGCCCAGGCGCGCGTCCTTCTCGTGGCGGTCGTTCATTGCGCGAATATTAACGGATGGTTTCGTGGAGCTTGCGGTGGGCGGAGGACGTCCCGGTTGCCCACTCTAAAGCGATTGCCGCGCGAGCGGGAGCCGAAACGAATTGTTACGGGTTTGCCCCGACCGGCCGGCGGCGAATCCCTATGATCCACACTCGACAGAATGGGAGTGATTCGATGCGAATGATGCGATGGGTGGCCGCGCTCTGCGCGGCGATGGTGCTCGCGGCCGGCTGCCACAACGGCGGCCACGCGCAGAACTCGACCGACATGCGCGCCGTGAACGCCGTGGCCGGCGTGGGGCCGATCGACGTGCTGGTCGACGGCGACGTGAAGGTGGCCGGGCTCGCCTTCGGCGCGACGTCCCCCTTCTCGGAGTTCTCGGACGGCACCCACGACGTGCAGGTCCGCTCCACGACGACGCAGACGATCCTCTCGGACAAGTCCCTGAGCTTCGGGAGCGGCGCCAACACGACGCTCCTCGCCTTCGGCTCCGGCGGCTCGGTCTCGACCGTGGCCCTCGTGGACGACACCACCAGCCCCTCCTCGTCCGGCAACTTCAAGCTGCGCGTGGCCGGATCGGCTTCCGACGCGGGACCGGTCGACGTCTACGTGACGCAGGCCGCGGACATTTCCACCACCCCGCCGACCGTGGCCGGGCTCGCCGTGGGCGTGGTCGGGGATTTCGTCGAGGCGCCCGCGGGCAACTACCGGATCTTCGTCACCGTCGCCGGTACCAAGGACATCCTCCTGCAGACGCCCGCCCAGGCCCTCGCCGGGAACACGGCCTACACGTTCGCGGTGGTCTCCGCGGGCGGCGGCAAGCTGGTGAACGGCATCCTCCTCGTCCAGGGAAATGGCGGCGCCGGCACGTTCCTCGCGAATCCGTTCGGCCGGATCAAGGCGGCGAACGCGGTCCCGGATTCCGCGTCGTTCAATTTCAAGATCGACGGCGCGACGCTCCTCTCGAACGTGCCGTTCGCCGCGAGCTCGAGCTACGTGACGGTCGCCGCGGGCGCCCGGACGGTGCAGGTCGAGTCGTCCAACGTGCCGGGGACGATCGTGGCTTCCCTCCCGCTGCAGGTCGATTCCGCCCGGGATTTCACGGTCGCCGCGGTGAACAACCTCGCCGGCACGCAGCTCGTCGCCTTCACCGACGACAACTCCTTCCCGCCGGTGGGCCTCGGCAAGCTGCGCTTCGTGAACCTCATGGTGGGCTCGACGGGCGTCGACGTGCTGGTGAACTTCGCCTCGCAGACGACCGGCCTCACGTTCAAGACGGCGTCCGCCTACTACTCGCTCGCGCCCTCCACGACCTACACCATCACGTTCACGACCCCGGGCGGAGTCTCCGTGATCGCGGCGCTCTCGCCGGTCGAGATCGACGCGGGCGGCGTCTACACGGCGTATCTCTTCGGCACGCCGGCGGCGCCCCAGGCGCGCCTCGCCCGGGATCGCTGAGCGCGGGATCGGAAGCCAAAAAAACCGGCGCCCCGAGGCGCCGGAAATCCCTAGCGAGGAGATTCCTTCAGCGGACGATCTCGAGCTCGATGGAAGGCGACAGCGGAGGCGACGGCAGCGCCTCGGGGCCCAGCACCCAGGACTCGTGGAACACCCAGTCGCGCCTCCCCCATCCCGGTGGAAGCGCGGCCGGGGCCCCGTCGGCCTCGACGTGCACGTGCGGTGGGATGCCGCAGCACTCGAACTCTTCCTGCTCGCGGTTGCGCTCGACGTCCATGCCGAAAAGTGTCGTCGTTCGGGCGACGACGTGCTTGTCAGACGGCGCCGTTCCTGCTGTAGGAAGAAGCCGCGTCGCGAAGCTGCGCCGCATCGCGAAGGTGTTCCAGGATCCGCCCGATCACGTCCCGGCGCGGGCTCCACTGCGAGAACGTGTGGTCGGCCAGCGGAATCATCTGGAGCCGGATGCGCCCGTCGCGGAGCGCGCGCGTCGCGGTGAGCCTGGCGCCCGCGAGGAGGATGTCGCGGCCGGGATCGCCTTCCGATACGAAGAGCGCGAGGCGCCGCCGCATCGCGAAGAGCCGGCGCAGGTCGCGGGATAGCCGCGGACCGGCGCGCGGGAAGAGCGCTTCGGCAAGGGCGTCCCGCCAGGCACGGGCGTGCGTGCGCGATTGCGAAGCGAGCACTTCCACGAGGCGGCCCACGTCGACCTCCCCGCGCGCGAGCTTCAGCCACCGTCGCGGGTCGCGCATCGAGCGGCGGTACTGCACCATGTCCTCGAACTTGCGCGAGGTGTCGAGGCTCATCCCTTCCACCCAGTAGAACTGCATCGGGTTCACCATCACGATCTCCTCGAGCGGAAGGTCGTCGGCCTCGAGGCCCAGGTGGAAGACGGTGTGCGCGCCGGAGCACAGGCCCAACGCCACGAAGCGCGCGTAGCCGAAGCGCTCGCGCAGGAATTCCAGCGCCGCTCGCCCGTCCGCGGTGGCACCGTGCGGATAGGGGTAGTTCTCGCGTCCGGGCCGGCGGTTCACGCTGTCCCCGAGGCTCTCGAGATCGAACCGCAGGCACGCGAAGCCCAGCGCCGCGAGGTTCCGCGCGAGCTCGACGTGGAGCCGGTTCGGTCCCACGTGGTGCGCGGCGCCGGCGTTGAAGACCACCACCGCCGGACGGCTTGCATCCGCGTCGGGCCGCGAAAGCACGCCGAAGAGATGGCCGTCCCCGCCGAAGCGGCAGGCCGACTCCTCGACGCGGACTTGTCTTCCCGCGTGCGTCGTGAAGGTGAAGGAGATGCCGGCGTCGCAGGCCGCGTCCTCCCGGGCGAGCATCGCCTCCGGGGAGAGCCGGCGGGCGACCCCGCTCGAGAGCCAGCCCACGATGAGGTCGAGCGCGGCATCCGGCACGACGGTGAACTGGTGCTCGGCCATCATCCCGGCCCATCCGGGGGCGCGCCGATACTCGTTCGCGATGCCCAGCTCGTCCAGGTGCGCGTTGAGCGCCCGGTCCGGGGCCGTGTCGTCCCGGCCCAGGACGAGCGCGCGATCGCGCACGCGGATCTCGGCGCGGGCGAGCTCGATCGCGGCGATCGCGTCGAGCGTCTCGGAGGTGAACACGAATCCCGCGCATTCGATGGCGCCTTCCGGCGCCTGCGCCTCGCGCTGCGCCGAAAGCGCGATCGCGCGGAGCTCCCGGGCGTACGAGGAGCCCTTCACGCACGGATTCCAGAGGACGAGGCGCTCGACCTCGGCCTCGCCCGTGGCGAGCGCGGCGAGGCTCGCGCCCAGGCGCACGCCCACCAGGAACAGCCGCGGGCGCCCGCTCAGCGCGCGCGCGCGTGCGATCGCCCCGCGCACGTCCGCGCGCCACGTTTCGACGCGGCGCGGATCGAGGTCGGTGCCCGGCGAGTCGCCGACGCCGTGATAGTCGAAACGCAGCGCAGGGATCCCCGCCCGGGCGAGCCGGTCCGCGAGGTGGCGAAGCGAACGGTGCGAGCGCGTGTACTCCGAGCCCACGGGCGGGCAGATCACCGCCACGCAGTCGGTGCGGAGCGCCGGCACCTCGTGATACCACGCGAAGAGCGCGGAGTCGCCCGTGCCGATGTACGAGGGGGTGCGGCGGATCGTGGCGTCGATCACCGGCGCCGGCGCTCCGGCGGGCTCCAGCACCACCGCGTCGCGCTTCATGCCGCCCGATCTCCCGCGTCGCGCCCGATCCGCACCGCCACCGGGGCGGCCAGGTTCAACGCCTCGAGGGTCGCCTCGAACCGGCCGTCGCAGCCGGCGGACGGGAGGAAAGCGACCCGCTTCTCGCACCCGGGCGCCAGGTGGAAATAGTTGTCGTCGGGCCGGTAGCCGGCGCAGGTGATCGAGGCCGACTGCAGCAGGAGGTCGCTCTCGAGCGTCACGGTCACGCGACCGTCGCCATCGGCCCGCGCTTGCGCGCGCACGCGGGCCGCGCGGACCGGGAGGTCCATCCCCGCGGGGAAGTGGAAGTCCTCGGAGAGCGTGCGTCCTTCGACGTCCTGCAGGCGGACCACGATCGCCTCGTGGCGCGGCGGGCCGAAGCGGTACGCCGCCGCGCTGTCCGCGAAATATCCCACCATCGCCTCGGCGTTCAGCGTGAGCGTGCCGCGGGCGGGAACGAGGACGCCGTGGCGCGCGCGGTCCACCGCGACGCCGTCCGCACGCAGCATCTCCACCTCGACCGTCGCCGCGAGCGCCTCGGCCGCCTCGTTCACGACGTGGATGGCGAGCCCGTTCAGGCCCTCGTCCGTGAGGTGCACGCTACGCGGCGCCCACGCGCGGCGCAGGTACCAGTACGACGCCTTCGGCCGGCCGGTCGCGTCGACGATGCCCCATCCCGCGCCCGGGACGAAATCGCGGTGCAGCCAGGCGAGCGCGCCGCCGCAGCCGCTTCCCGGCGAGCGCCATTCCGCGTAGACGCGCCGCATGAGCTCGCCCGGCACGACGCGCGAGAGCGCGTGGTAGCGCGCGAGGTCGCGGCTGCGCAGCTCCACCGGATCGTGGCCGAAGAGCTCGCGCAGGTAATGGTCCCGCACGTCCTCGAAGTCCCAGCCCGCGCCGGGGTCGCGGGGCTGGCGCGCCTTCCACCTCGGATCGTGGGGCGGCGGCGCGGGCGATCCCGTCACGAGGGCGCTCGTCGCGGGGTCCGGGACGTGCGAGAACGCGAGGCATTCGGCCGCGAACTTCACGCGGGCGAGCCGCGCGTCGGTGAGCGGCCGGCGGTACGCGCCCACGCCGTAGTAATGCGCGATGGACGTGTCCGGATGGAAGGGCAGCGCGCCGCCCCACGGCGTCGACGGGAAGTACGGGATGCCGGGATGGATCTCGGCGCAGAGCGCGGGAAAGAGCTCCGTGAAGAGCTCGTTCGACCACTGCGCCGCGGGAAGCCCCAGCATCGCGGCCTGCTGCGCGACCTCGCTTCCGCCGCAGTACGCGGCGATGCACGGGTGGCGATGCAGGCGCTCGAGGACCGCCCGGACCTCGGCCTCGACGCCGTCCCTGAACGCGCCGTCCTTCGCCGGATAGTCCATGTTGGCGAACATGAAGTCCTGCCAGACCAGGATCCCCAGCTCGTCGCAGAGCGCGTAGAAGGCGTCGCTCTCGTAGACGGTGCTGCCCGGGATGCGCAGCATGTTCGCGCCGGCATCGCGCATCCCTTCGAGCGCGGAACGCAGCGCGGCCGCGTCGGACCCGAGCGAGACGATGTCGAGCGGGGTCCAGCAGGCGCCGCGGCAGAAAACGGGGACGCCGTTCACGCGGAAGCGGACCCGCCCGTCGGCCTGGTCCAGGGCGAGTCGCCGGAAGCCCACGGGCCCCGCGTCGATGCCGATCCAGTCGCGGCCGATGCGCACCTCGATGCGGCAGTCGACCCGCCGCGGCGCGCCGTGCGTGTGCGGCCACCAGAGCGGCGCGTCCGCGATCCCGAGATCTCCATGGAGGCGCGTCCGGCTCGATTCCTCGATCCGGAGCGCGAAGGTGGCCTCGCCCACGCGCACGCGCGCTTCTTCCACGCGCGCTCCGTCGAGCATGCGAAGCGCCGCTTCCAGCCGCAGCCGTCCCGTGTCGCCCTCGACCCCCGCGTGCAGGCGCAGGGAGAGGAGCACGAAACGCTCCACGCATTCGAGCGCGACCGCGCGCCACGGGCCCACCGGCGCGATGGGCGGCGTCCAGCCGGGCATGCGCCCGAGGAGCGTCGTGCGCAGCCAGCGCAGGCCCTGGCGCGCGACGAGGCCGGTGCGCCAGCGCGGGCGCGGGCGCGGGCGCTTCTTCGCCATCTCCGCGTCGAGCGACGCGAAGCGGATCGCGAGCTCGTTCTCGTCGGTGAGGCGTTCCGTCGCGTCCGCCGCACAGGGAACGAACATGTTCCGGGACGAGACGAGCGGCACGCCGTTGAGCCACGCTTCCGCGAGCGTGGCGAGGCCCTCGAAATGCAGGCGTACGCGCGTGCCGGCACGGCGCTCCGGCGCGCGGAAGCGCACGCGGTACCACCAGTCGTGGGCGTCGTACGGCCCGGGACCGTCCCGATCGGCGCCGAGGCTCGCGCCGACGGTTCCGGGGACGCGAGCGGGACGCCAGTCGAGGGAAAGCCCCGCCAGCTCCGCGGGCGTGGCGCACGCGCCCGGCGCCGTCCGCGCGAGCTCCCAGCCGGCGTCGAGCGGCAGGAGGTGCCGTCCGTCGATCCGGGCGACCGGTACGGGGATCGTCATGGCGCGGCGATCCTCAGGCGAATCGCTCCCGCAGCCCGCCCAGGGCGAAGTCCCACTCCCGGGCCATGTCGTCGATGGGAGCCAGGTCGAGCGGCTTGCCGCGCGTCATCGCGCGCGCGAGCTGGAACTGCAGGCGCTTGGCGGTTTCGGCGATGGTCCGGAGCGCCGCGGCGGGCGCGTCGAGGCGGGCGGCGCCGTGGGCGGCGAGCCAGCGCAGGTACGTCTCGCCCAGCTCGAAGCAGGCGCCGTATTGCCGCAGGTTCGCGAACGAGTACGCGTGGAACCGCGCGATGTCCGAGCCCATGAGCCAGGCGAGGTCGTGCTCGAGCCGCGCCTTGAAGCGGGGGAACGGGTTCTCGCGCGGCACCCGCGCGAGGTGCCGCGCGAGGAGCCCGCGCGAGACCTCTGCCAGCTCCGCGCCGCGCGGGGCCGCGAAGCCCGCGCGCCGCTTCACGTACTCGACGTAGGGCGGAAGCACCCGCTCGTGCGGGACGCCCTCCAGCTGGAAGACTTCGCGGAAATCGTCTCCCTCGAGCGCGTAGTAGCTCGCGTTGTGGAAATAGCCCAGCCGGCCGCGCGCGACGTCGATCTCGTTCACGCCCACGGTGGTCTTGGCGTGCGCGAGCCGGTACGCGGTGCCCGCCGTGTCCGGGAGGAACCACGCGTCGAGCTCGACCAGCACCGGGCGGCCCGCATCGACCTGCTCCACGACGTGCTCCACGAGCGGACGCCAGATGGCGAGCTCCTGCAGGTCGAAGCCGTAGAGCTCGTGCAGGTCCGCCGCGGGCGGCTTGAAGAACGTCCACTGGTCGCCCTCGAAATCGACGGCGAGCGTGAAGGCGAGCGCCGCCGCGGGCTCGAAGCCCAGCCCGTGGGCGAGCTCGATCACGAGGTCCGTGTAGCAGTTCGTCTCGGCCCAGGTCCGGTCCTCGCCGTGGATCGCGTGGCGCCGGTAGGTGGCCGGGTCGAGCGCGGCGATCCGCGTGCGGCGCGGCGCCTGGGTCTTCGCGCGCAGTGGCTCCCGGACACCGATCGCCGCGGCTTCCTCCATCTCCGGGGCGCTAGAGGTCGAGGACATCGCGCACCTCGTGCGGCCACGCGCCCACTTGGAGCCCGTGGGTCCGGAAGAGGGCGAGCGCCACGCGCTCGAGCCCGAAGCCCACGCACGCGCTGTGCGCCACCGCGCCGTCGTGGGTGCGGATGTCGAACGCCGCGCCGAAGTGGTCGAGGTGGTAGTTGCACGATCCGACGGCGGTCGGCCTTTCCTCCGAGCAGATCGGGATCACGAGCTCGTACTTGAGGTTCTGCTCGCGCTGGATCGCCTTCTGGACCTTGCCGCCGCGGCCGAAGAACGGGTCGTTCGCGATCACCGGCAGGACCCCGAGCCCCACCGAGCGGAAGATCTCCTGCCCCAGCGTGAGCCAGTGGTCGCGATGGCCCAGCGCCTCGTCGGGCGTGCCCAGGCGGACGATCTCGTGCATGCGGAAGATCTGCATGCGCGCGGGATCCGGCGAGGGCTCGTGCCGGAACGCGTAGCCCTGCAGGTCCACGCGGCGTCCGCCCGGCGGAAGCGTGCCGGTCGAGCCGGGATAGAGCGGATAGCAGATCGCCGGGGTCATCATCACTTCGGCGGGTGCCAGGTCGCGGCTCCAGTCTTGGGCGCGCTCGAAGCGGCCGAGCATGTCCCGATGCTCGCGGTCCCCGCCCTTGAAGGTGTGGACGGAGCCCATGAGGTCGGGGAAGTTGCGGATGTGGTCGATCTTCTCGTAGTGCCGGCGGTTGAAGACCGGCGGGAAGCGCAGCACCTCGGGCGCCAGCGGCGCCGCAGCCTGCGTGACGAGCCCGTCGAAGCGCTCGATCACGCGCTCGAAGTCCGTGCCGCGGCCGTAGACGCCCGGCACGCCGGTCGGGAGCAGGTGGCCGCAGGCCACGAGCTCGTCCAGGTACTCGCGATAGCGCTCCTCGAGCGGGATCGCGAGGTCGCCGTGCTCGGCGGGGTACACGCACATCCGCTAGCCCTCCCGAAGCGCCACCTGCATCGTCGCGTTCTGCCCGAGGATGCGGTCGTTGTTCACCATGAGGCCCGCGCCGGTGGCGTCCCGCAGGTGGCGGCCCAGCGAGAACCTGGAATCGTTCCGGTAGCCCGCGATCCCGCAGATCACCATCGCGCGGGCGACGATGTCGACCACGAGCTGCGAGGCGATGAGCTTCAGGTTGTTCACGCGGATCACGAAGCCGTAGGCGGCGAACGCCTCCGGGTCGCCCGCGACCAGGAGCCGCGCGTACTCGTCGCGCACGCCGTGGACGGTGGCGCGCATCGAATCGAGCGCGAGGTCCGCCTCCGCGAGGCGCGTGGCGGAGATGGGCGCGGCGCCCGGGCTCTTGCGCGCCTCCGCCTTCACGGCGCTGCGCGCCCGCGCGAGCGCGTCGGAGGCGAGGCCCAGCCAGAGCGACGACCACACCACGTGCGCGAACGGGTGCTGCGTGCGGGTGTGGATCTCCGCGTACGGGACGGGCAGGATCTGGCACGCGCCGCCGGCGGACTTCAGTGCGAACCCGGGGCTGCACGTCCCGCGGAATCCCAGCGTGTCCCAGGCCGAAAGCGGCGTGAGCTCGCGATCCTCGCGGCGCACGAGGACCTGCACCTGGTCGCTCCTCGCGGCTTCCTCCGAGCGCCGGCAGGTGACGAGGATCGCGTCGGCCTCCACCCCGTAGGAGATCACGGGCGCCTGCTTCTCGAGCGTGAAGCGGCCGCCCTCCACCTTCACCGCGCAGAGGCTCGAGCGCGCATCGCCGCCGATGCCGAGCTCGGTCGTGGCCGAAGCGAGGAGGAGCTGGCGCGCCGCGAGCTCCCGCGCGTACTCGCGGAACCAGTCGGAGTCGAGCGCGTGGTGGACGATGCACGCGGCCTGGATCTGGTGCATCGCGAAGATCATGGCGGTGGACGCGCAATGGTGGCCGAGCGCCTCGCAGAGGGCCGCCACCTGCACGACGTCCAACCCCAGGCCCCCCAGCTCGAGCGGCACGTACGCGCCGAGGAGCTTCGCCTCGCGCAGCGCCGCGAAGGCCTCGTGCGGGAAGCGTGCCTCCCGGTCCACGTCGGCGGCGTTGGGCGCGACGACGTCCCGCCCGATGGCGTTCACGCGCTCGAGGAGCGCGCCGAAATCCGGCGGCGGCGGATGGATCGCGCGCCGGGCGACGGCCGGGGTCGCGAGCGGCGTCATGGACCCACTCCCGCGGATGCCTGGGGCGCGGGGGCTTGCGGCGCCGGGGCGCCGCGCAGCTCCGCGATCGCCTCGGCGAGCGAGCGGATCGAGCCGAAGGTCTTGCGGCCCAGCATGCGGTCGAGGAATTCCACGTCGAAGTGCTCCTCGAGTGCCAGCATGAGGTTCACCGTGGAAAGGGACGTGAGGCCCGCCTGGTAGAGGTCGCTCTCGTCGCTCAGCGCATCGACGCTCACCGGCAGGCGCGCGTGCTCGGCGAGGATCGATCGGATCTGTTGGGAGTACATTTCGTCGCGTGTCCGGGGATCGGGGATTTGTCCCGGAATGGTGACTCCCGATTGGGACGCTGCGGCGATGGACGTCGTCGTCCGCCCGGATCATTTCACAACGTGAAATAGAACCGCGCCGTAGGACCCGACGCCGTCCCCCGATCAGTAGCGGATGATGGGATCGTCCGGCATCTGGTCCGTACGGTCCACGTCCGTGCGCGGCGCGATACCGATCACGCGCGGCTCGCGGCCCTCCGCGCGGCGGCGTGCCTGCTTGAGCGCCTCGGTGCGCGTCACCTGGTCCAGCAGCGGCGTCGCCGTGGCGGCGGGCGCGGGCGGCGCGAGGGTGACCGAGCTTCCGCCCATCGCGGCGTTCCCGCCGGCGAGATAGCCGCCGCCGGCGCCGACGTCCACCACCGGCGCGACCGTGGGGGTCGTCGTGCCCGCGGCCGCTCCGTTGAGGGCGCCGTTCACGCCGAGCGACGTGCTGCCCACGTCGAGGCCCGTCCCCGAGTTTCCGACGGCGGTGCCGGCCGACGTCTGGCCGGGCGAGGTGCCCAGCTCGGGATTGCCGCTATCGTTGGAGAACGAGGACGTCGCCCCGAACGAGGAGGCGTCGGTCGTGGTGCCCGTCGCGGGCGTGGTGATGGTGCCGGTGGTGGGCGTCGCGACGGTGCCGGGCGTGGTCGTGCCGGCCGCGCTCGACGTGCTCGTCGTGCTCGTCGAGCCGGTCGTCGACGTGCCGGATGTCGCGGCAGGCGCCGTGGATGGGGTCGTGGCCGGCGACGGGGTGGTCATGGGGGTCGCCGCGACGGCGGACGTGGCGGCCATCGCCGGGGCGACGGGGGCGAAGAGGGCGGCGAGCGCGAGCGCTAGCGACGCCGCGGGGGATTTCGGGAAAGGCGAGCGCATGGCGAAGCTCCTGTCCGATCGTTGTCCTGTTCGATCGGATGCCATGCAATGCGTTTGCCAACGCCCATAGGCTGTTCGGACGCGCGGAACGCGACCGCACCGGCCCGCGATGTCAGTCGTCCAGCTCCGCGGGCCAGTCGTCCATCTGCAGGCCCGGGGTGTCCTCGTCGCTGGACCACCGTCCCTGGCGCCACGGCTCGAAATCCGCCACCGGTACGCCATCCTCGTCGATCTCGAGGAGGGGAGGAAGCTTGGCCCTGCGCGGCTCGATTCTCGCCTTCGGCTTCATGGGTGCTCTTTCATCGGGTGGAACCTGAAGCGAATCTAGCCCCTGTCGCGGCGACCCGCCAGCCGGAAACCCGCATCCTCGGGTAGGACATTTTCCCCATCGCGCGTGAGAAACGGCGCACGAAAAAGCTACCGCGGAACCGGGAATCGCGAGACGGTCCAGCGCGTCACGAAATCCTCCGGCTCGTCGCCGACCGCCGGGGTGAGCGGAAGCGCGAGGTTCGTCACGTACATCGAGCCCCCGGAGATGACGAGGCTCGCGGGGAAGAGGAGGCCCTGCGGCGAGCCGTCCGCCCCCACGCCCAGGAACTCGCCCGCCTTCAGCACGATGCGACCCTGGGAATTGAGCGCCACGACGTGGTCGGCCTGGTTCGTGGCGACCCAGAGAAGGCCGCTCGCGGGATCGAAGAGGAGGCCGTCCGCGCCGTGCAGGCTGATCGAGAAGACCGAGATCGCCTTCGTCGCCACGTCCATCGCGAGGACGCGGTGATCGCCCGTGTTGGCGATGTACATCGTCTTCCCGTCCGCAGAGAACGCGAGGCCGTTCGCGCCGAAGGGCGGCGTTCCCGCGGTGGCGAGGAGCGGGTCGTGCGAGACGAGCGTCGCGGGGCACGGACGGGCGCACGTGGCGGCGTTCGCGACCTCGAAGATCGCCCCCTGGAACGAATCCGAGATGTACAGGTTGCCGCCGGCATCGAATGCCATCGCGTTGGGCGCGGGGAACCCGCTCGATCCGAAGGTGACGGTATCGCTGCTGCCGTCCGGGTTCGGCTCGCTGCGCGAGCCGGGCGAGCCGATCGACGGAATCGACGCGACATCCTCGACCGGAGTGCCGGGGCCGAAGTTGGCCGCGATGCGCTGCAGCTTCGATGCGCCGAAGTTGAGGATGTAGACCTTGTTCCGCGCGAACTCGAGCCCCAGCAGCGGCGTGCCGCCGAAGTCGCGGATGGCGCTCACGTTGCCCGAGGCGTCCAGCCTCACCAGCTTGTTGGAGACGGGCCCGAAGTCGAAGGTCGCGACGAAGATGTCGCCGGTCGCGGGGTTCGCGGTAATTCCTTCCGGGAACCGCACGCCGTCCGGCAGCGTGGCGAAGCGCTCCGCCTCGATGAAGCCGATCGCGGCAGGCCCGGCGAGCGCCGCGGCGGAAGCGAAGGTGGCGATGGCGGCAGCGATCCGCCCGATGCGTTTCAGGCTCATGGACGTCCTCCACGCGGATACGATGCTGGAGCGGGCATGCTCTGCCCGTCGCCGCGCGAAGTCAACCGAGCGCGATGGCGGCGGCGGCGAGCGCGGCGATCACGAAGGCGATCACCGTCGCCGCCCGGTCCGGGTCGATGCGGCGCAGGAGCCACGGGCGGGCGAGCGCCGTCGTGTCCGCGCGCGTGCGCGCGAGCTCGCCTTCCGCCGAGAGCACGGGCAGGCGCGCCAGCGCGGCGGACGAGTCGAAGCGCGGGGAGGCGCGAAGCTCCACCGGTTCCTCGCGGCGGGGCGGCGCGGGAGGATCGGTGCGCTCGCCCTGGCGCGCCGGCCCCAGCGGCACCGTGGACGAGGACGCGCGCTCGAGCCGCGCCGCCTCGGACGCCTTCACTTCCGGGATCGCCGCCCACAGGTCGCGCGCGAAATCGGCGGCCGAAGCGTAGCGCTCTTCCGGCTTCTTCTTCAACGCGCGCGCGACGATCATGTCCACCACCGTCGGAAGCCCCGGCACGACGTGGCCGGGCGGCGTGGCCGAGACGTTCGCCACCTTGAACGTGAGCTCCGGGATGTCCTCGCCCGCGAAGGGCCGGATGCCCGTGATCATCTCGTAGAGCACGAGCCCCAGCGAGAAGATGTCCGCGCGGTGGTCGAAGGGCCGCCCCACGATCTGCTCCGGCGACATGTACTGCGGCGAGCCCAGGAGGAGCCCGGTCTGGGTCTTCACCGTGGGCTCGTGGGGCCGCGCGATGCCGAAATCCATGATCTTCACGCGCCCGTCCGGGAGCACCATGATGTTGCCGGGTTTCACGTCCCGGTGGACGATGCCCTGCTCGTGCGCGCAGGCGAGGCCCTCGGCGACCGAGGCGGCGATCGTGAACGCCTGCGAGGGCGCGAGTGTCGCCGTGCGGATGAGCTCGCGCAGGTCCACGCCTTCCAGGAGCTCCATCGCGATGAACGCCACGTCGCCCTCGCGTCCCATCTCGTAGATCGTGATGACCGCGGGATGGCTGATCCGCGCGGCGGCGCGCGCCTCCTGAAGGAAGCGCGCCTCGTGCTGGTCGCGCTCCTCGCGGCTGCCGCCCCCGAGCGAGATCGTCTTGATCGCGACCACGCGGCCGAGCGTCGTGTCCTCGGCACGGTAGACCACGCCCATCGCGCCCCGCCCGAGCTCGCCCAGCACGCGGAAGCGTCCGAAGCGCTCCGGGGTCGCCTCGGCCATCACGATCCGCCGAACCGGCGGCGCAGGTCGCGCCAGAAACCGCCCTTCGGCTCGGGGCGCGCGCCGGCGAACGAGTGGGCGATCGTCCGGCGCTCGCCCGCCTTGAGCTGCAACTGCGCCTCGAAGGCGGGCGCGCCGGGAAAGCGCACGACGATCGCGTGGCGGCCGGGCGGAAGCTCGACCTCGGTCAACGGCGGCGTGCGTCCGCGCAGCGCGCCGTCGACCCACACCTCGCCGCGCGGCTTGATCGCGAGCACCAGCGTGGCCGGCGCCGCCGGGAAGAAGACATGGTGCACGACGCGGGCGGACACGCCCAGGAAGAGGATCGCCGCGACGCCCGCGACCGCCTGGAGCAGCAGCCGGCGGCGCTGCGTGCGGCGCCGCGCCCGATCCACCGCGTAGAGCGAGTGCAGGCGCACGCGCGTGTCCGTGAAATCGCCGGCCGGCGCGAGGCTCGCCGCCCGCACGGGATCCGTGGCGGCGAGCGCGCGGCGGAACTCGTCCGTGACGAGCGTGCGCTCCGGTGTCGCGAACCGCGCGGCCGCGGCCGCCGCCGCGAGGCCGTCGCCGAAGACGCGCCCGTCGCCGCCCTTCGCGGTGAGCGCGAGCGGCCCGTAGTTGAGCCCCGCCTGGAGCGGCTCTCCGCGGGCCGCGAGCGCCTCGAGCGTCTCCAGCGCCCGGGCGGGATCGCCGAAGAGGATGAGCGCCACGCCATCCTCGGCGTCGAGCATCGCGCGGTCCGCGTCCGGAAGGCTCGCGAGCGCCTCGCGAGCGCGGCCCTCGAGCGCCTGCTTGGCCGCCGCCTGCTCCACGACGGGCCGCGCGTCGAAGCCGGGAACGCGCAGGAAGGCGACGCTCGCGTGCGCGGGAGGAGTGGCGATGTTCGGCATGGCGGGAATGTGCCCGCCATTGTAGCGGCCCCCCGCCGGCCGCCGCCGGCTACTTCGCCAGCCGGGAGCGCGGGGACGTGCGGGGGGCGCCGCGCGGGGCCGCGGGTTCCTTGCCGCGCGCGCTCGAGGGTGCAGCCGGGGCGAGCGGATATCCGGGCAGGTTCACGATCCCCCCCTTGCCCGGCGCCGGGGATGCTCGGTCGAAAGATGGAGGTCCATGTGCGCCGCTCCGGGCTCTTCTTGCGGCGAATGTAGCGATTCTTCCTCTACAGGAGTGTCAGCGCGGGGCAGTTCTTCATGTAGGAAATGCGCGCGGGCCCGTAGGCGGCCACCTACGTTCGCGTGCCGTTCCTCTGATGGAAGCGTCGCTCGCCGCGGTGGATGATTGAACCTGGTCCCGGGCGGAGGTGCGGATGGACGCGGTCCTGGATTCGACGCGGGGTTTCGAGCGAAACGATCCCGGCTGGCATGGCAAGCTCGAGATCGCGGAGTCGGCGGAGGAAGTCGTGGCGCTGGTACGCGACTATATCGCCACGCTGGCGCCGGAGGACCTGGGCCGCCTGCCCGATCCGTGCCGCAGCCTTCGCGTGAAGGCGGAGGACGACATCGAGTACTGGACGTATCGCCTCTCCCAGCGGCACCGCCGGGAGGACGCGGCGGTGGATGCGGAGCTCGCGCAGGACGTGTTCAACCACTTCCTCCATGCCTCGCTTCGCATCTCGCAGATCCGCCGCTCGGCAGCGGCCGCCCCCGGGCGCGGGCACTGATGTTGTAGGAGCGTTCCTACGGCGCGGCGGCACCGCCTCCTACAGCCTCGCCTCCGGGCGGCGCAGACAATGACCCTCCATCGCCCGGGCGGAGTGCGAGACCGGGACCCCGCTCGCGACCCGCACCCGCAACCCGGACCCAATGACCTCCTGGATCGGCCAGATCGAGAACGCCCATTCCGCGCCAGACGTGGTCGCGATCGTGCGGGATTACATCGCGTTGTGGTCTCCCGAGGAGATCGCGGCGCTTCCCGCGGCGGTGCGCCCGGGACGCGTGAGGGACGAGGCGGACATCGCGGACCTCCACGACCGGCTGGTCGAGGCGTACCGCACGACGCGCGCGAGCGGCGACGCGCTCGCGACGCTGCAGCGGCTCACGGGCTTCATGGCGCGCGCCGCGATCCGCATCGCGGAGCTGGGCGGCGCGTCCCGCGACGCCGAGGAGGACGCGGCCTCCTGTCCGCGCAAGGCGCCCGGGCCCGGGCGCTAACGCGAGCCTCGCGGCTCGTCCGGTTGGCCGCGCTCGCGGCCCGATTCGTCCGCGGCCTCGCCCCGGAGCCGCGGCCCCGCATCGCGCAGCACCCAGCGGCGTCCCTCGCGCACCCACACGTGGAAGGGCAGGTTCACGTCGGCGAAGAAATGCGGGTCGTCCATCTCGGGCGGAGCGTTGTTTCGGAGAGCATCACTTTAGCGGCGCGTGCGCCCGGCCGGTGTCGGCGGCCCCTGAGTCGATCGTAGGAATGGACCTCGCCGCGAACTTCCCCCGCGCGCGTTCCTCGAATGGCAAGGCACTTGCGGAGCCGACGATGAGAGACTGGAGCGCGCGTGCGCTGTGGGACGAGCCGTGCGAGGCCGTCGAGGACCGGATGGGCGAGCGCGATCCGGAGGACGACCCGGCACCCTCGCCGTCCTCCTGAGGCGTGCATGGACGCGGCCGGCTTCAAGTCGTTCGCCGATCTCTTCGTCCGGGCGTTCCGCGGATGGCGCGCGGACTGCGCCCCCAGCATGGGCGCGGCGCTCGCGTTCTACACGCTCTTCTCCCTCGCTCCGCTCCTCGTGCTCGTGATCGCGATCGCGGGGCTCGTGGTCGGGCATGATGCGGCCCAGCGGCTGGTGATGGCGCAGATCTCGGGGCTCCTCGGCGAGACGGGTGCCACGGGCGTGAAGGCGGTGCTGGACGCCACGAGCACCCACAAGGACGGCATGATCGCCACCGCGGTGACCCTCGCCACGCTCGCCCTGGGCGCCACCACCGTGTTCGCGGAGCTGCGCGACGACCTCGACCGCATCTGGCACTGCGAGCCCCCGAAGGGCGGCGGCCTCCGGT
>Ga0207667_10002408_pt1 | contig 23421 bp, 24 predicted proteins | sample KBSCornC52_FD_184301 | JGI IMG/M metagenome (GOLD analysis project Ga0207667, IMG submission 184301) | Corn rhizosphere microbial communities from Kellogg Biological Station, Michigan, USA - KBS Corn C5-2 (SPAdes) (version 2) | ecosystem: Host-associated > Plants > Roots > Rhizosphere > Soil ...
CCGGGCAAACCAGACGACCCTCCGTGAGCCGGTTACGCTGAAGGACGCCGACTACACCGACGACCCACGTTACCTGGCCTTCATGGGCAACGACGAGCTCATGCTGCGCACGATCACGGGCCGTACGCGCAAGACGCTCCTCGAGCTCGAGGAGCTCTACATGAGCGGGGTCGGCAGCTGGCGCGCGGCCCCCGTCGCGTTCGCGAGCCCGCGTATCGACCCGATCATTCGCCTCGACGCAGCCCGCACCGCCTTCGGCGAGCTCACCTGCGAGCGCGGCATCATGGTCGAGTTTCCCGCCCAGCTCCACTATCTCGAGTTTTCGCCGTGCCGTGACCGCTTCTGGTCCTGGCTCATCGGCTTCGTGCGCTCGGGAGGCTACGTGAACCCGTCATGATGACTGGCATGTCGGTCCATGCGGTGCGGGAGCCGATGCGTCGTGCTTTCGGTCACGCCGCCGCGCGCCGCTCGATCGCGGAGGGCGTCATCGTCACCGTCGGCTGGGGCACGGAGATCGGAGCCGGCGAATGCGTCCCACGCGCTTACGTCACGGGCGAGTCCGTTGCGTCGTGCGTGTCGACCCTGACGCAAACGAATCCTGCCGATTCGACGCGCGAAGTGTCACGGGCCTCGTTCACGGACGCGGTCCGAACGCTGGAGGCGTGTGAGCTGCCGGCTCGGCTACCGCGGCTGGAAGCCGCCATTCCGCTGGCCGCCGCGTGCGCGTTCGAGCTGGCCCTGCTGGACGCCATCGGTCGGCACTTCCGAGTACCTTTGAGCGAGCTGGCCTCGGCGCTGGAGTTGCCTACGTCGATGAGGCAAGCCAAAGGAGCGCAATTTCCGATCTCGCGAGTCTACGATGCCACCCAAAGCCTCGACGACTTCATGGCGGGTGGCGGCGCGTTCCACCACGTCAAAGTGAAGCTGGGTCTCGAACCTTCGCGAGATGTCGCACGTCTCGCCGAGCTACGCACGGCTGTCGGCGGCTCGGTCCCCATCTCGGTCGACGTGAACATGGGTTGGACGCTCGAAATGGCGCTCGAAATGACGCGTGACCTCGAGCGCTTCGACATCGCATGGTACGAAGAGCCGCTCCCTCGGCGCGCATGGTCGGCCTACGCCGAGCTGCGGCGGCGGCGCGACGTGCGCATCATGCTCGACGAATCACTGTGCAGTCGGCAAGACGCACTGGACGCGATCGAAGCGGGCGCGTGCCAGCTATTCAATATTCGCATCTCGAAATGCGGCGGCCTCATTCCCAGCTTGAGGCTAGCGCAGCTGGCTCACCGGCGCGGTCTCGAGTTCCAGCTGGGCGTGCAAGTCGGCGAAATGGGGCCGCTGCTCTGGGCCGGTCGCCAGTTCATGAGCGCGGTCCGGGGTGCGGTCGCCTACGAAGCGGGGCAGGCCGACCGCTTTTTCGCCGAGGCTCTCGTCGAGCCGCCGCCTACGGTGGACCGCCTCAGCTACCTGGCGACCGCAAGCGCCGCCGCGGGGCTCGGCGCAACCGTTCGCAATGAGGTGCTGGCGCGCATCGCCATCTCCACCACGACCTGGTCGGCGGACTCGCGTTCCTGGCTCACCACCCGCACACCGGAGCCCTGCCATGAAGCGTGATCGCATCGCCCTCGTCACCGGTGCGGCCTCCGGCATTGGCCGCGCGGTCGCCACCATGCTCGCCCTCGAGGACTGCGCGCTCGCTCTGCTCGACGTTGATGCCGACGCTCTGGCCGAAACCGCTGACGCCATTCGTCGAGCGGGCGGGGAGCGCGTTTGGACCAGCGTCGTCGACGTGCGAGATGCCACGGCTGTCGAGCAGGCGGTGCGAGCGCTGGACCAGCAGTTCGGGCGCATCGACATTCTCGTCAACAACGTGGGCGGCAACACCACGCCGCGACCCGTCGAGGAAATGTCCTTCGAGGAATGGGGCGAGATCATGGACCTCAACCTCCGCTCGATGTTCGTCACCACGCGTACCGTGGTCCCGATCATGAAGCGCGGTCGCTGGGGGCGCATCGTGAACCTCTCTTCGATCGCTGGCCGCACGCGGACGATGTTCAGCAACGCCGCGTACACGGCGGCCAAGGCTGGCGTCATCGGTTTCACGCGCCAGTGCGCGGCCGAGCTTGCGCCTCACGGTATCGCGGTCAATGCCGTGGCCCACGGCGTGATCGCCACCGAGCGCGTGGCGAAGAGCTGGGCGTCGCGGCCACCCGAGCGGCAACGTCTCACGCAGGCGATGATTCCTGCCGACCGGCTGGGTACGGTCGAGGAGGCCGCGTACGCCGTGCACTTCTTTTGCGCTGAACAGTGTGGTTATGCGATTGGTAGTGTGCTCGACATGAACGGAGGGTTCTTCATTGGCTGATTCGTTATTTCTCGCCGACAAGGTCGTCATCGTCACGGGGGCCGGCGGCGGCATCGGTAGAGCGGCGGCTCTGGCATTCGCCAGGCGTGGCGCGCGCGTCGTCGTGGGCGGCCGTCGTGAGTCGGAACACGAAGAAACGGTGCGGCTGGTCGAAAAAGCAGGAGGCAAGGCTCTCTTCGTGCGCACCGACGTGACCAACGCCGCTGACGTCGATCGCCTGGTCGGGCGCACCCTAGAAGCCTTCGGGGGCCTGCATTGCGCGTTCAACAACGCCGGCATCTTCGGCAAATTCTGCCCGCTCACGCAAGACACCGAAGAGAACTGGGACCAGGTCATCGATACGAACCTGAAAGGCATCTGGCTGTGCATGCGTCGCCAGATCGCGGCGATGCTCGAGCTCGGTGGTGGCTCGGTCGTCAATTGCTCTTCGGTCTCCGGCGTGCTCGGTCACATCCGGAGCGCCGCGTACAGCGCCAGCAAACACGGCGTGATCGGGCTCTCGAAGTCGGTCGCGCTGCAGTACGCACGCAAAGGCGTTCGTGTGAACGTCGTGTGCCCCGGCAGCACCGACACCGAGATGTTGCGCGGGGTCTACACCACCCCGGAGGAGCTCGCCGCGCGGAGCGACATGCTGCCCATCGGGCGCTTCGGCTCGCCAGACGAGGTGGCGCAGGCCGCGGTTTGGCTTTGTTCGGACGCCAGCTCGTTCGTGACCGGGCAAGTCCTCGGGGTGGATGGCGGCGTTACGGCTGGTCGTGGGGAGAAGCGCTGAACGGAGCGCTGTGCAATGAACGCCGCAAAAACTGCTCCAAGCGCCATGAAGATGGCATTTTTCTACGTGTCGTCGGCGGCCGCGTACTTCGCGCACGCGATCTTTGCGTACTCGCTCATCATCTATGCGCAGAGCCGTGGCGGTGGGGCATCTCTGTCGGGCCAGCTGCTCGCCACGATGTACGGTCCGATGCTGGTGCTCGGCTTGTACGGAGGCATGCTGGCCGACAGGTATTCGCGCAAGGCCATTTTGCTCACCAGCCACCTGCTCGCCGCTGCGGTGACCGCTGTCTTCGCCTGCGCCATCAGCAAAGCCTTGGGCGTCGGCCTTGCCTTGTTCGTCTTCGCGGGGGTCTATGGCGTGCCCGTCTCGGTCATGGCGGCTACGCGCCTGGCTTTCGTGGGGAACTTTGCGGAAGCACGCGCCCTCGAACGGTGCACGACGATCGTGAAGGTGCTGAACGTCATGGCGTTCGGTGGTGGGCCGCTCGTCGCCGGCTGGCTGCGCGAACGCGTGACGTGGACGCAGCTGTTCATCTTGCCGGTCGCGCTCTGGGCCGTGAGCATTGCGCTTCTGCTTTCGCTGCCCGAGACACGAAGCACCGTCGTGGCTCGTCGAGCCAGCCCTTGGTCGGAGCTGGCGGAGGGGCTACGCTTCTTCCAGCGCTCGAGTATTTTGCGTGGCCTGGGCCTGCTATCGGCGGCCGTGTTCGGGCTAGTTTTGGGACCCTACCAAGTGCTCGTGCCGCTGCTCGCCAAGGCCGAGCTAGGGCTGGGGGAGGCCTCGCGGGGGCTGCTCATGGGCACCTTCGGTGGTGGCCTTTTGGCAGGGGGAATTCTCTCCGCCTTCGTCACACCGTACAAGCGGCGTGGCGCGCTCATGGTCGTGGCAATAGGCGGCAGCTGCGCGTTCTTGGTCCTCGCTGCCAACGGATCGACCTTCCGCGTCGTGGCTGCCGCTCTTGCGATGAGCGGAGGCTTCGGTGGGCTTCTCAACGGCCTCGTGCCGACGACCATGCAAACGGTCACTCCCGACGCCATGCGCGCGCGAGTGCTCAGCGTGTATTACGCCATCTTGCTCGGCACCCCCGCGTTCGGCGCTTCGGTGTGGAGCTGGGCCGCTGGTGTCGTCGGAGTGAGGCTCGCGCTTGCGGTGTCCGGAGTACTGGGGGTGGGTATCGCGGTGGCGGCGGCCACTTGGCTGCCAGGGGTCTGGCGCTACGAGAGCGGCACGGGAGCCGATGCGGACAGCGACCAAGAACTAACGACAGGAGTGACGCCATGACGTTCGCGAACGAGGCGAGCGAAGCCACCATCGATGGGCTCGCGTACGCGCTGGGAGCCTTGCGGCCCATCGCCGAGCTCGAAGACAAGGGAGTCGCGCCGGACACGCTGGAGATTCTCGCGGCCGCCGGCTTGGAGACGTACTCGGTCGCCGAAGGCTCGGTCATCGAGCTTGCGGCCGAAAGCCTCCGAAAAACCATGGATCGGGCCCGCGTCGATCCGGCAAAAGTCGACGCACTGCTCTTTGCGTCCGAAGATCTCGCGGTCGAGGGCGCGGAGGCCGGGGCAATGCGAGGCCAGCTCTATCGGATGATGCACGGCCTCGGCCTGCGCCGGGCATTCCCGTTGGCGTGCACCTTCGGCGGCTGCACCAACTTTGCCAACGCGGTCAGCATTGCTTCGGACATGGTCCGGTTCAAGCGAGCCAACCAGGTGCTCGTCGTGGGGGCCGACAAGAGCCGAGCCGCACGCAGCCGCGTGATTCCGCCGGCGGTCGGCGTCATCAGCGACGGAGCGGCGAGTTGCGTCGTGCGCACTGAAGCCGCGGAACCGAGCTCCGGCGCCTTCGCGATCGAAGCTATCGTTCAGCACGCCGAGCTGTCACTTTACGACGCCGATCTCAGCGACGATTTCGGTCGCTACCTCATCGAGCTGGGGCGCGCGCTCAAAGCCATGGCCGCGCGCCTCACGGCCGCCACCGGGCGCTCTCCGGGCGAATACAAACGCCTGGTGTTGAACAACTACTCTCGCTCCACCACCCGCGTCTTTGCCCATGCCTTGGGCTTTCAAGGTGCGCAGCTGTATGCGGACAACGTGGGGCGTTTTAGTCACGTCGCCTCGTCCGACACGGCCATCAATCTCGCCAGCCTGCTCGAGGGCGGCACCCTGACGCCGGGCGACCGGGTCATGGCCTGCGCGAGCGGTCCCCTCAGCTGGTGCGTGCTGGCCGTCAGAAAGACCTGACAACGTGTATTTGCGCTTGCGAAATAGTTGAGCATGCGACACTATTGCCAAAGTGAAGCCATCGGCCGAGGTACTCCTTGCGATTCAGCAGCTTTCCAGGCTCACCCAGCTGTTTCAGAAGCGGCGCGCGCAGCTCGCGAAGCGCGCGGGCGTTACCGAGCAGCAGTGGCGCACCCTGGAACAGATCTCGGCCTCGGACTTCATGCCTTCCATGTTCGCGCGCGACGAGGACAGCACGCCCGGCGCGGTGTCCAAGCTGCTGCGGCAGCTTCTGGACAAGGGCCTCATCAAAGTCAGCATCGCCACTCATGACGCGCGCCAGCGCAACTACGAGCTGACCGCCGCCGGCCGCCGCGTGATCAAGAGCGTAGAAGAATACCGAAACGACGCGATCAGCAAGGTCTGGTCGCGCCTGAATCCAGACCAGCTTCGTCAGTTCACTGCATTCAACCAAGAGCTAATTGCCAACCTCGAGCGCTACAGCCGAGAAGAAGAGTAAGGGAAAAATGGGACAAACGTTGTACGCCAAGGTTTTCGATCTGCACAAAGTCCAGACGCTGCCGTCGGGCCAGACCCAGCTGTTCATCGGGCTACACCTGATCAACGACATCACGTCGCCGCAGGGTTTCGCGCTGCTGCGAGACAAAGGGCTGGGCGTGCTCTACCCCGAGCGCTCGTTTGCAGTCGTCGATCACATGAATCCGACCACGACCTTGCTGCGACCCTTCCGCACGGAAATTGCCGAGATCATGGCCTCCGAGGTCGAGAAAAACTGCGCGAAATACGGCATTCGCTACCTCTCGCCGGCCAAGGGCGAAAGCGGAATCGCGCACCTCGTCGGTCCGGAGCTCGGTCTGACTCAGCCCGGCATGACCGTGTGTTGTGGCGACTCGCACACGTCGACTCACGGTGCGTTCGGCGCCATCGCCTACGGCATCGGCGCTTCGCAGATGTGCGACATCCTGGCCACGCAGACGATGGCCATCGCGAAGTTGAAGGTGCGGCGCATCGAGATCTCCGGCCGCCTCGGGCCGGGCGTGTACGCGAAAGACGTCTCGCTCTACTTGATCCGCAAGCTGGGCGTGAATGCCGGCGTCGGTTTCGCGTACGAATACGCGGGCAACGTCATCGACGAAATGTCGATGGAAGAGCGCATGACCATCTGCAATTTGTCGGTCGAGGGCGGCGCGCGCTGCGGCTACATCAACCCCGACCAAACGACGTTCGACTACCTGAAGGGCCGAGAGTACGCACCCAAGGCCGCGCAGTGGGACGCGGCGGTCGCTTACTGGAAGTCCATCGCCTCGGACGCCGATGCCGTGTACGACGACGTCGTGCGCATCGACGCGAAGGACATCGAGCCCACCGTCACGTGGGGCGTCAATCCCGGCCAGTCCATCCCCGTCGGCGGCGCCATCCCGCAGATCTCCGACTTCTCCGAGGAGGAGCAGTTGGTGGCTCGCGACGCGCTGGCTCACATGCAGTTCGAGCCGGGCGCCGTGCTGCGCGGCAAGCGCATCGACGTCGCCTTCATCGGCTCGTGCACCAACGGCCGCTTCTCGGACTTCGAAGAGGTGGCGCTCAAGCTCAAGGCGGGCGACTTCAAGGTGGCGGCGCACGTCAAAGCACTGATTGTTCCCGGTTCGCAACGTGTGCGACGTGAGCTGATCGAGCACGGCTACGACAAGGTCTTCGAAGCGGCCGGCTTCGCCTTCCGTGAGCCCGGCTGCTCGATGTGCCTCGGCATGAACGACGATCAGCTCGTCGGCGATCAGCTGTGCGCTTCCGCCTCCAACCGCAACTTCAAGGGCCGCCAGGGCTCGGCGACGGGGCGCACGCTGTTGATGTCCCCGGTGATGGTGGCGGCCGCGGCCATTCGTGGCGAGGTTGCGGACGCGCGCGAGGTTTTCAGCATCAGTTGATGGCGGCGTGTTTCGCCAATCGAAAAGGACTTGGATCATGCAAGATCGAAAAATCGTGAAAATCACGGGCACTGCAGTGGCGCTGCGCGGAAATGAGATCGATACGGACCGCATCATGCCGGCGCGCTTCCTACGCAGCGTCAGCTTCGACGGTCTGGGGGAGCACGTGTTCGCGAGCGATCGCGAGGAGTGCAAGCGCAACGGGGAGGTTCACCCGTTCGACGACGCGACGCGCTTCGAAGCGACCGTCTTGTTCGTCAACAAGAATTTCGGTTGCGGCTCGTCGCGCGAGCACGCCCCGCAAGGCATCAAGCGTTGGAAGAAGGGCATTCGCGCCATCGTCGGCGAGTCGTTCGGGGAGATCTTCTTCGGCAATTGCCTGGCGAACGGCATCCCGTGCCTCACGGCGGACGAGGCCGGCATCGCGAAGCTGCAGCAGGCCGCGCGCGATCCGAAGCTCGAGTTTCGAGTCGACCTGGAGACCATGACGGTAGGCTTCGGCGCCGAGTCGGTGCCGGTCACGTTGCCGGCAAGCGCGCGCATCGCGCTGATGGAAGCGCGCTGGGACGCCACGGTGGAGCTGCTCCACGCCAGGGACAAGATCGCCGAGCGCGCGGCGAAGCTGCCTTACTTCCGAAACTGGGCGGCGCCATGAATCAGCCTGCCGTCGCGTTGGAGGGGCCGCAAAAGACGGCGGACATTTGCGACGGTAGCGACGCCGAGGTGTCGGTCGTCGCTACCGTGTTCCGGGACTACGGTGGCAAGTCCGTATTCTCGGGTCCAATCGCCACCGTCAAAACGCACGAAGACAACGCGTTGGTCCGCGAAGCCATCGAACGGCCGGGCCTCGGCCGAGTGCTCGTCGTCGATGGTGGCGGGTCGCTGCGCTGCGCGCTGCTCGGCGGCAGGTTGGTGGTGCTGGCGCACGAGAATGGCTGGCGCGGTTTGATCGTGTTCGGCTGCGTTCGCGACGCGGACGAAATGCGCCAGGTGCCGATCGGGGTCAGAGCGCTGCAAACCAATCCTCTGCGCAGCCCCAAGATCGGCGCGGGGCAACACGAGATTCCGGTGCGCTTTGGCGACGTCACCTTCCGACCTGGAGAATTCGTCTACGCCGACGAAGACGGTATCGTGGTGACCCGCGCTCCGCTTCAGTCCGTGAGCAAGACCTCATGACCTCGTCGCTGTCCGTGCAGCAAGGGTCAGAGCGTACGGTGCATGGGGTCATCATGGCCCATGCCCGCCGTTCACCGGGCGCGCCCGCGCTGCTGGAGCCGGGGTTCGCCCCGCTCACGTATGCGCGACTCGTCGACCATTTCGAAGCGATGGTTTCCGGCCTGCGCGCCCAGGGCGTCGGGCGCGGAGACCGCGTGGCCCTGTTGCTCGGCAACGGCGCGATGATGGCGACGGCGCTGATGGCCATCGGGGCTGGGGCGACGTGCGTGCCACTTCACCCGCAGCTCAGCGCGCCCGAGGTCGAGCGTCTGTTCGCCGGCCAGCGCGTTCGTGCGTTGGTCACCGACACCCAGCTTGCCAGTCCGGCGCTGGAGGTGGCGCGGCGCCTCCAGCTCCCGATCGTCGAAGTATCGGCCGCCGCCACCGGGGAGGCTGGCGCATTCCGCGTGAGCTCCGCCACGGCCGGGCCAGCTCCCGTCCTGGACGCGGAAGCGGAAGACCTGGCCATCGTGCTGACCACCTCGGGCACTACCGCGGAGCCCAAGGCGGTGCGCTACACGCATCACGACCTCGTGTACTTCGTGACGGACATAGCCGAGCGTTTGCAGCTTGGTCCCGGCGACCGTTGCCTCAACGTGATGCCGCTGTTCCATAGTCACGGGCTGTTCGTTGCGCTCCTCGCATCGTTGGCGGCCGGCGGCAGTGTCATCTGTACACGGGGGCTCTTCTTCGTTCCGGACTTTTTTCGCTGGCTGAAAGAGGAACAGCCAACCTGGTATACCGCCGTGCCGACCGTCCAAAAGTCCATTCTTTCGAAGGCAGCCGAGCACCGAGACGAGATCGCGAGCTGCAAGCTCCGGCTGGTTCGCGCCGCCTCGGCTTCTCTCTCGTCCGAGGTTGCGACCGAGCTGGAGCGAACGTTCAACGCGCCGGTCATCGAGACCTACGGGATGACCGAGGTTCTGGGCTGGTTGGCTCATACGCCGCTTCCGCCGCAGGTTCGCAAGCCGGGGTCGGTCGGCATTGCCGGTGGGCACACGATTGGCATTCTGGCTCCCGACGGCAGCCTGCTGCCGCGCGGGCAGGTCGGAGAGTTTGCGATCCAAGGCCAAGACCGTGTGATCGCTTACGAAAAGGACGGCGTCATCGAGCCCATTCCGCTCACCTCAGACGGCTGGTTTCGCACCGGTGACCAAGCGTACCAAGATGAAGACGGCTACGTCTTCATCACGGGTCGAACGAAAGAGCTGATCAATCGGGGTGGCGAGAAGGTCTCCCCCAGCGAGGTCGAGCGTGTCCTCAAAGAGCACGCAGGCATCGCGGAAGCCGTCGTTTTCCCGGTGGCGAGCCCTAGCATCGGCGAAGAGGTCGGCTGTGCGCTCATCGTTCGCCCCGGAGTCGTGCTGACGAGCGAAGACGTTCGCAGCTTCGTCTCTGGCAAGCTCGCCCCCTACAAGGTCCCCAGAATGATCGCCTTCACGGCGGAGATCCCCAAAGGGCCGACCGGAAAGTACCAACGCCTCACCCTCGCCGCCGACCTCGGACTGCTTGGATCGCGAAGTCACCATGCCTAATGCACTTAGCCTCGAAGGCTTTCATGAAAAGGTTGCCGCGTTTCTCGCGGAGAAGAGCGGGTACCCGCGCGCGCAGTTCGGCGCGTCGACGCCGCTGATCTCTGCTGGTCGCGTCGATTCCTTGCTCTGCATGGAGCTGTTCAGCTTCGTCGAAGAGCTAGCCGGGGCGCGCATCCCCACCGCGGATTTCAGGCTCGAGAAGTTCGACACCATCGAGGGCATCTACCAGAACTATTTCTGCCCATATTTGACCAAGCCAACCACGGGCGTCGGTTGATTGGCGTGAGGTGGCTGCCATGAAGCTGTTCATTACGCCAAACTCACCGTACGCACGCCGAGCCCGCATCGTGGCCCGTGAGCGGGGACTGTCCTCTCGCGTGGAAGAGGTGGCGGTCACGTTGCGGAGTCCCGCCAATCTGGTCCTGGAGGCATCGCCCGTCGGCCGGGTTCCAACGCTCGTGGTGGGACCGGATCTCGTGCTCACCGAATCGTCGACCATCTGCGAGTATTTCGACTCGATCGCGGACGTGTCGGCTGGTGAGCCGCTCACGCCAACGGATCCCGCCGAGCGTTTGCGGGCGTTGGCCGCAGATGGGCGCGCCGTTGGCCTGTTGGATTGTGCCATCACATGGCTTCGGGAGCTTCGTCGTGACGCGGCGCAACGCTCCGCAGGCGTCCTTGCGCTCGAGCAGGCGCGCGCCGCGCGATGCTTGGATGCATTCGAGCTGGGCGCGGCTCAGCTGTGGTCATCTCCCCGATTGTCGATGGCGCAGATTACCGTCACCTGCGCCCTGGGTCTGCTCGACGCTTTCATTCCAAACAGCGCTTGGCGTCAGGGGCGCCCCGCGCTCGAGGGGTGGTTCTCCGAGCTCTCACGACGCCCATCCATCGAAGCGACAGCGCCGCAGACATAGCCGGCACCAGCTCACGGCCGTGAGCGATTCACGTCGGGCGTTGGTCGTGCGTTCCTCGTCCGCCGGCCGACGCCGACGCAGCCGCTCTTCTCGGCGCCACCGACTCCGTTTTCCCAAACGGAATTGAACTTACGCGCGTAAGCAAATTTCCTGAATGATTCTGCGCACCGTCCAATCTCGACGCCGGTACTCCAATTGGTAAGCATTTCCGTCCGGACTGACCGGATTGCTTACGGGTGCCCGTAACTGCCGAGCGCTGTCGCGGGCCGCGAAATCATTCGGGAAATATCCTTACATGGGTAAGACTGATTTGAAGAGGGAGAACCCATCCGCGCGCGGCAGCTCGCCACTCAACGCTTCGCCACTCAACGCTTCGCCACTCAACGCTTCGCCACTCAACGCTTCGCCACTCAACGCTTCGCCACTCGCGCTTCGCCACTCGCGCTGCCGCTCACGGCGAGGACGGCGTGAGAGGGTGCTTGCCATAGCCTGCGGCTTGAACGTTGCGCAGGATGGCTTGCTCGACTTCGTCGCTGGGGTAGCCGGCGACGATGGCGCCTTCGTAGAAGGTGCCGAAGGAGTTGTTTGCGTTGTCCGACCCGATGCCGAGGATGACGCCACCCGCGAGGCTGATTTGCTTGAACAGCGCGCCCTCGTACGCGGTACTGAGCTTCTCTGCGTGCTCGACGTCGGCCATTCGGAGCGCATACTTCGCGCCCGTTTTTAGAAAGCCGAGTGCAAATGGTACGGCCAGCGACGGGTTGTCGAGGTTCGGTGGCGACGTGGTGCTCAAAGCGCCCCAGCCTGGATCTCCCGCCTTCGAGCCCCCGGCCCAAACTCCGGACGTGTTCGAAGCCATGAACCACGGCCCGTCTCCAGCGCCCGTGCCCCAATAGCCCGTGCCCAAGAAGAGCGCGAGCTCATCGTGGAACGTGTTTGGGTTGGAAGCGGCGTTGCCAAAGGTCCAGCAGCAGGCGCTTCCGCTGCGCGTGCCGTCAGCGAGCATGTAGATGCCCTGTTCGTCAGCGCCCTTAGGGATGGTTTTCCCGTCGTTGGGGGTGCGATACCCCTGACGTTTCTCCACGAAGAGCGAATACACGGGGTGCCCCCCAACAGTCAGGGGATCGGCGTCGGCGATCGACTCGAAGTCGTCCTCCCCAGCGAATTGTCCGCCAGCCAGCAAGCCGGCGGGGGCCACGAGAAGATCGTTGCCCTCGCCCGATTGATCGTAGATGCGCGCCACCGTGCAGACCGTTGCCTCGCAGAGCGCGTCCTGCGCATCGGCATCCGCGAAGCCGGCGGCGGACGAGCCGATGTCGTGCAGCTGGCCGCCGCTCCCGGTGTTCATGGGGTTGCTGTCGCTGCGAACTTGATAGAGGGGGCCCGCATAGTCGCGCCGCAAACGACGCACCGTGCTGTACGCAGCGACGCACGGTGTTCCGGCTTCCGCGTACAGGTCGCACGGACCGTCCATCGGCGCCGTGGGGACGGCTCCTTGCCCGCCGGCGCCTCCCACCGCCGAACTTCCACTGTCACCGTCGCCTCCCGCCGTGGAGACTTCGGGCCGACCACCGTTGCTCAGCAGCCCGCCCGTTCCGGGAGCGCCACTTCCTGACCCGCTGCCGGCGGTCGTCGTCATCGCACCGCCGCCACCACGCTCGGGAGAGTCGTCGTTCGAAGCGGCCGGACCATCGGAGACGCGACCGCACGCTTGGACGAGCAGGCACAGAGTGATGCCATGCAGAACCCGCTCCTTTGCGCGTATTGCTGCCCGCACTTGTCGTGCTCGCCCTTCCGAAACCACGGGTAGCAGCCTAGCATTGGCCCGTGCCTCGAGTAGCGCGCTAATGCCCTCGGGGCACCGACCGCGGTCGCGACCCCACGGCAGTTTTGCACCGAGGCTACCAATTCAGGGACGCGCGGCTACCGAGCGGCCCCTTTTTCAAACGGAATTGGACCTACGCGTGTAAACAAATTTCCTCAGTGGTTCTGCGCCCCGTCAAAGGTCGAGGCCGATACTCCACGCTTTCGTCCGCGCGCTTTCGCACTGGCGCTTCGCGCGCGCGCTTTCGCACTGGCGCTTCGCGCGCGCGCTTCGTGCTTCGTCCCGATTAGGTTTGTACGTAGCTGTGGAAGCGTCCGCTGCGGAAGGCGCCGAGCAAGCGCGTTGCGGCGTCCGCGCTTTCAATCGGATTGCCTCGAAACCGGAGGAAGTCGGAGAAGCCGGGAAAGTTTTTGGGCAGGGCTTTCATCGACGCAAAACCCATTTGCCATTGGGAGAAATGGCGCTCGTCGATTTTGCGGCGGAGCAAGAGAACCAAGCGATGGTGGCGCTCGTCCTTGGCGATTTTGCCGTACAGCTCTTCGAGCACGTGCTCTTCACCTTCCAGTGCTTGCAGAAACGAGCCCTCGTCGTAGAGCAGCATGCCCGTGACTCCGAGTCGGCTGTTGTTGGTGCGAGCCACCGAGAGCAGCTGAGTGAGCTCCGTCTCCCGGAAGGGGGCGACAGCCGCGCTGGAGTAGACGACCTGATGCATGTCGCAAGAACGGCACGATTTGCCCGCTAATGAAGGACTGCCTTCGCGCGTTCGCCAAACCTGTTTTCAGTCACACCAGAATCCCAGCGGTTAGGGTGGAGGAAGGCGGCGCGAGCCGATTGCACGGCTGGCCACACGCAGCCGAGCGATTCGCGGGCGGCGTCGTAGAGGCGGTCGAGCTCGGCGAGGAGCTCGTCGTTGGTTCGGGCGGGGAGGAAGCGCAAGACCTCATCGATGGCGCGGTGGCCGTCTCGTAGCTCAGCCCCGGCGAACGCGCGAAGCACCGGAGGGGAGCGTCGTTGATGGCCTCCCCCAGAACCGCGTGGCCCGCCTCGTGGTACGCGAGCAAAGCCCGAGCGTGGATGCGGTCGAGAGACCTCGACGCGAGCACGACACTCTCGCTCACGACTGGCGACCTGTGCGCTCGCGGTGTTTGCAGCCGGGCCAGCAGCAAGGGCGGCGTTGGCCTTCTTCTAGCTCCTCTTGGGTTCTGCGAATGCGGCGCTCGCGTGTGGTTGCTTGCTTGGCGTCTTCGACCCAACAGATGAACTCGTTGCGGGCCAAGGGGGTGATGTCCTCCCATTTCGCGAGCGCGGTGGCGTTGGCGCTCAGTGCGCGGCGCAGGTCTTCGGGCAGCTCGTGAATCTGCGCCAAGCCACCCGATACGCGGCTTTTGCTCATGGATGAGAGTAAGAGCGCACGCCCCCCGCCACCGTCAAGCTCGAGTTTCGGAGGTGGCGGATGGCGGAGCGCTGGACGGGCAGATGGCGCGCGAACCAGCGGCATGAAACACTCGGCGGGGAGGTTGCAGTTTCGGTCGTGGAGCGTCGAAGCACGGCTTTCTGGTTCTGGCTCGCCATCTCGGCCAGCTTCCTGTTGGGCGCGCTGTTTCACGTCCATGCGGCGTTGACGCACTCCGTGCCGGTCTGGCGCCACGTGCTGTTCACGGCAATCAATCTGGGCGTTGCTTGGGGATGCTGGCGACGGCCACGCTGGTTCATTGGGGCCTTCGGACTGTTGCTGGTGCAACAGCTCTACAGCCACGGGCTCGATCTGGCTCAAGCTTGGCCCCAGCGCATCGACTGGAATTCAGTCGTCGTGTTGGTCGGAATGCCCCTGGTGGGATTAGCGCTGTGGCGTGCGCCGCAACCGTGAACGGCTCCTCGCGGCCGTGAGGGGTTCACTCGCGCGTTGGCCGCGCGTGCACCGTTCAGTCGTGCACCGTTCAGTCGCGCACCGTTCAGTCGTGCACCGTTCAGTCGTGCACCGTTCAGTCGTGCACCGTTCCGGCGTGCATCGTTCAGGTAGTGCCTTCCCCCGAATGGAATTGGACTTACACGGGTAAACAAATTTCCTCAATGGTTCCGCGCACCGTCCAAGCTCGAAGCCGATACCACCAAGTGGTAAGCATTCTCATCCGGCCTGACCGCGGGTGCGTCGGCGCAATGTACGGGCGGCGTCCGGATTGCTTACCAATGCCAGTATCCGCAGAGCGCCGCTGCTCGCCGCGAAATCATTCGGGAAATTTCGTTACATTAGTAAGACTGATTTGAAGAGCGAAAACCCAGCACACGCGGCCGGGTCGCCGCTTACGCTTCGCCGCTTGGCTTGCGGGTGAACACCGTGCTCGCGGGACCGCCGAAACGCTTTTCCCCTCGGCTTCGGCCGCGCCGAGCACCCGTAGTAGTATGGTTTCAAACGAGGCGCTTCGCACCGCCCGACTCGATAGACAGAAGATGGCGGGCGTCTTCTGGGTTCGCTGAGCGATGCGCTCAGTCGCGGAAGCTCACGCCGGCCATGTAGGTTTCGACCCAGCCGCGCTTGGAGGGGAGGTAGGCGCCGACGGCGTAGGCGTCGATGCCCCACGAGTCGCTGAGCGGTACGTGGATGAGGGGGAGGGGCCGGAGGCCGGCGCGTTGCACGGAGCCGAAAGCCAAGACAGCACCGCGCTTGGGGTCGTCGAGGCCTGCGCTCGAGACGTGACCTTCGAACAGCAGGTTGGCGCCGAGCGCGACTCCCAAGTTGAACGTGACAGCTCCGGGGATTGCCTCCGACAGGCCGAACGTGAGCTGGGTCGTCCAGGTGTTGGGTGGCTCTTGTTTGGTTTCAGCCCAGGAAAAGGCGCCCAGCTCGGAAACGCTGGCGTTGAAGGTGTGGCGCTCGGAAGCGCGGTAGCGCGCGTCGACACCGAACGCGGTGAAGCCGCTCAGCGTCACGCTGGCGCCGTCCGGTTTGGCGAAGGCGAGGGTGGGGACGCCGGCCCAGCCGAACCAATTGAAGGCTCCCGTTCGTTCGGCGTCCAGCACCAGGGCCAGCGGTGCCGCTAACCACACGTGCTGTGCCAGCCGCGCCCCGAAACGCAGCGCGAAGACGGCATTGCCATCGGCGTCACCGACTCGTAGCCCAGGGTCGATGACCGGCGCGTGCCGCACCCCGAACGCCAGGCTGGCAAAGACGTGCTCACCGGCCCAAGAAGCCACCGGGACGTCGAACGGCGAAGCGTCCTTGCTACCACCGCCTCGCACGCCCGAGCGCTCCAGCTCGCCCTCGTTCAGGGTGGTCACGCCTCCGGCCGACAGCGAGACGACCCGCGACCACACCGCTTCGTCCGCACGTCGTCGGACCAGGTAACTGCCGCTCGGCAGACCCAGCTTCAGGCGGCGCGCTCCGGGCGTGCTCTCGATCACGACCAACCCGTCGCTGAGGCGCACGACCTCGATGGGTCCGACTTGCTGATCAAAGATCAGCGTGGTGCGTTGTTTCGACAGCGAAACCAGGGGAAAATCCCGACGTCCCGACAAACGCATCTGGAAGCTGGGATGCTGGGGCGGCTGCCCCGCCAACGCGCTATCGCGAATCGTCAGCGAGCGTGCATACTCGAAGGCTTCGTTCAAGCTGACGACGCCGTCGCCGCTGCGATCAGCTGCACCCCGCAGGCCAGCGTTCCAGTAGTGAGTGAAGAACGAGCCGTGCAGCGTGTCGGTCTCGTGAGCGTTCTCTTGCCCCGAGCTGGAGGCGATCAGCACCGAGCCTTCTTCGGCCAGCTGTTGCGAGGCTTCGATCTCGAACGGTTCGACCTTGCGCAGCCCCTTGGAGCCCGTCCAGCTGCCGCCGCGGCACGAATCGAGTAGGCCAATGCGTAGCTTGGCTCGAGCGTCTTCGAGCCGGGCCTTCAGGTCGCTGAACGGTAGCGAAGCGCCGCCCGGGTAAATGGCGCGGTCATCGGCGTGGCCCGAGTAGTAGAAGAAGAGCAGCGTCTCCCCCGCGCGTTGCCCGGCGGCCTGCAGCTGTTGGTCCAATGCCGCCAGCACCGCGGACGGCTCGGGATCGAGCAAAAGCTTGATGTTTTGCGCCGAAAACCCGCCAACGGTGGCGAGCACGTCGGCGACGTGACGAGCGTCTTCGTGGGCGTAGCGCAGGGCAGCGCGGCCCGCCGGTGGCCGGTTTGCGCCGACCACGACCGCCACGCGCGCGAGCTCTGCAGCGTGCGCGACACGCGTGGGCAGGCACGCGATCACGAGCGCTAGCAGTAGCGCGCGGAGCATCACGGCCCGCTGCTCGCGTCGGGGCTGGCGGGGGCGCCCTTGGGTAACACGAATGGCAACACCACGACTCCCGGCTCTACCTGGCCTCGCAACCAGTGGCTAAAGTTCGGCTTTACCGGCCCGTTCGAGAACACCACCAGCAACCGCTCGGCCCCGGGCTCGCTGTCGATCTCCCACGCATCGGGCAAGGTGACGCTCTGCGTGGGCGCAACGCTGCCCGAATAAAGCAGCTCCGGCGCGTTGGCATTCTTGACCGAGTACACTTCTACGCGACGATAGCCTGCCGGGTCGACCTTGAGGCGAAGGCGATCTCCACCCGCGACGGCTTGTTTGCCGTCCCACAGCTTGGTGGCCGAGCCGTGTTTGACGTAAATCCACACCGACGAAAGCCCCTTCACGCCCACGTAGGGTGGTGGTGGGTCGGCGACGGGAGGCTTGGTTCGACCGATCAGCAGCAGCAAACAGGCGGCGGCCAAGAGCGCGCTCGTTGCCCCCACCCAGTGCAAACGCCGCGCCTTTTGGCGCCGTTCAAGGGCCTGCGCGATGCCGGCGCGGACCGAAGCCAGCGCGGAGACTGGCGGTGCGTCTCCGAGCGCTCGAACATGGTTTTGGCACTCTTCGCAACCTGCCAGGTGCTCGGTAACTTCGCTCGACGCGCCGCCCAAGGCCGCCCGGTCGAGCGCCAGATAGGACGGATGGAGCGCAGAAGGCGCGCGTTGGCTACCCGGCATTACGCAATCTCCTTGAGCGCGACGACGCGCTCGTCGAAACGGCCGAGCAAGCGGCGCACCGTGCGCTCGGAAGCGCCCACGACCTCCGCGATCTCCGGGTGAGTCAGGCGATCGAGCCGACTCAAGATCGCGGCCTCGAGCTCGCTTTCGGGACAGTCGGCGAGCATGCTGCGCAGCCGCCGCCGGCTCGAAAAACGCGCCTCGGCGTCGTTCGGTGCGCCGTCTTCGAGCGTCTGTTGCAGATGTGCGAGACTCTCTTGACCGAGCTTGCGCTGTCGCGCGCGGTCGATCACGAGCCGGGTGGAGGCACGGTACAGCCACGCGGTCAGCGCTTGCGGGTCTTGCACCAGCTCGCGATGCTGCCAAAGGCGCACGAATACTTCTTGGGCCAAGTCCATGGCGTCTGCGTCGCCGCGCAACATGCGCCGACACTTGGCGAGCACCAACGGGAAGACCTTTCGGTAGCAGTCTTCGAACGAGGACTCGTCGAGCGGCGGCATCTAGCGGTTCGTAGGAAGGACGGACGGCGCACCCTATTCCGGCCAGCCCCAATGAGAGCCCCGAATTGCCGGCGCTGAAACCGACTCAGCCGTACGGCCGAAAATGCCAGGTGCCCTCCAGCACCTGGCCGGGTTTCGCGCTTCCGTTCGTCTTCCCCACATGACCAGGAGCTGGATGGGGGAATCGAAGGTATCGGCGGCGCCGGCTTCCCGAGCGCTCGTGCTTGCTGACGGGTGCGGGAGCGTGCACCGGACGGCGGTTGGGGAGGGACCAGCTGTGGGCGGGGACCGGCGTGGGGCGACGGGCGGGGCGCGACGACTGAGGTCGCGCCCCGCTTGGGTCGGTCGCTGCTGGTCGGCCTTGCCCGTGTTCTTACGATGGGGAATGGTGGTTGCGACGTTGCTCTCCGTCGCGTGCTCGGGAGGCCAGCCGTCGCCAACGTCGAACGGCGATCATTCCGGCAATGCCGGGGGCGGGGCGGGGTCCGACGCGTCCTCGACCTGGTTTCAACCCGTGCCGAGGGCGCAGCCCACCGAATCGGGAGACTGGGTCGTCGATCCAGGCGATCCGCAAACTTTGTACGCGCTCGGCGACCGCAGCATGCGCTCGCGCGATGCCGCGCACACGTGGGCGGAGCTGGCTTGGCCCGTAGACGCGAAATCGCTCGCCATCGCACGGCGGCCTGAGCCGGCGCTGTATCTAAAAGTGAGCGATTCGAGCGGGAAGAGTAAGTTACTCGAGTCGCTGGACGATGGAGACAGCTGGACCGATGCCAAGGCTTTGGATCTCTCGGGCGAGTTGACTCTCGTCGATCAGGACGACGGCCCCGTGCTGTTGGCGTCGCGCGAGGGCTACGCCTTCGGGGGCACCGATGAGCTCACGACGGAGGGTTACCTCGTCCGGAGCACCGACAAGGGCTCGACGTGGGTCGAGTCGGTTCTGCCCCCCACGGCCACCGTACAGCCGTTTCAGCTTGGCCGCGTTCTCGTATCGAGAGAGGCGAGCCCGATCGTTTACGTCGCGGCAACCGCCTTCACTTCTGAGTTCGAGTCGATCGTGCTCGTCTCAACCGACGCGGGCGCAACTTTCGTCGCCAAGCCCGTGCCGTCGGCCACTCCGCCCGCTCGTCCCCCGACTCTTTCTCTGGATTGTCGCGGGCGCCTTTACGTTCTGGACGGCACCACCGTATACCGCTCGACCGATGGGGGCAGCAGCTGGGAAAGCTGGGCTGAGTTGGAGGACGAGGTGTACGACTTCCGGGTCACGCAGGGGGGACCGGCGGCGTGCGGTGATTCTGTTTATGCCTCTGGAGCAGTGAGTGGCGCCCTTCCCCATCTCTGGCGGCTCGATGGCAAGGCTGTCACCCGTCGAGCCTTGCCCGACGCTGGTGAATTGCTGGACCTCGGCAACGATCGGCTGCTCTTGGTGAACTCGGTTGGTCTCAAGCAGCGCTCGGACGACGGCGGCCGCACGTGGTGGACCGCTGGCGTCAACTTGGCCCTCGGCGATCTCGTCATCAGCCCCACCGGGGCGGGCTCCCTGTTCGTGTCGACGACGGCAGGCGTGTACCGCTCCGAAGACGATGGCGCGACTTGGCAAGGCGAGCTGAGCCATGCATCGGCTCCTCAAGATCTCTATCCCGATCCCTACGACGTGAACGTGCTTTACGGTAGCTCCATCTACGGTGAAGACTCTCCTTGGAGCTTCGTTTCGGCGGACCGGGGTGCTTCGTTCCAACCTTGGCCGGTGCCGAGCTCAGCCCACCCCGAAATTCCGGAGGCAATCCTGTCGACCGCACCCGGAAAGCTCACCGTCGTTACCCGAGCCGGCGTGTACGTGACCGACGACGCGGGCGGTCATTTCGCTCCCTTGCTCACCCTGCCTGCGCGACGGGAAGTGATGTCGGCCGCTATCAGCAGCAGCGACCCGCCAGCGATTTACGCCTATGTCGGCGGCGACGACGCGGCCGCCGAGATTTTGGCCTCACTCGATGGTGGCGCTACTTGGGCTTCGAGCGATCCTGACACGTACGTCATGAATTTCGTCGTGGATCCCGGCGACCCCCGGGTCGTGTTCGCGCTTTCGGGCGTGAGCGGCGGCGGTGAGGGAGTGTTGCGAACCCTGGATGCCGGACTCACTTGGGAACGGATCACGGTGGAGGGCGAGCGCTACGTGTCTTCGGTGCACTTCGACCCGCGGTCGCCGCATGCTTTATACGCGGTTGGGGACCATGTCTCCCGCTCCGAAGATCACGGCCGCACTTGGCAGCTAGTGGTTGCGCTACCCCCCAACATCCGCGACTTCGAGCTCGATCCGAACGCCGGCGGAGCGCGCTACGTGCTCGGTGAGAGAGGCTTGCTCTACAGGATGACGGAGTAAGTCACGACTATCTGGCAAGCGCAGGCTTCGGTCAGCAAGGGGTCCGTTGGGCTCGAGGATTGCCCTAGACGTCAAGGCGGGTGCGAATTTCTTCCGCCACCGTCGCGAAGTCCTCGTGGGCCTGGCGGCGGTTTCCTTCCACGTACGCCATGAGGCCCTGAACCGCCACCATGGTGAGGCTGGCGTTCACGCCGCGGTGGCCGAGCTCCATCGTGACGCTCGGGTGCTTCAAGAGTGCTTCGACCTCTCGCAGCAGCCGAGAAACCGCAGCAACGGAACCGTGATGGCCAGACATGACCTCAAGCCTAGCGCGGTGGATCGAGTCCGCTGCCGAGCGGGACGACGGCTCGGTCGAATCCCAGACACCATAAATTAATCAAGGATATTCGAAGGTTTAAGCGTCTCATGGGTCGCTGTCTCGTGCCGAGGTGCGGCGCACAGCAAGTGCTCAATGTTTAGGCGCCCTTTTGGCGCGCCTCCCCTAAATGTGTCGCGCCAGCGCACCCGTTCGGGCGGTGGCGTGCGCCGCAACCGTGAACGGCTCCTCGCGGCCGTGAGGGGTTCACTCGCGCGTTGGCCGCGCGTGCACCGTTCAGGCGTGCATGGTTCAGGTAGTGCCTTTCCCCGAATGGAATTGGACTTACACGGGTAAACAAATTTCCTCAATGGTTCCGCGCACCGTCCAAGCTCGAAGCCGGTACTCCAAGTGGTAAGCATTCTCATCCGGCCTGACCGCGGGTGCGTCGGCGCAATGTACGGGCGGCGTCCGGATTGCTTACCAATGCCAGTATCCGCAGAGCGCCGCTGCTCGCCGCGAAATCATTCGGGAAATTTCCTTACATTAGTAAGACTGATTTGAAGAGCGAAAACCCACAACGCGCGGCGCTTCGCGGGGTTGCGCTTCGCGGGGTTGCGCTTCGCGGGGTTGCGCTTCGCGGGGTTGCGCTTCGCGGGGTTGCGCTTCGCGGGGTTGCGCTTCGCGGTTTTCGCTTCGCCGCTTGCGTTCGCTGCATGTCGTTCAGCAGCTCGCCCACCCGGCTGAGCGGGCCATGTTTTGGAAGAGCGAAAGCCTCACCGCCTCCATCATGGATGGTGGCCTCGCCGTCGATTTACCCTTGGCGGGCTGCACTTTGCCGCTTGCGCTACGCCGCTTGCGCTACGCCGCTTGCGCTACGCCGCTTGCGCTACGCCGCTGACGCTTGACTGCTCACGTTTCGCTTCGCGACGTTCGGACGGCCGATGCGGCCCGGTGACGATACGTGAGCTTCTGCAGGCGAGCTGCGTTCTTGGCAGCCCAGCGCCAAGGAGTCTCGCGACAAAGCGGTGGCCTCTTACGCGGGCTGCGCGTAGGGTCGGCGATATGGATCGTGGACGGTTGGCGGGCGCGGCGTTCGCTGGCTTGGGTTTGCTAGTTGGTAGCGGGGGGTGTGACGATGCAAAGCCGAAGGTGCGGGTGACGGGGGCGACGCCTTCTGCCGTTGCGACGGCGGGCGCTGCGCCAACGGTGAACACCGCCGCGAAGCTGGACGCCGCGCCGGCTGCAACGCCGCCGGAAGAGCGCTTGCGTCAGCAGCGCGTCGGGGACCAGCTGGTGATCGACACGAAGGGTAAGTGGGACCGTGACTGTTTGATTCATCGAGCGTGCCCCGTGAAGCCGAGGGGGCTCGACCTTTGTTCGCCCGGAAGCGACGCGCCACTTTGGTCGACGCTTCCGGGCAAAGCGGAGCACTTCACGGACCCGCGCGTGTCCATCAAGGGCCATCTCGTGCTGGCGGCGAGCTGGTTTTCGAGCGCAGTGGGTTGCAAGGCGGGCGTGTGCTGCAACGGCTTGCGGGTGAACATCGTGCTCGCGGGGCCGCCCTACGATCTCGAGCTGGTCGGGCTCAGCTGCGACGGCGACGAATCTCGACAATGTTGTCCGTTCAGCGCGCATGGCGAAGAGGTGATTGCGAGCGGCATCCTCAAATACGGCAGCGGCCGGATGTACCTCACTTCGCCGACGCTTTGTCGGACGGGAAACTGACTGGCTCGGATAAGCACGAGTGGCTTTTGCTCTTCAGAGATCGATGATCGCCGTCTTCGCGTGCGCCGCAGCCAGAGTCTTCGGATGTCATCGGCGTCGTCGCTGACGATGTCGGCTCGTTTCCGGAGCGACAGCTCGGCGACTCTCGCCGCGGGCTTCCTGAGCAGTGCTCAGTTGCGGAAGCTCACGCCGGCCGTGTCGGTTTCGATCCAGTCGCGCTTGGAGGGGAGGTAGGCGTCGACGGCGTAGGCGTCGATGCCCCATGAGTCGCTGAGCGGTACGTGGATGAGAGGGAGGGGGCACAGGCCGGCGCGCCGCGTTGGCCGCGCGTGCATCGTTCGGGTAGTGCCTTTCCCCGAATGGAATTGGACTTACACGGGTAAGCAAATTTCCTCAATGGTTCCGCGCACCGTCCAAGCTCGACGCCGATACTCCAATTGGTAAGCATTCTCATTCGGGACTGACTGGGTTGCTTACGAATGTAAGTATCTGCCGAGCGCCGCTGCTTGCCGCGAAATCATTCGGGAAATTTCCTTACATTCGTAAGACTGATTCGAAGAGCGAAAACCCATTACGCGCGGCGCTTCGCGGTTTTCGCTTCGCGGTTTTCGGTTTTCGGTTTTCGGTTCGCGGTTTTCGGTTCGCGGTTTTCGGTTCGCGGTTTTCGGTTCGCGGTTTTCGGTTCGCGGTTTTCGGTTCGCAGTTTTCGGTTCGCGGTTTTCGCTTCGCGACGTTC
>Ga0207667_10002410_pt1 | contig 23414 bp, 16 predicted proteins | sample KBSCornC52_FD_184301 | JGI IMG/M metagenome (GOLD analysis project Ga0207667, IMG submission 184301) | Corn rhizosphere microbial communities from Kellogg Biological Station, Michigan, USA - KBS Corn C5-2 (SPAdes) (version 2) | ecosystem: Host-associated > Plants > Roots > Rhizosphere > Soil ...
TTCACGAATGGTCAACTTCGGCGCCCAACCCAGCGAGCGGATTTTTGCGGTATCGAGAAAGATGAAAGGATTGTCTCCCACCCAGCCACGGTCACCGCCCTTGAAACGCAATTCCGGCTGGAGCCCCAGCCGCGCGCAAATCCAGCCGATGGAATCCTTCACCTCGCAATAGTCATTGGTCCCCAGATTGTAGATCTGTACGCGATGCTTGCTATCGCGGGCCGAACCGCTCTCCACCGCGTGCAGCATGGCTCGCACGCAATCACCAATGTGCAGATAACTTTTGCGCTGCGCGCCATCGCCCAGCACGTCGAGGTGGCCAGGATGTTCCTGCAGCTGCTTGTAGAAATCGAACACGTGCCCGTGGGTGTAACGCTCGCCGAGGATCGAGACGAAGCGAAAGATGTAACCCTCCAGCCCAAACCCCTCGCAATACGCGGCGACCAAACCTTCGCAGGCGAGCTTCGAAGCTCCATACAGCGAAGTCTGCACGGGAAAAGGTGCATCCTCCGGCGTCGGAATCATCTTCGCTTCGCCGTAGACGGAACCCGTGGAAGAAAACGCGATGCGCTTGATGTCATTGGCGCGCATGGCTTCGAGCACATTGAAGGTCGCAACCGTGTTTTGCTGCAAATCGCGTTCCGGATAATGCAGCCCGAACCGGACATCCGCATTGGCACCGAGATGAAAAACGGTGTCGCAGCCGCTCATGGCATCGGTCAGCGCTTTCGCGTCGAGGTTGTCACCACGCACGAGCTTGCAGGCGGGCGAGGTCAGCGCCGTTTCCAAAAAATGTTCCTGTCCTGTGGAGAAGTTGTCCCACACGACGACTTCGTGGCCGTCACTCAGGAGTTGATCGGCGAGGCTGCTGCCGATGAAGCCGGCCCCGCCGGTGATGAACGCTCGCATAGCCCTTAGGAATTGTAGGCCACGAGATTTGACCGCAATGCTCCGAATCCGATGCCGCTATAGGTGATCACCGGCGCTTCCCCCGGCCAGAGCGCCCGCAATTCCGCCGCCGAGATGTAGTTGAGATTTTCCTCGTGCGACCACACGTCGTAACGCGTGCCGCGCAGCAGACGACGAAAGGTAGCCTTGGGCAGATAATGGATCACAGGGAGGCAAGTGTGATGCTCGACGGGAAAAAGTCGATTCGGCACCGCAACAAATCGTCGCCGGGCCACGCGGCAGAGTTCGCTGAGGAAAAAGCGCTGCTGTTCCGCGCTGCCAGCGTGTTCGAGCACGGCGTTGGAATAAACGATATCGAAAGTCTTGTCCGCAAAAGGGAGCGGCTGATGCGGAGTGACCTGCACATGCTGCACGCCTGGATAGGCCCGGCGGATGGCCGCACCATCGGTGAGGCTCGCGCAGGTCAGGTTCTCGCGATGCGGATATACCTGCTCGAGCATGTTGGATTCGACGTTCACTTCGTCCGACACGCCGACATCCAGCACCCGATCACCGGCCTGCGGCTGCATCACTTCCAGGAAAAGCTGACACAACCGGCGCCGAGCCAGAAACGAGATGCGTCGCACGAACGGCAAACTGCCGGCGTGCTGATAGTAAATGGCATCGACCTTGTCCTCCATGGGCAACACCGCAGCAGCCATGGTCAAAGACAGAAAGCTTTTTCTCCAGCGGCCACGGTAGATCCCGCGGCGGATTTCCCGTTCGCGGTCGCCGGACGGCTTTTCTCCACCTCGGTCAACGGATCGATCGTCGTCAACCGCAGCTTGAGCAACGCACGCAACCACATCAGCGGGTCGCGAATCATCGAGACCTTCTTGCCTTGCTTGAACGAGCGGGAGCGGTAGTTCACCGGCAATTCCAGCGGACGGTAGCCCTTGCGAACGAGCTTCACGAGCAACTCGTAGTCGAAGTCGAAACGGTTGCATTCGAACGTCAGGCCGAAGAGGCAATCGCGCCGGAACACCTTGAACATGGTGAAGGGATCCTTCAGCCGCTGGCCGAAAAGGACGTTGACCAGGGTAGTGAAAAACCAATGCCCGAAATTGAGGAAGGCACTCAGGCCCGCCTGGCCGGAGAACTGTCGCATTTTCCAAACGCTGCCGCTGTGGCGCGACCCGAGCACGAAGGCCTCGCGCCCCGTGATGAGCGGTTCGAGCAGGGCGTCGTAGTCTTCGAGATCGTATTCGAGGTCGGCATCCTGAATGAGAATGAAATCGCCGGTCGCTTCCGTAAGGCCGGTCCGCACGGCGTGGCCTTTGCCGCGCGGCTTTTCCTGGAGGATGAGCTTCACGCGCGGATGGTTCTGGTAGCGCTGGGCGATTTCCCGGGTGCCGTCGGTCGAGTTGCTCTCCACGATGATCACTTCGATATCCAGGCCCGGGATCTCCTTGGCGAGCACCGCCTCGATCAACTCCTCGAAACTGGCCGCTTCATTGAAAGCGGGCACGACGATGGACAGCACCCGCTTCGCGCGGGGAAGGGCCGCCCGGCCGAAGGCCAGCATGTCGCTCGAGGGCACATCGCGCTCCACCTGCCGGAGAGCGCGGGGCGCAAGCCTGGCAAAGGTGCGGATTAGGCCACCGGCGAGGGCACGCGGGGTATTTTCGCAATAGTGGGCGAGGTCGCCGAGGTTCATCCGGCGACGCGCGGGTTCGACAATCATTTGGTCAAACCCCGCGAAAAAGAGCGCCGTCTGCAGGGTCTGCCCGTCGAAGAAGCTGAGTTGTCCGGCGCGAAAGGCCGGCCACTCCTGCTGGAGCGTGCGTGCGGGGAGAGAGTCGAGGGAAGGCGTCGCCACGGCGAGATAGCCGCCCGGCTTGAGCGCGCCGTGGGCGGCCTTCAAGAGCGCCGCGGGATCGCGCCGCTGTCCGAGCATCTGCCACAGGACGCAGAGATCGAAGCCCGCGCCAGCATGCTCCGCGGCATCTTCCGCCTGTGTCACCCCGAAGCCGGCCTGTTCGGCCAGCGCGCGGAGCGGATTGTCCAGGTCACCGAGCAACAGCATCCGGCCACCATGCGGACCGCGATAGCGGGCGAGTTCCGCCAGGAAGGAACGCGCCTTTTCGGCGAGGACCTCGTGCGAAGGCGGTGGCGCCGGCAAGGCGTCGGCTGGCTGGGGATTCAGGAAAAGAAATCGGCAATCGGCGCAACGGACCGCACGCTGATTATCACGGGAAAAGGCATAGCGCAGCCGACGACTGGCGCAGAGCGGGCATTCGGCTAGCTGCCGAACGCCCAAATTCATGGGCTGTTGGTAAGACATGTGGGCGGGTCCATTTTAGCCGGAACCGTGCCAGCCCGGGGGGGGCCCAACTCGGAACCAGATTCCAAAGGACACCAAAAATCCCACCAAACCCAAGGCGCCGACCCATAGAGCCGGCCCCAGCACGTGTGGCCAGTAGGCGAACTTCACGACATGATGCCCCGGTTTATTGATGTAAACACCCCGAAAAACCTCGTTCGTCAGCAAGCAAGGCACCGACTGGCCGTCCACATACGCCCGGATGTCTCCCGCCGGATCATATTCCGAGAGCACGGCCACCCCGGGTGAGAGAGCGTCGATCTCGAACGTCGTAGTGTTATTGGTCAGGCGGTAGTTGGAGGCCTTGGCCACGACCCGTTGCGCCAGATCCTTCGCCGGCAGGGGCAACTTGCTCCGCACTTCCGGCGCCATTCCCGCAAAGGGGCGACCGTCCCCGGTCTCGATCTGGTGGACGAAATCCTCCACGCCCCGATACGGCATGACCGTATCCGTAAAAAAAGCGCGCGGCCACGCGGTGTCACTTTCGAAGACATCCAGGTCCGACGAGCTCACCTTCCGCACTCCCTCCGGCGCACTGTTCGCCAGATCGCCAAGCAAGTATCTCACGTTCAGAAAATCCAGCCCACGATGCGCCGCCGGATACGCCTGGACCGAGACCACCAGCCACCACTGATCCTTGCGCGGGATGTGCAATGCCTCGACCAGCTGCAGCATCGTCGGGTCCATGAGCGCGTCCGGACCACTGATCGACTCCAGCCCCAGCACGGTGTTGAACCCCGGCACCATCGTCCAGGCCAGGCCGAGGGCCCGCGCCGGTTCCGTAGCCGTCGCCTGATGAATCGCCGCAACCGCCGGTGACGGCACGTTGCGCAAGTCCACGCGCGCCTTCGGGGTCAACCCGTAGTGATCGAACCGCGTGTCGGAATACATTCCGTAGCGGAAATGCAGCGTGGCAAACATGCAGGCCGCGACCAGCGCCCAGATCGGGCCCGCCTGCCGGTCGCGGAGCGCCGCCCGCATGGCCAACGGCAGAATCACGATCGCGATGACCAGCACCGTCGTGTAGTCGACAAAGAACGGGCTCTTGATCAGTTCATCGCCCGCCTCCACGAAACTGCGCGCCGTGCGATGAATCGCCTGGGTGAAGCCGAAATAGCTGGCCAGCAACACGCCGATGATCGCCATCGCGCAGACCCAATCACCGATCCACTCCTTGCTCTCCCGCCGCGCCAGGCATTCGCGCACGCCAAACCCCGCGATGATGAACAGCACGACGAACAGGATGCACGAGAAGGTGTCATCGAAGTGATAGATGTTCTTGATGAACGGAATCGACGCCGCCAGCCACGGCGGAACGATCCCGAAAACAAAAGCCAGCGCCGGCACCGCCGCGAGCAGCGCCGCCACGAAATAACGATCGCGGATCAACGTCCGGATCCGGACCAGCGCCCAAGCCACGCCGAGCAGGACGAAGAAGTTCGCCGAGGGATTGAAGAGAAACTCTAGCGGCTCGACCTGCCGGTAGAAGATATCGTCGAACAACCCGATGATCAGCCCCGGCTGCGCCTGGTAAATCTGCGGCTTGTCGTATTGGGTCCACGACTTCCCGAGCGCCTCGAGGAAGACCAGCCAGAGCGGCGTGCTCAGCAACACGAACAGCACGCCCGCCCAAATGAACAACCCGCTCCGTCGCAACCGCCAACCCCAGCTTTCCGGCGCGGTGAGCACGATCCACAACCCAGCCGCATTGAGAAAGAGCAGGAGCATCACCGCCTCCTTCGCCGTGCCGCTATTGATCTGGCACCACTCCGCGAGCAACAACAGCCCGGCCCACGCGGCGGCTTGCCGATGCGTCTTCGTCCGCACACCCTCGACCCAGGGAATCAGCAACCAAGGCGCGTAACACACCGAAAAGGTCGCCACGTGGCAAAAGCGATAGGCGAAGAATCCGATATACGGCGCGGAAAGCGTGCACAACAACGCCGTCGGCAGACTCCCCGTCATGCGCCAGACCAGCCAGCCGATCCCGAGCGCGAAGAGGATTTTCGCGATGACGAAAAAGGCATCCCACGCCCACGCCGCGCCGCCAGTGATGACCGTCAGCACATGCAGCGGATCGCCGATCATGGTAAAGAGCTGACCAAAGAACGTCACCCCGCACCACGTGTAGCGCGTCCACAGCGGAAACTCCCCGTCGTGGAAAATCGCGCGATGCTCGATCATCGACGCCGGCAGGTGCCAGTACATCGTCGCTCCGATGTCCGATCCCACGGGATTCTTTGCCCGCTCGCCCTCGGGCACTCCGGGAGTGGTGGGAAATTTCGGGTAGAGCAAGGGCATCCCGTTATTGGGCGAGATGTAGCTCTTCCCACCGAAAATCACCGGAAAGGCACACATCGTCACGCTCAGCACCGCGGCCAGGAGGATCGAACGCCGGGGCCGCGCCTGAGTCCACGCGAACCCGCAGCGCAACGCCTCCAGGCACCGCTCGCGCCGCGGAGCAAGCGCCGTGGATGCGAAGACACACACCACCAGCGTCCCAAGGAAGACCAGCGCGATCTGCCAGAGCGGCGGCGGCGGTTCGGCGGTGAGATCGATGGCCGGATGGGCGACATACATGATCCCCTGCGGCGTCCCGTTGATCTGCGTTTGAAAGCGCACCGATCCCGGGGCGGAACCTGGAACCGCATTGATCAGCGAACCTTTCAACCGCGTCGGCGGGAGGATGGCTGCAACCTCGCCATCGACCGCCGCGATCCAGCATTTATCGATCTCCACCTCGGCTGGCCGATCCAGGCCATCGAGGATGAAATTGACGAGGCGTCCCGAGGGAATCCGAAATTGAATATGGCTCGTCCGATTGCCCCCCTGGATCGGCTGCACCACGAGATGGCCCTTGTGCAACCCAGTGCCGTCCACGTCGTACAGCAATTGGACATTCCCCGGGACATTCGACTGCATGACGAGATGCAGGGAGGCCCACTGCGGCGGCTTGCCAAAAGGGTTCCACCAAAACAGGACCGTGGCCACCACAGCGAGAATGAGACTCGGAATGGCGTGAACGAACAGCGACGAAGATGCGCGGGAAGTAGCGGGCTGGGCGGTCATGCTCAATGTCTAGGAAATGGCGGCGGCTTCCTGGGGCGCGCTTTCGATCGGGGGCGTCCCGGGGGTTGCGCGCCCCGCCCGCCACCAGGCCCAGAAGGAAAGCAATAGCGCCACCAGGCCGATCAGCGCCAGGCTCAGCGCGCGATCGAAGACCAGCGGCCAATACTCGAATTTCACCACGTGATGTCCCGGCTTCTCGATGAGCACGCCGCGGAAGGCGTGATTGATCGGCAGCGACTGCACCGGCTCATCATCGACCGTAGCGAGGATGTCATCCTGCATGTTTGCTTCCATCAGGACCGCCATCCCCGGAGCGGCCGCGTCGATCTCGAAAGAGGTCGTGTTGTTGGTCAGGTGATAATGCGTCGCCGCCTGCACTACGCGGTGGGCAAAATCCCGCGGCGGCAGCGGAATCCGCCCCCGCAGATCGGCCGGCATGACGGCGAAGGGTCGTCCGTCCCCCTCCTCCACGAGGTGCCGCAACTCGGCTCCGCTTTTGTAAGCGCCAAGCGCGTCGGTAAAGAAGGCGCGCGGCCACGCGGTCTCGCTTTCGAAAACGGTAAGGTCGGTGTCGCTGAGCACCTTGGTTCCGGGCCACGCCTCGCCTTTCCTGCCCGGCTCATCCAAGAGGTAGCGCACATTGAGCATATCGAGCGCGCGATGCAGGGCGGGAAATTTCTGCGGAGGAACGACGATGCGCCAGTCCGCCTCACGGTGGAACCCGAGCGTGTCGACCAACTGCAACATCGCCGGATTCATCAGGGCGTCCGGTCCACTGATCGTCTCGAATCCCAAAGCGGCATTGAATCCCGGCATCATCACGCCGCCGAGTCCGGCCACGCGCCCCGGCTCCGTTGAGGCCGTGCGCACCGCCTCAATCCCGGGCGAGGTCAGATGACGCAGATCGGTGCGGGTCTTGGGATTGCGAACGTAATAATCGAACTTCGTCTCCAGATACATGCCGTGGCGGAAGAGCAAGGTGACAAAGGCGCAAATCGCCACCACCGCCCACGCAGTGGCCGCGGGTCGACGCAACCAGGCCATTCGCCAGGCCAGCGGCAGAAGCACGAGGGCTACCAGCAACGCCAAGGCATACCCTTTGAAAAACGGACTTTTGGGAATCGTCTCTCCCACCAGGAGGAACGTCTTCCCCACGCGGTGCGACGCATCGGCGAGCCCGAAATACGCCGCCACCAGCACGCCCACAAAAGTCAGCATGATCAGCCAATCTCCCACCCAGCCCGGCTCGCGCATCCGCGCCAGGCATTCGCGCAACCCAAACCCGGCGATCACGAAAAGCAGGATGAACAGGACACACGAGAACGTATTGTCCAAATGATAGATGCCCTTCAAAAACGGGATCGTCGTCACGACATCGGGCGGGATCACACCGAAGGCCAGCACGGCCGCGACGATCGCGGGCAAAGTCATCGCCCACAACAGGCGTTCCGTGGCCAGCGAGCGCACCCGCGCCAGCGCCCACATCGCGCCAATTAGGACGAAGAAGTTGGTCGAGGGATTGAAGAGCAGCTCCAGCGACATGAACTGGCGGTAGAAGATGTCGTCGAACAGGCCAATGGCGAGCCCCGGAGTGATCTGGTAGGCGTGGGCGTCGCCATAGGAAGTGTGCGCGCGGCCGAGGGCATCCAGGAAAGTCATCCACAGCGGCGCGCTCAAGAGCAGGAAGATCACGTTTGCCCAGGCAAAGACGGCCAGACGACGGACACGCCATTGGACTGGTTGCGCCGCCAGCAAAAGCACCAGGCCGCCGGCCAGATTCAGGAAGAGGAGCAGCGCGCTCATCTCCTTGGCGGTTCCGCTGTTCAGTTCCCACCAGTCGGCGAAGATGAGGAACAGCGCCCACGCCGCGGCGCGACGCAAATCCGCCGCCAAGGTCCCCTCGATCCACGCCACCAGAATCCACGGCGAGTAACACAGGGAAAAGAACGCCGCGTGATTGTAGCGGTAGGCAAAGAAACCCATGAACGGCGCCGAAAGCGTGAGCAAGACCGCTGCCGCCAGGTTGCCACTGCTGCGCCGCACGAGCCACCCGATCGAGAAGGCGAAGAGCAACTGCGCGACCACGAATTTCAAGTCCCAAGCCCAGGGCGCCCCATCCATGACGATCGCAATCCAATCGAGCGGATCGCCAATCATCGAAAGGCTCTGTCCAAGCAGCGTGAGGCCGCACCAGTCGTAACGGTTCCAGAGCGGAAACTCGTGGTCCTTGAAAATCGCGCGGTGCTCAATCATCGACACCGGCAGATGCCAGTACAACGTCGCGCCGAGATCTGAGCCCAAGGCGTTGTCGACATGCCCACCCACACCGCCCGGCACGGTCGGCTTGGTCGGGTAGAAGAGGATCAGTCCGTTATCGGGAGAGACGAAACTTTTCCCACAAAAGATGACGGGGAAGCAGGAGAGCGTCACCGAACAGGCCGCCGCACAAAGCAGCGCCCACTGCGGATGCATCCGCGACCATTCCGCCAGTCGCGGAATCCAGCGCGCGGCGACCACGCGCTCGCCGAGCCAAAGGGAAAACGCTAGCGTGCCCCCGAGAGACAACACAAACACCACGAGCACCTGCCAGAGCGGCGACGTGGGTTCCGCGGCCAGTTCCAGCGGCGGTTGCAGTTGGAAGCGCAGTCCATTCATCTCGTCCTTCGGCCGGGAATGGAAAAGCAGCGAGCCATTCGGCATCGGCCGGGAAAATTTCGGATTCGCCCGCGCCATCGATTCCAGCGGAATCACGGCGAGGGTGTCTCCGATGTCGGTGCTTACCCAGCAGCGCAGGACATAGTCCTCCCCTTCCTCCACGCGTGGGATAAAATTCAACGCCGCTAATTTGCCCGGCGGCATTTGGAAGCGCAGGTGGGTGATTGCGGTGCCTTGCACCCGCTGCGGCTCCGCATATCCCTCGCGGAAGCCGGAACCATCCACGTCGTAATGCAGTTCCGCGGTCCCCGGTTTTTCGCTCATCACCAGGGCCTCGAAGTAGGCTTTCTGCGTGATCGTGCCAAAAGGCCTCCACCAAAAAAGCACGGTGCAGACGACCGCCAGCGCGAGGCACGGCAGAAGATGAAGGAAAATGCGGCGGGGCTCGCGAGTGGGCTGCGAGAGGGTCATGGGCGCGGCTGATAGTAGAAAGTGTTGTGCCACACAAGACAGGTCTCGCGAATGATTTCGCCGGAATGGGCTCGTGCCTTGCTAAAGACCTCTGTGCCATGATTCAAACTGAACCGATGAAACTCGCTCCGGACTCCCAGGTTCCTCCGCCTGAGCCCGCTCCTTCCGGGCCCGTCGCCACGCCCTCGGGGAGCACCGGTCTGCGCGTCTGGCTGGCTCTCGCTTTGATTCTGGCGGCCGGCATCGCCCTGCGAGTCCTGCCCTGGCACGGCTACCCGTGGATCGGGTTCGATGAAAATCTCTACAAAGTCTACGTCGAGAAGCTGGATGCCCAGGGACTGGGCGCCTACCCGGCGATCTCCGCGGAGTATGTGGCGCGGCAGCGAGCCACGCCGAAAGCGTTCCTCCCTCCGACGCGCTTTCTCTACATCTTCTTCAGCGCCACCTGGCGGGCGACTTTCTATGGAGACGCCAGGTACCAGAAGGTGCAGACGCTCGAGGATGTGAAGACGGACCCGACGCTCAAGTCGATGCGGGCGATCTCCACACTCTTCACCTGTCTCACCCTGCTCGTCGGCGCGGCTTTTGCCCGCCGGTTGGCGGGAGATGGCGCCATGCTGGGGGTCACGGCGTTGATGGCTTGCGCGCCGACCCAGCTCCACATGGCCCAGCATGGGCTGATCGATGGCTTCTTTGCGTTCTGGGCACTCACTGCGCTTTGGCTCCTCTGGGAGAATCTTCAGTCGACGAATCACCCGCGCTGGCTGGCCGCTTATGGCGTGACGCTGGCCTTGATGGTCATGACCAAGGAGAACGCGGCCTTCGTCACCTTCGCGCTGTGTTGCGTGATCGCCATCGCGCATTTCGCCAAGTGGGGTTTCGTCACCCGCAATCTATTGCTTGTCACCGTCATCGGACCGGCCGTCGGCCTGATTGCGCTCATCACGCTTGCGGGTGGAGCGCATGTCTTCGTCGATATCTATCAACTGCTCGTCTCCAAGGCGGAGAACCTGAGCTACGCCATCGCGACGGGCGACGGGCCCTGGTATCGCTACCTCGTGGACCTGCTGCTGGCGAGTCCGCTGATCCTTCTCCTCGCGGTCAGCATGGTGCTGCAATTGCGCCGCAAGGAGCACGCCCTGCTCTACGTCACCGCCTTCATCGCCTGCAGCTATGTCTTCATGTGCAATGTGAAATACGGCATGAACCTGCGCTACGCGAATATGTGGGACATGCCGTTGCGCCTGCTCGCCTTCACCCAACTCGGCCTGCTTACAACGCGTCTGCCGCAACGCTGGATCCAGCCGGGATTGTGCCTGGCGGTCGCCGGGCTTTGCGCCTTTGATCTGCATCAGTATCAAGTCCTGTTCGTCAACTTCGATCGCGACTACGAGATGATCACGACCAACCTGCTTTACGCGTTGAAGATTTTGAAACTGATGCCTCCCAATTGAGCGTAATGAGCGAGTCGCCAGCCGAGGCCGCGCCCGAGCCGCAGCGCACGCCCCTTTGGCCGTTGCTGGCCGTTCTCCTGCTGCTCCTCGGTTGCGCCCTGCGCATCGTCCCGTGGACTTCGAACCATGGCATGGGCTACGACGAGAGCTACTACCGGAAGTATCTGCTCATGCTCGATGAACATGGGCTCGCCGCCTACCCCGATCTCTGCGCCGCCTATCTGCAAGATGGCACGGTCGAGACGACGATCGCCAAGGTGCCGCCGCTGCGCGCGCTCTTTGTAGCCGGTGGCCTGGCCTGGAAGCGAGTCGCCTTCGGCTCGACGCCGCCGGCGGATCTCAACGCGCCCAACGGCATCGCCAGCGATCCGGCGCTGATCTCGCTGCATCGCATCGCCACGCTCTTTGGCTGTCTCGCGCTCTGGCCGGCCTGGGGTTTGGCGCGACGGCTGTTCCGGGAGCGCGAGGCGCTGGCCATCCTCGCTCTGTTCGTCTGTTCGCCGCTGCTGATTCACACCAGCCAGCATGGATTTGTGGACGGCGTTTTCGGGGCGGGCGCGCTCTTTGCCCTTTGGACGTTGGTGGAAAGTCTCCGGGAGAAAGCACATCGCGGATGGTTGATGGGCTTCGCGGCCAGCTTCGCGCTGATGATCATGGCCAAGGAGAGCGCGCTCTTTGTGGGGTTGGCGATTGCGGGGATTTTAATCTTCAGCCATCGCCTGGGATTGGGGCGCGCTACGTTCATGCACTGGGGCGCCGCGGTCATTGGTGGATTGGTCGCGCTAGTTGTGCTCAGCGCCGCGGCGGGCGGTCTGCGTACGATGCTCAATGTCTACCTGCTCTTCATTCACAAAGTACAGGTGTTGCCCTACGCGCACGAGACCGGACGCGGCCCGTGGTATCGCTATCTCGTGGATCTCATGGTCTTCACGCCGCTCACGCTTTGCTTTGCCCTGGGCGGCGCGTTTCTGACGCTCAACGGCGAACGGCGCGCGGCCGTGCTGCTGCTCTTCCTCGCGGTGACGTACCTCGTGATGAGCAACATGGAGAACGGCATGAATCTGCGTTACGCGACGATCTGGGAGTTGCCGTTGCGGGCGCTGGCGATCGTGCAGGTGGGGGCGATGGCCACGCGGTTTCGGCGGCCGGCTTGGGCGCTGACCGTTTTGACCCTCGTGCTCTGCGCGGTGGACCTGCGGCAATATTACGAGTTCTTCGTCGCCCACACGGTCAGCGATCTGGCCTCACAGTATCTTTTGCGGGCGGTGGAGATTTTGAAGTGATCGCCACCTACTTCTCCGCCGTCGCAAAATTCTTCCGCAACGTGAGGACGTAGGCGGCCAGGTCCCACTTCTGTTCCTCGGTGAAGGCATCCGCGAAGCTGACCATCGGGGTGCCGTTGAGGCCGGTCATCAACACCCGGAAAATATCGATCGGCTCGTCGCCATTGCGCAGATGGGGCTGACGTAAATCCGCCGGTGTTGCCGGGTCGCCCCAATCGTCCTTCAAGGCCGCGGCTGCCGGGCCCTTGCCATCGCCGGCCGGTCCATGACACGCCGCGCACACGGTTTGAAAGGTCTCCTTCCCTTTCGCCGCATGAGACGCAACTTGCGCATCATCCACCAGCCACGAGGGCTGTTTCGGCAGTTCCAGCGGCGGCGCGTAATTCTCCGGCTTGCGCCATTTGCGGGAGAAAAACTTGATGTATTCAACCACCGCCCGGAGTTGTTCGTCGCTCAGGTTGGTGAACATCCCCATGGCCGTGCCGGTGATACCATTGTGGACGACGCGCTCGAGGTCCTCCGTGGCCGGCAGTTTGCCCCACGGCGTAGAGCGATACTTGAAAATCCCCGTCTTAAACGAGCGCGGCTTGATACCCAAGGAGGCCGCCATCTCGCCGCGGCCATCGCCCATCAGGCCATGGCAGACAACACAGTTGTTTTCGTAAACGAACTTTCCCTCGGCGTAAAAAGAGATGTCCGGCCCGACGCGCACCGGTTCGTCATCACTATCGGCCCGCTCTCCGGCCGCCGTGCAGGGCACGACCATCCCGATGACCAGGAACAGAGCGAAGGCAAGAGCAGCGAAGTGGCGATAAGACGGGATCATCAAGCGTGACGAAAAAGTAAACGCACCATCGTTGCCGCGCTCACCGCGCTTTGCAAATCGCTGGCCGTCTTTTGCGCCACGGAAGCCGCCGAATCGCCGTCGCTTACGCGGCGACGCTCGCGGCCTTTTTCATCTCGTCGCTCCGCTCGATGGTCTCACGCAGCAGCGCGGGCACGGTGGGCAGTGCCTGGGCGCGAAGGAAGATCTGGTAGCTGAAGAGGCCCTTGCTGATCTTGATGAAGAATTGATTCACCCCGATGCAGAAGCGGCCGAGCACGTTGTCGCCCAGCGCCTTCGGGAACGGCGCGGGAATGCCCTTCACCTCGGTGACTTTGTAGCCCGTCTGGTCGAAGAGTTCCTTCAGCGAGTTGAAGGTGAACAGCCGGGTGTGCGTGCGATCGAGAATGCCTTTGCGGCCGTAATTGAAGTGGCCGAGGAAAAGCATGAAGCGCGTGATGAAGAAGCCGATGTTCGCGGTGGTCAGGACGATTTCCGGGCGCTTGCGGCCGGTGGCGTTGCGCAGCGTCTCCATGAACGCCTCGGGATCGTGCAAGTGCTCGATGACATCGAGCATGAAGATCTGGTCGAACTGCGAGACTTCCACGGGAAACTCGTGCATGTCGAGATCCCAGCGAGTGAGCTGGACATTCGGCGCCGGCGGTTCGGTGGGCACGTACTGGTCAATGCCCGTGACCTGGGCCGCTTTCGTGGCCAGTTCCTTCGCGACATAGCCCTGACCGCAGCCGATATCGAGCACCTTCGAGCCGGGCGTTACCGCGTCGACGGCAAAGGTGTGCGATGAGGCGAAGCCCATCTTCAGGTCGTAGGTCAGTTCCACCTGGCCGACATCGAACTTGCGATCGTAGAGCAGGTTCTTCTCGTGCAATTTTGCGCGGAGCATCGTGCGGAAGATGTCCCACGCGTATTTCATCCCGTTCACGTGGCAGATCTCGTCGCCGTAGAAAGTCGGGATCGGGATTTCGACGATGCGCTGCCCGGCGTAGTGCAACTGCACGATGATGTCCGTGTCGAAATGGAAGTCGTTCGAGTTGCGCTCAAACGGGATGCGGGCCAGCGCCTTGGTGGAATACAAGCGGTAGCCGCTGTGGAATTCGCTGAGGTGCGAACCGAGCAGGGCGTTCTGGAAATTGGTCAGCACCTGATTGCCGACCCACTTGTAGAGCGGCATGCCGCCCTTCAACGCGTCCTGCTTGTTGATCATCCGCGAGCCGAAGACGGCATCAGCTTCGCCCTTGAAGAAGGGCTCGAGCAACACCGGCAGCTTTTCCGGCGCATACTGGCCGTCGCCATGGATGAGCGCGACGATGTCGAAGCCGTTGTCGATCGCGTAGCGATAACCGAGCTTCTGGTTCCCGCCGTAGCCCTGGTTCACCGGCGTGCGCAGAATGGTGATCTTGAAGTCGCTGGTCTGGTCTTCGCGCTTCAGGCCGGTCTGGAAAGTAGCGTCCTTCGACGAGTCGTCGATCACCAGCACCTCCACGTTGCGCGTGCGAAGCTCTGCCGGAATACGGTCCAGCACGCTCTCGATCGTCTTCTCGGCGTTGTACGCCACGACGAAGATGAGGACGCGTTGGCTGGTGGAATCAAGGGACATAAAGAGCTTAGATACGTGCGGTCAGAGCCGGTTGCAAGACGGTTGCCGCTGGGATTCTATTCGGCAAACAGGGTGTTTAACTTTTATTTCACTGCGGGGGAAGGCACTTCGGACGTGGCGGCTCGGGGATTTTCCTTCAAGTAGGCGGCCACAGCAGCGGCGAGTTGCCGGCCGGTGGCCAGGTAGCCCTCGATGGTGCTGGCCGGGGTGTTCCAAGCGGTTTCCAGACAGAGAGTTACGGTGGTCGGCTGACCGTGCACGGCGACCCAGTTATTGCTGATCTGCCGCCAGAGGGGGTGGTAATTTTTGCCGCTGGCGCGGGTCTTCGGGTCGTAGGGAATGGGTCCTGTAAGGTGCTCTGTGGCCAGGGCGAGGAAACGTTCCCGGCGCTGCAGACCGATTTCGCTCATGAGGCTGTCCTCTCCAGTGTAGAAGTAGCTTCCCATGTCAGACGCGCCGGGGTTGTGCAGGTCGAGGAAGACGTCCAGGCGCTTTTCCGCTGACAGAGCGGCAAGACGCTTCTGCACAGCGGCGACTTCCGGCCAGTGGGGCGCGTCGGACCAATCGCGATTGTGATCCTGCGGGATGGCTTCCTTGCCGCCGTCGCCGGTGGTGACGTGGTCGATGTCCATGACCGGCACAAAGAAGACCTCGGCGTGCCGGCGCATCCAGCGGGCGGATTCGTCGTCGCCCGCCAGCCATTCGGCAAAGCCCCGGCAGACCCAGCTCCCGCCGCTTTCCCACGCGTGCTGGCGTGCTTCGACCCAAACGCCGAAGGTCTCCGGGCCGACGGTCCCGCCTTCGTGGATGCGCACGGCTGGAGCCTCGCGCCCTTCCCGCGAGTGGGCCAGGGTGAAGGGTTCAGCGAAGGGATGCGCCGCGGCGAGTTGCGAGATGAACGCGCTCGCATCGTGCGGCGTGAAAGGTGGTCCCCAGGCGAGCCAAACGCTCGGACCAGTGGCCTGGACGTGCCAGATCATGCCGCTGGGCCGCTTTTCGCCGACATCGGTGTGCTGCCATTTCGCTCCATCGAACGACACGGCCGCGCGTATCGGGGTGGCCCAGGAAGAGGAGAGTAGCTTTCCTCCGGCCTGCGGGAGGGGCTGATCGGAAGCGACGACTTCGAGATTGAGCGTGGTGCCGGCCTCCGCCCCATCCACCCGCAAGAACCACCAGCAGGGCCATCCGCGAGCGGGGTCACCAGCGGGCATGAAACGAATCGTCCGCGAAGCTTGATCGATGGAGACGACCCGCGCCGAGCCGCCCTCGAAATTCGAGGCGACGCTGAGCTCAGCGCGGGCCGCGAGCGGGACGAGCAGCGCGCAGAGAGCGAGGATAAGGGGGCGAATCATGAAGTCGGCGTTATAGCGTGATAATGCTCGATGTCCAAGCACAGCGCGCGACCTGCCGGAACCTGATCAGGTTGGCCTTCCTAACAACGACGCCAGGGAATGCCTCGCCACCCAGCCTGAAACTCTCGCCGGATCAGACGAGCACGCCGGCTGTCGAATCGACGCAGAGGGCGGGTCCACCACTCGGGAGTGCGTCCCCGGCCCGGCCACGATACTCGACCGGTTTGTTCATCACGTGCCGACGTTCATAGCCGAACGGGTAACGAAAGGTCGGGCTAATGTTCACCCAGAGGTGATATTCGTTATCCATGTCGACCAGGCGACTCTCGGCGGGGAAAAGTTCGACCGCTTCGAACTCCGGGCCCACGATCTCGTTTTTGATCTGCTGAAAGTGCCGCCAGTTCTTGCACGGCTCACCATCGAGACGCGCGATCGAGAGATGCACCACCGTCGGTTCGCGACGCACCTGAATGCGATAGATGTTGTTGTGAAAAACCTGTGGCGCCGCCGCCGCCTGCACCAGGCGCTCCACCAACACCATCCGCTCGAAAAGATCCGGAATCCGGCCCTGGCAATAACCGCGGAAAAACTCCGGCGGCTGGGCGAGCAAAGCGTCGCGATAGATTTGATTTTCGCGGACGTCGTGCGGGGTTTCGACGAAGGGGGTCATTGCCGGATCGCTGGTCATCATCAACGGTTCTGCCGCTCGAGAAGGACGATCCAACTGCGCTGCTGTGGAGATCACAGTGTTCATGGGGTGAATGAAGGACGGCATTATTTCAATCAGACCGCCGCCGAAGCCGCAAAAGACATGAAGTGTGGGGAAATTCGCGACGCCCCGAATACATTGTATGAAGCTACAGAGAACACCGCTCCAAGACTATTAGTTATGCTTTCCCAAGCATATAGCCGCGAGAATATTTACGCGCCGTTTTCGTGAACCCACTGCGCCGCACGGCTGTAGAGTTCGGCGGCGTTGCGCAGCCGCAGTTTTTCTTTGATGCGTGCGCGATAGGTATCGACCGTCGTTTCTCCGAGGTGCAGGAGCTGGGCGATCTCGCGACCGTTGTGTCCCTTGCCGATGAGCTGGAAAACTTCGAGCTCACGATCCGCAAGCAATTCGAGGCCCGAGCTGGTGGAAGGCTTGCGCCCGGAAACTTTTTCCAGCAGCGAAGCCGTCATGCCTTCACTCAAGTAGACTTGTCCGCTGAGCACGTGACGGATCGCCTTCGAAAGCGTGGAAGATGCCTCGTGCTTGGAAATATACCCGCGCGCCCCGGCGCGCAGCACGCGCTCGGCATAAAGCGCTTCGTCGTGCATGGAGAGCACAAGCACCGGCGTCTCCAAGCCTTGGGCTCGCATGTCCTTGATCAACTCCAGCCCGCTGCTGCCTTTCAAGGTAATGTCGACGATGACGATATCCGGCTTGCTCTCGTAGATGATCCGTTGCGCATCGTGGATGTTGTCGGCTTCACCACAGACCTCGCAACCGGAATCGCGGCTCAACATTTGGGTGAGCCATTCGCGGAACATCCGGTGATCCTCGACTAATACCACCTTGACCTGACTGGCGCCGAAACGCGGTTCGGAATCAACTGAAGGAAGAGTTGCGACGACCATGTTAGGATGCGTGCTCCTCCGCACGGTTTTTCGCCATGCTATCTCCGGCGATGCGGACACCGGCGGAACCAGCCACCTCGTTACCCGCACGACCCCGATAGATGACCGGTTCGTTCAGCACGACACGTTTTTTGTAGCCAAAGGGGAACCGGAAATTCGCATCCGGATTGACCCACAGATGATATTGATTCGCCGTGTCCACGAGCCGGCTTTCCGCGGGGAAGAGCTCCACGGCTTCGCATTCGGAGCCGACGAGTTCGTTTTTGATCTGCTGGAAGTCCCGCCAGTTCTTGCACGTCTCGCCGTCGCGACGGGTGATGTCCAACTGGATGAACGGCGAAGCGTCGCGCAGCCGCACCGTGTAGAGATCATTCATGAAAACGTGCGGCGCGCCCGTCGACTGGATGAGTTTTTCCACGAAGCGCAGCCTTTCGAGCAGGGTCGGCACGACCCCGAAATGCTGGAGGAAAAATTCCTGGGGCTGGGCGAGCAGGGCGTCGCGGTAGATTTGGTTTTCGCGCACGTCGCGCTGGATGCGGGTGAACGGATTCATACGCACACCTCCGCGCTAACAACGTAGCCCATGAGCTGGCCGGGGAGAGGGGGAACGGGACAATGGGAGTGGGAATTCATGGCAGTTGAGGAACTGCAATCATTCAAACGCTGGCGCGCCGATCACACAAAAGTCTTGACCTGTGGGGATAATTGCGACGGTTGTCCACAAAATCGCCACACCCGCAAATCCTGCTAAAATCAAGCTTCGCGGGCGATGTTAGGCTATTCGCTCGCCCGCTTTTCCAAAGGGAAACGAGCGCCCATCACGGCGCGCTTTCGCACCCTTTCGGAGCCCGCGAATGACTCCGGCAATTGCGCTATCTCGTACTGACCACGTTTTTCGCCACGACGACGTGGTCGAAATTCAGCCATGCCTCCCCCTGCTCCGATCTCACCCTCACCCACGGCCAGTGCATGGTACTCAAAATGGTGACGCGCGTCGTCGCGGAGAAAGCGGCGGCGTCACTTTGAATGTCCAGTTGATCGCCACTTTGGAACGGTGGCCGACTGGCCTTTTGTTCCAGAGCCAGACGACTTTCCGACTGGCCGTGGAGCGTAACGACAGCGCCCAAAAAAAGCGCCACTAACACCGGGGGGAGGTTCGTGTGCACGTCGCACAACGGAACAGATTTGGACTTGTTTGAAAATAAAATAATGCGGGTTGTTACGTATAGTTTAAAGAAGCATGTCAGATTGACATACCCCTCCAACGCATCGCTGGGTTTTTTTGGGAGCGGAAATGCCGTTTTTGTCGGAGTCAATCCCGGCGTCTCCGGACTTTGGCCGCCTGACATTCCAGCGGGCATTAATGTAAGGGTTACTATGTATTTTTCTACTAAATCTGATGGAAGTTGCTTGCTAATGGGGGGATTTGTCGTCAAACGTCGACACATGCCCATGGATGCGCGTCCCAAGATTCCGTGGCCGGGTACGTATCTCGGTCGACTGCAGGCTGTGACCTTGGAATTGCGCAATTTTGGGGCTCCGGTGTCCGTGGAAATGCTGGTGGAACGCTTCAGTGGAGTGACCCCGGAACAGGTGGAAGCGACCCTGAACGCCCTAGTGCTTTTTGGGCGGGTTGATAAAAAAGATGATCTCTTTGTAGTGACCGGGGAAAACTGAGACCCGAGGCGGGGGTTTAGCGGCCTCGGAATTTCGATTCCGCGCTACGCCGTGGCCGAATGCAGAGCGATGCGATTGCCTTCGCTATCGATGACCACCGCGCGGTAGCCATATGGCCCGATCTGGTGCGGCGGCTGTTGCACGACGCCGCCATTCGCAATCACTGCCGCCACGGCTGCGTCCAGTCGGCCATCGACGGAAAGATAGATGAGTGGGCCATTCAGCGAAGGCTGATTGCCCGCGTCGAGAGTGAGACACCCGGAGGTATTGTCGTCGTGTGGCAACAACCCAAATTCCACTCCCGGCCCACCGGTTTCCCTGGTCACAGGTGCGCCGAGGACCGCGGCGTAAAAAGCAATCGCCCGGTCGAGATCGATAACGGGAATGTCCGTCCAGCAGAGTGTTTGGCCTTCCATGAGGTGATTCGAGTTGGGGAACTTCTAGCAATCGCAGGAGGACCTGCGGACGGCTTTATAGGGCGCCTGGGAAAAATGCACCAGAGAGGAGTGATAGATGAGGGCCGTCATTCGTTGCCTCCGTCCCATCACTCCTATTCTTCCTATCATTCCTATCCGTTGAAAATAACACCCGGCAGCCGGACTGGGTTGAGCAGCCGACTGCCGGGCGTGTTTCCTTGGTTGCAGAGCGACCGAAGCCGCTGGAAATCAGCTAATCTGCGAGGATGGGCCCTTCGCCGGAATCGCGCGGACGGTCCTTCTTCTTGAAAGCGGGCATGGCTTTATTTGGCGGATCTGTTCGTCGTTGTACAGGCTTATTTAATCGCCTGAACTCAGGAACAACCTTGGGAGGTGCCACACTCAGTGCAGCAACCGCACGCGCCAGCGCGAATGACTTTGCTGGAGCCGCAGTTCGAGCAGGGCGTGTCCATATACATGTTGCCCAGCGCTTCCTGCACTCGCTCGGCGTGGGTATTCCCGGGCACCTTGATGTGCGGGCTGCCTTCGCTACCATTGGCATTGGTAACGACGTCGATAATATCCGTCGTATCACGCGGCAAGTCGGACACCGGTCGGTTCAGCGCCGCCTTATCGATCTGGGCGAGTTCCCTCATCGGAAGATCGACCTGCCCTTTGTTCGGCGAGATGGCTTCCTTGTAACCCTTGATGAACTGACAGCCCATCCAGCGGAAGATGTAATCGGTGATCGAAGTCGCGTTGCGGATATCAGGATTCCTGGTGAATCCCGACGGCTCGAACCGTTGATAAGCAAACTTCTTCACCAGCGATTCGAGCGGCACGCCGTATTGCAACGAGATGCTGGTCAGCGTGGCCACGGTATCCATGAGCCCGCCGATGGTGCTGCCTTCCTTGTTCATCTGGATGAACAATTCACCCGGCTGCCCGTCCTCGAACATGCCCACGGTGAGATAACCCTTGTGACCCGCGATCTCGAACTTGTGGTTCATCGCCAGGCGCGTCTCCGGCATCCGGCGGCGGACCGGCTCATCGCACTTCGCGCGCAAGGTCGCCGCTTCCTGTTCGAGTTCGACGATACGCGCCTCGAGGGTGCGCTTGTCGTTGAGCACGGCGTCCACATCGGACACGGCTTCCGCGGTGCCCATGTCTTTCGTCTTCTTGACGTTGAGCGGCGCACTGCGCTTGGAACCGTCGCGATAGATGGCGATGGCCTTGAGGCCGAGCTGCCAGCCTTCGACATAGGTGTTCACGATGTCTTCCACCGTCGCTTCTTCGGGCAGGTTCACCGTCTTGGAAATCGCACCGCTGAGGAACGGTTGCGCGGCCGCCATCATGCGAATGTGTCCGCGATAGTGTAGCGAGCGCGAGCCCTTGTGCGGCTTGAAGGCGCAATCAAAGACCGGCAGATGCTCGGGCTTGAGGCCGCTCGGGATCGTCGTGCCGTCTTCATCGGTCACGTCTTCAATCGTGTCGTGTTTATCGATGTGAGCGACGACATCTTCGATCTCCGCGACGCTGTAGCCGAGGTTTTGCAACGCGGGCTTCACCGTCTGGTTGACGATCTTGAGCATGCCACCACCGGCGAGCAGCTTGTACTTCACCAGCGCGATATCGGGCTCGATGCCGGTGGTGTCGCAATCCATGAGAAAGCCAATCGTGCCCGTCGGCGCGAGCACCGTGACCTGCGCGTTGCGATAGCCGTGCTTCCTGCCCTGTGCGAGAGCGCCGTCCCAGCACTTCTGGGCCTCTTCCTTGAGGTAGCCGAACCGGTCGCTATCCTCGATCTTCGCCACGTGCGAGCGGTGCAGGTCGATGACTTCGAGCATGTAGGACTCGTTCGTCGAATCGACCGTCTTCTTCACCCCGCTGGCTCGCGTGTCCTTGTAACCCGGGAACGGCCCCATGGATTTGGCCATCTTCGCCGACTGCTCGTAAGCGTGGCCGGTCATGATGGACGTAATGGCGCCGGCGAGCGCGCGGCCTTCATCGGTATCATAACCGAGGCCGTAACTCATGATGAGCGCGCCGAGGTTCGCATACCCGAGGCCGAGCGTGCGGAAGATGTGCGAGTTCTCGGCGATCTCCTTGATCGGGTAGCTGGCGTTATCGACGATGATTTCCTGCGCGGTGATGAAGACGCGGACCGCGGCCTTGAAACGATCCACGTCAAAGCTGCCGTCGGCCTTCTTGAACTTGAGCAGGTTGAGCGAGGCGAGGTTGCACGCCGTGTTGTCGAGGAAGAGATACTCCGAGCACGGATTCGTGGAATTCTGCCGGCCGGTGCCCTTGCAGGTGTGCCATTGGTCGATCGTGGTATCGAACTGCACGCCCGGGTCGCCGCAGAGATGTGTGCCCTCGGCGATCTTGCGCAGAAGCGCTTTCGCGTCCTTCTTCTCGCACGGCTTGCCGTCGGTCACGCGCTTCGTCCACCACTCCTTGCCCTCGACGGCGGCGTTCATGAACTCATCGCTCACCCGCACCGAGAGGTTCTCGTTTTGATACATGATCGAGCCGTAGGCGTCGCCGTTGTAGCTGCCATCGTAACCCTGCTCGATGAGCGCCCAGGCCTTCTTCTCTTCCCTCGTCTTGGCTTCGATGAATTCTTCGATGTCGGGATGCCAGTCCTTGAGCGTGTTCATCTTCGCCGCGCGGCGCGTCTTGCCGCCGGACTTCACGACATTCGCCACTTGGTCGTAAACCTTGAGGAACGAGAGCGGGCCGCTGGGGCGTCCGCCGCCGCTCAGCTTCTCGCGCGTCGAACGGAGGGTGGAAAGATCGCTGCCCGTGCCGCTGCCATACTTGAAGAGCATGGCCTCGGACATGGCGAGGCGCATGATGTCCTCCATGTTGTCATCCACGGACTGGATGAAGCACGCGCTGCCCTGCGGGTACTCGTACTGGGTCGCCGCGCGCTGCGCCTGGCCGGTCTTGTGATTGTAGAAATAGTTGCCTTCACCCCTGCCTTCGCCCGTGTGGTACTGGTGCCACAGGCCGACGTTGAACCACACCGGCGAGTTGAAGGCGCCATGCTGGTTCACGCACAGCCAGGTGAGTTCGTTGTAGAAAATCTCGGCGCTTTCCTTGTCGGCGAAATAACCGTCCTTGATCCCACAATCGGTGATCGTGCGGGTGACGCGATGCACGAGCTGGCGCACGCTGCATTCGCGCCCGCCTTTGTACGGGTCGGTACCATTGGCGATGTCGCCGTAGAAATATTTCGAGACCGCGATCTTCGTCGCCAACGCGCTCCACGACTTCGGCACCTCCACGCTCTCCTGTTTGAAGATCGCCTTGCCGGAATCATCAGTAATCTCGGCAGTCCGACGCTCCCATTCGATCTCGTCGAAGGGCGCAATCGTTTTTTGACTGAAGACGCGAGCGAACTTCAGCCCTTCTTGCGGACGCCGGCGAGCAGCGGCGACAGGGACGCGACCGTTCGTGGCGGCGCGCGGAGTGGTGCGACGTGGCGATTTCAATTGAATCATACGATACGCGAGTTTCGGCGGTTGTGGAGTGACGGGTTAAGGGGGGGACGAAAACCTGCCGAACAACTTGTGAATAAGTTGGGAATTCACGGGGAATACCCTGAGAACTCTCGTCAATAACCACATTCTGTGGGGCAGGTTCGCCCATAACACCACAATCCGTAGTATACGCCAAGAAAATTAGCCTGTACAGCAAAAA
>Ga0207667_10002412_pt1 | contig 23412 bp, 23 predicted proteins | sample KBSCornC52_FD_184301 | JGI IMG/M metagenome (GOLD analysis project Ga0207667, IMG submission 184301) | Corn rhizosphere microbial communities from Kellogg Biological Station, Michigan, USA - KBS Corn C5-2 (SPAdes) (version 2) | ecosystem: Host-associated > Plants > Roots > Rhizosphere > Soil ...
AGATCAGCCTAAGACCGAAGCCTGCTACTCGGGGGCGCTTCCAAAGTTCGAACCGTCGCCCAACCACTCTATCGCGGCGGTTCGAGACCGGTCTGAACGACCGCTAACAGGTAGGACGCGAGGTTGTTCGAATGGCAGCAATGTCGGCGGATTCCGACGAAGCCGCCTTTAAATGGGAGCACCGAGAAGAAATCTCACGCTTTTGACGCTTTACCGTGTTGCTCGTCGCGACGGCGATGCGTTACCATTTTCACGTGAAGTCGCCGAACCGCATCACTGCCTGACGTCTTGAACAAGGGAGGCAGGAAACCATGGATCACACATTTGATACCCCCGGCGATCATCGCGGTCCCGAAGCCGAATGCGGAATGGAAATGCTCGAAGTGCCTTTCGCCGACAGTCTCAGGGTGCTCCTGGAAGATCTTGCGCAGCATTTGAGGAAATCCTTTAGTTGAGAGTGCTCGACAGCATGGCCAGAGCCATCGCTGCGACGAGCGTGGAAAACAGGAAGCGGAGCAGATCGCGCCTGCCGGTCAGCCGGCCTGCGATCACTCCTCCGATAAGGCCGCCGATCAAACCACCGGCGATCAGAGCTAAGGCTACCGACCAATCGACAAGGCCAGAGAGAGCGTAATTCGCAGCGGTGGTCGCCCCGAAGGCGGTGACGGCGATCAGTGATGTAGTTCGAGGCCTGAGATGAGATAATATCCAGATGCCAGCGGTGATGCTCTCGAGCTGACCCGAAGGCGGTGTCCCGCGAGGGAACGCAGGGACGGACGATCTGCGAAGGTTACCGGATGGGCCCTCAAGCCCGCTTCGAGTCAATGCAACGTCCGGCCTTATGAGACCCGATACAGCACCACCGACCTCCAGGCCGGCGAGTGCGGACAGATCCTTGAAACCCTCAAGAGACAACCGCCGAGCTTCTGCAAATTACAGATCCTGACCCTAATCTGAGAGATATCGATCACTGCATCGGTTTTGGTACAAAGCTCGTACCTTTTGGGAAAACGCGTCAATCGAGGGAGCTTTGCAATTCCATGCAGAATCTTTAGATGCCGCGCATGGCGAGGCGAGCGGCGATCGGCAAAACACCTGAGGATATAAGCCTTGATACGGGGGTTGTTGACACAACTCCGCGCGGCCGGATCCTTGCCGCCGCCGAGCGCCTGTTCGCGAAAAAGGGATTGCATGGCGCCGGTCTTCGGGAGATCGCCCGCGAAGCGGACGTCAACGTCAATCTCATCACATATCATTTCAGTAGCAAGGACTCGCTCTATCTTCATGTCCATGAAACCCGTGCGCGATTGTTGAACAATATTCGCGAGCGCACGCTCGAGGAGCTGGATCAGAAATATGCGCCGGGGGCGCCACCCGTTGAACAGATCATCCGGGCTTTCGTCCATCCATTCTTCATCTTGAAAGCGATGGATCCGGATATCTGGGTCAATTTTATCAGATCTTATATGCGCGAGATCGGAACCGGTATTTGGCAGGAGATGAACGCGAATTCGCTCGCGCCGATTATTGGGCGGTTCACCGCCATCCTGCACCGCTCGCTTCCGGCCGCAAGCCGGAGCGATATCCTGTTCGTGCTCGGCCTTGCGATCCACGGCGCTGTCATGGCCGCCGACCCGGACGAGGCCTCTATCGTCGGCGAAGGATTGGCAGGCGATCTGACTCCGGAAAGGCTCGAAGAGCGGCTGGTGAGAGCTTTGACCACCGTAGCGCAGCAATATTCCTGATCGGGAACCGTGCGCAAACTCTATTGCGTAAAGTCGATCAGCAGCTTCTCTCCCGTCGCACGCCGGTTAGCATCACGCAGTACTACGGAATCAGCAAACTGCTACAGCGTGATCGTACGGACACAGATATAGCGAAAGTCAATGTCAGTAGTCCGGCGATCCGACGCTTGACCTTCGCCGTGCGATCCGGCCCAATTTTCTTGAGCATATAGAAAACGACATAGCCGCCCAGATCCCAGCTCCGTCCGAAATCCGTCAGCCGGGCAAGCGGACGGGGATCCAGGGTGCCGTACTCCAAAGGCCGTTTCCGAATGGCGGCGGCGCCATGGTCAAAAGCCCTGTCGCCGACGATATTGTTTTCCGTCGGATACAGAACGCGGTTTGCGACCGACACCGCGTCCAGCGACAACTCTACATCGCCGTTCGAACGCAATGTCGGACGAAGCTTCTCATTGTCGAGCGTCATGCCGGACTGCTCACGCAATAGTGTTAAATCGTCAGCCTTTGGACCCGTATGATCAGGCTGCGGAGCTCTCCGCTTCCGATTTGAGCAATTTGCTCAGGATGCGTCTGGCCTGGATCGCCGCGATATCCGTTTCCAATATGGCAGGTCCGAGCGAGAAGAATTCCTCGCCAGCCATCATCTTGGAGCAAGCCTGAATTACCGGTTCGTCCTCCACTTCGAATGCATAGGCGACCGAGGCGCCCATCGTCATTGTCGCCTCCAAGTCATCAAGATCGACATTGCGTGAAATCGCCCAGAAATAATGGCAACTGTGCTCGGTCTCCGGCACGATCAAGTGGCAGCTGGGCATGAGAATGCCGGCACCCTTGCCCTCACCGACCTCGGTGGTGCTGATATCGAGCAGCAGCGACCCCGCTGGCTCCCACCGCATGAACGCATAAATATCCCCCCGTTCCTTTTTATAGAATGGCTTGAACAGGGCCGTGGGTGGGGAGTTGAGGAAGGAATAGTTCGAATGGACGAAATTGCCTTCCGTCTTGAAATCATATTTGAGCGCGGCCCCAAGCGAATGCTCTGCATCGATGCCCACTGTGTTGGGATGAAGATAAGTGCCGTGCGTCAGATCGAGCAGGTTGTCGATGACCAGTTCATAGCCTGCATTGATCTTGAGATAGCCGGTCGTGCCCGCCCAGCCGGGTTTGCCGCCCACGAAATAGAGATCGATGATGTCGTCCGGATTTCCCGTTCCCGGTTTTCCCATCCACAACCAGAGCGCGCCGTCACGCTCCTCCACCTGATAGGCGCGGGTATGCGCGCGCGCCGGAATCTTGCCTTGCCCATGAGGATTGAATGTGCAGGCTCCCGTGCGATCGAACTGTAGGCCATGATAGCCGCATTCGATCACGTCCCCTTTGACGCAGCCGATCGACAGGGGCGCGAAGCGATGCGGACAGCGGCCGTCGAGCGCGGCTACCGTGCCGTCGCTCGTCCTAAACAGGACGATGTCCTCGCCCAATATCTTGATGCCGCGTGGCTTGTCGCCAAGATCGGAGCTCCAGCCCGCGCAATACCAGCTGTTTCTCAGAAACTGACCCATCATCTTCTCTCCTCGGGGCACTCGCTCATGCGTGTGTCGGATGGATTTGCCGGAACGGGGCGCCGATCGTGGTCGGCTCCCGTCCGATCAGCATGCGCAGAACGTTCGCGTTCCCGGCCAAGCCGTGGCGGTTATAATGTTCGACCATCGGGCGAAGTATCTCGGCCGCCTTCTCCCCAAAGTTCAGCCCGCTCGAAACCACGGCGATTGTCTCAGTCGAGGGCCGCCGGATAATGGGGCGGACCGGCGCGCCACGGCCTACAAGCTCCGCCACGGCAGCACGTCCGGTATTTCCGACGGCGCCGATAATCGCGACCAGGCAGGATTTTGCGGCCATCATGATCAGTGCTGATGACCGTGAGCGCAGGTGCGCCCCGGATTGTAGACCTTGTCGAGCGCCGCCATCTTCTGGAACAGGCCTAAAATATCGCGATGACTATCATCGTCGTTCAGCTCGCGATAAATGGTATCGACCGTGACCGCGATGCGCTCGGGATCTTCCCAAGCCCCGAATTCTGCGAGCGCGATGTCCTGCGCTGCCTCCCATGCGTCCATTCCGGCTGCATGGCGCTTCCTGGCTTCATCCTCGACATAAACGAGATAGGATCGCATCGCCCTGATCCCGTCCTTGTCGGTGATTGGGCCATGGCCGGGAACGACCGTCTCGATATCCTTGGCCAGCATCAGATCACAGGCGGCAATCCAGTTGCGGACCGGGCCCGCCCACACGATCGGAGTGCCCCCGACGAACAGGATGTCTCCTGTGTAAATCACCTTGTCGGAAGGAACATAGACTAACATGTCGCCGGCAGTATGGGCAGGGCCGACTTCGATAAGCTCGACCTGTTTGTCGCCCACCTTCAGCGTTTTTTGCCCCCTAAACGTCTCGTCCGGCAAGCGCAACGTGATGCCCGCGAAATCGAACGGCCCAAAGATCGCATCAAGATATTTGCCGAGATCGCCCAACTCGGCTGTCCTGGCCATCAGATCGGCGAGGAATTCGGGTGGCGCTTCGTGCGCCATCTCCTCGGCACCGGCGGCAGTCGCGATGATACGGGCGTTGGTCACCAGACTGTTGCCAAAGGTATGGTCACCATTGGCATGGGTGTTGACCAGCTGGGTGATATCGGCGCGCCCGACATTGGTAGAGCGCTTCATTTCATCAAGCATTTCAGCGGTGAGGCGCTCATCAAACAAGGTATCGACGAGCAGTGACTGATCCCCGTCGATGATCAGGCCGGCATTGCTGTAACCCCACGTACCCGAAGGCTGGAGATAGGCATGATGTCCGTTGCTGATTTCATGCAGACCTTTTGTAAACGGCACCGACACAACGCCTCTCCCATAATTATACAAATGTCTATCTTTTTCACTGCCATTCACGGTGGAAAAATGCAATTCTCCAATAAAACCGAATGTGAAATTGGCCTCTACCGGTAAAATGGATGGCATGGACCGCGCTTGACATCAACAAAAATCTTAGACATATGTCTAACGCGACGACAGCAGATCAAAGTCAATGCCGCGCTTGAAGGGAGAGGAAGCCATGATTTCTCGCAGTTGCATCGGTCCGTTCGCCACGGGCGTGTCGTTGCTGGCGGCGACGTCTGCGCTAGCGCAGCCGGCTACCAATCCGTCGGCGGGCGCCACCACGCAGCCGGAAGATGGCTTAGCATTGGAAGAGATCATCGTCACCGCGCAGAAGCGTTCGGAATCATTGCAGAATGTGCCGGCATCCATCACCGCCCTGTCCGGCGATGCCTTGTCGAATCGCGCGATTGACGGCCTCAGCGGTCTTGCGACATCCGTGCCGAGCCTGACCTTCGGTTCCTACGGCGGTTCAGCCCGCATCGCTGTCCGCGGCATCGGTTTCGACATGATCAATCCCGGCGGCGAAGGCCGGATCGCCTACCATATTAATGGTGTCTATGTTTCCCGCCCTGCGGCAACGATGGGCACCTTTTACGATGTCGAGCGGGTCGAGGTATTGCGCGGACCGCAAGGCACCCTCTACGGCCGCAACGCAACCGGCGGATCGATCAATGTGATCACCCGCAAGCCTGGCGACAAACTCGAAGGCTTTCTCGAACTCGGCTATGGCAATTACAATGATCTGAGCGCCGAGGGCGCGGTTAGCGTGCCGCTGAGCGAAGGGCTGGGCGCGAGAGTTGCCTTCATTGCCGAGAATCGCGACGGCTATGGCAAGAACATCGTCACCGGCAAGGACATCGACAATTCCAAGCGCTTCGGCATGCGCGGCACACTAAGCGCCAAACTGGGCGACAGCGGAAAATTCGATCTAATCGGCGACTATTATCAGGAACATGACCGCAATTACGGCAATCATTATTTCGGCCAGGCAAATCCATTCATCACGCCTTCCGGCTTTCTGTTCGGCGGCGTAGTTCCCACAAGCCGGCGTGACATCGCCAATGATTTCGATCCTAAAAATGAACGCACCTTCTGGGGTGTATCCGGGCGTGGTGAATTTGACCTGGGTGGCGTAACTTTGACGTCGCTGACCGGCTATCGGCACAGTAATTGGACGACGCTGACCGATCTCGATCTGACGAGTGCGCCGCTGTCACGGTTTACATTCTTCGAAAAATCGCGCCAGATCAGCCAGGAGCTTCAGCTGAGCGGCGATATCGGCCATGCGAAGTTCATCGTTGGCGGCTATTATTTCAACGAGAAGATATCGGGTGGTTCGAAGATCCCGCTTGATTCCGCGCTGGTCGGCCTGAGCGGATTCGTGCAGGGCTATCGTGCCCAAGGCGATTTCAAGACAGATGCGCTCGCCGGGTTCGGCCAGGTCGATTATGCGGTGTCCGACACGCTCACCCTCACGCTCGGCGCCCGGTACAGCTGGGAAAAGAAGAAGATCGACGACCTGGTTCAGTTCGATCTCTTCACTCCCTATCCGCCGGAACTACCGCCAAATCCGCTCTTCGTTCGGTCGGGATCGCGTTCGGAGACGGCGTTCACACCGAAGTTTGGCCTTGAGTACAAGCCGCGGCATGGGCTGATGATCTACGCGACGGTTTCAAAGGGCTTCAAAAGCGGCGGCTTCAACATCGGCGACGCCAATAACGGGTTCGAGCCGGAGACGCTCTGGTCTTACGAGGCGGGCATGAAGGGCACCTTCGCCGATGGCCGCGTCCGCATCAATGCGTCCGGTTTTTATTATGATTATAAAAACTTGCAGGTGTCGAAGGTGGTCGTCGCGAGCGTGACGATCGAGAATGCCGCGGCGTCGACGCTCTATGGCGCGGAAGCGGAGATCACCGTCGTGCCGACAGATGGATTGAGACTGGAAGTTTCGCCGACCTGGCTCCACTCGAAGTACAAGGATTTCCAGTCGGCCAATCCCGCAGATCCCGCAAATCCGAATCCGGTGGTCCTGGATGGCAATCAGCTGGTGCAGGCGCCGGAGTTGGCGCTCAACACCGCGATCGAATATGAGTTCGCGGTCGGCAGCGGCAGGCTCTCGCTGCGCGGTGAGGCCAACTGGCAGGACCGGATCTATTTCACGCCGTTCAACGAGCGGGCGGTATCGCGAGCGCCCAACACCAAGCTCAATGCCTTTATCCGCTATGACGTCGGAAACTGGGGCCTGACCCTCTATGGGCGCAACCTCGCCAACAAGACGACCATCGCCAATGCGCTGGTGAACTCGATCGTGGTCGGCGCGCCTTTCTCCGGCACGCTCGAGCCGCCCCGGACCTATGGCGTGAAAGTCTCTTATCACTTCTGACGAGGTTGGAGAGTCGGCCGATGCGCCTAGTTACCTGCGTTCATGACAAGTGCCAGATTCTCGGCTCGTGGACCGATGGGGACACGAAAACGGTCGATCTGCATCGGGCCGCGCAGCTTGCGGGCGAAGGAGATCTTGCTCCCTTCGCCTCCATGCTTGCGCTCATCGAAGGCGGTGCGGACGCGTGGGCAAGAGCGAGACGGTTGACCGCTAATCCACCGGACGGCGCGATCATCGACAATGCGCAATGCAGGCTGCTCTCGCCGCTGCCCATGCCGACCCAGGTTCGCGATTTCCTCTGCTTCGAAGGCCATCTGATCGCCGCGTTCCAGGGCACGGCGAAATTGGCTGCGAAGCTGTCGGGAGCGACGGACGAACAGATCGATGAGGTCGTGCGGAACAGCGAATGGGTTGTCCCCAATATCTGGTATCAACAGCCGATCTATTATATCGCCGGCCGAACTCAAATCGCGGCACACGACGATGAAGTCCAACGACCGCATTATTGCGATTATTTCGACTTCGAACTCGAATTCGCGGCGGTCATCGGCAAGCAGGGCACGAATATATCTCGCGACGATGCCCGCGACCACATCTTCGGCTACACCATCTACAATGACTGGTCGGCCCGGGACGAGCAGATCAAGGCGATGCGAGGCATGCTTGGTCCCGGCAAGGGCAAGGATTTCGGCCAAGGGATTACTCTCGGGCCGTGCATCGTCACCGCGGACGAGATCGGCGATCCCTATGCGCTGGACATGCGGGCGTTCGTCAACGGCGAGCAATGGACCGCCGGCAACTCGCGGGACATGCATTACAAATTTGAGGATTGCATCGCCAACGTCACCCGATCGCAAACGCTGTTTGCCGGGGAAATCATCGGCTCGGGCACCGTTCCGGGTGGCTGCGGGCTCGAACATGGCCGGTTTTTGAAGGACGGTGACATCGTGGAACTTGACGTCTCGGGAATAGGCCGCCTGCGCAACAGGGTGACCACCCAGACATGAGCATCCAGTTGTATCAACGCCTCGAAGAACTGATCAATTTCTACGGTCGCGCCGAAGGGCTGTGCCTGACCGACATCCTTTGCGACAACCATGATCCAAACGCGATCGCATTCCGCTTCATACGCGGCAGCGAAGCCCACGACCTCAGCTATGGTGAACTAAGGCAGCGTGCCGAACGGCTGGCGGCGGCGATGGTGGCGCATGGTTTGGGACCGGGCGCCCGCATCGCCACGCTGATGGGCAAAAGCCGCGAACTTCTGGTCACATTGATGGCCATCTGGCGGCTTGGCGCTGTGCATGTGCCGCTTTTTACTGCCTTCGCTCCGGAGGGAATCGCCCTTCGCCTTGCGGGAAGTGCCGCCGATGCTGTGTTCTGCGATGCCGGACAGCGTGCGAAGCTGGATACCCATACGCTGAGCGTGGCCGGAAAGCGTGTCCTGCTGGTCACGCTCGGCGAAGGCGAGCCCGGTGATCAAGCTATCCCCTGGCACGTTCTCGCCGCTTCGGACGCGCCATGCCCTCCCCCCCATATAAGCCTACCCGACGATCCCGTGATCTGCATATTCACCTCGGGCACGACCGGCAGGGCAAAGGGCGTGGACCTACCAGTGAAAGGGTTAGCCAGCCTTCACGCTTATGCCGAATTCGGTCTTGGGATCGTTCCGGAAGATATATTCTGGTGTGCGGCCGACCCAGGCTGGGCCTATGGTCTATATTATGCCGTGGTTTCGCCGATGCTGCTTGGCCATCGCAACCTTCTGCTGGAGGGTGGCTTTGATGCCGACAACATGATTGCCGTACTAGAACGGGAAAAGGTCACCAACTTCGCCGCGGCGCCAACTGTCTATCGCGCCCTGCGCGCTAATGGAAAGGTCCAGCCTGACAGGCTCAGTTTGAAGAAGCTGTCGAGCGCCGGCGAACCGCTGACCGCCGATTTGAACGAATGGGCGCCATCGGTTTTGGGGGCGCAAATCCTCGATCATTATGGTCAGACCGAGGCCGGAATGATTGTAAACAATCATCACCATCCAGCCTTGTGTGAAAAGCCGATAGCCGGTTCGATGGGCGTCGCCATGCCGGGGTGGAAGGTTCAGATCGTGGACGAAGGAACGCTCTCCCCGCTGGGTCCGGAGGAGACCGGCATACTGGTCGTAGATCTGCCAGGATCGCCGCTGGCGTGGTTTGACGGCTATATCGGCGACAAAGAAAAATCGGCCGCGAAATTCTCTTCGGACGGGTGCTTCTATTATACCGGTGATACAGCGCGCATAGATGCGGCCGGCCGGGTATTTTTCTCTGCTCGGGCGGATGATGTCATCCTGATGGCTGGGTACCGCATTGGCCCATTCGAGATCGAATCTACGCTCAACGAGCATCCGTTGGTGCAGAATTCCGCGGCGATCGGCGTAGCCGATGAACTCCGGGGGGAAAGGCTCGAGGCGTTTGTCGTACTGGTGGATGGCGCCGAAGGCTCCGACAATCTGGCCGGCGAACTGCAATCGTGGGTAAAACTTCGCTACGCGGCCCACGCGTATCCCAGAGCTATCCATTTTACTCGCGAGTTGCCTATGACCCCGAGTGGCAAAATCCAACGGAATATCCTGCGGCAGAGTCTGTCCCAGTAGCCGTTGCTCAGCTGAGCAAACCATCCTAGCCGCCCCTTGGCTGGTCATTACATTCCGCGGCATGGCGAAAAATAAAAGGGCGCGAGGGAGACTCCACCCCGTCCCGGCGCGGTGCCGGAGCGAGGGTTGGGCGAGACCGTTCTTCAGAGCCGCCAGCTGTTTGATCGTCCGATCGAGCTCCTCGGCCTTCGCCGAGAGAAGCGCTCTGTCGACCTCCGGCCGGCTGCTGCTGCCAGCATCGCTCGATGATTATGTAGCCGAAGATAATGCGGTTCGGGTCGTTGAGGCCTTTATCGACGAGCTCGATCTGGTGGCAATGGGCTTTGCCGGGGCGACGCAGGCGCATACCGGGCGCCTGGCGTATCATCGTTCAACGATGCTCAAGATCTATCTCTACGGCTATCTGAACCGGATCCAGTCGAGCCGGCGGTTAGAGCGTGAGGCGCAGCGCAATGTCGAGCTGATGTGGCTGACCGGCCGACTGGCGCCGGACTTCAAAACAATCGCCAACTTCCGCCGGGATAACGGATCAGCGACCTATCTCGCCATCCGGCTCGAAAGGGCGGCGGAACTGCTGCGATCCAGTGCATTCCCGATCACCGAAGTTGCCGTTCTGTGCGGGTTTCGAAGCACTGCCCACTTCTCCAGGCGATTTCGGCAAAGGTTTGACGTATCGCCGTCCCAGGCAATCCGGCCCGGGAAAAGGAAAGCGGCTAAATTACAGGAAAGGAAGGTAGGATGACATCGCGCCTAACGGCACGAAACGCGTAGGAGCGTTATGCCCGAGAAGTTAAGGGGGGCGCCGGTACGCCGCCCCGCAACTCCTATTTCAGTTATGGGCCGATATGCCGGTTATCGTTCCGATGGGTACGATGAAGTTCAGCCCGAGATACACCCCCTCCTGAGCTTTTACCGCGCTGTTCGGATTGTAATAGCTGTTAGGGCTGAACGCATATTGTACGATCGGCTCTACAGCCATTCCGAGCGGCAGCTCGACATGCGCGGTAGCGCCGAGGACGAAATTGTCTCTCTTGTACGGCGACAGCAGTCCGGGGCCTCCCGCAAGGCCGTTCGCGGCGGTGATATATCCTCGAAAGTTGGAGCTAATGCGTTCCCAGTCGATCTTGACGCTGATGCGGTCGTTGCGACCTGGAAATGGCGAGAGAAGAGTGACACCGAAAAACGCATTTGCCTGGACAGGCGTCGTCCGATCGGTCGAAATGCCCACACTCGAAAACAGCTTCAAAGCCATCGGCGAGCCGTTGTCCGTATCCCTGCCACCGTCTGCGCGCCACACGATTTTATCGGCCTGGACGACGAAGCCGTCCGTTCCCTTTACGACACGTGATATGCCAGTCGTGGCGGTGGATGCGAAGAACTCGTTATGCTTGGCCGAACTGCGATAACCCGTCAGCGACACGTTGTAAGGATAGGCCGTATCGGCGAAGCTCGTCCGAACTCCGACTTCTCCCATGAGGAGTGTGCCGGCATAATCGGTATTGAACACGTCATAACCTATGTGGAAATTCGCTCCGCGCTCGACCGCGAATACACCGCCTTGCACATAGGCGTGTGCCCCAACCTTGGCCGATATGTTTCCACCCGGAACCGCAAAACTATAAGATGTCCATCCGCTGTTGGTGTACAATACCGTCTGAAAACATGTCGCGATCGCATCGCAATTGGCCAGGGCATAATAATAGGCTGGGTGCGTGACGCCCAGTTCGACATCGAGCCTGCCATCGGCCGTCTTTCCCTCGATCGTCGCGCGCGCCAATCGTCCTCCTCGCGGCGTGAAGGCCGGCTGATAGCCGACTTTGCTGTCCGCGATCTGTGGGGCGATATTCAGATTGCGGGTCAGTGGAAAAAAGACGTGCTCATAATGGAGCGATAGTCCGTTCAGGCCCATCGCCTTGCCTAAGTCGGCGTCCGCGCCGACATAGAGGTACAGCGAATTCGTGCTATGTCCGGTATCAACGCCCACGCTGGGATTGGCGTCGAAGAAATTCATCGCCAGCGTGTGAAAGGTCAGCCCGTCTTCCGCGAGCGGAGCGAATATCCCAGCCAATGGGCCGCTGAAATCCGGTGTCGAATCGGACTTGGGTATTGGCTCCTGCGCCACCGGTAGATTGGCCGGATTGGCGTCGACCGGATGGCCGGTCCCGACGTTCTGGGCCAATGCCGGAGCGGCGCATCCGGCGGAGAATATGACAGACAAAGCAATTCCCTTGACGAACGATGACATCGTCGCCTCCCTTTCTTGCGGTTGATGGTACAAGTTCACGACGCCTTTCCGCTCTTACTGGCTCGTCGGCGGCATCCCCTCTGCTGAACTGATAAATCCGATGATCCGTTGTCTCCTGGGCGGTTGAAGAAAACTGGGCGGTTGAAGAAAAAGCGTCAGATCAGGCCATGCCGGTAGCCATGACAGCGCCCAGCACCATGCTGGCGACGCCCATCATTTGTGCGGCCGGCTTTTGCCGGCCATAGCGCGAGAGGCCGATCCACGCGGCGATGCCGGCGAGATGCAAGGTCGCTGTCGCGACGACAAAACCCGCCACATAAGGCAGCTTGGTCACGGCAGCCGGCAGTTCCGCGCCGTGCGCCTGGCCGTGGAAGAAGGCAAACAGGGCGGTCGCTGTGACAGCCAGCGCCGCGGGTACCCGCACATCGAACGTGGAGCATATGCCCAGTGCGATAAGCGACGCCGCTATGCCCAGTTCAATGACGGAGACGTTGGCGCCCATGATACTCGAGAGGCTGCCGAACACCATCACGATGACGAAGGTCGCGGGGAGCAGGACCCGGGTGCGTCCTCCGCTTCTTGCGGCGACGAGTCCGACCAGCATCATCACGAGGATATGATCGAGGCCACTGAACGGGTGCGTGAAACCGCCGACAAGCCCGCCATCAGCATGGCCGGGATGGGCGTTAGCGATAGTCGGCAAGACCGTGCCGATCGCTCCGGTGGCCGTCAGGACTGTGCGTCTGAGCATCGTAAGCTTCCCTTCGATTCGATGAGTTATTTTCGCCGTGGCTGCGGTGCAGCGCCGAACCGGCTTTTCACGGCAAGGTTGAAGAGACGAACCGCCACCTGCTGGGTGACCTGCGCGTCATTGGAGAGCATTCGCACCACAAGGCCGGCGTCGTTAGGAAGCGTGCACACCCCGGCCAGCACGCCGGGCGTAGTCGACGCCGCCAGCAATTCTTGCCCGGTAGGCAACCGCCGTTCCGGCCCAAGCAAAAACAGGCTGCCCGATATCCTCCATCGGCCCAACGGCGAGAATTGTGGCGAGGCGACATCGCGGCCCAGCAGGCTCATCCGATCGCGAACCAGCGTTCTACCTCCTAGTGTCCTGACCTCGACTCGCGCAACGATCCGATCGAACTGCTCGTCCTTTGCTTTCGGATCATGACGGTCAAAGAATTCGTGCAGCAGGACAACGGCCGACGAATCCATCCGCACCATGGTCGCTGTCCCGATTTTCGCGCCGGGAAAGAGAATCAGGGGGTCCGGCGTGTAGGCAAGAAAAGCGTTACGCTCGACAGTCGCCTGAACCGATGTCTGCGCTGTTGAGCCCTGGCAATCGTGCACGACGGTAGATGCCTGGGTCGTGATATGAACCGCCGCACCTGCCTCGACCATAAGATCGCTGGTGAGGCCATCGCCACGATAAAGGCCGCCGGAGGAAGATTGCTGATAGAGGGTCAGCAGTTCAGGAATGTGGCGATCGAGTTCGAATGCTTTCGTAAAATGATAGGGATAGCAGACATATTGCCGGGCGATCGTGGTATGGTCGCCATGTCGCCTGAAACGCATGTCGAACCGTCCGTCGCGGCGCGCTCCTGGCACTGCGGGACGGACATACTCCGATATGTCTGGCCAATGCCGCGTCACCGAAACAGCAACTCGGCAATGATGCGGTCGGCGATAGCCTCGATGCCCTCGCTAGTTCGGCAATTGGTCGGTGCGATGGGCCGGCCATTCCGGACCGCTTCCGCCTCATGCGTCATCCGGGCCAGATCGACACCCACATGGGGAGCGAGATCGATCTTGTTGATGACGAGCAGATCGCTCTTGAGGACGCCTGGCCCATTCTTTCGCGGGATATCGTCGCCGCCGGCCACGTCGATGACAAACATCCACCAGTCGACGAGATCGAGCGAAAAGGTCGAGGCGAGATTGTCGCCCCCGCTTTCGATCAGAATTAACTCCGTTTCGGGAAAGCGCCGTTCGAGTTCGTCGGCCGCCGTAATATTGAGTGTCGGGTCTTCGCGGATAACCGTATGCGGACAGGCGCCCGCTTCTACGGCCGCGACGCGCGCGGGATCGATCAACCCCGATCGCCTGATCCGTTCGGCGTCCTCCGCCGTCACCAGATCGTTCGTGACGATCGCGATCGCGATGCCCTTGTCATGGAAAACCGGGATCAGCCGCTCGATCAGCGCGGTCTTGCCCGAGCCGACCGGGCCGCCGATTCCGACACGCGCCGATCCCGTGCGGGCGGCATCCTGGCGTAGTTCGAGGATAGCGTTTTTCATCCTATCACCTCAGCATATAGCGTTGGGCCAGGGGCAGTTCGTGGGCCGGTTCGCAGGTGGCCAATTCCCCATCGACGAAAACATCGAATGTCTGCGGGTCGACACGAATGTCCGGGCACGCATCGTTGTGCAGCATGTCGGCCTTGCTCAGATGGCGCGTACCTCGGCTCGGCAGCAATGTTTTCCGGAGATCCAGTTGATCGGCAAGGCCGCCCTCGATCGCCAGCGGGTTGACGAAGCAGGCCGATAGCGCCTGCCGGGCACGGCCGAACGAACCCCATTGCGGACGGAGGAGGAGCGGCTCGCATGTCATCAGCGAGGCGGCACTGTCGCCCATCGCGCCCCAGGCGATGAACCCGCTCTTGATGACGAGTTCGGGCTTTATGCCGAAGAATGCAGGCCGCCAGATGACGATGTCGGCGAGCTTGCCATCCTCCAGCGATCCGACATGTTCGACAATGCCGAAGGTACGGGCCGCGTTGATCGTATATTTGGCGATGTAACGCTTGATCCGCTCATTATCGCCAACGCGTGTTTGTTCTTCTGCCAGCCGACCACGCTGTTTCTTCATCTTGTCGGCAAGCTGCCATGTACGACAGACGACCTCGTTGATGCGGCCCATGCCCTGGCTGTCCGATCCCAGCATCGAGATCGCACCGATGTCGTGCAGCACGTCTTCTGCCGCGATCGTTTGGGCCCGGATCCGGCTTTCCGCAAAGGCCACGTCCTCCGGAATCGCAGGATTGAGATGATGGCACGTCATCGTCATGTCGAGATGCTCATCAAACGTGTTGACCGTGTAGGGATTGGTCGGGTTCGTGGACGAGGGCAGGCACCAGGGCAGACCGGCCACGCGGATGATGTCCGGCGCGTGCCCGCCGCCCGCACCCTCTGTATGGTACATGTGGATGGTCCGGCCGCCGATGGCCTCCAGCGTGTTTTCGAGAAAACCGGACTCGTTCAGCGTATCCGTGTGGATCTGGACAGGGAAATCCAGTTCGTCGGCCACTTTGAGGCAGGTGTCGATGGCCATCGGCATCGTGCCCCAGTCCTCGTGCAGTTTGAGCCCGAGGCAGCCCGTCCTGATCTGTTCGTGCAGAGATGTCGGGCGATGCGAGTTGCCGCGCCCGAGAAAGCCGAAATTGAGAGGCCATTGCTCCACCGACTGGAGCATCTTGCCGACGTTGAAGGGACCACCGCAATCGATCCCCACCGAAATCGGGCCAAGCGATCCCCCTAACAATGTCGTGATCCCCGATGCGATCGCATGGTCGCACAACTGCGCGCTGTCGAAATGGACATGGACATCTATCGCGCCGGCGGTGGCGATCAGGCCTTCGCAGTTACGGACCGTCGTCGATTGCGAGACGATGAGGCGGGGATCGACGCCGCCCATCGTTGCGGGGTTTCCCGCCTTGCCGATGCCGACGATCCGGCCGTCCTTGATCCCGATGTCACCCTTGACGATGCCTTTTACCGCATCGATGACGACCACGTTGCAAAGCAGGAAATCGAGCGCGCCTTCGGTACTAAGTACGCCTGCCGCCATGCCGGCGCCGTCGCGCAACGTCTTGCCCCCGCCATGCAGGCATTCGTCGCCATAGGTCGCGTGATCCTTTTCAATGACCGCGACGAGGTCCGTGTCTCCCAACACGATGCCGTCGCCCACGGTGGGCCCATAGAGGGCCGCATAATCATGCCTGTTCATGAATGCCATTCGAACGCTCCTATGCGCCCAGGAAATTGCGGTCGCGCGCCGCGGCGAGTGCGCTGCTTTTGACATTCGGGTCATCCGCTGCGCCGGCCGTCAATCCATTGAGGCCGCCCAGGGCTTTGGCGCCGCCGAATTCGGTCAGGTTGACCTGTTTCTCCTGGCCCGGTTCGAAGCGGACAGCGGTTCCCGCGGGAATGTCGAGGCGTAATCCGAATGCCGCCGCACGATCGAAGCGGAGCGCCTTGTTGGCCTCGAAGAAGTGGTAATGGCTCCCGATCTGCACGGGGCGATCCCCGGTATTGACCACGCAAAGCGACACCTTGCGGCGGCCGGCGTTGATTTCGATCTCGCCCTCCTCGCAGATCAGCCTGCCCGGTTCGAAACCGGTGGATGGCGAATTGGGCGTGGGCCGGATCGGATCATGAACGGTCACGAGCTTTGTGCCATCCGGAAAAGTCGCCTCGACCTGGAGCATCGGCAGCATCGCCGGCACACCCGGCATGACGTCATCCCAGGAGAGGATTTCGCAGGCAAAGGACATGATATCCGCCACACTGCGGCCTTCGCGTGCGCCCTCGAGTATCTCGTCGGAGATGATCGCGACCGCCTCCGGATAATTGAGGGGGAGGCCTTTGGCCTGGCGACGGCGGGCAAGCGAAGCGGCAGAAAAGATCGTCAGCCTCTCAAGTTCGGTTGGGGTCAGCAACATCGATATCCTCCGCGTCCCGGCTGGTGCCGCTCCATCAGTTCGAAAACAGGCGTTGGCCCGATCGGCCGTGGTTCATGGCGGCGATCTCGGCGAGCGGCGTGAATGAAGTCAGCGGGTCGTTATCGGCGACCTGACCGGTCGCCGTATCGCCCAAATCGAGCAGCAATTCCGCCAGTAATCGTTGAGTTTCCAGGGCGCCGATCAGGCCCAGCCGGACAGCGGCCATGCAAAGCGAGGACGCGCATTGATAGGCTGAAACGGCGACGGCCGTGTCCAGCTCCATTCCCGCGCCACCCCACAAATAACCTTGCATAACCGCGAGATGGCCATGGGCGCCCTCGCCGCGATCCAGCATCCGATATCGAGAGGCCTCGATCGATCCCAGCCGGTCATGGGCGACCAGTAGCGCCTGGCCGTTCCGACGCGAACCATCGCGCATCGCGGCGGCGGGCGTGCTGAATTCCACCTCTTCGTCGAGCGCGCATATCTCCTCGATGCGACCGTGCGCGCGGTGAGCGCGGATCAAGGCGACCCGGTCGGCGTTCAGCCAGCGATGGTGAAGCTGCACCCGTACAAAGGCCTTTACGTCGAACCGGCCCTCGCTCGCCATCATTGCAGCCGAGCCCTCCAGGCCCTGCGAGAAGGCGAAGCTTCCTGATGGAAAGGCGCTGTCGGCATGCTGTAGCGCCTGCAGGAGCGCGCGATTTATCATTCGCCCTCTGACCGGCTCACTACCCGGCCGTCGTCCAGCATGGGGCGGATACGGTCGAGATATGTGCGCTCTTCGCCGTTGCAGGCCACCAGCAGTTCCGCCCCCTCGAATTTGACACGCCAGTGCAGATTACCGGCGTGGTAACCGAGTTCGACCGCATCCGATTTTGACACCGGCGTCAGCCTCAACCAACGCTGGGTGCCGGCACGGACGACGACGGCCTGTTCGTCGGAAAGCAACAGAATCGCCCCATCTGCAAGCTTCTGATCGCGGGGCAAGGCAATGGCGAGTTGGCGGCCGCTGTCCGTGATCGCCTTAAGGCGTCGCCGTTCCAGATCCTCGGGCGCAATGGTGACCATGTCCACACCGCCGTGATGATCGGCATGATGGACACGGGATTCCAAATCGGGATCGGCCATATGACCGACAATGCGGCTGATGTGTAGCATGGGGGATTCCTGCAAGGGAAAGCGATGGGCGATCGGGATGATGTCCCGTCACGGCGAAGTCGCGAAATGCGATCGGCCATGACCGCATCCGAAAATGACGCAAAAAAACCCGCGATTTCCAAGAGGACTTCGCGGGCTGCTCTGCCTGAGGGCGAACGACATCATCGGCGTCCGCAACACGACCATTTAAGGTCGGCTCAACTCTTAAGTGTGGAAAGACGTGATGTCAACAGCTCGTGCGCGTTGATGATGGAGTTCGCCAGGTCGTCCATCGGAATGCGTTTGGACATCGCCTGCTGGCGGATTGTCTCATAGGCTTCCTGCTCGGAAACCCTTTGTGTTTCCATGATTATGCTCTTCGCCTTCGCGATCTTGTTGGTTCCCGTGAGCTTGCGCTCCAGCTTCCGAATGCGCTTTGCCTGATCCTGGCGATCTACCCACAGCGATCGGGCGATGGTCAGATTCGACAAAAGGCCGAACGGCTTTATCGGCCGCTCCACCATCGCCAGCGCGCCGCATTCGAGCACAGTCTGCAAGGTGCCGGGATCTTCGTAATCGGTGATGGCGATCAAGGTCGGCGGGGTCATCTGCCCGAACGAGCAGAGTTTCATGATCTGGGTTCGAAATTCCGGATCGACCGATACGAAGACGACATCGATATTAGGGGCGATCGTTTCGGGAATCGGCCACGTCGTCTGGAAGGTGCAGCCGATTCGGCTGAGTTGCTCCACCAGCGCTTTTCCATCGGCATCCGGGGCATGGATAACCTGCATCCGCAGATCTTTCAGATGCCTGAGGATCTGAAGAGCCATTATCAAAACGTCCCGGCCGCGCGGGACTGGCGCAACCATTCGTCGTCGGAAGAAAAGAGAAAATAGGGGTCAGGCTCTGCCCTGTCGCTCGCTTGCCAGACGATGTCGATTTCATTGCGATCGTTGACCTTGCCCACCCTGGGCCACAATGCGGTATGGTGGTTTTCCGCGCTTACGCGCACGCGGCCCTGCGGGGCGTCTATCTCCAGCCCATCGATCACGCGCAGGAGTTCGTCGGGATCATCATTCTGTGCGAGTTCCAGCGCCTTGGCGTAAAGATGAACTTGAAAATAGGCCGCTTCCGCCGATGCGGTGACATGCGCGTCCTTCCCAAATCGCGCCTTGTACGCTGCGACGAAGCATCTCGCCTCCGGCGTGTCGAGACTCTGGAAAAATGGGACGGCGCTGAGATGTCCTTTGGCGACGCCCGGCTTCATCAATATGAATTCAGCCTCGCTGGTCCCGATCGAGGCGATCGGCATCTGAGCAGGATCCAGCCCGGCTTCCGCATAGAATTCGTAGAGCATGACGGCACCACGCCCGAGCAGCGTTGAGATTATGGCATCGGGCTTCAGTTTTTGCGCCTGCTTTATGACCTTTCTCACATCGGCCGCATCGGCTGTCAGGGGGACATATATCTCATCCAAAATCCGCCCCTTCTGATGGATGACGAAATCCGAGATGATCCGATTGATCTCATAGGGGAAAACATAGTTCGATCCCACCAGGATGAAGGTCTTTCCCTGGTTACGCAGCAGATAGTCGGCGAGCTGCAACGCAAATTGATTAGGGGCCGCTCCCGTATAGATGCAGCGCTGGGAGAATTCGAAACCCTCATAATAGGTGGGATAGAATAATAGGCCGCGATGCGCCTCTATTTCGGGAAGTATAGCCTTGCGGCTTGTGGAGGTGAAGCCAGCGAACACGATCCGGATATGGTCATCGAGCAACGCTTTGACCAATTCCTTATATTTGGGAGGGGAAGACGACGGGTCGTGAAACGTCGGTGCGATGGCCCGGCCAAGTATGCCGCCCCGCGCATTGATCTCCTCGATCGCGAGCAGCGTAGCATTCGCCATCGTCGATTCGACCGCAGACGTCTCGCCGGTCTTGGAAAAGAGTACGCCGATCTTCCAGTCATTCTTAGCCATTCCGGCTCCCATTTCGCACATAAAAAAAGCCCCGCCGCACGAAGTGCGGTCGAGGCGATCCCTGCCTTATTTGTGGAACGTCGTCGGTCCACGGCGCAGAGTAACGCCGGTGGAACGCAGAGGCAACACCATGGACCGATCGCCGCCTGGTGTCGTCAAGAAATCGCGCCACAAAAGGTCCAAAAAAATCGAGTTGACATTTTCTTTAAGGGAATGTCTCTATCGTGAGAAGAACCAAATGCGGTTCCCGCCTTTCGACAGGGGAGTCGGGCGGCGATGCCAAAAGTGCCAGAGCACGCGAACGGCGCCTTGGGCTTTTTCATTTCGACAGTGTCGTCGGTCGTGGAATTCGAAGCGGATTCTGACGCTGGCCATGTGCTGGTCGATCAATTCGAGGCCACGACCTCCCATCTCCTCTCAAATAAAGGTCGAATCGATGCAGATGAATCGTCGCAAGTTCATAGTCGGATCAACTGTTGCCGTTGGCGGCATTGCTGCCACGGCGCTGATCACCAAGCGGACAGCCACGAAGGACACGGTCCAGGTCGGCTCGATCTTTTCGCTGACGGGCGGGCTGTCCATCACCGAAAAGACCATGGCCGATGCGACCAGGATGGCCATCGCGGAGATCAATGCCAAAGGCGGGGTATTGGGCAAACAGATCGAACTGATCCTGGAAGACGGTGCGTCAGATCCCAAGACCTACAACGAAAAGGCTTCCAAACTTGTTTTGCAGGACAAGGTGCAGTCCGTTTTTGCCTGCTATACGTCCGCCAGCCGAAAGGCGGTCCTGCCTGTGTTCGAGCGGCGGGGGTCGCTTCTCTTCTATCCGACATTTTATGAAGGATACGAGTGTTCGAAAAATGTGATTTACACTGGTGCGGTACCAAACCAGCAACTGTCCAACTACATCCCATGGCTTGTGAACAAGCAGGGAAAAAAGAAGTTCTTCATAGTCGGATCGAATTATCTTTTCCCACGGGAGATGGCCAAGGTCAGCAAATCTCTGATTGAGCAGAACGGCGCACAATGGATTGCCGACGAGTATCTGGAGCTTGGATATTCGCAATGGGCGTCCATGGTCAGCAAGATCAAGAATTCGGGATGCGATGCGGTCATCTCCAATGTTGTCGGGGATTCTCTGATCGCCTTCTACAAGGAGTTCCGCAACCAGGGGCTGACGCATGACAAGGTGCCGATCTGCTCTACCGTCACGAGCGAAGTCGAAGTCGCAGCGATGGGCCCGGAATATGCGGCCGGAAGCTTTACCTCATTCCCGTATTTCCAGTCGATCGACACCCCGCGGAACCGCGACTTCGTGCAACGCTATCGGGCTTTCGTTAAAGATCCTCAGGCGGTAACACACGACCCACTCCACTCCTCCTATTTCCAGGTCTATCTCTGGAAAGCAGCGGTGGAAAAGGCGCGTGACTTTTCAGCGGATGCGATCCGCGCCGCCATCGGCGGACTGAGCTACGATGCACCGGGCGGCACCGTGACCATTAATGCCGAAAATCTGCACACGGCGCATACCCCGCGCATCGCGCAATGGCAGGCCGATGGCTCCGGGAAGATCGTCAACCAGTTTCCTGGCCCCGTCCAGCCTCTGCCGTATTCGGCCTATGGCGAAACCGAGGGGAACCTTTACTGCACCGTATCCGGTCTCGATACCGCCAAGCTGCCTAAGTGACGGGTACGAGCGGGGGATAAGGCATGTTCGACGCAGTTTTCATAGGGCTCAGCGTTGGATCCATCATGCTGCTGGTCGCGCTTGGGCTGGCGATCACTTATGGAGCGATGGGCGTCATCAACATGGCGCATGGCGAGATGGTCATGCTCGGCGCCTATACGGCCGTCATGGCCAAGATCTGGCTAGGCCTTGGGTCATTGGCTTCTATCCCGCTCGCTTTCATAGTGTCGGCGGGCGCGGGCCTTCTGATAGAACGGGTCATCGTCGCCCGCTTGTACGGAAGGCTGCTGGACACTCTGCTCGCCACCTGGGGCGTTGCAATATTGTTACAGCAGGCGATCAGGCTATCTTTCGGACTGGCCTTCTTCGGTATCACGATACAGGGGCTCGGCACGGACCTGCGCACTGTCCAGACCCCGGAATTCCTGCATGGCGTCATCGCCGTCGGATCGTATGAGTTCAACGCCTATCGCACCTTCGTGATCGCGTTCACTGTCATCGTCACGGTGGTAACCTGGTGGATCATGTACAAGACCTCGCTCGGCATGCGCGTTCGGGCGATCATGCGCAATCCCGACATGGCCTCTGCGTGCGGGATCGACGTTGCCCGGGTCAATGCACTGACGTTCGCCTATGGCTCTGGCCTCGCCGGCATCGCGGGCGTGATGATCGCCGGCCTGGAATCGGTTTTCCCGGACATGGGCACGCCCAAAGTCGTCGAAGCCTTCCTGGTCGTGGTCACAGGCGGCGTTGGAAGTCTGGGAGGAACGGTGCTCGCGGCCGGTATATTGGGCCAGATCACCGGCATCGCCTCAGCCTTGACCAACGATATCCTCGCCAGGGCGATAGTTTTCGGTATCGTCATCCTCATCATTATCTGCAAGCCCAAGGGGCTATTTTCCTACAGGGGGCGTTGAATGTTGATATCTAGACAGGACGCCGCGAAAGGCGCTTACCTACTCTTCATACTTCTCGTTCTTATCGCGCCTACCCTGTTCGACGTGTTCTGGTTGAACCGTCTCTCCAAGTTCCTGGTGTTCGGGATGCTCGGCATCGCGATGTCACTATGCTGGGGCTATGCGGGCATTCTCAATCTCGGGCAGGGCCTGTTCTTTGGCGTCGGAGCCTATGCCATCGGAATGTCGCTGAAGTTGGCAAGCGCAACCAGCCTGCAACAGGGCTCAACGACGCCGATACCCGATTTCATGCTCTCGAACGCCGAACCGGGCGCAAAGCCTGATCTTTGCTGCATCAACAGCGGCTCGTTTTTGTGGATGCCATTCAACAGTCAGTATGTCGGTCTGGCGACCGGCATCATACTGCCGGTCATCGTTGCTTTCATCATCGGCAATATCGTTTTCCGTAAACGCATCTCAGGCGTGTTTGTCTCAATCATCACTCTTGCCATAGTTTTGCTGACCCGCATGCTCGTCGTGCAGGCGCAGCCTTTCACCAACGGCTTTAACGGCCTCACCGATTTGGGGTATCTTTCCATTCTGGGCTTCGACTTCGACCCTTACGGCCTGTCGAGTTATTACCTGATCGCAATCAGTTTGATCGCCGTTCTGGCCATTAGCCGGTTCATAACCGAAACACGAGCCGGCCTTATCCTGCAAGCGAGCCGTGACGACGATCGCCGCGCACGCTTCCTAGGTTTCGATGTCGCATCCTATCAACTGTTTTTCTTCTGCATGGCCGCCGCGATCTCAGGATATGCCGGTATGCTGTATGTTATCGCGTCTGGGTTCGTATCGCCCACTTTCATGGATTTGAGTTTCTCAATCTCGATGGTGATCTGGGCGGCGGTCGGTGGACGCAATTCCCTGCTCGGCGCCTGCATCGGCGCTATCCTTATCAATCTTGTGCAGGCGACTGTGAGCGAAACGCCGCAGTTCGTCGAGGCATGGACGGTGGTCATGGGCTTCGCCTTCATCATGGCG
>Ga0207667_10002416_pt1 | contig 23398 bp, 22 predicted proteins | sample KBSCornC52_FD_184301 | JGI IMG/M metagenome (GOLD analysis project Ga0207667, IMG submission 184301) | Corn rhizosphere microbial communities from Kellogg Biological Station, Michigan, USA - KBS Corn C5-2 (SPAdes) (version 2) | ecosystem: Host-associated > Plants > Roots > Rhizosphere > Soil ...
ACAGCACGCCCCCGCCGGTGTACGCCGTGATCAGGTCTATCAGGCGTCCGGCCACGCGGGTCCAGAATTCCAGATCATCAGCATCGGCGTCATCCAAGACGAACACCAGATCGGCGTCGGAGGCCATGTCGAACTCGCGCATGCCCAGGCGGCCGAGGGCAATCACCCACATTTCATCCGAGCGGCGGCCGGACTCTGCACCGCCGGTCGCGCGCGTCTCGCGGACCGCAATGTCGTAGAAGCGCGCAATCACGGCATCCGCGAGTTCTGAGGTCCGGACCAAAGTATCGAAGATGGGTTCGAATAAGCACACGCTGGATGCCTGGATGCGCACCATTTCACGGCGATACCAGCGGCGTAATTCAGCTGCGTTCGCGGGCGGTGCCATTGCCATCGGCGGGTCGCCGGTTAGAGCGATTTCATCGAGAAGTTCCGGCGTGCGAATGAGTTCTTCGGCGAAATACGGGCTGTGTTCGAACAGGTCGAGGATATGAGCCCGTAATCGCGGATCGGTGTCCAGCCGCTGCAGTCTTTTGGCGTCCGTCGAAATACGTTCCAGAAAATGCTCGAAGGACTTGAACCCGAGGTGCAGTTCGGTCCCGACGAGTGCCGCCGCCAGATGCGGCGCGCGCTGCTCCATGGCGCGGACGATGTTGCCCACCTGGCGTCCACCGGCCGGCGCCGCCACTCCCGGTGAAGTCGCTCTCGCGTAGACCACACGGTCGTAAATCTCGCGCACCTGTTCCAGGTGGAGGCGGGTCTGCTCCAGCAGCCACTCGGCCGAGCCTCCGCCGGCGGGCATCCGCCGCCCCAGCAATTCGAGCGCCTCCGGTTCGGCAGGCAGAGTGTGGGTCTGGCGATCGTCGGCTAACTGCAAGCGATGCTCCAGTTGGCGCAAAAATTGATAGGCGGAGGCCAGCCGCCCGTATTCGGCGCCGGAGAGATAGCCTTTGTCCTGCAGCCGCGCGAGCGCCAGCATGGTGCCGCCATGACGTACCCAGGCATCGGCGCCGCCATACAGGCGCTGCAAGCACTGCACCAGAAATTCAATATCGCGGATGCCGCCGCGCGCCAGTTTTACATTGATCGCATCGGCCGACTGGAGTCTTTTGAGGCCGCGATTTCGTACCGTCAATTTTTCGTTCAAGCGCTCGCGCGTGGCCGATAATTCTTCGATCGCCGAAAAGTCCAGCGTGGTCGAATAGGTTCGCGACGCCACGAAATCGAGCAAATTATTTCCGGTAGCCTTGTCGCCTGCTGCTACGCGCGCCTTGATCATCATCTGCAATTCCCAGTCGCGGGCGCGGTTAGCGTAGTATTGGCGCGCGGCTTCGAGCGAAATGCAGATCTCTCCCTGGCTGCCGTCGGGACGCAGACGCAGGTCCACGCGATAGCACATGCCCTCGGTGGTGTAGGTCGAAAGCAGGGAGGTGAGTTGATTGGCGGCGCGCACGAAGAATTCCCGGTTGGGAATGCTTCCGCCGGAGCCGCCGCTGGTTGCGCCGTTGGCCTGATACACAAACATCAGGTCGATGTCGGAACTGTAGTTGAGTTCATTGCCGCCCATTTTCCCCAAAGCGATCACCGCGAGGTGCGATTCCTCGCCGCGGTCGGTACGGGGCACGCCGCATTGGGCCACCAACTGCTCGCAAATTCGCACGTAGGCAGTTTCGACTATGGTGCCAGCCAGCGCAGTAAGCTCTCCGGTGATTTCCGGCAGCGTACCCAATCCCAGCACGTCGCGAATCAGGATGCGCAGCAACTGTTGCCGGCGGAAGCGTGCGAATTCGAGCGGCGCCGGCAAGCCCGCGGGCAGCGACGCGGCCAGCATCTCGCGCATCTGCTCGGCGGTGAGTACCGGCTGCAAGTTTCCCGATTCGAGCAGATGATCGGCCCACTCGGGGTGCCGCAGGACCTCTTCGGAAAGGAATTGGCTATGGGTGAAGACCGCGATCAGATAACGCAGGCCGGCCGTCGAGCGCGTCAGCCGCTGGAACCAAAAGGGGTGCCGTTCGTGCAGACGCGCGAAATACTGCAACCCTTGTTCGGGTGCGGGCGACGTGCTCAACAGCAGATCCAGGCGATTAGCGGTGGCCGGAGGCAACTCGCGCACGATCTCCCCGATCTCGCGGCTGGCGCGTGCGCGGTCGTGGTAGGCGAGTTGCCGGAGACGCTCCATTTTTTAAGCGACCAGCATAATATCGTCACCCGGTCGGATCACGCCGGCCTGGATCACGGAGGCGTAGAATCCGCTCAATCCCCACTTGAGTGAGGCGGGGTCTCCCGCTTGCGCCAGCGGGTCGAAGATCGCGGCTTGAATGCCGCGGCCGTATACGTTCAAAGTCAGGCAGGGCGCGCGCCGTTTGGTGATCTCAATTACGACATCCGCGCCAATACGCCAGCGTTCGCCCGCGCGCCATTCGCGGCGCCCAATCCCGCGCGTGGTGAGGTTCTCGCCGAGCGATCCGTAGGTGAGCGGAAACCCCAGCGCGGCGAGCTCCTCGATTCCTTCCGCGGTGATCAGCAGCACGGCCTGCCGCGGGCCGCCGTGAATATCCGGATGCGCGTGGCTGTCGCCATCGAGCCCCAGAGGCGTGAGAGTTCCTGCCCGGATCGCGCGCTTCGGTATCCCTCCGCGAGAGACACTCACTTGAACCACCTGTCCGCGGGCCACCGGCCTTCACTTCCTAAATGTCGTAATACAAGGCGAACTCGTAGGGATGCGGCCGCAGGCGCACGGCGTCAGCCTCATTCTTGCGCTTGTAAGAAATAAAGGTCTCAAGCAATTCTTCGCTGAAGACGTCGCCCTTAAGCAGGAAAGCGTGATCGTCTTCGAGGCAAGTGAGCGCTTCCTCGAGCGATGCCGGCATAGAAGGCACGTACTTCATTTCCTCCGGCGACAGATCGTAAATGTCCTTGTCGAGCGGCTCGCCCGGATCCACTTTGTTCAGGATGCCATCGAGCCCCGCCATCATCATCGCCGCGAATGCCAGGTACGGATTCGCCGACGGATCGGGCGGCCGGAATTCGACGCGTTTGGCCTTGGGATTGGCCGAATACATGGGAATCCGCACGGCCGCGGAACGATTGCGCCGCGAGTAGGCCAGGTTCACCGGCGCTTCGTAACCGGGCACCAGACGCTTGTAGCTGTTGGTGGTGGGCGCGATCATCGCGGAAAGAGCGCGTGCGTGTTTGAGCAGGCCCCCGATATACCACAAGGCCATTTGGCTGAGACCCGCGTACATTTCGCCGGCGAACAGGGGCTTGCCTTCGCGCCACAGGCTCTGATGAGTGTGCATGCCGCTGCCGTTATCGCCGAACAGCGGCTTGGGCATGAAGGTGACGCTCTTGCCATAGCGATACGCGGTATTGCGAGTCACATATTTATACAGCATCATGTTGTCGGCGGATTTCACCAGCGTGTCGTACTTCTGATCGATCTCGCACTGGCCGCCGGTGGCCACTTCGTGATGATGGCACTCGATGCTCAGGCCGCAGCGGATCATCACTTCCACCATTTCGGCGCGCAGGTCCTGATAGTGATCGGTGGGCGGAACCGGGAAATAACCCTCCTTGTAGCGCGGCCGGTAGCCTAAATTGTTTTCTGCCCGGCTGGAATTCCAGCGTCCCTCCTCGGCATCGATGTAATAGTAGCCGGAGTGCGCGTTCTGATCGAAACGAATGTTGTCGAAGATAAAGAATTCGGCTTCGGCGCCGAAGTAGGCGGTGTCGGCGAGACCCGAGTTGTTCAAATACATCTCGGCTTTTTTGGCGATCCAGCGGGGGTCGCGATCGTAATGCTGGCGGGTAATGGGGTCGATGACATCGGCGGTCATCACCAAAGTCTTGGTCTCGTAAAACGGATCCATGAAGGCGGTGTCCGGGTCGGGGACCAGCAGCATGTCGCTCTCATTAATGGCCGCCCAGCCGCGAATGCTGGAGCCGTCGATGCCGAAGCCTTCCTCAAAGGAACTGGTATCCAATTGGCTCAGCGGATACGAAATATGCTGCTGTAATCCAGGGAGATCGGTGAAGCGCAGGTCGAGTTGCTTGGCTTCGAATTTCTTGGCATATTCGAGAATATCTTTCGGCGTTTTCGACGAGGCACTCATGGTTCCATAATACTCGACGGTTCTAAGCCCGGCCGGGCCCGCGCGGCAGCGGCTGGTACGCTGTGCGAGAGCCCGTGGCTATAGCGCAAGAGCGGCCGTTCCATCAGGTAATAGCTTGCCGTCGCGGCTCCGAAGACGATGGCGATGCGCGGGAGAAACTCTGCGGCGGCCTGCGCCAGCGTGGCGGCAGAATGCGGAACCAGAAATAGCTGCTGCCACAGGTACAGACCATAGGAGATCCGGCCTATCCAGCGCAGCGGCGCCCACTCGAGAACTCGGAATAACCGCGAACCCGGCCAATCGATCACCGATATCAGCAGGCAGGGCAGGAGAGCCGATTCGATCAGCGTTCCAGTCGCGGGCGCCGAACCTGCCACAATCCAAATCCATAGGGCGCCTGGAACCACGATACCGAGAACCCGGAACCAGGTCGCGGTGAGGACGCGCAACACTTTGGCGCGGTGCCGGCCATGCAGCAGAATCGCCATCGCGCCGGCATAGAGAAACGCGTCCAGCCGCAGGTCGGTTCGCTGCAACGCCGGGAACGGCAGTTGCATGTGAGCGAGACTCCACGGCCGCCATAACGCGATCGCCACCGCTAGAACTCCGGCAATCAGGAGAGCCCGCCGCACTCCCAGGCTTGCCAGCAAAGCCGGCCAGATCAGGTAGAAGTGTTCCTCCGTCGAGAGCGACCAGAAATGCATGGTGTACCAGGACCGGTCAGCCCAGTAATTGTTATAAAAAAACGCGGCGCTCGCCAATTCGCCGCGATGCACCGATTCCGCCAGCCAACCCGAGGTGCTGGCAAGCGCGAGTACTCCCAGGTAGAGAAAGGCGGCCGGCAGAATACGAAACGCGCGCCGCAGGTAGAATCCCCCGAGCGAGATCCGGAGCGGCCGTTCCCGTTCCTCTAACAGCAGGGTCGTGATCAGGTAGCCGCTAATCGCAAAAAACAGGGCTACGCCAACTCCTCCCAGATGCACCGCGACGTATCCGATGGCCCGCAGCGGGCGAGTGGTAGCGTCGCTTAGCAGGAAACCGTGCGACACCATGACGGCCGTGATGGCCACGGCTCGCCAGCCGTCGAGCGTCGGAATTCGGGCCCGCGATCCCACTTCAACTTGTGGCCTTCGACCGCGATATTTCTCACGGATTTTCGTACACTGGGCTGTGGAGCAAATCGCGCTCGATTGGACGCCCCAGCCGCACTACTTTTCGGTAAGCGAGCTGGCCAACGCTCTCCACGGTGTGTTCACCGAATATTTCACCGATATTTGGGTGGCGGGCGAGATTTCCGGGGTAAAGCTGTATCCCAGCGGCCACTACTATTTCACGCTGAAGGACGAAGGCGCGCAGATGCGTTGCGTCTGCTTCAAAACCTCGGCGCGCTATCTGAAGTTCAAGCCGCAGGATGGCGTCGCGGTGCTGGCGCGGGCGCGTGTAGATCTCTACGACGTGCGCGGCGACCTGCAATTAGTGGTCGAAGCGATTGAGCCGCAAGGGCACGGCGCGCTGCAGCTGGCCTTCGAGCAGCTCAAGAAAAAGCTCGAAGCCGAGGGCCTGTTCGCTGCGGGCCGCAAGCGTCCACTGCCGGCGTTACCGGAGCGGATCGGGATTGTGACGTCGCCCACCGGGGCGGTGATTCAGGACATGCTGCATGTGCTCGAGCGGCGCTGTCCCGGGCGGCACATTCGCTTATATCCGGCGCAGGTGCAGGGCGAAGGCGCGGCCGCACAGGTGGCTGAAGGCATCGATTATTTCAGCGCGTCGGGATGGGCCGAGGTAGTGATTGTGGCGCGCGGCGGAGGCTCGCTCGAAGATTTGTGGACGTTTAATGAAGAGCGCGTGGCGCGGGCTATCGCAGCGTGTTCAGTGCCGGTGATCTCGGCGGTGGGGCACGAAACCGACTTCACCATTGCCGATTTCGTGGCGGACATGCGCGCGCCCACGCCCTCAGCCGCGGCGGAGATTGTGGTTTGCACCCGCGAAGGCCTCTACGAGCGATTGAACGCCGCCGATCACAAGCTGCTGCAATCGGTGCGCCTGAAGATTGCACTGCTGGCACGCGCCCTGCACAACGTCGCGATCGATCGCGCCCGCCTGCATCGAGCCATAGGACGGCAGATGCAGAGAGTAGACGAATTGGATTACCGCCTGCGAGAGTTGTGGCGAGCTTCCCTCGCCGGACGCAAACGCGCTCTCGATGGGACCTCGGCCCGGCTCGGCCAGCTCGACATCCGGCTGAAATTCGCGGCGGCGCGGCGGCGTCTGGAAGCGAGTGACGCCGTGCTCGTACAATTCATGCGTTTGCGGATGAGCGGAGCCCGCCGCGAGCTTGGTCCACTCGAAGCGCATTTGAAGCAGTTGAGCCCACTGCGGATTCTAGACCGCGGCTATGCCATCGTCGAACGTGAAGGCAAGATCGTGAAGGCGCCCGGAGACGCGCCCGTGGGGTCTGAAATCGATGTTCGCTTAGCAGCGGGAAAGCTCAAGGCAACAGTGAACTAAAGGCGCTATTCCAACCGGTAGTTTGGAGCTTCCTTGGTAATGATCACGTCGTGCACGTGACTCTCGCGCAGCCCGGCGGCGCTGACGCGGAGGAATTTGGCGCGTTGGTGGAGCTCAGGAATCGTCGCGCAGCCGCAGTAGCCCATGCCGGCGCGCAGACCGCCCACTAGCTGGTAGACCAGGTCGGACAGCATCCCTTTGTAAGGCACGCGGCCCTCGATGCCCTCAGGCACCAGCTTCCCGGTACCGCTGGTTTCCTGGGAGTAGCGGTCGGCCGAACCCTGTGCCATGGCACCCATGGAACCCATGCCGCGATAGCTCTTGAAGGTGCGGCCCTGATAGAGAATGGTCTCGCCCGGACTCTCTTCGGTGCCGGCCAGCAGGCTACCGATCATCACGCAGTCGGCGCCCGCGGCGATGGCCTTGGTGACATCGCCTGAAAACTTGATGCCGCCGTCGGCGATCAACGGCACGCCGCTGCCGGCGGTGGCCTTGGCGCATTCGGCAATCGCGGTGATCTGCGGAACGCCGGCGCCGCTGACCACGCGGGTGGTGCAGATCGAACCCGGCCCGATGCCGACCTTGATGCCGTCGACGCCCAGCGAGATAAGCTCCTTGGCGCCTTCATAGGTGGCCACGTTGCCGGCGATCAGCTGTACTTCCGGCAGCGCACGCTTCACGTTGGCGATGGCGTCCATCACGCGCTGGCTATGGCCGTGCGCGGAATCGATCGCCAGCACATCCACTTTCTTGCGGACCAATTCTTGCGCGCGCTCCAGGTAATCGCCCGAGGAACCAAGCGCGGCGCCTACGCGCAAGCGTCCCTGCGCGTCTTTGGCGGCGTTAGGATACTTCAATTTTTTCTGAATGTCTTTGACGGTAATCAAACCCTTCAGGTTGTAGTGCTCGTCGACGACCAGCAGTTTTTCCACGCGATGCGTGTGCAGGATGGCTTCGGCTTCCTCGAGCGTGGTGCCTACGCCGACGGTGATCAGGTTCTCCTTGGTCATCACGCTTGCCACCGGCAGATCGTAGCGCGTTTCAAAACGCAGGTCGCGATTGGTGAGAATGCCCACCAGTTTGCCGTTCTTGGTTACCGGCACGCCGGAAATGCGGTAGCGCTTCATGACGTCCAGAGCGTCGGAAATCTTGTGCTCCGGATCGATGGTCACCGGGTCCACGATCATGCCGCTTTCAGAGCGTTTCACGCGGTCCACTTCTTCGGCTTGCTTATCGATCGACATGTTACGGTGGACGATGCCGATGCCGCCCTGTTGCGCCAGGGCAATCGCCAGGTGAGATTCAGTCACCGTGTCCATGGCGGAGCTCACCACCGGAATATTCAATCCGATGTTGCGCGTAAACCAGGTGCGGGTGTCGGTCTCGGCGGGGACGATGCTGCTGCGTGAGGGCACTAGCAAAACGTCATCAAAAGTGAGGCCTTCAGGGATCGTTTCAGGGATCATGCAGGGTTATCTACGATCATACAGCATGGCCGCGAAACGACCGCGCGCCGCAGTCTCGGAACCGGCCCCGCAGCGGAGAAAGATACCCGGTGATATCCTTGTGGCCATGCCTAGGCATGCCTCGAACCTCCTGCTCGCGTTGCTCCTGACCACCTCCGTTGCGGTACCGCAGACCGCGGTGAAAAAAACGGCGCGGCCGCAGTCTGTCCGCTTGTACGTTTTCGACAACGGCATCATTCAGGGTCTCGATCCGGCTGCGTTTCAGTTCAAGAAGGAAGAGATCGCTACGCCCGATATGGCGGTGGTATCGTATCTGATCGTGCACCCCCGCGGCACGCTGATGTGGGACACCGGCGCGATTCCCGACGGTGCCCTCAATGCCGATGGCATTCCCGTGACGCAGAGATTTTTCACGGCCAGTAAGACGTTAAAGTCACAGTTGGCAGCGGCCGGCTTCGCCCCGGGGGACATCACTTATCTGGCTCTTTCACACTACCATGGCGATCACACCGCCAATGCCAATGACTTTGCCGGCGCCACCTGGCTGGTGCAACAGCCCGAACGCGATGCCATGTTCGCGGAGAAATCCCCCGCAATCGCCCAGCTTGCAAACTACGCCGCGCTGAAGAACAGCAAGACTAAAATTTTGAAGGGCGAAGACTACGATGTTTTCGGCGACGGCACGGTGGTGATCAAGGCTGCCTATGGGCACACGCCCGGCCACCAGGTGCTGTACGTGAAACTGGCCAAAACCGGGCCGGTGCTGCTCGCCGGCGACTTGTATCACTATCAGGAAGAGCGCGGCACCACCAAGGTTCCCAATTTTGAATTTAACAAGGAACAATCGCTCGCCAGCCGCGTGGCGATCGAAGCGTTCTTGAAACAGAGCGGCGCGCAGCTTTGGATCGAACACGATTTGGCGAATTTCAACAAACTGAAGAAGAGTCCGGGCTATTACGACTGACGCTATTTATTTTTTTGTGCCGCCGGGCCGAAGTTCGCGATGTCGGCGACCGCTACCCGGCGTTGGAACTTCCAATGACCGTTTTCGCGGACGAGCGCGTCGTCATAATGGCCGCCCTGAGCGATCACGGGCCGCTTGTCGGGGCCGGTGACTACATAGGCCCAGCGGGACCAGGCCGTGGCCGCAGCCATATTCAGCCTCCTTAGGAATAGATCATGAACTCCAGCAGGTTGCCGTCGGGATCCCGCACGTAAACGCTTGAGGCCCCTTTTCTGCGCCCTCCCTGGCGTCCCACCGGGCCCTCGATCACCTTAGCGCCGGCGCGGTCGAGCATGGCGCTGAGCGCCGCCGCCGTGCCCTCCCAGACAAAACACAAATCGCCGCACGGGGGCTTGGCGGCGGGGGCGCGCAACGTGAAGGAGGCGCGCTGCCAGGTTGCGGGGCGGTGAAAATTGATCATGTTGTCGCCGATGTACACCGAACACGCCAGGGCACTCTCGACCACGTCGAATCCCAACCCGCGATAGAACGCCAGCATGGGTTCGGTGTTCTGCATCGGAAGAGCAACATGGTCGAAGCCGCTGACTCTTCCCGCCGATTGCGCGCGAAGTTGCGTAGCGGCGCCGGCGGCGGCCAGGCCTCTGATGAATCCGCGACGCGAAGCGCTTCGCGAGTTTGACGATTTCTTGGGCATATGCGAGAGCCTACCATGTTCCAAACGGGGCGGCCGGCACTGCCTTTGGCGCGGGATCGATGGCTCAAAAGCGGGAGAGATCTAAGGCGAGCTACTCAGGGGAGTCAGGGGTTTGCCCGAGTTCCCGGATGAGGCGTTCCATTGGATACTAGCTCTGAAGCCCATGTCCGCCCCCACCAATGGTAAGTTCCAGGATCACTATGATGTGCTCGGCATCGACCCTAAAGCCGATTCGGACACGATTCAACACGCCTATTCGGAATTAGCGCAGAAATTTCATCCCGCCAATCCCACTACCGGAGATCAGGAGGCCTTCGAGGCGGTCAACATGGCCTACGAAGTTCTCTCCGACCCGGCGCAGCGGTACGCGTTCGACAATCTGAAGGGCACCGACGAAGATCTCGACTCACCCAAGTTCAGCGGCGTGCAGTTCTTCAATTCGCTGGGACGCGAGGCGGGCTTGCGCGGAGCTCTGCTCTGCATTCTGTACGATCGCCGCCGGAGCAAGCCGCTCAAACCGGGCTTGGCGGTTCGCGATGTGGAAGCCATGCTTGAGACCGGAGCCGACGAATTATTTTTTGTGCTGTGGTACGCCAAGCAACGCGGCTGGGTGGCGAGCGACGATAAGAGCAACCTTCTGATCACCGTGCAGGGTATGGATTACCTTGAGAGCAACCGGCCTTCGGCTGCGCTCGTAATGCCGCACATCAAACCTTCGGCCTTGGAGGACCACGAAGCGCCGGCAAACGTATTGGTGGCGGCCCTGGATGCGGCGCGAACCAGCCGGCCTTCGAGGAATGAAAAGGCTTCCTAGGCCAAACCGGCCGGCCCAAGCGAAGGCCGCTGGCCACGCTACGATCCCTTACGCAGGAACCCTGACGTGACCTCGCGGAAGTTCCACTACGCTCCACAATGAAGCGCAGCGCCGAGTAACTAGCTGCCCTGCGTCGAAGCAATCGCCATCACCGACCCGACCTTCGAGAAGATCGAGCTAATGCTGGACGCCACGCCCGGCATGACCGCGCCGGCCGCAACCGCCACGAATCCGGCCATCAATGCATACTCGATGAGATCCTGACCACGTGTGTCTTTCAAGGCTTTCAGTTTCAATAATAGATTTTTCATTACTGCTTCTCCTAGTAATTCCTATCGGCGCGTTCTGCCGCTGATTGACAGTACCAGGGATTATTGTTTCGGGAAAATCGGGGTTCCACAGCGATTAGAAGCGTTAAAAGGCCTCGTTAATCGGCCGTTCCATCGTAGTCCTTGCGAGTGCCGGGAGCCTATTAAGTACCCGCACCGCTATACTATTCCGCTGCTTTAGCGTCCTTTGCGGTGGCGGCCCTCACCGCGGGGCGCAGGAGCAGGATCAGCAAGCCTGACGCGGCCGAGCACACCGCCAGAAACAATAACGACGGTTCGAACCCTCCGAAGCGATCGCTGACGAAGCCGATCACGTAAGGTCCGATGAAGCCGCCCAGGTTGCCGAAGGAATTGATCAGTCCGATGCTCGCGGCCGCGGCGGTCTTGCCCAGCAGAATATTCGGCAGCGGCCAGAAGCCCGGATGAGCGCTGTAGAAACCAATGGTCGCCACCGACAGCAGGAACACGCTGATCCACACATGGCTGGTGGTGAAAACGCAGATAAACATGGCGATGCCGGCCAGGGTGCGCGGAATCGCCGCGTGCCAAATGCGCTCGCCGGTGCGATCGGAATGCCAACCGTTGAGCAGCATGGCAGGCAGCGCGCACAGGCCCGGAATCGCCGCGATTAGGCTGACTTGCGAGAGCCCGTAGGTCGATAGGCCCTGCACCATCTTGGGCAGCCATAAGCTCACGCCGTAGGTGGCGGTGAGCCCCAGCATCAGCGTCACGGCCATCAGCAGCACGGTGGGATTGCGCAGGGCTTGGCCCGCCGATGCCAGGGTCGAAAGGTACGCCGGCTTGGCGGCGCGGCGCAGTTGCGCTACCAGCCATTCACGCTCGTCGTCTTTGAGCCACCGGGCTTGCGCGGGATGGTCCGTCAAATAAAAAATCGTGACGATACCGCAGATCACCGCCGGCACCCCTTCGAGGATCAGCAACCAGCGCCAGCCGGCCAGACCCAGCCAGTGGATCTTGAGAAAAACCGCCGAGAGCGGCCCGCCAATGACGGCCGACGCCGGAATGGCCGCGAAGAAAATGGCGATCGCCTTGCCGCGATCTTCCGGCCGGTACCAGTGGCTTAGATACACGATGATGCCGGGGACGAAGCCCGCTTCGGCTATGCCCAGAATGAAGCGCAGCCAGTAGAATTGCTGCTCGCTGCGGATCAGCCCGCTGAGCGATGCCACCAAGCCCCAGGTGATCATGATGCGCGCGATCCATTTTCGGGCGCTCCACACCTCGGCGAGAATCGATCCGGGTACCTCGAGTAGAAAGTAGCCGATAAAAAAGATGCCGCCGCCCAAGCCAAAGACGTAATTGGAGAAGCCCAGCTCGCGGGTCATCTGCAAGCCGGCGAAACCTACGTTGACGCGGTCGAGATAGGAGATGAGATAGAGCAGGAAAACGAAGGGCAGCACGCGGCGATCGACGCGCCGGCGGGTGCGTTCGGCGATGCCGGGCGGGGATGCGACCGACGAGCCCGTGAACCTGTCGAGGAATCCATCCATGAACGACGCAGTGTAGCATGCTCTCTGCTACACTGAAGGTTCCCCATATGATTTCAGCAACACAACTGCGTCCTGGCATGGTGGTCAAGTGGAACGGCGAGCTGTTCTCGATCTTCAAGATGGAGCACCGCACGCCCGGCAACCTGCGCGGATTCGTGCAGGTGAAGATGCGCAAATTCAGCTCGGGCACCATGATGGAGCATCGTTTTTCGTCGGAAGACAAGATCGAACGGGCCTCGCTCGACCAGCAGGATATGGAATACCTGTACGACGACGGCGAGTTCTACTACTTCATGAACACCGAGACTTTCGAGCAGATGCACCTGACCCGCGACTTCCTGGGCGACGCTACCAATTTTCTGATTCCCAATCTGAAAGTGGAAATCGAGTTCTACGAAGGCAAGCCGATGGGAATCGAACTGCCGCCGACCGTGGATTTGACGGTGGTCGAAACCGAGCCCGGCTTGAAAGGCGCTACGGTTTCTAACGTGACCAAGCCCGCAAAAACCGAAACCGGTCTGGTGGTTTTAGTGCCGCCGTTCATCAGTGAAGGTGAGAAGATCCGCGTATCGACATCGGAGAGCGCGTACCTGGAGCGGGCGTAAGCGCTACTGCGCGCCGAAGATTTCGGCGTGGGTCAGCACGATCTCGTAGCCAGTTTGCGGTCTTCGGGATCGGCGATCCAGACGTGGCGCACACCCCACTGACGGTACTCTTCGAGCTTGGGGATGACGTAGCCAATGCGGTCATCCGGCGAAAGAATTTCAATTGCCACCAGCGGCGGTGGGGAAGGTGCCTGCGCGGGCGGTTTGCCTTCGAATACGGCCCCATCGGAAATCCGGAAGCGATTTTCCGTCACGCGATGGCGCAATTCCGAACGCACGCACAGACCGCTACGATCCTGGTGAAGCCGGAAAAAATAGATCAATTCAACTTGAACCGCGCTGTGCGCGTCATTGCCTAAGTTGCGCTCCACGATCTGCCCGTCGAGATATTCGCGGTCAGCGCCGTCGAAGGTGGTGTGGAGATACTGGTCCACATTTGACCCTGTCTACCCCCGCGCCTTCGGATGCGCCTTGTCGTAAACCGCCAGCAGATCGGTGAGCGATACCTGCGTGTATTTCTGCGTGGTCGCGAGGCGTGCGTGGCCCAGCAACTCCTGGATCGCGCGCAAGTCGGCGCCGTCGGCGAGCAAGTGGGTGGCATAGGCGTGACGCAGACTGTGCGGATGCAGCGAAGCGTCACCGGAGATCATGCGTGCATAGAATTTCACGATTTCCCGGGCGCCGCGATCCGACAGGCGAGTGCCGCGGTGGTTGAGCAAGAGCGCGTGTTCGCCCACCTTCGCGGTGCGTTGCGTGAGGTACTTCGCGAGCGAGGCCGAGGCCTTCTCGCCGTAGGGAACCTGCCGCTCCTTGCGGCCTTTGCCGCGAACGCGGATCCAGCGATCGCGTAGATCGAAGTCATCCAGGTTCAATCCCACTAGCTCGCTGATGCGCAGGCCGCATCCATATAGAAGTTCGAACAGGGCGATGTCGCGCTCGGGATGCGGGCGCTCGAAGCTGTCTTGACCCACGCCGTCAAGCAGGGTGTTGGTTTGCTCGGCCGTCGGAACTATGGGCACGCGCTGGGGCGCTTTAGGGGTCCGCAACGCGCGTGCGGCATTCGTTGGTACGGATTTTTCGCGCAGGAGAAATTGAAAAAACGATCGCACGGCGGCCAGCTTGCGCCGGATCGAGATGGGATCGAGGCGGCGATCGTAGAGACTAGTGAGCCATTCGCGCAGCAGCGGAGCGTCGATGGCAGCCGGCGCCGGAGGTTCGGCGCCGGGCGGAGAGAAATAGGCCAGGAATTGATCCAGGTCCGAAGCGTAGTTACGAATGGTGTGCGCGGAGGCATTCTCGCGGCCCAACTCGTCCAGATACCGTTCGATCGCCACCGCCAGTTCAGACATAGGCGCACAAGTACTCTTCGAGCGCGGCCAGGGCGCGCCGGCACACTTCGGCGTAGCGGGCTGTTTTATCGCGCGGCGGATTTTCCAGCTTGGGCAATAGATCAAAAGTGATATTCGCGGGCTGGTAATGCAGCGGATCCGCTCCGGCCACGTAGGCGGTGAGCGATCCCATGGCGGTCTCGCGCGGAAAAACCCGCGGTGCGTCTCCGGCCGCGAGCGCGGCCGCGGCGCGTCCGGCGATCAGGCCGGTTGCAATGGACTCGACATATCCTTCCACACCTGAAATCTGCCCCGCGAAGAATATATCCGGACGCGTGCGCATCTGCAGCGTGGGCGCGAGCAGCGCGGGCCCGTTGATATAAGTGTTGCGATGCACTTGGCCGAAGCGCAGGAACTGGGCCTGCTCCAAGCCCGGGATCATTCGCAGCACCCGCTGCTGGTCGCCAAAGCGCATGTGATTCTGGAAGCCAACCAGGTTGTAGCTGCCGGCGCGGGCGTCTTCCTGGCGCAGCTGGAGCACGGCCCACGGGCGCCTGCCGGTACGCGGATCGGTGAGCCCCATGGGTTTCATGGGACCGAAGCGTAGAGTGTCGCGCCCGCGACGCGCGATTTCCTCGATGGGCAGACAAGCTTCGAAATAGCGGACGTTATCGGGACCGGGGTGATCCTCCGCGATGTGCGCCGGGACGCTATCGGCGGACAAGAGCGCGTCGAGGAACGCCTGGTACTGTTCTTTATCGAACGGGCAGTTCAGATAATCGGCCGTGCCGTCGAGCGATTTGTCATAGCGAGAAGCGCGAAAGGCAATGGAGGTGTCGATCGATTCGGCGTCGACGATCGGACTGATACTGTCGTAGAAAAACAAGCGGCTGGAGCCGGTGACCCGCGCGATCTCCTGCGCCAAAGCATCTGACGTCAGCGGGCCGCTGGCGACGATCCAAATAGAATCCGGATCGAGCGTGGTTACTTCCTGGCGGCGAATTTCGATGGCCGGGTCCATTTCGATAGCGCGTGTGATTTCGGCGGAGAAGATGTCGCGATCGACCGTCAGCGCGTGTCCCGCCGGGACGCGCGCACGCGGTGCGATCTCGCCGATCAACAGCGAGCCCAGGCGCCGCAACTCTTCCTTGAGCAGCCAGGGCGCGCTATTCTGCTGTTCGCTTTTAAGCGAATTGCTGCATACCAGTTCGGCCAGAGCGCCGGTCTTGTGGGCCGGCGTTTGCCGCAGCGGGCGCATTTCGTGGAGCACGACACGGCGGCCGGCGCGCGCCACCTGCCACGCCGCCTCACACCCGGCGAGCCCGCCGCCGACGATATGGATTTCTCTCACTGCCTCCCATTATCGGTCAGGGCCAGCGAGACTCAACTCCCAGCAGCTCGCGCGCGTTCGAGGTCGCGGTGGAAATCCGTTTTTAAAGTCTCGGCCGCGTTCAAAAGGGACCGGCGCAGGGGATCTCTCTCCCCGAACGAAGCGGCAGCGCGGCTCAGACTGGACGACGCTTGCGCGCAATGGCGTTCGGTGATCTGGAAATCGCGCAGGTGCATATGCAGCCGCGCGGCCGACGCGTGCAGCCGCCAGGCGACCGATGGCAAGTCGTGATTCTGGATGCTCGCAAAGGCCTGCTCTTGGCATTCGATCGCCCTGCTGAAATCGCCTTTGCGGACTGCTACTCGAGCCATCGCATCCCAGGCCGGTGCGCGTAACGCGGGATCTTCCGTGGTCAAAGCGTCTGCTAAAAACTGCTCCGCCGCGGCGCTGGCGTGGTCCACATCGTCCAGATCCAGATAAGCGCCCACCAATCCGAATTCCGAAATCATGCGCCAATACCACTGCAGGAAAAACTTAGGCGCGGGCTGGCGGTCGCGCACTCTAAGGAATAGCTTGAGCGCATTTCCCGGCTGCCCGGTGGCGAGATCGGAGTAGGCCAGGGTGAGCTGGGCCATGGTGCGCACCTGGCCGGCGGGCTCCTCGATGTGGGTTTCAAGCAGGCCTTCCGCGATTCGCCGGGCGCCGCTGAAATCGAAGGCTTGCATGTGCAGCCATCCCAGCATGGCCGCAAAGATCCCGCGCCACGGCTGGTTGCCGTTCTTCTCGGCGAGTTCCATGCCGCTCTCCACCGCCCCGCGCAACTCGCCCCACCAGCCCAGATGCATCAGAGCCAGCGCCAGCGAAGACAGGCACGAGAGATACACCACCAGGCTGTGGGTCTCCGCGGCTTTTTCAAGGCCTGCGCGGGCGATCTCGTAAGCATCGCGATATTCGCCGTGCAGCGCCTGCACGTGGGCGTAGAGAATTTCGTAGTACGCCGGCTTTTCCGGACCCAGCAGTTCGCCGATCTTCCGCCGTGCCGCTGCGCAGCGGTCAGCTTGCGGCTTGCTCCAGCCGTTGGTGATGATATGCCAGGCGCCCGCGAGCATTTGAGTGCGCGCCTTTAACAGCGGATCATCGTGGGTTTCGCACACGCCCACCGCGCGCTCGCATACGGTCACGCACGCGTCGGGATCGGAGAACGCCATCACCCGCGCCAATCTGGTCAGCGCGTTGACCTGGGCCGTTTTCACGCCGCGCTGTTCCGCTAAAGCGACCAGAGCGCCATCCGCTTCGGCCGAGCCGTCCAGATCGCCCACGGCGTAACGCGCGTCGCTGATGCGCTCAAGAATCTCGATCTCGAGCGTAGCCGCGGCATGGGCGGATATTCCCGACAGCAATCCCCGGGCGTGTTCCAGGATCGCGGCGGCATCGCGATGCGCGTAGCGGCGGGCGGCGTTCTCCGCGCTCAGAATCAGGTAGCGGGCCGCGCGCTCGAACTCGCGCCCCTGCTCGAAATGCAAAGCCAGCTCGGAGGCCAGCTCCAATGTGCTATCGGAGGCCGTATCCGGCGCGGTCAGAGACGTGGTTGTCCCCGCGGACGCGGCCGACAGCGCCAGCAGTCCCTCGGCCTTTTCCGCGAGCAGGCGATGCAGCTGCGAACGCTGCGCGGAGGGCACGCGGCGGTACAAGGCTTCGCGGTAGAGCGAATGCCGGAATTCGTAGTGCGCGGATTGGTTTCCCCCCAGCACTCCGGCCGCCCGGCCCGGCCGCAGGAATTGCTGGCGCTGCGCGAACGTTTCGCAGATCTCCTCGGTTTCAGCCACGCCCGCGCCGAGCATCGCCGCGACCGACCACGCCGAAAAACGCTGGCCGGCCACGCTGGCGCTCCTGAGCAGGCGCTGCTCGGGCTCGCTGAGGCGCTCCACTTGAATCTCCAGCATCTGCTGCAGGGTTTCGGGAACATCCGGCACGATCTGTTCGAGCGGCGCAGTCAGTTTACACACGCCGCCCTGTTCGGCCAGCAACCCGCTCTTCAGCAGGTCGCTCACGATGGCGGTCATGAATAGCGGGTTGCCCTCGGAGTGGCGATGCACCAGCTCTGCCAGGCCCCGGGGAAGCTCGGATCCGGGAAACTCGCCTGCGAGATAGCGGGCCACATCCGCCTCGTTCAATCGCTCCAGCGAAATTTCGGAGCACAGCTTATGCATCACCAGATCCTGCCGCAGCGCCTTCAGCGGGCTTTGCAGAAGAATCACATCCACTGGCCGGTACGTCCCCAACATCAAGAGTTTCGCGGGACCGCGGCGCCGCGCGAGCGCTGAAATCAAATCTAGCGTGGAAGGGTCCACCCAATGCAGATCTTCGAGAATCATCGCCAGCGGATGGCGGGCCGTCAGCGATTCCAGGGCCTCGCAGATTTCGCGCACCATGCGCTCCCGTGTGGCGCCCAAAATTTCGCGCTGCAAGGCCTCGCGCTGCTCCGGTTTCAACAGGGAGGGGAACTGGATCAACCAGGTGGGCGCCTGCGAAGCCAGAATCTGGATGGTGGCTTCGGCACCCGGCCCGCGCACCAGTTGGCCGAAGGCATCGAAGATCGGGTAGTACGCTTCCTTGCCGCCGAAGCCTTCGACGCACTGGCCGCGCGCGATGCGCATGCCTTCGTGGCCGCCTAAACGCTGCTCGAAGACGTCCAGTAAAGTGCTCTTGCCGACGCCCGCCTCGCCGGTCACCAGCACAAATTGACGGCGGTCCTGGAGAGCCTTGCGTAGGTGCGCGTCCAATGAAGCGAGCTCGCGTTCCCGGCCCACGGGAGCCGCCAGGCCGCCTTCTGAAGCGGCCAGCGATTCCTCCGCGATTGCCGCCACAAAGCGGTAGCCGCGCTTCGGCAGGGTTTCGATGAACCGGGGGGTCTTGGGGTCATCGCCCAGAACTTTGCGCAGCTCCAGAACGTACTTGCGCAGAATTTCGGGCTGCACATAGGTTTCCGGCCAGATTGCCTCAAGGAGCTCTTCTTGCGTAATCAGGCGGCCGGGGTGGGCGACAAGGTAGCGCAACACCGCGAACACCTTGGGAGTTAAGGCGATACGGGTCTCCTCGCGCCACAGACACTGGTTCACTGGATCCAGCCGGAATGGGCCAAATGCTTTCATTTGCTGGCCTTACATACCCCAGAGTCCTTTGATTATAGCCTGCTCCAAAGATGAGAGCGGATTTACCACTGTTACCAGAGACTTCACGAAAAGGAAACGGTTTCTTCACGCCATATTTTCGGGCGTCCCGTATGCTGATTATGGTCATGCAGGGAGCTTACGTAGTGCGCCTGGGAGCGCGCGACAAACAGAGCCATCAAGAGCTCGAAGGCCGCATTGAAGAGGTCGATACCGGGAAATCGTTTCGGTTTCATTCGGGGGAAGAATTAATCGGATTCCTGCATGAGCAACAAGAAGTAGCCCTGACCGAACCTGAGAGAGATAAGTAATACACGGCGCTGCCCTTGGACAGGCGGCGCCGTTACTAAGCAGAATTGTCGGAGGAAAAAGCAGGGTGGGTTTTGCCCACCCTGCTTTTATTGCACCCGCCGTCAGTTGGAAAGCTTTGCCGCCCTCTCCGCTTTCGCCTCCTTTTTTAGCCAGCGGCCAGGATTGCGCCAAGCGCAGGCGGGGCGAGTGGCCTATCGCGCGGCCATGATATCCTCGGTTGGATACCATGAAAACCAGCACCGAACGCATTCTTACAACTCATGTCGGCAGCCTGCCACGGCCCCAGGATGTAGTGGATTTGCTGTTTGCACAGGATCGCGGCGAACCGGTCGACCAGGCGCTGTTCGATTCGACCATGAAGCGCGGCGTGGCCGATGCCATACGCAAACAGGAAGAATCCGGCGTCGATATCGTCAGCGACGGCGAGACCAGCAAGATCAGCTACGCCACTTACATTCGCCATCGCCTGACCGGTTTTGAAGGCGATTCGTCGCGGCCCACGCCGCAGGATCTGGACGACTTCCCGGAGTATCGCGACCGCCTGGTGGCGGCGGGCCACTCGGCCACCTATAAGCGGCCGGTGTGCAAAGGCCCCATCAAGGTGAAGGACCTGAGCGCGCTGCAAAAAGATATCGACAACATGAAGGCCGCACTCGCCACCGCGAAGGTGGCCGAAGGTTTCATGAACGCGGTGTCACCGGGAACCATTGCGGTGTTCCAGCCCAACGAATACTATCCGACGCACGAAGCCTATCTGGGAGCGCTGGCGGACGCGATGCGCGAAGAATACGAGATGATCGTTAACTCCGGGTTGTTGTTGCAACTGGACTGTCCGGATCTTGCGATGGGCCGGCATACCCGCTTCAAGAAGCTCACCGACGCAGAATTTCTGCGCAACGCCGAGATGCAGGTGGAGGCGCTCAATCATGCATTGGCCAACGTTCCGGCCGACCGCGTGCGCCTGCATGTGTGCTGGGGTAACTACGAAGGCTCGCACGTGCACGACATGGACTGCCACAAGATCTTTCCGATCGCGATTAAGGTGAAGCCCATGGCGCTGCTGGTGGAAGGGTCGAACCCGCGCCACGAGCATGAATATCAGGCCTGGAAAGACATCAAGCTGCCCGACGACAAGGTGCTGGTGCCGGGCGTGATTGCGTCGTCGAGCAATTACGTGGAGCACCCCGAAGTGGTGGCCATGCGCCTGATCAACTATGCCAACGTTGTCGGGCGCGAACGCGTGATCGCCGGAACGGATTGCGGCTTCGGCACCTTTGCGGGCTTCGGCGCCGTGTATCCGGCGTTCTGCTGGATGAAGATGAAGGCGCTGGCAGAAGGCGCGGCCATCGCGTCCAAGAAGTTGTGGGGCAAGACGGCGGCGAATTGAAGCCGGGCCAGTTACTTGCCGTGCCGGAACCACGGTGAAAAAACGGCACTCGGTCCTTCAAGTCGACCGAACGAGCATTGACTAATACCGCAGCAACCCGCGGCGCTGGCTGAGGCGGCGGAGGCGGTCGGCGGCGCGCTGGACGCCGTCGACGTGTTCACTCGCCACTGAATGCGCGAGCGCCGGAAAGCGCATCAGCGCGGAGGAAACCTGCGTCGAGTATTCGCGCAGCAGATCGAGACGCGTGCGCAGCATCTCCTTGCCGTCGGTGCGGCGGGCCACCGAGGAACAGTTCATGGCGGCGAACACATGGCCGGAGTTGTCCTTTAGGGGCACCGCCAGCGACACCAGCCCGACTTCGAGCTCGTCCTGCACCACGCCGTATCCGTCGACGCGAATTTTATCGAGATGTTTGCGGATCTTGTCGGGGTTGGTCTCGGTAAATTCCGTGATCTTCTCGAAATGTTGCCCGGCGAAGAAAGTATCCAGCTTGTCCTTTGGCAGATGGGCCAGCAGAACCCTTCCCATGGCGGTGGGATACGCCGGGAAACGGCTGCCGACGCCGGCGCCAAGACGCACCACGCGCCGCACCGAGGCATTGGCGATATAAACGATCTCAGTGCCTTCGAGCACGGTCACGGAGCTGGAATCGCCGGTGCGCTGGACTAATTCTCTTAAGTAGGGCTGAAGCGCTTCGTCGACGTTCATCGAATCGAGATAAGAATAAGCCAGATCCAGCACTTTGGGGCGGAGCACAAAACGGCGGCCGTTCATGCCGACGTAGCCGAGCGACTTGAGAGTCAGCAGAAAGCGGCGAGCGGTGGCGGGAGTGAGTCCGGTCTTCTGGGCCACCTCGCTTAAAGTAAGCTCGGGCTCATCGCGCTCGAAAGCGCTGAGGATGCGGAGGCCGCGGTCGAGCGAGGCCACGAAGTCACGATCGGTTTGGCGGGGTTTCGGCGTAGGCATGGCTCTCGCTTTAGGGATTGGGTTGAAGGAAGCGGCGGGCCTCTTCGATTTCCTGGCCGGAAATCACGTGCGGGCGGCCGGGATAAATGCGCAGCGTCACTTCCGCGCCGAGACCGGACAGAACCCGGGCCGATTCGCGGACGTGTTCTTCCGGGACCCAATCGTCGGTGTCGCTTCCGGTCAGCAGAACGCGGGTGCGCGAGAGCGGGCGCGGATAGGCGGGCCAGAGCGCTCCGGGAGAACCGAATAGTCCTCCGGTAAACGCCACGATGTTCCGGCTACGGCCCAGGTTGCGCACTGTATACTCCAATGCAAGGCAAGCGCCCTGCGAAAACCCTATGACGATGATTTGGCCCGGCGGAAGGCGTCCCCCTTCGCTGGCATCGTCGATCACTTGGTCAAATATCTCGAACGCACGCGAGATGTGCGGCGCGTTCGCCGCGATCGGGTCAAAGAAGCGGCCCGGATACCAGCTCCCCCCCTCCACAGTGGGGGCCAGCCAGCGAACTCTATCCAACTCCAGACCGGCGGCAAGGCCGATCATTTCTTCCGGCGTTCGGTCGCGGCCATGTATCAGCACGCCCGCCCGCTGCGCGGCTCCCCGGGGGGCGCCAGCCTCAACCACGCGGGCGGGCGCCGGGGAGTCAAACAAACTCATTTTTTATCGGTGGGTACAAATTCGGCGGAGGTGCGGCGCGAGACCGGTTGCGTAGAGGCCACCGGAGCGTTGGCCGGACCATTGAATTCAGGAACCGTGATGGGCTCGAGCATGGCCATGATCTCGGCGCGCCGGTGTTCGAACCAGGGCGGCAGCAGCATGTGCGTGCCGAGTTCGAGGTACGGCTCGTCTTTCGCAAAACCACCCGGCGCCGTGGCCGCGCATTCCACCAGAATCCCGCCGGGACAGCGGCAGTAGATGGAGTGGAAATACATGCGGTCCTTGATCTCGGAGCAATCGGTGTAGCCCAGCTCTTCGTAGTAACCCTTTTGCAGGGCGAGCGCATCGTCGTCAGCTACTTCGAGCGCCAGGTGATGGCCGGTGCCGGAGCCGAACGTCCAACTGCCGGCGGGGCGCTGCGGTTCAAGCAGCAGGTCGACGGTCTTCGCGGGGCCGCCCTTGCCGACTACGTAGCGGTGATAATCGCCATCGACGCCGACCTTGCGGAAGCCCAGGGCTTCGACGAAAAAGCGCTCGGTTTCCGGGATCTCGCGCACCGAAAGCACTGCACCTTCAAAGCCGCGCATGCTGACATCCGCGGTGACTTCGGGAGTGACCCAACCTTTGCGTTTGTCCTCCGGATCTTCGATCACTTCCATCTGCAACCCGGAGGGATGCTTGAAGCGGATATAGCCTTGGCCGAAGCGCTCTTTCATGCCGCCGTTTTGTACCTTATGTTTATTGAGCTGATCGTGCCAGAACTTGAGCGTCCCTTTGGGAACCGCGTAGACGGTAGCCTCGATTTGTCCCGAACCGGGGCGTCCTTTGACGCGGCCGAAGGGGAAGGTGGTCATCACCGAGCCCGGCTCGGCGTTGGCGTTGGCGTAATACAGGTGATAGTGGGCATAGCGGCCATCAAACAGAACCGTCTGCTTAATCAGGCGCTGGCCCATCACCTTAGTGCAAAAATCGACATCCTCCTGCGCGCGATCGGCGCACAGAGTAATGTGGTGAATCCCGGTAACCGGATAATCCATGTAGTGCCTCCCGAAAAATGATACGAGGTTCAGTATAACATGGCAAATGGCGACAGGCGCAATGATTTGCGCCACGCGCAGGGCGGAGAGGGGCTGCAGGTCGTGTTCCTCGAAGCTGTCCGGGACTACTACCGAAGCGCGCGCCTTTCGGGCGACCATACATAGATATGCGTTTGGTTTGGATGGGGCTGGCCCTGGCGAGTGTGG
>Ga0207667_10002417_pt1 | contig 23394 bp, 22 predicted proteins | sample KBSCornC52_FD_184301 | JGI IMG/M metagenome (GOLD analysis project Ga0207667, IMG submission 184301) | Corn rhizosphere microbial communities from Kellogg Biological Station, Michigan, USA - KBS Corn C5-2 (SPAdes) (version 2) | ecosystem: Host-associated > Plants > Roots > Rhizosphere > Soil ...
CGCACCTTCCCGGCGAGCTTCCCGCCCGCCTCGCTCCACAGCCACCGGAAGACCGATTCCGTGAAGCGCGCGTCGTCGAGGACGGCGAGCGGCCAGGCGCGCTCGCCGCATTCGCCCGGGTATTCGCCGCTGAAGGCGACGGTCGCGAGGAGGCCCGAGGTCTCTATGTCGTAGTGGAGCGCGTGGCGCCACGCGCCGCACGGCCCCGCCACGGCGCGGATGCGGCTCGTCACCTGCACGTTGGGAAGGTCCGGCTCGGCCAGCACGCGCACGGTCTCGCCCGAGGGCACGAAGGTGAAGTCCACGGCGCCGAAGTTCACGAGGAGCGCGTCGGGCGCCACGTTGTAGGCGCGGCGCGGCTCCGCGTCGAAGGGTCGGGGCTCGGCGGGAAGCGGCGCGAAGTAGCGCCGGTCGACCACCACGTCTCCGCGGATCTCCCGCAAGCCCCGGGCACGCAGGCGATGGGCCATCCGCCACATGCGCCCGGCCGTGAGCTTGGGGTCCCCGCCGCCGCGCAGCACCAGGTCGCCCGCGAGCACGCCGTCGTGGAGCTCGCCTGCGAGGAGGACGTCGGTCCGGAAGGTGAACGCCGGTCCCAGCAGGTCCAGCGCGGCGTAGCTCGTCACGAGCTTCATCACGGACGCGGGGTTGAACGCGGCGTGCTCCTGGTGCGAGAGCACGGCTGGGCCCCCGTCCGCGGGCTCGACCTTCACGGCGACGGCTGAGGACGGGACGCCGGCCGCGGCGAGCGCGTCCAGCACCGTCCGGGGGAGCTCGCGCGCGGGAAGCGCGAGGGGCGCCGCCGCGAGCGCCGCCGCGAGCCATCGCGCCGCGCGGGCGGCGATCCTCACGCCGCGCGCCCCAGGCGATCCGCGATCGCGAGGCCGGCATCGACCATGAGCCCGAACTCCGCCTCGTCCACGATGTACGGCGGCATGAAGTAGACCGTGCGGCCGATGGGCCGCAGCAGCACGCCGCGCTCGAGTGCCAGCTCGAAGGCGCGCGCGGCGAAGGCCGGATCGTCGCTTTCCACCTCGAACGCCCAGATCATCCCGAGGTGGCGGAAGTCGCGCACGTTGCGGTGGTGCGCGAGGGCGCCGGCGCGCGCGACGAAGCGCGCGGCCTTGCGCTCGTTCGCCGCGAGGACGCCGCCCTGCTCGAAGAGGTCGAGCACCGCGCACGCCGCGCGGCAGGCGAGGGGGTTGCCGGTGTACGAGTGCGAATGGAGGAACCCGCGCATCACTTCCTCGTCGTAGAACGCGCGATACACCTCGTCCGTCGCCAGCACGCATGAGAGCGGAAGGTAGCCGCCCGTGACGCCCTTCGAGAGGCAGAGGAGGTCCGGGGCCACGGCGGCCTGCTCGCACGCGAACATCGTGCCCGTGCGCCCGAAGCCCGTCATGATCTCGTCCGCGACGAAGAGCACCTCGTGGCGCGCGCAAAGCTCGCGCGCCCGCCGCAGGTACTCGGGATGGTGGAAGCGCATGCCGCTCGCGCCCTGCACGAGGGGCTCGACGATGAACGCCGCGATCTCGGCGTGGCGCTCGGCGAGGATCTTCCCCAGCGCGTCCGCGGCGTCGATCGCCCCGCGCATGCCGCCGAAGCGATGGTCGTCGGCATGCCGCGCGGGAAAGGGCGCCACGATCGAGCCGCGCACCAGCGCGCCGTACGCCTCGCGGAAGATGGGGACGTCGGTGACGCCCAGCGCGCCCGCGGTCTCGCCGTGGTAGCCGCCCTGCAGCGAGACGAAGCGGTTCTTCCCGGGCCGGCCGCGGTTCGCCCAGTAGTGGGCCGCCATCTTGAGCGCGATCTCCGTGGCGCTCGCCCCGTCCGAGGCGAAGAACGCGTGGCCGAGGGCGCCCGGCGCGATGGCGGCGAGGCGCTCCGCGAGCTCCACCGCCGGCGCGTGCGTGAACCCCGCGAGCATCACGTGCTCGAGGCTCTCCAGCTGCTCGCGGAGGGCGGCATTGATCGCCGGGTGCGCGTGCCCGAAGAGGTTCACCCACCAGGAGCTCACCGCGTCGAGGTAGCGCCGGCCGTCGAAGTCCTCGAGCCAGGCGCCGGAGGCGCGCGCGACGGGCACGAGCGGGAAGCGCTCGTGCGACTTCATCTGCGTGCAGGGATGCCAGACGGCGGCGAGGCTCCGCGCCACCATCTCCCGGTTGGTCATCGCGCCTGGGCGATGCGGTTGATCTGCGCGGAAAGCGCGCTGGTCGCCTCCGAGGCGAGGGGCTCCAACGCGTCGCGGGGGAGGGCGGTCGTGCCGCCGGTCACGTAGCAGAGCGCGGTGAAGAGCGAGCGCACCTCGACCGCGGCGAGCGGATCCTCGAGCTCCCCCCCGTCCAACGCGATCCCGTCCCCGTTCGCCACCACGCGCAGGCCCTCGGCGAGGAGCGCCCCGGAGCCCTGGGCGTCGTAGCGCTCGATGAGCCGCTCGAGGATCAGCTTCTCCAGCTCGGCCTTCTCCGCGTTTCCCAGCAGCGGCATGAATCGCCTTCGGAAGTGGAGACGCCGGACATTCTAGCCGGTCGACGCAGGGGCCGCGTCGGACGTTATGACCGGAAGGGTCGGATGCCCGGCGGCGCTGGCAACCACCGCGGTCGAGTGCTAGCAACACCGGTCCTCGATTTCATGCGAAAAGCGATTTCGAGCACGCTGGTTGCTTCCGATGGGCACGGGAGCCGGAACTTCCCCATCGGGAAACTCTTCTCACGAGGGAGGACGAAACGAACATGGAATTGCTCGAGCGAATCGAGACGCAGCTCGTCTCCAACCGGTTGCCGCTGGTTGCGATCACCGTGGCCGCGGTCCCCTATGCGAACACGCCCGTGGTGCTCACCCTGCACTGGCATGGATTCGTCGAGACGCGGCTCGCGGAGGCCGTGGAGGCGAGCGTCGTCGGCTACCAGCCGGTGCCCAGCTCCGCGCTGCAGCTGAACGAGCGGTGGGATCGCCTGGACGAGCTCGAGAACGCGGTGCTCGACGTCGCGTGGGAGCTGGGCTCCTGGGACGTCGCGCGCACCGAGGCGCTGCCGTTCGTGAGGCCCGGCGCGACCGAGCAGGAATCCGTGGAATGCCGGGGCGCCTTCGGATCGAACCCGGTCACGATCGACGGCCAGCCGCCGGTCGTGGCGGACGTGCCGGACGCGGACGACCTCATCCAGGCGGCCGCGCGCGCGGGGTATCTCTCCTGGCTCTTCCGGCCGGTGCGCGGCGGCGTTTGGGCGGAGGTCGCGGAGGACCTCACGCTCGAGGAAGGCGGCTACCGGAATCCCCCGTGCCCGTACGTGGCGCTCCCCACGCGCGTGCGTCAGGCGCGCCGGCCGCGCCGCGTCACCTACCAGTTCGGCCGCTGCACACGCCTCGCCCGGTAGCCGGAGAGGGGTCGGCGCTCGCCGATCGGCGGCGCGGCGTGGACGTGCGCCTCGTCCTCCCCGGCCGCTCGGACAGCGGGCTCGTCCCTGCGGGCGGCCTTCGCCGGATCGCCGGATTTCCCGAGGCTTGCCAATCTACGTACCTTGTAGTAGCTTGACCGGACCGTGTAGGAGATCGGACCGGGGCGAATGCGACTCTCGAAGGCGGAAACGCGGATCCTCGAGCAGTGCTGGAAGCTGCAGTCGTGCTCGATCCGCGAGATCCTGGAAAGCCTCCCGGACGAGGAGCGGGTGGCGTACACCACGATCCAGACGCTCGTCTACCGGCTGGCCGCCAAGGGTGCGCTTCGGAAGACCAGGCGGGTCGGCAACGCGCAGCTCTTCGAGCCCGCGATCAGCCGGCGCGATCACCGGAACGCGCTGGTCCGCGACCTGCTGGAGATCTTCGGCGGATCGCCCCGCGCGCTGGTCTCCAACCTCCTCGAGTCTCGGGCCCTCACGTTGAAGGACCTGAAGGCGCTGCAGGACGCCACCGAAGGCGCCGCGCGAAAGCGGGGGAAGGGCCGTGGCTGAGCAGGTCGCCCCCGCGATCTATTTCGCCGCGGTCCACATGCTCTTCGCCTCGGCGGTCGCGCTCGCCGCGCTCGCGCTCTGCGCGATGCTCCGGGCGAGTGCCACCGTGAAATACTGGATCTGGGTCGCGACCACCGCGAACTTCGTCCTTCCCGCCGGCGCGCTCGTCGACGGCCTGTTCGCCGCGCATCTCGCTTCCGCGAAGCCCCTCGACGGCATCGGCGACGCCGTCGCGGATTTTTCGCGCTCGCCCCTTGCCCTGGCGGTCTTCCTCGTGTGGCTCGCCGGCGCTCTCGCCATGCTCGCGCTCTTGCACGTCCGGCTGCGGAGCGCGCGCCGCGATGCCGGGTCCGCGGCGCCTGCGCGACGCCCGGAGACGCCAGGCCGCGAGGCCCGCGGCGTCCCCGTGGCTTACCTTCCCGGCGCCGAATTCCCCAGGGTCGAGGGAATCCTTCGCCCCCGCATCGTCCTGCCGGCGGGCATCGAGCGGCTGCTGACGCGGCGCGAGCTCGAGGCCGTCCTCGCGCACGAGGTCGCGCATGCGAGGCGGCGGGACAACCTGATCGAGCTGGCGTACCAGGCCGGGCGATGCCTCCTCTGGTTCCATCCGCTCATGTGGGTCGCGGGCGCGCGCCTCTCGCTGTACCGCGAGCTCTCCTGCGACGAATCCGTCGTTCGCGGCGCGGGGGGCGCCGATCTCGTCTCGGCGATCGGGAAGCTCGCGCTCCCGGCGCGCCGGGGGCCTTTCCAGGCGTCGATGTCGTCGTTCCTGCGCGAGAGGCTCGAGCGCCTGGGCGAGCCCGCCGCCCGGAACGCGCCGAGCGGCCTCGCCGCGATCGCCTTCATCGCCATCCTCGCGGCGGGCCTCTTCGAGACGATATCGCATACGGCCTGCTGCTTCCGGGCCGCCGCGGTCCCCGAAGCGCGGCGATGAGAGCGAGCCGGATCGGTGCCGCGGCGCTCCTCCTGGGAGCCCTCGGGGCGCCCGCGCTCGCCTTGGCGAAGGGCGGCGAGGAGGGCGACGCCCGCTTTGCCCGGCCGGGCGCGTCGTTCCGGGCGGGAGCGACGCGCCTCAACTTCTATTGCCTGGGAACCGGATCGCCGGCGGTCGTGTTCGACGCGGGCTACTCCGACTGGTCGCCGGCCTGGGCGATCGTGCTGCCGGAGGTCGCGAAGTGGACGCGCGCGTGCGCCTACGACCGGGCGGGCTCCGGCTTCAGCGGCCCGGGACCGAAGCCTCGCACCAGCAGCCGGATCGCGGACGAGCTCCTGGCGGCCCTGAGGGACGGCGGGATCCGGGGTCCCTACATTCTCGTGGGAAACGCCTACGGCGGCCTGAACGTGCGCACTTTCGCGCAGCGCCACACGCGGGAGACCGCGGGCCTGGTCCTCGTGGACGGCGATGCGACGGGGCAGGAGCCGCGCGCCCTCCAGGAAGCGGACCACCGCAGCCAGCGCGAGGTCGTCGCCTTCTTCACCGCGTGCCGCGACGCCCTCGCCGGCGGCAAGCCGCTGGAGGTGCCGGCGCCGTCCGGTGGCGGCCGGCTCAGGTGCGACCGCGAGTTCTTCCGGGGCCTTCCCGAGGCCACGTGGTCGCGCGAGCTGAACGAGAAGGTGGCCGAGCTCACCCGCTCGAAGCTCGCGATGTACGAAGCGCTGGTCTCCGAAATGGAGGAAGTGGCGGGCGACGAAGCCTACCTGCGCGAGCATGAAAGGTCCCTGGGCTCGCGGCCGATACGGGTGCTCACCTCCGGCCATCACGGCGGAGGGCCGCGCGACGCCGAATCGCCCGAGGGCGTGGAATACCAGCGGCAGGTGGCGAGCGCGCAGGCGCAGTGGCTGGCGCTTTCCACCGACGCGAAGCAGGTCTTCGCGCGAAAGAGCTCGGAGTACATCCAGATCGACGAGCCCGCCACCGTGATCCAGGCCATTCGCGAGGTGTACGACGCGGTGACCCGGGACGCGCAGCCGAGTAAGTAGGCGCTTACACTTAAGCCGGTGTTCACCGCAGGGCCGGGCAGGGGCTTTCGAGCTCTCGCGTGGCAGCCCGCCGGGCCCTTCCTGCGATTTATCGTGGCGGGGCACTTGAATACGGCCTTTGCGGCGCCTATTATTAGCACTCGCCGCGGGTGAGTGCCAAAGCCCCGCCAGAACCCCAGCAACCGGACCCGAGCGGGCTATCGCGAGCGATCGCTGCGAAGGGTCCCCATCGAAGAAACCATCAGGAGCCAAACCATGAAACTGCGTCCGCTGCACGACCGCGTGATCATCAAGCGCCTCGAAGAGGAGCGCAAGACCGCGTCCGGCATCGTCATCCCCGACACCGCCGCCGAGAAGCCCGACCAGGGCGAGGTGCTCGCGATCGGTCCCGGCAAGAGGAACGACGACGGCAAGCTCACCCCGGTCGACCTCAAGGTCGGCGACAAGGTGCTCTTCGGCAAGTACTCGGGCACGACCGTGAAGGTCGAGGGCGACGAGCTGCTCGTCATGCGCGAGGAAGACATCATGGCCGTCGTGAACTGACAGCCGAATCCACGGAATCGAAGAGGAAACCACCATGGCAGCCAAAGACGTCAAATTCAAAGAGAACGCGCGCGTTCGGATGATCGCGGGCGTGAACATCCTGGCCGATGCGGTCAAGGTCACGCTGGGCCCGAAGGGCCGCAACGTGGTGCTCGAGCGCTCCTTCGGCGCCCCCACCGTCACCAAGGACGGTGTCTCGGTCGCGAAGGAGATCGAGCTCAAGGACAAGTTCGAGAACATGGGCGCGCAGCTCGTGAAGGAAGTCGCCTCGAAGACCTCGGACGTGGCCGGTGACGGCACCACGACGGCGACGGTCCTCGCCCAGTCGATCGTGACCGAGGGCATGAAGTACGTGGCCGCGGGCATGAACCCGATGGACCTCAAGCGCGGCATCGACAAGGCGGTCCATACCGCGGTCGAGGAGCTGAAGAAGATCAGCAAGCCGTGCACCACCTCCAAGGAGATCGCCCAGGTGGGCGCCATCTCCGCCAACGCGGATCCGGAGATCGGGAAGACCATCTCGGAAGCGATGGACAAGGTCGGCAAGGAAGGCGTCATCACGGTCGAGGACGGCAAGGGCCTCGAGAACGAGCTCGACTTGGTCGAGGGCATGCAGTTCGACCGCGGCTACATCTCGCCGTACTTCATCAACAACCCGGACAAGCAGGTCGCCGTCCTCGAGGATCCGTTCATCCTCCTGCACGACAAGAAGATCTCCAACATCCGCGACCTCCTGCCGGTGCTCGAGCAGATCGCCAAGGCGGGACGCCCGCTCCTCATCGTCGCCGAGGACATCGACGGCGAGGCGCTCGCGACCCTGGTCGTGAACAACCTGCGCGGCATCCTCAAGACCTGCGCCGTGAAGGCCCCGGGCTTCGGCGACCGCCGGAAGGCCATGCTGGAGGACATCGCGATCCTCACCGGCGGCACCGTCATCGCCGAGGAGCTGGGCCTCAAGCTCGAGAACACGCAGATCAAGGACCTGGGCCGCGCCAAGCGCGTCGAGGTGGGCAAGGAAGAGACCACGATCATCGACGGCGCCGGCAAGGAAGACGCCATCAAGTCGCGCGTGGAATCGATCCGCAAGCAGGTCGAGGAAGCCACCAGCGACTACGACAAGGAGAAGCTCCAGGAGCGCGTGGCGAAGCTCGCGGGCGGTGTGGCCGTGATCAAGGTCGGCGCCGCGACCGAAGTCGAGATGAAGGAGAAGAAGGCCCGCGTCGAGGACGCGCTGCACGCGACCCGTGCGGCCGTGGAAGAAGGCATCGTCCCGGGCGGCGGCGTGGCGCTCTTGCGCGCGCGCGACGCGGTGTCGAAGATCAAGACCGACAACGAGGACCAGGCGGCGGGCGTGAAGATCGTGCTCCGCGCGCTCGAGCAGCCGATGCGCGAGATCGCGCGCAACGCCGGCGACGAGCCCTCGGTCGTGATCAACAAGGTGCTCGAAGGCAAGGGCAACTTCGGCTACAACGCCCAGACGGGCGAGTACGGCGACATGGTGGCGATGGGCGTGCTCGACCCCACGAAGGTCACGCGCTACGCGCTGCAAAACGCCGCCTCCGTGGCCGCGTTGATCCTCACCACCGATGCGATGGTGGCGGAGCTGCCGAAGGACGAGAAGGGCATGGCCGGGGGCATGCCCGGCGGCGGAATGGGCGGCATGGGCGACATGGACATGTGACATCCCGCAGGGATGTCATCCCCGGGGTGTCAGCCGGGGATCCAGCCTCTGTGAACCGGTCGCAGGAAAAGCCCCGCTTCGGCGGGGCTTTTTCTTTCGGCCGCCGGCGTCCCGTGGCGTAGATTAGTCGCCAGGATGCCTACCCTTTCGCCCGCGTGATCCTCGCGCTCCTTTCCGACATCCACGCCAACCTCGAGGCGCTGCGCGCCTGCATCTCGCACGCGGGCGGCCGGGGCGCGGATCGCTACGCCTTCCTGGGCGACCTCATCGGCTACGGGGCGGATCCCGCGGCGGTGCTGGACATCGCCGCGGAGCACCTCGAGCGGGGTGCGGTCGTGGTGAAGGGCAACCACGACGAGGCCGTCGACCTCCCGAGCGCCTGGCTCAACGCCTCGGCCACCGCGGCGATCGAGTGGACGCGCGGCGTGCTCGAGCCGCGGCACCACCGGTTCATCGCGTCGCTGCCGCTCTGCGTGCGCGAGGGGAGTGCCTGCTACGTCCACGCCTCCGCCGCGATGCCGGAGCAGTGGGAGTACGTGGACAGCCCGGCGGCGGCGCACAAGAGCGCGGCCGCGGCCGGCACGCCGTACACCTTCTCCGGGCACGTGCACGACCAGCTTCTCTACGCTGCGGGGCCGCTGCAGCGCATGGTGGCGTTCCGGCCGCAGCCCGGCGTGCCGATTCCGCTGGGCGCGCACCGCCGCTGGCTCGCCCTCGTGGGCTCCGTGGGGCAGCCGCGCGACGGCAACCCGGCCGCGGCCTATGCGACCTTCGACACCGAATCGAGGAGCCTCACGTTCCACCGCGTGCCCTACGACTGCGCGTCGGCCGCGCGCAAGGTTCGCGCCGCGGGCCTTCCGGAAGCGCTCGCCTATCGCCTCGAGCGGGGGATCTGATGGGAGCCATGATGGAGGTCGCGCCCGCTCGAGGTCGCGCCGGGCCGCGCGTCGATGCACGGGGTGCGCCGCTCGGGAGAGCCTCCCGCGCAGCCGCCGAGGTCAGTGGATCTCCGGCTCCGCGGTCGCGGTGCCGGCCACCAGGAAGTCGAAGTCGCAACCCTGGTCCGCCTGCGTCACGTGGTCGAGGTAGAGCGCCCCGAAGCCGCGGGTGAAATGCGGCGTCGGCGCCTTCCACGCGGCGCGGCGCTTCGCGAGCTCGGCCTCGTCCACGAGGAGCTCCAGCCTGCGGGCGGGGACGTCCAGCGCGATGCGGTCGCCGTCGCGCACGAAGGCGAGCGGGCCGCCCACGAAGGATTCGGGCGTCACGTGCAGCACGCACGCGCCGTAGCTTGTGCCGCTCATGCGCGCATCCGAGATGCGCACCATGTCCCGCACGCCCTGCTTCAAGAGCTTCTGCGGGATGGGAAGCTGGCCCCACTCCGGCATGCCGGGCGCGCCGCGCGGGCCGGCATTCTGCAGCACGATCACGGAATCGGCGTCGATGTCGAGGGCCGGGTCGTCGATGCGCGCCGCCATGTCGTCGTAGCTCGCGAAGACGACCGCGCGCCCCACGTGCTTCTGCAGCCGCGCCTCCATCGCGGGCGGCTTCACGACGGCGCCGCCGGGCGCCAGGTTCCCGCGCAGCACCGCGAGGCCGTCGCGCGGCACGAGGGGATTCCCGCGGGACCGGATCACGTCGTCGTTCCACGCCTTGGCGCCCGCGACGTTCTCGCCCAGCGTGCGGCCGTTCACGGTGGGAGCGCTCGCGTCGACCAGGTCGCCCAGCGCCGCGAGAAGCGCGGGGAGGCCTCCGGCATAGTAGAAGTCCTCCATCAGGTACTTCCCCGCGGGGCGCACGTTCGCGAGGACCGGCACCTTGCGCGCGAGGGCGTCGAAGCGATCGATGTCGAGCGGGACGCCCGCGCGGCGGGCGAGCGCCACGAGGTGCACGAGCGAGTTGGTCGAGCCGCCGAGCGCGAGGACCGCGGTCACGGCGTTCTCGAAGGCGCGCGCGTCGGCGATGTCCAGGGGCTTCACGTCCTCCCACACCATGTCGACGATGCGCCGGCCGGTGAGCGTCGCCATCTGCGCGTGGCGCGAGTCCGGCGCGGGAATGGAGGCCGCGCCCGGAAGCGTGAAGCCCAGCGCCTCGACGGCGGAGGTCATGGTGGACGCGGTGCCCATGGTCATGCAATGGCCGGGCGAGCGCGCGATGCCGTCCTCGACGCCCTTCCACTCCTCCTCGGTGATGTTGCCCGCGCGAAGCTCGGCCCAGTACTTCCACGTGTCGCTCCCGCTCCCGAGGAAGCGGCCCTGGAAATCTCCGCGCAGCATCGGGCCCGCCGGGAGGAAGATCGCGGGAAGGTTCATCGAGAAGGCGCCCATGAGGAGCGCGGGCGTGGTCTTGTCGCACCCGCCCATCAGCACGCAGCCGTCCGCCGGGTAGCTCCGGAGGAGCTCCTCCGTCTCCATCGCGAGGAGGTTCCGGTAGAGCATCGTCGTGGGCTTCTGGAACGGCTCCGAGAGCGACATCGCCGGCATCTCGATGGGGAAGCCGCCCGCCTGCCAGATGCCGCGCTTCACTTCCTCCGCGCGCTGGCGGAAGTGGGTATGGCAGGGATTGATCTCGCTCCAGGTGTTGATGACCGCGATGACGGGCTTGCCCGCGTAGTCCTCGCGCGTGTAGCCCATCTGCGCGGTGCGGGAGCGATGGCCGAAGCTCCTCAGGTCGTTCGCGCCGTACCAGCGGTGGCTGCGGAGCTCCTCGGGCTTCTTGCGCTTCAATGGCGTGCTCCTCGAACGGTGAACCGGAACGCTACCACTTCGACCAAGAACCGGGGACAGACCACATTTTTCTTAGTGCAAAACAAAGGCGAGCGAAACCATTTCGTGCAATGGAAAATGTGGTCTGTCCCCGGTTTCAGCGCCGGCGGGCGGCGCGCCGCAGGCTCCGGAAGACGAGCCCGGTGAAGAGCACCACGATGATGTAGCGCACGGCGTGCGCGGCGGTCACGAACGCGACACCCATGTGGAGCACCTGCGCCGTGATCGACATCTCCGCGATGCCGCCCGGAGCCGCGGCGAGAAGGCCGCTCCCCAGGTAGGCGCCGCTCAGCCGCGAGAGCGCCCAGCCCACCGCCGCCGCCGAGACGAGCGTGAGCGAGATCGACGGCACCAGCGCCGCCACGAACCGCGGCGCCTTCACGAGGAAGCTGCGATCGAACCGCGCCCCCAGCGCGCTCCCGAGGAGCACCTGGGCCGCGCTGGGCAGCGCCGCGGGCACCGACGAGAGCGTGATCCCGCGCACCGTGAGCGCCGTCGTCGCGAGGAGCGAGCCGATCATGTACGCGGTGGGAAGCCCGATGCGCCGCGCCATCCATCCGCACGCGGCGCCGATCGCGAGGAGGAGGGCCAGCTTCGGCGCGTCGAACGCGACGAGGACCGGGTGGTAGTCGTCGGTCGAGGAGAAGCCCGCGAGCGTGATGGCGATCGGGAAGAGGGTCACCGTGAGCAGCATGCGCAGGGAGTGGGCGAAGGCGACCAGGTCCGAGCGTGCGCCGTGCCGCTCGCCCGTCATCGCCATCTCCGAGGCGCCGCCCGGCATGCTGCCGAAATAGCAGGTGGCGCGGTCCACGCCGGACAGGCGCGAGAGAAGCCAGCCGCTCACCCCGCCGAAGCCGATCGCGGCGAAGCCCAGCGCCACGAACCACGGCCAGTAGGCGGCGACCTCGTGCACGACCGGGGCGGTGAAGTGAAGGCCCAGCGAGGTCCCGACCACGACCAGCCCGGCGTTGCGCCCGCCCGGGAGCTCCAGCAGGTCCGCGCCCGCGATCTGCGCGATCGCCATGGCGAGGATGGAGCCGATCATCCACGGCAGCGGCGTGCGCAGCCAGGCGCACAGGGCGCCGCCGGCCGTGCAAACGGCGAGGCCGCCCGCGATCCGGACGGCCTTCGAACGCATCTCCAAGGGCAGGATTGGCTTCGGGAAGGCTGAAACGCTATAATTTTATGCTTTCCCGGCCGGCTCGGTCGCAGCCCGGGAAAATCTCCCCGGCCTGGTAGCTCAGTTGGTAGAGCAGAGGACTGAAAATCCTTGTGTCGGTGGTTCAATTCCGCCCCAGGCCACCCATTCAGGATTTTGAGGATGTGCGCGTCCTCGAGATCCATCCAATAGCTCCATTCCATCATGGAAACCAAGCCGCCGCTGCCGCCCTTCACGCCCGAGACCGCCGCGCAGAAGGTGCGCATGGCCGAGGACGCCTGGAACACGCGCGATCCCGACAAGGTCGTGCTCGTCTATACCGAAGACACCCGCTGGCGCAACCGCTCCGAATTTCCCGTGGGCCGCGAGCAGGTGCGCCAGTTCCTGGTCCGCAAGTGGGCGAAGGAGCTCGACTACCGCCTCATCAAGGAGCTCTGGGCCTGCGCCGGCAACCGCATCGCCGTGCGCTTCGCCTACGAGTGGCACGACGACTCGGGCCAGTGGTTCCGCTCCTACGGCAACGAGAACTGGGAATTCAACGACCACGGCTTCATGATGCGCCGCTTCGCCAGCATCAACGACCTCCCCATCAAGGAATCGGAGTGCAGGTTCCGCTGGGCGCTGGGCCGAAGGCCCGACGATCATCCGGGCCTCACCGATCTCGGGTTGTAACGCCCGGATCCTTCGAGACCGAAGGTTTTCCGTTAACCTTTCACATCGGGCCCGCGCGCGGACGGGCGGGCGAGGAGGGTGATGGAAACGGTACGGCGCACATTGCCGGTGCTCGTGGCGGGCGGCGGGATCGGCGGGCTCGCGGCCGCGCTCGCGATCGCGCGGCTGGGCCACCCCGTGAAGGTGCTCGAGCAGTCCGAGCACATCGGCGAGATCGGCGCCGGCATCCAGCTGGGACCGAACGCGTTCTCCGCCTTCGACGCGCTGGGCGTGGGCGAGAGCGCCCGCGCGAGCGCCGTCTACACCGACCGCCTCGTGATGATGGACGCGGTCGACGAATCGGAAGTGGCGTCGGTCCCCGTGGGCGAGGCGTTCCGCGCCCGGTTCGGCAATCCCTACGCGGTGAGCCACCGCGCGGACGTCCACCTCTCCCTCCTCGAAGGCGCGAAGGCCTCGGAACGGATCGAGATCCTCACCTCCTGCCACGTCGTGCGCATCGACCAGGATGCGGACTCGGTCACGGCGCACGACGCGCAGGGCCGCGCGCACCGCGGCTCGGCCCTCATCGGCTGCGACGGCGTCAAATCCACGGTGCGCCGGCAGTATGTGAACGACCCCGTCCGGGTCTCCGGCCACGTGGTCTACCGTGCCGTGGCGGACGCCCGCGATTTCCCGGAGGACTTGAAGCTCAACGCGCCCTGCCTCTGGGCGGGGCCGGACTGCCACCTGGTCCACTATCCGCTGCGCGGCGGCGAGCAGTACAACGTCGTCGTGACCTTCCACAGCCGCGAGCACGAGGAGTGGGGCGTCACGGATGGAAGCCGCGAGGAAGTGATGGGCTATTTCCGCGGCATCGGGGCGCGCCCGCGCCGGCTCCTCGACCTCCCGAAGAGCTGGCGCCGCTGGGCGACCGCGGACCGCGAGCCCATCGCGCGATGGTCCTTCGGGCGCGCGACGCTGCTGGGCGACGCGGCGCATCCCATGATGCAGTACCTCGCCCAAGGCGCCTGCATGGCGCTCGAGGACGCCGTGACGCTGGGCGAGGCCCTGCGCGCGGAACGCGGCGATTTCGGCCGCGCCTTCGCCCGGTACGAGCGCTCCCGCGTGGCCCGGACGGCCCGGGTGGTCCTCATGACGCGGGAGATGGGGCGCATCTATCATGCGAAAGGGGTCGAGCGCCTGGTGCGTAACGACCTCTGGAAGGGCCGGCCCCCGGAGCGCCATTACGACGCGCTCGAGTGGCTCTACGGCTGGAAGGTGGAGAATTGTCTTTTGGAATGAGCTGGATTCCCGATGACTCGGGAACGACGGGGGCGCAACCATGAATACCCGGGACCTGCAGTCGCAGCGCGAGGCGTTCTACGAGCGCATCGATCCGCACCACATGGCGCCGCTCTGGACGCGATTGAAATCGCTCGTGCCGCCGGCGCCCACGCCCGTGGGCGCCGCCCACCGGTGGCGCTACGCGGAGGTCCGGCCCTACGTCCTCGAGTCCGCGCAGCACATCTCCGCGAAGGAGGCCGAGCGGCGCGTGCTGATCCTCGAGAACCCGGGCCTGCGCGGCTCCTCGCAGATCACCTCGACGCTCTACGCGGGCCTGCAGCTCATCATGCCGGGCGAGATCGCGCCCGCGCACCGCCACACGCAGTCGGCGCTGCGCTTCATCGTCGAGGGGCGCGGGGCGTACACCGCCGTCGAGGGCGAGAAGACGATCATGGAGCCGGGCGACTTCGTGATCACGCCGTCGTGGACCTGGCACCACCACGGCAACGACAGCGCCGAGCCGATGGTATGGCTGGACGGGCTGGACATTCCCCTCGTCGCCCACTTCAACAGCACGTTCCGCGAGGAGCATCGCGACGACGAGGCGCCGGTCACGCGGCCCGTGGGCGATTCCCTCGCGCGCTACGGAAGCGGCCTCCTTCCGGTCGGCCCCGCGCGGGCCTCGCTCAATTCCCCGGTCTTCAACTACCCGTGGTCGCGCACGCGCGAGACGCTGGCCGCGCTCGCCCGCGGAGCCGATCCGGACGCCCACCTGGGCCACGCGATGCGCTACGCCAACCCGGCGGACGGCGGCTGGGCGATGCCGACCATGGCGACCCTCATCCGACTCGTACCCGCCGGGTTCGCGACGCGGCCCTACCGGTCGAGCGACAGCATGGTGTCCATCGTGGTGGAGGGCTCGGGCCGCCTCGAGGTCGAGGGCGCCGCGTTCGACCTGGAGCCCGGGGACGTCTTCGTGGTGCCGGGCTGGATGCGCTACACGCTCCACGCGCGGACCGAGCTCGCGCTCTTCACGTACTCGGACCGCGCGGCGCAGGAGAAGCTGGGGCTCTTCCGCGAGCAGAGGCTGTGACACAATGGGCGTGCCCCGCCGGCAACGCCCCCGGCGATAACCCATACCAATGAACGCCATCCTCCGGCGCTACGGTCCCGTCGCCGTCCTGCAGGTCTCCGGCCGCCTGGACCAGGACAGCTGCGACGCTTTCCGCGCGGAGCTCTCGAAGCAGGTCGAGGCGGCCGCGCGCGAAGGGTCCACCGTGATCCTGGACCTGGGCGGGCTCGAATACGTCTCGAGCGCGGGGCTGCGCTGCTTCATGCTCGCCTCGCGCGAGGCGAAGGCGCGCGAGGCGCGTATCTTCGTGGCGGAGCTGCAACCGATGGTGGCCGAGATCTTCGAGATCAGCCACTTCAACCTGGTCTTCCAGGTCTTCGGCACGGTGGCCGAGGCGCTCGCGGCCGTCTCGCCCGAGGCTGCCGCGGCCTACGCGAGGCCCTAGCGCCATGCGCCTGCGCTTCTGGGGAACCCGGGGCTCGATCCCGGTGGCCCTCACCACGGCCGACGTGCGCGACCGCCTCGCGCAGGCGCTGGTCGCGGCTTCCGGGCGCACCTTCGCGACCTACGAGGAGGCCCACGCGTTCGCCTCCTCCGAGCTGCCGTTCCCGATCACGCACACCTTCGGCGGCCACTCGCCCTGCGTGGAGCTGGACATCGGGAGCGACGAGTACTTCGTCTTCGACATGGGAAGCGGCGCGCGGCCCTTCGGGGTCCACGTCCTCGCGCGGCAGGCGCGGCGCCCCGCGGTGGTGAACGTGTTCATGTCCCACGTGCACTGGGACCACATCATGGGCTTCCCCTTCTTCGGCCCCGCGTACGTTCCGGGCACGACGATCCGCATCCACGGCTGCCACGATGTCCTCGAGCACGCGTTCCGGCTGCAGCAGTCCCCGCCCTGCTTTCCCGTGGAGTTCGACCAGCTCGCCGCCCGGATCGAGTTCGTGCGGCTGGAGCCGGACCGGCCCTCGACCGTCTCCGGGGTCACGGTGACGCCCCACCTGCAGCTGCATTCGGGCGACTCCTACGGCTACCGCGTCGAGCACGGCGGAAGGTCGGCGATCTACTCCACGGACTCGGAGCACAAGCTCGAGAACCGCGCGGAAGCCGAGGGCTTCGCCCGCTTCTTCCGCGACGCCGACGTGGTGATCTTCGACGCGATGTACGCGCTCGCGGACGCGATCAGCGTGAAGGCGGACTGGGGCCACTCGAGCAACATCGTGGGCGTCGAGCTCTGCCAGATGGCGCGCGCGAAGCACCTCGTGCTCTTCCACCACGAGCCGGCCAACGACGACGCGACGCTCGAGGGCCTCCTCAAGGAAGCGCGCCGCTTCGAGGAGCTCACGCGGACGGACCACGCGCTCCAGGTCTCCGCGGCGTACGACGGCCTGGAGATCGATCTCTGAGCGCGCTGGGCGGGCTGCGCGCCTTAGCCCTCATGCTCGCGGCGGCGCTGGCGCTCTTCATCGTCGCCTCGCCGCCCACGGCGGAGCTCCTGAGGAACGTGGCCTTCGACGCGATGCAGCGCGCCTTCCCGCTCGAGCGCCGCTCCGCGCCCGCCATGATCGTCGCGATCGACGAGGAAGCGCTCGCCCGGTACGGGCAATGGCCGTGGCCGCGGACGCGGGTGGCGGAGCTGGTCGAGCGCATCGCCGCGGCCAAACCCGCCGCGATCGCGTTCGACTTCTTCTTCGCGGAGCCGGACCGGCTCTCCCCGGAGGCGGTCGCCGCGAGCCTGGCGCCCCTTCCGCCGGAGGCGGAGCGCGCGCTCGCGGCGCTCCCCTCCAACGACTCCCGCTTCGCCGCGGCGCTGCGCGGCGAGCCCGCCGTGCTGGGCATCGTGGCGGAAGAGGCGCCGGACGCGCGCTTTCCCCGTCCGCCGCGCGCGGCACCGATGGTGCTCGCGGCAGGCCTCGAGCCCGCGCTCGGAGAATTCGCGGGGCACCTCGGCAACATCCCGGCGATCGACGCCGCCGCGCGCGGCCGCGGCCTCCTCAACACGGGCTCGCCGGACCAGGTCGTGCGCGAGTTGCCGCTCGTCGCGCGCGTGCAGGGCGTGCTGGTGCCCACGCTCGCGATCGAGGCGTTGCGCGTGGCGAGCGGCGCCACGATGCGCCTGGAGAGGGCTCCCGGCGGCCTCCTGCGCCTCGCCTTCGCGGGCGTCACGGTCCCGATGCAGGCCGACGGCGGCGCGTGGCTGCGCTTCTCGCCGCACGACCCGGCGCGCTTCGTCTCGGCGGCCGACGTGCTCGCGGGGAAGCTCGACCGCGCGCGGCTCGCGGGAAAGATCGCGATGATCGGGATCGCGGGCGCGGGGCTCATCGACATGAAGACCACGCCGTTGGGGGAGACGGTGCCCGGCATCGAGATCCACGCCCAGCTCGTGGAGAACGTGTTCGACGGCGTGTCGCTCTTGCGGCCGAATTGGGCGCCATGGGCGGAAGCGGCGCTCCTCCTCGTGCTCGCCACGACCATCGTCGCCGCGTTTCCGCGCGTCCGCGCCCTGGTCGGCATCCAGCTCGTCGCCGCCGCGGCGATCGGCACGGCGGCCGTCGCGCTCGCCGCCTTCGCGCGCCTGGGCCTCCTCCTCGATCCGTCGTGGCCGATCCTGGGGACGCTGGGCGTCTACGGAAGCGTGGTGGTGGGCTCGCTTTCGGAGGCGGAGCGCCAGCGCCGGCAGCTGCGCGAGCAGGCGGCGCGCGTGGCGGGCGAGATCGACGCGGCCAGGCGCATCCAGATGGGGCTCCTCCCGGACCCGCGCGAGGTGCTGGGCGAGGACCGGCGCCTCAAGATCGCCGCGTTCCTCGAGCCCGCGCGCTCCGTCGGAGGCGATTTCTACGACTGCTTCCGGCTGGACGCCCGCCGGCTCTTCTTCGTGGTGGCCGACGTCTCCGGCAAGGGGCTTCCGGCGGCGCTCTTCATGGCGTCCGCGAAGTCGCAGATCAAGAGCGCCGCGCTCGCGGCGGGCGGCGCGCCCGTGGGCGAGGTGCTCGCGCGGGCGCAGGCCGCGATCGCGCGCGAGAACCCGGAGCATCTCTTCGTGACCGTGCTCGCGGGCGTGCTCGACCTCCTCACGGGCGAGCTCCTCTACGCCAACGCGGGCCACGAGGCGCCCTTCGCGCGCGCCCCGCGCGGCGTTCCCGAGCGCTTCGCCGCCTCCGGCGGGCCCCCCTTGGGCGTGATCGAGGGATACGCCTATCCGACCGGGCGGCGCACGCTCGTGCCGGGCGAGTGGATCTGCGTGGTGACGGACGGCGTGACCGAGGCGATGAACCCGGAGCGCGCCTTCTTCACCTCGGAGCGGCTGCGCGCGACCCTCACCTGGCTCGCCGACGAGTCGGAGCCGGACGCCGTCGTGCGGCAGGTGCGCTCGGACGTGGAGAAGTTCGCGCGCGGCGCCGAGCACTCCGACGACATCACGCTCCTCGCGATCCGGTGGGAAGGCGGCTAGCGGTCCTTCAGCGGACGTTGATCTCGACGCGGCGGTTGCGCGGCTCGCGGACCTGGTCCTCGGTGGGCACGAGGAGCTCGCGCTCGCCGCGTCCCCGCGCCTGGATCCGGTCCGCGGGCACCCCGCGCTCGATCAGCATGTCGCGCATGCGCCCGGCACGGGCGAGCGAAAGGCGGTCGTTGTACTGGACGGCGCCGATCGTGTCCGTGTGCCCGATCACCACGATGTCCGGCAGCGGCCGGTGGCGGATCTCGGCGAAGACGTGCTCGAGGTCCTCCTTGGAGCTCGCGGTGAGCTCGTCGCTTCCCTCGAGGAAATACAGGGTGAAGCTCGCCGGGGGCGCCGGAAGCGCCTCGAGCGTGCTTCCGAAGCGGGTCCTCACTTCGACCTCGGTAAGGTGTCCCGGCTTGAGCGACCCGTCCGGCTGGAGCTGTTGGAAACCGTAGGCGGTGTCGATCACGCGCCGCTCGCCGCCGTGCTCGACCGCGATCGCGCCGATGTGGCCGTCCGGCGCGGGGAGCACCGCGAAGAGGGCGGGAGAAACGGGCTGCGAGGCGCAGCCTGCGGCGAGCGCCGCCGCGAAGAGGGCGGCGATGAGCCTTGCCAAGGGACGCTTACGGGCGCGCGGTCGCGGCGGGCTCGTCGACCTGCACCACGAATTCGGTGCCGCGCACGCCCATGATCGCCGACGGGGTGCGGATCTTCATGGATTCGGGCGACTGCTTCACCATCTTGCCGGAGACCGCGGCGAGCCGGCCCTTGCTGAGGGTGCCCTGGAATTCCCCGGCATACGTCGTCGTGTCGAACGCGTAGCGGTCGATCGCGAAGCGGCTGTCCGGGCCGACGGAGACGAGGCTGTTGTCGCTGAAGGTGATGCCCGCGGCGCCGTCCGCCCCGGTCACCACGACGTCCGAGACCTGGACGGGCGTGCCCACCGCGGCCGGGATGCGCGCGCCTTCCCGCTCGAGGGCGACCGAGCCGTTCGCGACCTTCACGATCCCCACGTCCGCGCCGAGCGCGGGAAGGGCCATCGCGGCCAGCAATGCGGCGATCAGGGTCATGCGCATTACGTTCTCCTTGCCAGAAAGGCGCTTTCGCGTCCCTAATGATGCCGAAAAATGCGGGGGTGCACTTGTGAAGGCCGTCACAAGCAGGATGGGGATGTTTCCGTCCCGGAGCGAAGCCTGGCGCGACGCGCGGGCGTTCATCGACGCTTTCTGCCGTTCCGCGGCGCTTCCGCGCGAAGCCTGCCTCAAGGCGAACCTCGTCGTGGAGGAGCTCTTCCTCAACACCGTGCGCCACGGCCACAACGGCGGGAGCGACGCGCCCGTGTGGATCACGCTGGAGCGCTCGGGCGGGCGGATCCACCTCACCTACGAGGACCGCGCGGCGCCCTTCAACCCGTTCGCCCCCGGGACCCGCGACATGCTCGAGGCGCTCGCCGGGGCGCGGCGCGAAGGCGGCCTCGGAGTCCTCCTCGCGCAGGGGCTCACCGCGACCGCGGAATACGCCTACGTCTACGGCCGCAACCGCGTGCGCCTCGTCCTCGCCTAGTCGACCGGGTTCTTCTCCGCGATCCCGAAGTAGTGCCGGATGCGCTCCAGGATGTCGCGGTGCGGCGGCGCGTGCGGCGTGGGCGCGGCGGCCTCGCGCCCGGCGAGCTCGGCCGCGCGCGCGGCGAGGATGCGCGAGATCGACTCCGCGATGTCCGGGCGGTTGCGCAGGATCTGCGCGAAGCCGGACTTGTCGAGCCGGTAGCACGCGATGTCCGTGCGGGCGGTCACTGTCGCCCGCCGCGGCGCTCCGGTCATCATCCCCATCTCGCCCATCACCTCGCCCGGCCCCAGCGTCCCCACGTCGCGGCGGCCCGCCGGCGTCTCGACCGAGACGTCCGCGATCCCGGAGACGATGAGGTAGAGCCAGTGCGCGACCGCGCCCTGGCGCGTCATCACGTCGCCGGCGGCGAAGGGCGCGTAGACCAGGTGCGCCGCGAGCGACTCGCGCTCCGCCTCCGAGAGGGGCGCGAAGAGCTCCACCGCGGCGATCGCCGCCACGCGCCGCCGGTGCTCCGCGTCCGATTCCGCCTTCCGGTGCGCTTCGTTGTCCTGGAGGTCGAGCTGCTCCTGGTACGGCACCCCCAGGCGCATGTTGTGCCGCGCGAGGGCGGCGGCCATGTGCAGGCGCACGCGCCCGTCCGTGGCGTCGTCCGGGCCGCGGTCGTTGAGCCAGTAGCGCAGCGCGTAGCTTCCGTGCCGCGGCCCGAAGTCGGTGAGCACGGCGGAGGGCGGCGGCGAGGTCGCGACGTTCTCGATGGTGGCGTTCCTCACCGAGTCCTCGAGCACGCGGCAGACGTCGGCGGGGTTCGCGGAAAGGTCCACGTTCACGCGGATCCACCGGCGCCACGGGGCATCCGGGTTCGCGCGGGTCCCGAGGACGGTGAAGCGGTTCTGGATGAGCCAGCCGTTGGGGACCACGACGGTCTCGCCGTTGCGCGTCTCGATCGCGGTGTGGCGCCAGGTGATCTCGACGATGCGCCCGGTCACGTCGTCCACGCGCACCCAGTCGCCGGGGCGAAGCGACCGGTCGAGCTGCAGCATCACGCCGCCCAGGACGTTCCCCAGCGATTGCTGCATCGAGAAGCCGATCACGGCCGTGATGATGGCCGAGGTCGTGACGAGGCTCGCGAGGTCCACGCCCGCGAGCCGCAGCCACACGAAGCCCCACGCGGCGAAGACGAAGACGGTGGCGAGCTCCTCGACGATGCGCGCCGGGCGCGAGCCCAGCGCGGCGAGCGCCACGCGGAACGTGAAGAGGACGGCGAGGCGGATGAGGACGAGGCCCACCAGCACGCTCGCCGCGTCCGCCGCGATGGCCGCCGTGACGAGGCCGCCCATGGAGCGCGCGATCGCGTCGACGATCTGCGCGATGCCGCACAGGCCCAGCAGGACCAGCGCGTTGCGGATGCTCGCGCGGTCCCCCGGGCGCCGCCACAGGAGGATCGCCGCGAGGACCACCGCGACCGCCATCGCCGCCGCGATCTGCCGCTGGAAGAGGGCCGTGAAGCTCATGTCCGCCGGGGCCTCAGAGCGCGGCCTTCAGGGTGTCCCGCAGCCGCCCGATCGCCTCGATGCGCGAGAAGAGCTTGTCGTCCGAGGCGATCACGTTCCACGGCGCGGGATCGGTCGACGTCCGCTCGACCATGTCGTTCACGGCGCGCTCGTAGGCCGGCCACTTCTTCCGGTTGCGCCAGTCCTCGTCGGTGATCTTGAAGCGCTTGTACGGGGTCGCCTGCCGCGCCTTGAAGCGGCGCAGCTGCTCCGCCGAGGAGATCGCGAGCCAGAACTTCGCGACGATGGCGCCGGAGCTCACCATCTGCTCCTCGAAGTCGTTGATCTCGTGGTAGGCGCGCATCCAGTCGAGCTCCGTGCAGAAACCCTCCACGCGCTCGACCAGCACGCGGCCGTACCACGAGCGGTCGAAGATCGCCGCCTGGCCGTGCGCCGGGACGTGCCGCCAGAAGCGCCAGAGGTAGGGTTGCGCCCGTTCCTCGTCCGTGGGGGCCGCGACCGGCACGACGCGGTAGAAGCGCGCGTCCATCGCCTGCGTGATCCTCCGGATGGTGCTTCCCTTGCCCGCGGCGTCCATGCCCTCGAACACGATGACGATCGAGCGGCCGCGCATCTTCTTCGAGCGCGTGAGGCGGTTCACGTCGGCCTGCAGCTTCGCCAGCCGGCGCGCGTAATCGCGCCGGTCGAGCTTGCGCTTGTAGTCGAAGGACGTGAGGAGCGTGCGACCGTCGATCGGCGGGACGGGCGGCGGCGCCGGGGGCGAGAGCACGGGGCGCTTTCCCTTCAGCCGCGCGGCGAGCGCATCCCGAAGGAGGTCGCCCGCCGTGAGCGAGCGGTACTGGTGGTCGCTTCCCTCGATCACCTCCCAGGGCGCCTCCCCGGTGCTCGTCTCCCGCAGCGCGTCTTCGCAAACGTCGATGAACTCGTCGTAGCGGCGGAACCGCTCCCAATCGCCCGGGCCCACGCGCCATGCCGTCTCCTTGCTCGAGGAGAGCGCCTTCAGGCGCTTCTTCTGCGCCTTCTTGGACAGGTGGAACCAGAGCTTGAGGAGGAGGGCTCCTTCCGAGACCAGCATCCGCTCGAAATGGCGGATGGCCTCCAGGCGCAGCGCAAACTCGGCGCGCTTCTCGTGCCCCATCACGCGCTGCAGGATCGGGTCGGTGTACCAGGAGCCGAAGAGGATCCCGATGTGGCCCTTGGGCGGGAGCTCGCGCCAGAAGCGCCACATCTCGGGGCGCTCGCGCTCGGCGTCCGTGGGCGCTCCGAAGGCCCGCGTGCGGATATGCCGCGGGTCCATCCACTCGTTGAAGAGGTTCACCGTCTCGCCCTTCCCGGCGCCGTCCACCCCGTTCACGAGGATCACGACCGGGAAGCCGCCTTTTTCGAGAAGCTCGTACTGCAGGGCGAGGAGGCGCTGCCGCAGCTTCGGCTCCTCGCGCTTGAACACGGCCTTCCCGAGCTTGTGGCCGATCTCCGCGGATTCGAACAAGGGAATGCCTCCCGGTCTGGGGAACCGATGGTACGTCGCGAGGGCTCCCGGGGGAATAGGGGCGCCGGGGCCGTGTTGTCAGGTTGGGCGCCCGCTTCCGACTCATCCTCGCGCCGGACAGGTCCGGCCGGGGCCCGTTTGGTAAGATCGATTGGACCGGGGCGCCCGCGACGCGCGAAACCCACCCCAAAGGACGAAACACCGCATGCACGCCACGCTGCCCCTGCTCGCCGACACCGACTTCCCGCCGCTCGCCCGCATGCGCCTCGAGACGCTCCAGGTGAACCTGGGGTACGTCTGCAACCAG
>Ga0207667_10002421_pt1 | contig 23380 bp, 18 predicted proteins | sample KBSCornC52_FD_184301 | JGI IMG/M metagenome (GOLD analysis project Ga0207667, IMG submission 184301) | Corn rhizosphere microbial communities from Kellogg Biological Station, Michigan, USA - KBS Corn C5-2 (SPAdes) (version 2) | ecosystem: Host-associated > Plants > Roots > Rhizosphere > Soil ...
GGCCGAGACCAAGGCCGGCCGCTTCCGCGAAGATTTGTTCTACCGCCTGAACGTGCTGCCAATCCTCGTACCGCCGCTGCGCGATCGCCGCGAGGACATCCCGCTGCTCATCGACCACTTCGTCGCACGCAACAACGGCCGACTCGGCACGTCCATCCGCGGCCTCGATACCGAATCACGCCGGCTACTCTTCGAATACGCTTGGCCCGGCAACGTGCGCGAGCTGGAAAACACGATTGAGCGTGCGATGGTGCTCGCCGAGGGCGATCAAATCGTCGCGCAGGATCTGCCCGATCGGCTGCGCGAGGCGCGCGATCCGGTGCAAATGCAGCTTGCCAGCGGCGAGCTCAGCGTCAAAAAAACCATGCGCATCATCGAAGAAATCCTGATCCGCCGGGCGCTGCAAAAGACCAAAGGCAACCGCACCCGCGCCGCCGAAGTCCTCGAAATCAGCCACCGCGCCCTGCTCTACAAAATCAAAGACTATCAAATTACGGATCTTTGAGCGAGGCGGTGGGCAAACGGCGTGGGGCACGGATGGCGGCTCCCGGACTCACCACCGAGCCACAGAGATCACGGAGAACGCAGAGCGCACAGCGCGGGATTGACGGAACGGAAAACGCGCGGGGAGCGTGGGGATTTTGGGGTTTAGCGGAGCTCGGCGTGGGCGGCGTGAAAGCGTCGGAGGGTCGGTTCGCACTGGACACCGATGTCTGCTCGTTGGCCGCGTGAAAGCGTCGGGGTCGCACTGGGCAGCGATATGCTGTCAATAATGGCGCGCAGTGCGATCCCCAACCCCCAATTCAGGCTCTGTGATCTCTGTGATCTCTGTGGCTCGGTGGTGAACTCTCCCTCTCCCGCTCAAGTTGGCGGAAGGTGCTGAAGTACGCCCTCTGCTTGGGCCCGGACTTTCGCGTCTGGATCGTGCTCCGCCATCCAGCCGAGCAGCTGCAGGGATTGGTTGTCGTGCGTGGCCATGTTGGAGAGCGTGGAAACGAGCGCGTTTCTGGCGTTCGGATCGTTGCCGTGGGCCACGGTCTCGAGCGCACCGGCGAGCGGCTCGTATGAGCGGTAACCGGCTGCCATCAGCGCGGCACTGCGCACGCTAGGATCGCTTTCGTGCGTGATCATGTTGGAGAGCAAGCCATCGGCGGCGGTCCCGGGCACGAGCCTGAGCGCCGCAGCGGCGCCCGCGCGCAGGGCCGGATCTTGTGAGCCGAGCGACTGCGTGATCACGGGCAGCGCATCGGCAGAGCGGGTATTGCCGAGCGAGCCGACCACGCGCAGCTGCTCGTTCAGATCGCTCGTGCCCGAGAAGTCCTGAGACAAGCGCTGAACGAGCGAATGCGCGGCAGCGGGATCATCCGCGGCGAGTCGCCCGGCCACCGTGCCGAGCATGAGCGAAGCGCTGTTTCTGAGCTCCGGATCATTCGAAGCCAGCGACTCTTTCAGCGCCTCGCCCGTCTGGCGCGTGGGGTGTTCGAGGCTGAGCATGGCATCGACCGCGACCTTTCGCTCGTCGGTGTCACAGCGCGGATCGGTGAGCACGGAGGCGAGCGCTTGCTGCGCTTCAGCGCTCCCGGCCGCGGCCAGCGCCCCGAGGATAGCTTGCGCGTTCGCATGATTGAGCCGCGCGCGCGCCGTGGCGATCGCCGAAGCATCGAGCCGAAACAGTGCCGCCAGCCGAGACTTGACCTGATCGGCGTGAGCCGGGTCGTTCTTGGCGGGGTCGAGCTCCTTCAACAGACTGTCCACGCTAGCGCCCGCAACCAGGCCGCGATCGCCGGACTCCGCGGCCTCGGCATAGTCGCGCTCGTTCGGCGACAGCGTCGTCGCAACGAGACCGTCCTTCGGCAGCGGCGTGGCTCCGCCGTTGCGCGATCGGCTCACGAGCTGGAGCGCCAAAGTGGTCTTACTTTCGAAGCCGAGGCCGCCGCCGACCACTGGCTTGAGCACGTCACTCGTGACCATGAGCGTCGCGAGGCGCCCCCAATCATCCACGCGCAGGCGTGCGGCGTAGCCTTTGATCACCGGCGCGCTGGCGTCCGCGGGCGTGAGGCCGCCACGCCCTGCGAGCCGAACATAGCCCTGTTTTTCGCGCAGGAACGTGTCGGCGGCGACCGCGCGGTAAGCCGCGCGATACTCGCCGACCATGTCCGTTTCGAGCGCGGTCCATTGCGCGGCGGGGGACTCCGATGCACTCAATTGCGTCGCCGAAACCAACTCCCGAAAGACGCCGACCACGGTCGCGTCGAGCCCCGGTCGGACTCGAATTTGCAGCGCGCGCCCGTGCGCGTCGTAGTCGACGACGAAGGGCGAGCTGAGCGATGCGTTGACCTCGGCCGGGACACTCGCTCCCGTGTCGGTCTCGAGCTTGGCCGAAGCGAGCTCGACGCTGACGTGCGCTTGATTCGCGTCGCTGTCGAGCACTCGAGTCCGCCATTGTCCGCGCAGGCGAAACCCGAGGCGATGCTCCGCGCTGCCTTCTTCGCCCTCGGCCTGACCGAACGATGTCTGATAATCGATGTCGTAGACATAGTCGACGCCCGGCTCCCAACCCGCACGCGACAGCGCGGGCGGCGCGGCGGGAGCGGCTGACTCTTCGCCAGCACTTGGCCCTTTACTGGATGCTTCCAGCGAATGACTCGCCCCCGTCCAACTTTTTGGCAGCGAACGATGTCCGAGCAGGATGGCGCCAGAAGCGCCGGCGGCGAGCAGCAAACACGAAGAAACGAGAGCAGTTCGGTGCTTCATTGGGTATCTCCCGGAATCGGCGGACAGCCCATGCCGCCCGCCGATTCCAACTAAGTCAGTGCAATGTGCGTTAGCCGATGATGATGCCCTGGACCTGGGGCGCGTCGGGCACGGAGAAGCAAGCCACGCTGCCGTAAGGCTGCGTGGTCGGCGCGTAATCGATGATGTTGTACGACTGACTGAAGCCCGGCCACGACGCGATCTTGTAGTCGTCGCTGAAGGTGTGGAAGATCAGATTCGCGCTAGCATAGAGATCGATTTCGCCGCTGAGCTCCCTCAAGTACAGGCCATAGGTGCCGCCGACGGCGGCGCTCGTCGAGCAAGGGTCACCGCCCATCTGAAATTGGGCCGTCGAATTGAGCGAGAGGCTCGCATTCATCAACGCCAGGTTATTGACCTTGATGCCGGCGTTGGCCCAGGAAGGCCCGATCCCACCGAATGCCGTCGCCGACAGATACGCGCCTTGATTCAAATGCGCGTTGATGCCGTCGACCCAAACGTGTCCGTACAGGTTTTGATTGGCGCTGCCTTTGACCGACACGCCGACCGTGACCGGAACGATGCTGATGTAGAAGGTCTGCGAGCCCGAATTCCAGAGGTCCTGATTCCAACCAGTCAGGTAGTACGTACCGTTGAAGTCACCGCCCGTGTGTGTGCCGCTCTTGACCAGGTTACCGAGCGCATAGACATAGGCATAGACGTCGGCGCTCTGGTTCGGCCCACTCGTCAATGCGTAGACATAGGCGTCCAGCGCGTTCTTCGTCTCGCCGAACGCCGTGGCCGTCGCCGAGAGCGATTGGTAGCCCTCGGCGCTGCCATCCGTGAACACTCCGCTGTATGAATAGGCGTTATAACCCGCGCCGAAGCGGGAATTACCGAAGCTCTTGCCGGAGCTGGAACTGACATACGGATTCGGGTTGCCTCTGCCATCGGTCCCCGGATCAGCGGTGAGCGCACCCGTCACGGTGTCGCTACTGCTCGGTCCGGTCAGGCTGTCGGTGATCGTGGCTTTGGCGCCGGCGGAGAACAGTGAGCCGGCAGCGACCGCTGCGAATGCTGCGAAGATAGCTTGGCGTTTCATGGTTTCGTGTCCTTTTTCGAAGATCGAGGTTGATGCCGCGAGTGATTTTTTCGTTGGGATGAACGTGGTTTGCACGCGAAAGAAAGACGAGCAGATCCCGTCCACTCCTCGTGCCGCGCGCTAGCGCGCGTTCATCACACTGGGCATTAGCAATGGCTGTGCCGCCGACACGACTGCACGAAAACGAACGTCGACACGTTGTTTTCCGCCCGTCCGCGCTGCGCCTTGCTGCGACGGACTCTCGCGCTCGCCCGCGTCTTTCACGCGCGTTGCGACTTCGCGCAGCAACCTGCGTCAACGCCGCGCGCGGCGTCGGACCGAAGCTCGACGAGCCGAACCTCGACGGCGAGCCTCGCCCGAGTTGGGCAGCCTCGCCCAAATTGGGCAGCGGCTGCTCGAATTGAGCAACCGAGCGCGCCGCTCAATCGCCTGGCCGCCTAGCGTGAGCAGAATTCAGCGCAGTGCTGAGCGTGACGGCGCTACGCAGGTGATGTCGCGACCTCAACGGCCTGAAGGGAGGATGGGTTGATGGTCACGAGGCAGTCACGGGCCGGCACAGCCTTCGGCGTCGCGGACGGCTTCCCAGGAAGCCACCGACACCTTGGACGAAACCTCGGAGTGCTCGTCGCGCCAAGGCTGTGCGCGCCGCCGCGGCGCATTCAAAACGCAGCAGCCAATCTGCCTCGGACTGATCCGGAACCGGCGACGAGCTCGTCGACGCGCTCGCGGCTCGTCCCTTGCTGCGCGGCCAGCGATCCGCCGACGATCAATCGACGATGGCGCGCATTTCAGCCAAGCTATTGCCATGCAACCCGACTATTGGCACGAGCGCTGGCGAGCGGGACGGATTGGTTTTCACCGGGGCGAGGCCAATCCGCTCTTGCTCGAACACCGCGCTCTGTTCAACGATTGCACGCGCGTGCTCGTGCCCCTGTGTGGCAAATCGTCGGATCTCGAGTGGCTCGTCATCCACGGCTTGCAGGTGGTGGGGGTGGAGCTCAGCGAGCTCGCGGCGCAGTCCTTCTTTTCCGAGCGCGGGCTCGCGCCCACGCGGCGTGAGGAGGCAAGCTTCGTGGTTTACGAGCACGGCAATCTCGCGATCTGGGTAGGCGATTTTTTTGCCACGAACAGCACCGATTTGGCGGCTTTCGATGCGGTCTACGATGACGCAGCGCTGATCGCCTTACCGGCTGAGCTCCGCCGCTCCTATGCCTCGCAAGTGCAAAAGCTGATTCTTCCGCGAGCCAAGCTATTGCTCATCACTCTGGAATTCGACGTGCCGGGCGGGCCGCCGTTCTCGGTCTCCACCGAAGAGATCGAGGAACTCTACGGCCCAGCCGCCGAAATCCGGCGCTTGGCCAGCCTGGACGCGCGCGCGGATACTCCCGAAGTCGTCGCACGCGGCGCAAGCTACGTGCACGAAGTCGCTTACGCGATCTCTTTCGAGCAGCCGTAGCCCGCGCGCGCTCCCTCGAACCGACCGCGCCCGCCTATACCCCGACTGCGGCGAAATATCTGGACCGAGAAAAATATATTGACGCGCTCATATATGCGCATATGCTCATATGCATGATGGCTCATGCATCGGTCTTTCAAACCCTTGGCGATCCCACTCGCCTGCGTATCCTCGATGCGCTGCGAGAGGGCGAGCACGCGGTTGGCGATCTCGTGACCCGGATGAAGGCCGAGCAGTCGGGGATCTCACGGCATCTTCGCATTCTGCACGGCGCGGGCTTCGTGCGCGTGCGTTCAGACGGGCCTCGGCGGCTGTACGCGCTGCGGCGCGAGCCCTTTCAGGAGCTCGATGGCTGGCTGAAAGCCTACCGCAGCCTCTGGGAAAAGAGGCTGGATCGTTTCGAAACCGCCCTCGCAAAAAAGACTCAGGCGCGGCGAGGCAAAGCCAAAACCGACTCTGCGGAGTAAAGGCGAACATGGACACGAGAAATCGAATCGTCATTCAACGTAGCTACGCGGCCGCGCTCGAAGACGTGTGGGATCTGTGGACGACGAAGGAAGGAATCGAATCCTGGTGGGGACCCGAGGGGTTTCGCGTGGAGGTCCGAAAGCTCGACCTTCGACCAGCCGGGGAGCTGCACTACGCGATGATCGCGGAAGCGCCGGAGATGGTGGCGTTCATGGAGCAAGCCAAGATGCCGGTCGTTCAAGATTGTCGCCTGCGGTTCAGCGAAGTCATTCCACAGCGCCGCCTTTCGTACCTGCATCAAGCAGACTTCATCCCCGGCGTGGCTCCGTATGACGTAACGCACGTGGTGGAGCTAGAGCCGTTGGCCGATCGGGTGCTCCTCACGCTCACCTTCGATCGCATGCACGACGACATTTGGACTCAGCGCGCAACCCAAGGCTGGGAACAAGAACTCGGCAAGCTCGCAAAGGTATTGGCCAAATGACTGACAAGGTGACTCCGCGCGTTTTTATGTCTCCTTGTTTCCACGTTCCGCGATCGTGTCGGTATCGCCCATGTCGGTAGCGTTCGAGCTCGATGGTCGGCCCTTCCTCGCTCTCAACGGCGGGCCCAGTTACCGGCTTACACCGGCGTTTTCGCTGTACGTGCCATGCAAGGATCAGGCGGAAATCGACCACTTCTGGAGCGCACTACTCAGTGATGGCGGCGAGCCAAGTCGATGCGGTTGGTTGGTCGACCGCTTCGGTCTGTCGTGGCAGGTGATTCCGGAGGAACTGCCGGAGCTCATCTCTGATCCGCGTGGCCTTCAGGCCATGCTCAAGATGACCAAGATCGATCTTGCCGCACTCCGCGCCGCAATACAGCCGTGAGATCCCCGCGCCATTCACGGTCCTCGGCCCGCCGTCGAATCTCGGTCTGCGGCGGAATGCGGCTCCCGGATTCACCGCCAAGCCGCCAAGAGCGCCAAGACCGCCAAGATTTTTTGGGGGTTGCTGTGTGCGCTGCAGGTGCGCGCTCGTCGGAGCGCGGCTGACGCGAGCCTTGTGCCGAAGTTCCGAAGTCGCAACACGCCGCCCACCGCATTCGCCCGACGCAAATCGACGCACACATTCCGAACCCAAATCCCCTTGGCGGTCTTGGCGCTCTTGGCGGCTTGGCGGTGAACTCTCCCTCTCCCTCTCCCCTCGACGCCGAAGGCTGTGCCGCGCCGCGACGTAGCGCGTGACCATCAATCAAATCTCAACCGCGCGCTGCGGCTTCGACTTCGTCGATGGTTTTCGGGATCGCGCGCGTGAGCACTTCCGAACCGTTGGCGGTGACGAGCACGTCGTCTTCGATGCGGATGCCGCGCACGTCCGAAAATTGTGCGAGCCGTTTGCGATCGAGCGCGCTTTCGAGCTCGCTCACTTCCAGGTAATTGTCGAGCAGCGCGGGGATTTGGTAAAAGCCGGGCTCGATGGTCACGGCCATGCCGGGCTTCAGATCGCGGTCCAAGCGCAGGTAGCGGTCGCCCAGGCCTTGGCTGCGCGTTCGACCTGGGGCGTAGCCGGCGCGGTCGCCGAGATCTTCCATATCGTGCACGTCGAGGCCCAAGAGGTGACCGATGCCGTGTGGGAAGAACAGCGCGGCGGCTCCGCGCGCGTACAAATCCTGAAGCTCGCCGCGGAAGATGCCGAGCGCGAGCAAGCCGCGCAGCAGCTCGAGGCCCGCCGCGCGGTGCACGTCCAAGTAGCGCACGCCCGGACGCACGGCGGCGATTGCCGCAAGTTGAGAGGCGAGCACGACCTCGTAAAGCTCGCGTTGTGTGGTCGAGAATTCCGCGCGCGCCGGCCACACGCGCGTCACGTCCGAGGCCCAGCCTTCGGGCGTCTCCGCGCCGACGTCCGCGAGCAGTAAGTCGGACGGCTCGACCAGGCCGTCGTGACGTTCGTTGTGCAGCACTTCGCCGTGGACGGTGACGATCGAGTTGTACGAGCAGACGCAACCCGCGGCGATGATCGCGGCCTCCATCTCGGCGCGCACCTGAAACTCGCGTTGGCCGGGGCGCGTCGCGCGCATCCCTGCTCGGTGCGCGGCGTCGGCCACCTCGGCGGCGAAGCGCATTTGGGCGATCGCCGCCTCGTCGTGCTCGAGCCGCAAGTCGATCACCGCGTCAGCCAGCGCGCGATCGCCGCCCTCGAGTTCGAAGCCCGAACCGTGCTCGATGTCGCGCGCGACGAGCTCGCTTTGCCAAACCGAGCTCTCGGCATCTTGGGCGGGCAAGGTCGCGACCGGCTCGTGCAGCGGCAGCTCGTCGATCGGTCGCACGTCGAGCGCCAGTTCCTGCGAAAGTTGGTCGAGGCTCGGCTGCTTACCGGACCACAGTTCGGCCTCTGGGTCGGGCCGCGGTGCAAACAACGTGACGCCCGCGGGTTGCACGAGCAACGCCGCGCCCTCCAGCGCGCGGCCGACGAAATACAGAAAATGGCTTTCCGCGCGAAACGGATAGCGATTGCCCGCGAAGTTGCGCGGCCGGGACAAGCCGGACACGAACAAGGCGGGGCTCGGGAAGCGCGCGGCGAGCCGAGCGCGGCGAGCAGCGAACACGGCTGGAACCGTCACGGGCGCAAACATCGACCGCGAGCATAGCCGATCTGGCGCCGCTGGCCGTGCCCGGCGCGTCTTCCAACCGGAGCTCGGCACGTGTGGACGCGCAGCGCAGCGCTCTTTGGTCCGCGATGCGCCGCGCGCACGAACGGCATGCAGCGCCTCGAGCGCGGGCGCTTATCGATGTTCACGAAGCCGCAATGCGCGGATCCCCGCGCGGCTCTCGGCCCTGACGCGGCGCGTCCTGCCCGCTGCTACCGCCGACACACAGCCGAAAAGGCCCGAAAAAGCAGCGACCCTCGGCAAAAAAGTCGGCACTTGCTCGCACCGCCAGCAACACGCGATTTCATCGTCAGCATCGAAGTGCGAGCTAGGCGGCAAGTGCACGCGGTCCCATGCTGCGCACTCGACTGCGCGGGAACTGCGTCAGACCGATAGCAGTTTCCAATGCTTGCAGGGCGGCGCAGATCTTGCTACCGCATAGTAGTGGGACCCGTATCGACTCGCATCGAAGATCTGCGCCGCGAGCGCGGGGCCCTGCTCATGGGAGTGCTCAACGTCACTCCCGATTCATTCTTCGATGGTGGGCGCTTCGACGCCGAGACCGCCGCAATCCGTCGCATCGACGAGCTCGTGCAGAGTGGTGCGGACGTGATCGACATCGGGGCGGAATCGACACGCCCCGGTGCCGCGGCGATTCCTCCGAGTGTGCAGATCGCGCGGCTCGAGCCGGCGCTGCGCTACGCCGTGCAGCGCGGCGTGTTGGTGTCGGTCGACACCGCGAGCCCGGCCGTCGCTCGGCACGCACTCGAGCTCGGCGCGCACTTGATCAATGACGTTTCTTGCCTCGCGGAGGCTGATTTGGCGAGCGCTTGCGCAGAGCACCGCGCTCCGCTCGTGATCATGCATTCACGCGGCCCAGCCGCAAAGATGCTCGGCTTCTCGATCTACCCGGACAGCGGCTACGGCGACATCGTCGAGGACGTGCGACGCGAATGGCGGAGCGCGCGAGATCGCGCCGTGCAAGCCGGCATGGCGACTGAAGACGTGTACTTCGATCCCGGGCTCGGCTTCGCCAAAAATGCGCGGCAGTCGTTCGCGCTGCTCGCGGGCTTGGCCGAGTTCCAGAGCGAGGGCGTGATCGTCGTCGGGCCGAGCCGCAAATCGTTCATCGGTTCGGTCGACGGTGCGCCGCCGAGCGAGCGGCTCGGCGGCAGCGTGGCCGCGGCCTTGCTCGCGGTGGCACGCGGCGCGGCCATCGTTCGCGTGCACGACGTGCGTGAAGTGCGCCAGGCGCTCAGCGTCACCGCCGCGGTCGAGCGACCGCCGAGCCTCGGGAGCGCCCGTGCTGGATAGCCTGCACACCTTCTTCGAGAGCCGCACGTTGGTGCAGCTCGCGCGCGACGCCCTGGATATTTTCCTGGTCTATTACATCGTCTACCGCGCGCTGCTCGTCTTGCGCGGCACGCGCGCCATGCAAGTCGGCATGGGCCTGGCGATGGTGTTCGTGCTCTACATCGTCGCGCAGCTGCTGCAGCTCGTGACCGTGCTCAACATCATGGGCGCGCTGATCTCGAGCATGATCTTGATCATCGTCGTGGTGTTCCAGAACGACATCCGCCGCGGCCTACAGCGCGTGGGCAGCCGCGCCTGGTTCGGCGGCATGATCCGCTCGCAAGAGTCGAAGGTGATCGATGCCGTGGTCGACGCCGCGACCGATCTCGCGCGCCACCGCATCGGCGCGCTGATCACCTTCGAGCAGGACGCGAACCTGGACGAGTTCGTGGGCGTGCACAAAGGGCACACGCTCGACGCGCAGGTCACGCGCGAGCTCTTGGTCACGCTGTTCGTGCCGGAAGGCGTGAACAAGCTGCATGACGGCTCGGTCATCATCCGCAATTACCGGATCGCCAAGGCGGGCGTGTTCTTCCCCATGCCCGAGGGCCGCGTCGTCGACGACAGCTTCGGCTCGCGTCACCGCGCGGCACTCGGCATCACCGAAGAGACGGACGCGGTCGTGGTCATCGTCAGCGAAGAGCGCGGCACGATCAGCTTTTGCTTCAACGGCAACATCGCCTCGAATCTCGACGGCGCCAAATTGCGCACGATGCTGGAGGCGATTTTCAGCCCCAAAGTGCGGCGCAAGAGCCGCAAAGCACCCGGCAAAGGCGACGCGCCGCTCTCCCGCCGCGCAACCGACGTCGTCGCGTCGCGCCGCGCCACGGACGTACCAGAGAGCATCAAGCGCCGGCCGAGCGAGCCCGAAATTCAGCATCCGCGCATCAGCCTGGCGGAGCCGGAGCCGTCACCCGTGCGCCCGCGCGTCCGCCCGACGAGCGACGCGCCGCCGCCGCTGCGCTCCACGCTCACGCCCCCGCCACCGGTGGTCGTGACGCCGCTGCGCACGCCGGTGACCACCAGCACGGAGCCGCGCGGACGCCGCGCGAGCGATCCAGGCAGTAGCGAAGAGCCCCAAGACGACGGCAACTCGCGCCCGAGTGAGTCCTGATGCTGAGTGCCCTGTTTGCCAGCGCGCTCACCTTCTTGCGCGAATCGTTCAGCGAAAATCTCGGACTGAAGGCGCTCGCGCTCACCTTTGCGCTCGGCTTGTTTGCGTTCTTGCAAGGTCAAACGGACGAACAGCAGCGCACCATTCCGGTGCCGATCGTGATGCGCTTACCGCCCGAGAGCTCGGAGCGCGAGCTGATGACGCCGATCCCGGCGAGCATTCACGTGACGTTGCGCGGGCCGGCTCGGGCGATCGATCGCTTGATTCAAACCGGCGTCGTGCCGATCGAAATCGATCTGCGTGAGGGCCGCCGCGAATCGATCAGCTTCGAGCCGAAGGATTTCTCTTTTCCGCCCGAAACCGCGATAACGATCATCGATCCGCCGAGCATCGATCTGGAGTGGGAGGACGTGGTCACGCGCCAAATCCCGATCCAAGCTGCGATCACGGGCCAGCCTGCGGACGGCTACATCGTGAAAGGTGAACCCGACGTCGATCCGACGCAGCTTACCGTGCGCGGTCCGGTCAGCGTGGTGGAAGTGATGCAGTTCGCGCGGCTCGCGGCCTTCGACGTGTCCGGGCTGAGCGAAGGCGTCCATCGGCGGCGCATTGCCATCGACGCGCCACCCGTGCGCGCGCGCTACATCGGGCCCGCCGCGGCCAACGTGGCCGTGACGATCGGGCGCCGCGTGAGCGAGGTCAAGTTCGAGAATCGTCCGGTCGAGGTCGTCGGCGTCCCCGGCGCGGGCACCGTGCCGCGCACGGTCGATGTGACCGTCAGCGGCCCGCCGGAAATCGTGCGCGCGCTGCGGCCCGAGCAAATCGTGGCCCGCGCGGATCTGAGCAAGGCGCCAAATGTCGACCTCAAGAAGCACGGCTCGGCCGCTGTCAAAGTGACGGTCGAGCTTGCCCACGCCGACGCCGAGCTGCAGCCGCCGAGCGTCACCGTGAAGTGGTGACTGGCGCGCGAGTCTTCTTGCTTTTTGATGGTCACGCGGCGCCGCGCTGCGCGACCCAGCCTTCGGCGGCAAATTGCGACTTCGCGGCGAGCGTCAGCCGAGGATGAGCCCCGCGCACCGCTTTCGCCGCTGGAGCTCGTTGGCGGCGCTCTTCGTCGCGTCGTGCCTCGCGCTACGGCACTCCGTGTGGGCCGCTCGCTGTTCGAGCGCGATGGTCGAGCAGCCCGTCCCGGATCGCTCGCGTTGGCAGACCTGGCCGGCGCTGCCGGACCTGGCCGGCTACGAAGTGGTCGACTTGAACCCGCGGCACGATCTGGGTCTGACCTCTTGGCGGCCGCACGCGATGACAGAGGCGCGGCTCGCAGGTCACGGAGTTTGCAGCGAGCGCGGCGCGTCGGTTCAGGCTTGGTTCGGCCAGTACTTCACGGCGGTCTCGGGCGATGACTGGACCATTCGTTTGCGTCAGGCGCCGAACGACGGAGTGGTCGTCGTAACGGGTGAGCGCACACGGCCCGGCGACGAGTCGATCGAGCCCAAACCGATCGTCGCCTTTCGCGTCGAACGAGACGGACTCGTGGAACGGCTGGTGCGAGTGTGCGCTCTGCCGCTCATCGTTCTCGGGCTGTTCGTTGCCTGGTTGCGGCGCAGCGGCAGCTAAGCGGCAGCTAGTGACGGGGCAGCTGACGGCTACGGGCGTCAGCTCGCACGCCCTTGCGGCTTATTTCACGACGCCGACGGCGTCCACGGCCAGCGTGCCGCTAAGGACCTTGAGCTGAACCGTGTGCGAACCCGCGGCCAGCTTGCGGAGCGCGTAAGTCTGGTAGAGCTCCGCGGACACCAGCGTGCTGGCCGATGCGCTCGTGATCGTGCCGTCGACGGTCACCTCCAGCTTGGCCGAGCCGTCGTTCGCACCGAGGATATCCAGCCCTGTGCCCGTGAACGTGTACTTCAGCGTCGCGCCGGCGCCAGCGCTCGTGGACAGTGAACGCTGATAGACGTACATGCCCTGGCCGTTCTGGTGTGTCCAGGACCCGCCGTAGATCAGCTTGTTGGCGGGCGTCGGTGCCAGATCGGTGAGCTCTAGGTCGTCGAGCAGCTCCGAATAGTAGGGCGACGAGCCGTCGACCGTTTCAACCTTCAAGTTGTCGAAGCGGGTGTAGTAGTAGCCGCTGCCCAAATCCACACGACCCGACAGCCGCGGCTTCGTGTCCGTGTACGTCGCGAGCAGCGTGCCGTCGAGATAGGCGGTGACCTTTTGGTCCACGACCTGAATCGCAAGATTGTGCCAAGTGTCGTACGTGGCCTTGAACCCCGCGATCGTTGCGCCACCCGCGCCGCTGACGACGTTCCCGCTCGACACCGCGCTGCCGTCGACCAAGAGCTGCCAGCCGCCGTCGAAGGTGAACTTCAGGAAATAGGGGGTGCCGTTCGTGTAGTGCGAGTTGCTGCCGCCTTGCTGGCGCGCGCCGATGCTGGCGTAGTTGTTGCCGCTTTGGGTGCTGTTGTTCTCGAACGAGACGTCGACACTGGCCTTGTAGTTCAACCAGCGGTTGTCACCGATGGCCGTGATCGGCGAGCCGGCGTTCCAGGTTCCACCGAGGCCCGCCGCCGCCTGATCCACCTGCTGGCGCAAGACGTAACCAACGGAGCCGTCGGCCAGGTACGCTTCGAACCCGCCGTTGCGATCGCTGGTGTAGCGAGGGAGGACGCTTTGGGCGCCACCGCGCGACGCAACGTAGCTTTCCAGCCCCGTGATTTTTCCGCCGGCGCCGATCACTGGCACCATCTTGCTCGAGTAGTCGAAGTCGTCCGCGTACAGGATCTTGTCCGAAGTATTTTCTACCGCCCCCGTGGCGTCGGTGTCCAATACCGTGCGCGCGCCTTCGACCGGCAGCGGGCTATTGAATTCCGCGCTGCTCGTGTTCCCGAGCGTCGTGACGGTCACGACCGAATTGGGTTTGACGACGACGGTGTAGGCGTTGCTGGAGTCCGCCGCCACGCTGCACAGGTACCTCAAATAGCTGGCGTTGAACGGCGCGCCTGCGTCCGCGGCGCGCGTTTCCCAGAGCTCCAGCGCGGGCGCGCCCGCGTAAGCCATGTGGCTCGGCGTGAGCTTGTAGGCGCGTGCGCTCTCGCTGTCGTTCAGCAGGATCGTCGAGAAATCGCGCTTGTCGGGACTGGCGAGGGTGATGTAGCTCGGCGTGCCGTTGCGCCCGCTGACTGGGTTCGTCCCGGTCGCGCCCGTGGCGCTCGACTGTGCGACGACCCGCCAGATGCCGGCCGTGTTGCCGGCGTTCTCCCAGCCGGTCTTCGCGAACCAGCTGAAGTGCCTGAGGATTAACAGACCTGCATCGTAGTGAATCCAACCCGACCACGGGTCGCGTGCGCTGAGCAGCTCCTTGAACGAATACTGACCGCCCTCGTAGAAGGAGCCGATCGCGGGCTGATACACGAAGTGCGACCGGCGCGAATTGACGAAGCCCTTGATGATCGTGTTGCCCATCTCCAGCGGGCTGCCGCTGCCGCCGATGCCGGTGCCCGCTCGCGTCGGCTCCTTCGAGTTGTTGTTGGGACGGAAGGCGCTGTTGCTGAACGTGGCCTGCGCCTCGCTGTTCCAGACTTCTTTGTCGTACTGCTCGGCCAGGCGCTTGAAGTTGCCCGAGCCGTCGTCGTCCGTATTGTAGTGGTAGCCGGCCACGGCCACGGCGCTGCGCAGGGCGCTGTCGCTGCTCATGCTGCCGCCGAACGTGCCGATGGCTGCCTCGTCGGAGATGACGACGCGGATCGCATTGAACAGCGCTTGCTCCGCCGTGCTGGCGAAGCCACTCGCGTCCGTTTTGACCCGATTGGCGAAATCTTTGGTCCACGTCAGATCCGCGGCGCTCTCGTTCACGCCCGGGTTGACGTAGTCGACCATGTAGCCGTAGGCGCGGTACGCCGACAGGATCGTGTTCTTGTACCAGGTGTAGACCTGATCGTTGGTCTTGACCCATCCGGGCGCGTTCCAGCGCAGAATGCTGACCTTCAAGTTCGGGTTCAGCTTCTTCGCGTCGGCGGCCAGTTGGAAGCCGGGGGCGCGCCGGACGTTTGCCGCCTCGGTCGACAGCCGCATCGTCGCCGGATCCGGGCCGGTCGAGTTGTTCCGATCGTTCCCCATCTCGATCTTCACGTGCGTCATGATCGGCCGCGTGCCGCCGAACAAAATCTCGAGCAGCTGCGCGTACTGTTCCGGATGCTCGGACTTGTAGTCCATGAGCAGCGCGCTGGTCCCATTCGCGCTCAGCACCCCGAAGCCCTTGAACGTCATCCCGTTGACGTTCGTGGCGGCGATATTGTCAGCGTCGATCGAAATGTTCGTCGTCGAGCCGGCGGCCGCCATCGCGCCGCACACGACGGAGCTCGGCGTGCCGCCGGTACCTGCCGCTCCGCTCGTGCCTGTCGACCCGCTCGTGCCGGCCGCCCCGCTCGCGCCTGTGGCTCCGCTCGTGCCGATCGCTCCGCCGGTACCTGCCGCTCCGCTCGTGCCTACCGCTCCGCTTGCCCCCGCGGTGCCGGCGCTCGCGCCCGAACCGCTCGCACCAGCTGCCGCGCCGCCGCCGCTACCGGCGCTTGAGCCGCAGCCGATGCTGTACGCGCAAAGGGCCAGCACTGCGCCGCGGCGCACGTCGCGGAGCGCTCCGCGGCGATGGGAGTGCGCGGCTCGGTGGTGACAGGACTTCATGTCAGGATCTAAGTCGGAGCGGACGCAAACTCTGCTTACAACGCTCACGAAAACAGTAACAGCACCCGAAGACCCTTGCCAGCGCGAAACCCCGAACGGGGAATGCGGGAGCCTCTCTGCGTCGACGGGCGTTTACAGGCGCAGCGTTGGGATCCAACGCGGGTCGAAGCGGTCTGCCGCTGGTCCGCAGCCATCAGCTTCAGCGTGACGCCGACGCGGATGGCCGCCTGCGCGCCACTTCGCCGGCTCTGCTCGAGGCGCGCCTCGACGCCGAAGGCTGGGCCGCTCCGCGCTACTCCTCGTGACCATCAACCCCATTCCGGCCAAGGCGGCAAAGCTGCGTAGCCGCGAGCCCCTTCGGACCGGCTGCGGCTCAGGATGATTTCAAACTGGCGTCGAGCTCGGAGTCGTAATCGCTGTCGGGCTCGACGAAGATGCGCTTCATTTCGGGGAGCTCCGCGCGCACGCGCGCTTCGATGTCGTCGATCACGCGCTCGACTTCTTCGAGCAGCATGGCCGGGCGGAAGCGCACTTTGAGCGCGAGGATAATGGCCTCGGGGCCGAGGTGCATGCTGAGAAATTGGGTCACTTTGAGCACGCCGTCGGTGCCCTCGACCAGCGCGACGGCTTTCTGGCGCACCTCGGGGACCACGCCTTCACCGAGCAAGAGGCTGCGCGTGTAGCGCGCAAGCAAAATGCCGACCGCGCACAACAGCACGCCTATCACGATCGAGCCGATGGCATCCGGCAGTTGGCTGTGGCTGAGCGCGGAAACGCCGATCGCGACGAAGGCGATCAAGAGCCCGAACATGGCCGCCGTGTCTTCCAAGAGCACGACTGGGACGGTCGGATCTTTGCCGCGAAACAGCGCGTGGAAAAAGCCGAGCTGACCGCGGCTCTTGTTGAACTCGCGCGAGGCCACGAAAAAACTGCCGCCCTCCATCAACAAGGACACGGCGAGCACGCCCAGCGGAATCAGCGGCGATCCGCCCGCTTCAGGCTCGGCAAACAGCTTATGGATGCCCTCGTACACCGCGAACACGCCGCCCACGAAGAACAGCAGCAGCGCCACGATGAACGCCCAGAAGTACGACTCTTTCTCGCGCCCGAGCGGATAGCGTTCGGGGCGGCTCTGCTGGGCGAGGCTCATGCCGACCAAGAGCAGGGCCTGATTGCCGGTGTCGGCGAGCGAGTGCACGCCTTCGGCGAGCATGGCCGTGCTGCCTGAGAGGCGCGCGGCCACGAACTTGGCGAGGGCAATGCCCAAGTTGCCGAGCAAGGCCGCGAGCACGACCTTTCTGGCGCCGGATTTGCCGTGAGTTTTCATGATCCGAGAGCTCTAACTGGCGGGCAGCACCGTCACTTCGATGCGTGAGCGCGCGTTCTCGAAGAACGAGGCCAGCGCGGCATTCAAGCGCCGCGACACGTACCAACGCAAGAGCGCCGGACGAATGGTGTCGAACGGCGCATTCGAAAATGGCGTACTCGTGGATTTGTGCACGCTGCGAAGCTCCGCTTCGCTCGGCTGGAGCATGGGCGTCACCATCCGGTCGAGGTACAAGCTGGCGCGGGCTTTTTGCGAAAATAGCCGACCGAGCTCGCGTTCGCTGATGCCCTCCGCGCGCCGCGCTTCGTCGAGCGCGTCCTCTCCACCCGCGCGTTCGCTCAGCATGCGATGCGCGAGCTGACTTTGGTGCTCGAGCTCGGCGGCCGTCGGCTCCGGCTCGATGCGCAAGGTGGCCAAAATGGTCTCCGCTATGTGCCGATCGAGCGCGGCTGCGACGTGCCGATCGCGGTACGGCGCGTCGCCGAGGGACCCGCGATCCGGATCCGAGAGCGCCTCCAGGCGCGCCTCGAACGCGAGCTCACGCTCGAACACGAACCGCGGATGACGCGCGCCGCCGGTTTCCGGCGCCACGAAGCGCACGACCGCGCGATCGACCGCGACAGGCTCGGCGGAAAGCAAGCCACCTTCGGCCGAGCACACGAGTAGCAGCGCAAGGGCGAGCCCCCGCTTCATCGCGCTGCGGGGCGCTTGCGCGACGAGGGCGTGACCTCTTCGTCGCCCTCGCTGGGCTTGGCCGGCACGACCACGGCGGTGACCGGTGGCGGTGGCGCGTCGCTGTCGTCTTCGGTGATGTGCTCACCGCGCTCGCTGCTCGGGCCGCCGCTCGACTCCGGGCGATGCGCGAAACCGCGCGCGGCGCGGCGCGCTTTGACGAACTCGGCGAAGGCGGTCACTTTCTCGAGATCGCGCGCGCCGAGCGTGTCCGCCAGCTCGCGCAGTTGTTTGCGCAATGCTTCCGCGCTGCTCTTCCGGCGTGCGCTCAGCGAATCTTGCGAAATGGCGGGCTCGGAGACCGGAGCCTCCGCCGTCCACACCGGGCGCGCCACGGGCGCGAGGCCATGCGCGCTGAGCCAGGCTTCCATGAACACGCGCAGGCGTTCGCTGCGAAACGCGAACCAGCGCTCGCGCTCGGTGCCGTAGGTCATGAGCACGTCTTTGAAACGGCGGAACGCGCCCTTGCCGTCGATCGCGGCGCTCAGCTGATCGCGCAGCTCGCCCTCTTCGACCATCGGGATGAAGCGCTCCATCCAGCGGTATTGTTCGCGCGAGCTGACGGGCTCGATGCGCATGTACGTCGTGTCCGAGGCGATGCGAGAGTGCATTTCCGGATCGGCAATGCCGTCCACCACGCGCAGGACTTCACCGGTCACGAGGTGCAAATAGCTGTGCACCTCCGGGGCGTTGTTCTCGAAGGCATCCTCGAGCGCCTCCCAGTCGACTGGGATGTCGCGCAACTGCTGGGCGCCGCCGCCGCCCGAGTCCGAGTCAGCCATCTTCGTTTCTCCTCATCGCGTCCTGACTATTCATCTTGGGGCCGAGCGCCGCGACCGGAAAGGGGAAATGCGCGATCCTGCTAGCGATCTTAGCGGCTTCAGTGCGAGCGCGCCCGACACACAGCGTCCGACCAACGGCCGAGCTCGGCGGATCTCGTCGCCGGGTCGAGCTCGGGGCTGAACGAGCGATCGAGCCGGATCATGCGGGCAGCGTCTTCAGGGCTGGAAAATAGCCCGGCCCCAAGGCCGGCCAACATCGCCGCCCCACGTGCGGTCGACTCCAGCTCGGTCGGGCGCTCGACCGTGAGCGCGCCGAGGTCACTCTGCAGCTGAAGCAGCAGATCGTTGGCCGCAGCGCCCCCGTCGACGCGCAGGCGCGCGATGGGTCGTCCGAGATCCTCACTCATGGCAACCGTCACGTCGTTGACCTGAAAGGCGATCGCCTCGAGCGTGGCGCGCGCGAGATGAGCGCGCGTCGTGCCGCGCGTGATGCCCGTGATCAGGCCGCGCGCGCCGGGGTCCCAATACGGCGCGCCCAAGCCGGAAAGCGCCGGCACGAACGCAACGCCCTCGCTCGACGGCACGGAGCGCGCAAGCGCTTCGATCTCTGCCGCCGAGGCGATGATGCCGAGCCCGTCGCGCAGCCACTGCACCGCAGCGCCGGCAATGAAACAACTGCCCTCGAGCGCGTAAACCACCTCGCTCTCGATTTGCCAGGCCAAGGTCGACAGCAGGCCGAAGCGGCTCGGTGTCGGAACGTGACCGGTGTTGACCAGTAGAAAAGCCCCGGTGCCATAGGTGCACTTGGCGTCGCCCGCCGTAAAACAAGCCTGCCCAAACAGTGCGGCGTGCTGATCGCCGGCGATGCCCGTGATCGGAATGCCGTCGGGCAAACCGGGCACACCGCGCGTGACCGCTACGCGCGCCGCGCTGGGCACGATTTCGGGCAGCACCTTTTTGGGCACTGAAAGCAGCGAGCACAATTCTTCGCTCCAGCGGAGCTCTGCCAGATCCATGAGCAGCGTGCGCGAGGCGTTCGTCACGTCCGTCACGTGGGGCGCGTTTTCAGCGGGGCCGCCGGCGAGCCGCCACACCAGGTACGAGTCGACGGTCCCGAACGCGAGCTCGCCTGCCTCGGCCGCAACGCGCGCACCGGGCACGTGCTCGAGCATCCAGCCGAGCTTGGTGCCGGAAAAATACGGATCCAAAACCAAGCCGGAGAGTTCGCGCACGCGCGGCTCATGACCTTGGGCCTTGAGCTCGGCGCAGCGCTCCGCCGTGCGCCGATCTTGCCAAACGATCGCGCGCTGCACGGGTTTGCCGCTCTTTCGGTGCCAAAGCAGCGTGGTCTCGCGCTGATTGGTGATGCCGATGCTGGCGATGTCGCTCGGACGGACGCGCGCTGCCGACAACGCGCCGGCAACGGCTTCGAGCACGCTCTGCCAAATTTGCTCGGGCTCGTGCTCCACCCAGCCGGGCTCGGGGAAGTGCTGGGGGAACTCGCAGTTTTTGCGGCCCAACGTGGCGCCGTCCAGCGCCATCACCAACGCGGTCGTGCCCGTGGTGCCCTGATCGATTGCCAGAAGATGTCCTGCCACCCCGAGGAAGCTACCAGAGCGGCGCTCGGCCGGGGGGCCCGACGCGCCGCGCGCTGCCCACGGCCGGGCGCGCGGAGCCGCACAAAGCGCGAGCGAGCGCGCAGCACCTACATCGAGCACGCGCTGCCACCTGCGGGGCGCGCCGGAGTGGAGCTCCGCGCCGCGTGGTGATTTCATCTCGATCGCGTCCGCTGCACTTGTCGGCGCGTGCCGAGGACGGTAGCCTTTTTGCCCCTATGGCCCGCATTCTGCTCGCGACCCCCGAAGGCCAGCAGGTCGTTGAGTTACGCGATCACAATTCACTCGGTCGCCATCCTTCGAACACCATTCAGCTTCTCGACAAGATCGTGTCGAAGGAGCACTGCATCCTCGAGCGGCGCCCAAACGGCTTCACGCTGCGCGATCTCGGCAGCCTGAACGGGACGTACATCAACGGCGAGCGCGTGGTCGGCGAGCAGGATCTCAAGCACGGCGACGACATCGCGCTCGGCGCGACCCGCGCGCGCTACGACGACGGCTCGGGCCGGCCCTTGCCGCCACCGCCGGCGTACGGCGCGCCGCAGCAGGCTCCGCCGCATTCCGGCTGGATGCCCGCCGCTCCGCAATCGCAAATGGCGGCGCCGCCGTCGACGCTCGGCGCCCCGCATGGCCCGCACGGTACCGGGCCCGTGCCGCAATTTACGCCAGGGCCCGGCTTCGTCGCGGCGCCGGGCTTCACGGCCACTCCCGGCTTTGCGCCCTCACCCGGGTTCGCGCCCGCGCCGACCGGCACCGCGCAGATCCCGCAAGTGCCCGCCACGCGCGTGGACGTGAACGACAAGGCGCGCCAAATCGGCACGCAGATCGCGGCCACCGGTAAGGGCTTCATGCCCTATGACAAGCTCGCCGGAAACACCGATCAGCTAGCGCAGGATTACGAGCGCCTGCGGCTCTCGCACGAGCTCTCGCGCGAGATCGCACTCGAGCGCGATTTGCCCACGCTGCTCAACAAGATCTTACTCACGATCTTCAAATTCGTGCGTGCGGATCGCGGCGTGATCTTCCTGATGAACCCGCAGGGCGAGCTCGTGCCCGGTGCGAGCCAGCGCCGCGACGGAACCGATTCGCCGATCCCGGTGTCGTCCACGATCATGAACCACGTGATCAAAGAGCGCGCGACGGTGCTGACGCACGACGCCGCGATGGATTTCGCAGCCTCCAAAGGCAAGAGCATGATCCTGAATCGGATCAGCTCGGCCATCGTCGCGCCACTCCTACACAACAATGAAATCTTGGGCGTACTTTGGCTCGACAGCGAAACGCTCGCCCAATTTCAGCCGAAGGACATGGAAATCGTGACCGCGATTGCGTCGCAGGCCGCGATGTTCATCGAGATCAACATCCTCGGTAAAAAGGTGGAGCTCGAGATCGTCAATCGCGAGCGCTTCACGCGTCTGCTGTCGCCCAACATCGCCCAGCGCGTGCTGTCCGGCGAGCTCGAGGTGAAAAAGGGCGGTCAGCTCGTGAACGAGTGCACCGTATTCAACTCCGACATTCGCGGCTTCACGCCGCTGAGTGAAGGCTCGCGCCCCGAAGTGCTGGTCGATTTGCTGAACGACTACTTCGAGCAGATGGTCGAAATTCTGTTCAAGTACGAAGGCACGCTCGATAAGTTCATGGGCGACGGCATCATGGCCTTGTGGGGCGCGCCCGTTGCGCACCCGGACGACGCCTTGCGCAGCGTGACGTGCGCGCTCGAGCAGATGGAAGCGCTCGGCAAATTCAATCGCGCGCGCATCGACCAAAATCAGCAGCCGCTGGCGATCGGCATCGGCATTCACACGGGTCCGCTCGTCGCAGGTTACATCGGGAGCTCGAAGGCGCTCTCGTACACGGTGATCGGCGACACCGCGAACACGAGCGCGCGTTTGTGCGGCGTCGCGAGCTCCGGCCAAGTGCTGGTCAGCGAAGCCACGCTCGCCAAGCTGGCCGGCAAATTCGTGTACGAAGAATTGCCGCCCGCGCACTTGAAGGGCAAAGAAAAGCCGTTCCGCGTGTTCGACGTGAAGGGCTTGCACCCGAGCGTGCAGGTTCCGGTCGCGGTCGGCACGTAACCCGCGCCCGCGCAAAGCGGCGCGCCGGCACGCGCCGCCGAAGGCTGGGCCGCGCCGCGCCGCCGCGCGTGACCATCAAATCCCAGGCAAACGCCACGCGAGCGGTTCTGGTTTTTGGGGGCGTGGGCAGGTTTCGGCGCGACAAAAACCGGCCTGACGCGTTGCGGCGACGCGGCCGTCACAACTTGCTCGACTCGGACCAAAGTTCGCGACAGAGTCCCCGGCCTGAATGGCGCACATCCTGGCCTTCGAACGCCCCGTCGTCGAGCTCATCACGCGCGTGCGTGAGCTGCGTGAGCTCGCCAGTGAAGACGATCGCTTCGGCTCGGAGCTGAAGCGGCTGGAAGACAAAGCCGCGAAGCTTGCGCGCGAAGTGTTCGCCAAGCTGTCACCGATGCAAAAGGTGCAGCTCTCGCGGCACCCGAATCGCCCGTACACCGGCGACTACATCGAGCGCATGTTCCAAGATTTCGTGGAGCTCCACGGCGACCGTCGCTTTGCCGAGGATGCCTCGATCATCGCCGGGATCGGCAAATTTCACGGCCGCAGCGTGGTCGTGGTCGGGCACCAAAAAGGCCGCACGACCAAAGAGCAAATGACGCGCAACTTCGGCATGCCGAACCCGGAGGGCTACCGCAAAGCCATCCGCATGTACGAGCTCGCCGAGCGCTTCAATTTGCCGATCTTCACCTTCGTCGACACCATGGGGGCGTACCCGGGCCTGGGCGCCGAAGAGCGCGGCCAAAGCGAGGCCATCGGCGCGGCGATCGAGGTCATGTCGCGCATGACCGTGCCGATCATCACCAGCGTGATCGGCGAAGGCGGCTCGGGCGGCGCGCTCGCACTCGGCGTCGCCAATCGCGTGCTGGTGCTCGAGTTCAGCTACTACTCGGTGATCACGCCGGAGGGCTGCGCGGCCATTCTTTGGAAGAGCGCCGAGCGCGCTCCAGACGCCGCCGCGCGGCTGAAGATCACCGCGCCGCACCTGCTCGAATTCGGCATCGCCGACATGATCGTGGAAGAGCCGCCCGGCGGCGCGCACCAAGATCCGGACGACGCCGCAAAACGCCTGGATCGCGCGCTTTATTCGACGCTGACTCAGCTCTCCTCACTGTCCCGCGAAGGCCTGCGCGAAGATCGCTACCAACGTTTTCGCAAGCTCGGCGCCTTCGTGGCGTAAGGCGCCGAAACCCGCGCCCGTACCGTCTGGCGATACCGCGCAAGTCTGCTCTTTCGAGAGAAGCAGCTGGCGACAGTCTCGCGACAGCAACAACCGGCTGGCGCCTCGGTTTCGGCCCAGACTGAAAACGGAGC
>Ga0207667_10002423_pt1 | contig 23377 bp, 19 predicted proteins | sample KBSCornC52_FD_184301 | JGI IMG/M metagenome (GOLD analysis project Ga0207667, IMG submission 184301) | Corn rhizosphere microbial communities from Kellogg Biological Station, Michigan, USA - KBS Corn C5-2 (SPAdes) (version 2) | ecosystem: Host-associated > Plants > Roots > Rhizosphere > Soil ...
GCCCGGAGATTCATGGAGGACGACCTGGTCAGTTGTGGGGCCGCGGAGTGCTCAACAAATCCACAAACATTTTGTAGAACTTCTCGCGATCGTAATCGTCCTGAATCTCAACCGTTCCTGCTCGAGTTCTCGGCCTATCCTTTTCGCTCCAGGTTAGGGTATTCCCGTAGCCTGCACCACGATCCAAGTCCACATCCACGTAGCGAGTTTCTTTTTTCGTGATCAAACTCGGGTCGAGCCATGCCAGGGCAGCCAACTCATCCCAAAGGTAGTCGAAGCCGCGCAGCTTCGTGTAGGTCCCCGCATACTTAGCTGCCGGGGCGTCGCTCTTCCTCAGACGGTCGAGTAGCTCGGCAGTCAACTGCGTCTTCAAGGAAATATCCACGGTGGTACACGCAATCTTCTTCCACGGTGCACGCAAGACAATGTGAGCCGCCTCGGGATCGAACCACAGGTTGAACTCGTGGTGCGGATTGTGGGCGAACTCGGGATCGCTCGTCTGCGGATGAACCGAGCCCCCCATGAACACCAGTTCCTTCGCGAGTCCCGCAAACTCCGGATCAATCGAGATGGCAAGCGCCAGGTTTGTCATGGGCCCACCTTCGTAGATGGTGACCTCATTTGGGTATTGGTGCACCATTCGGACCAGAAAATGCGAGGCGTCTTCATCCGCCGCCTTGGTCGACGGCATGCCTTCCGGCATGTCGCCAACTTTGTCCGCCGCATGGTAGCGTCCCGGCGTCCACGCACCCAGCCAGGTGAAGGTTCCGTATCGCTGTTCCCACAGCTCGGTGTCCTGCTTTCGCCGTATCAGCGGAAGCTCCGCTCCGCGAAAGACCGGGATGTCGGTTCGGCCCACAATTTCAAGAGTGCGCAGGGTGTGGGCCATTTCTTCCTTCAGCCACGCGTCGCCGGTCACGAGCGTTACCCCCAGGACCTCGGTCTCTGGCGATTGGAGCAACAGCAAAATTGCCTGTTGGTCGGTTCCTCCCGGTCCGGCCCCATCCTGATCAATAATGATCTTTCGTTTCCCTTGGGCGGGCAAAACCAGGTTCATCGCACACAACAGGGCCGCGATCATCCAGCGATTGTTAAGTTTCATGGCTCCTTCCTCTGATGGCGGGCACTCCCCACACCTGTTTGTTATGGACGCAGGCTCTCCAAGGCCTGCGGTGAAGATACCCTCTCCGACCCAAATGGAACCTTTAAAAAATATCTTGCTTTATCTACTACGAGTGTAGTAGAAATACATACGTCCATAGGAGACGAGCATGGACCGGCCAAAGCTAACCAAACTGGAACTCAAGATCATGGACGTACTCTGGAGCCGCGGGACCGCCTCCATCCGCGACATTCAGGAGAGTTTCCCCGAGAGCAAGCGCCCGGCGTACACCACAATCCAAACCACGGTATATCGCCTGGAAGGGAAGAACGCCTTGCGCCGGGTCAAGAAGGTGGGAAATTTTCACATCTTCGAGGCCGCCATCTCTCGCGACCATGCACAGCGCAAGCTTATTGACGATCTGCTGGCCCTTTTTGGTGGCCGCACCCAGCCCGTCATGGCCCATTTGATCGAATCGGGCAAGCTCACTCTCGCTGACATTAAAGATGCCGAGAAGACGCTGCGCCAGCTGCAAAGAGAGGAGAAATGAGTATGTTGTCCGGCATGTGGCACGCCGCCGCTCCAGCATTTGCAGATCACCTCTGGCAATCCACCATGGTCGCCGGAGTTGCAGGATTGCTTACCTTTGTTTTGCGCACCAATTCTGCGCGCCTTCGGTATTCCATCTGGTTTGCTGCCTCGCTCAAGTTTCTCGTTCCCTTCTCGCTGCTCATCTCGCTCGGTGGGGCGTTTTCATGGCGAACGGCGCCAAGTTCGGCCTCCCCCGGCATCTACAGCATGGAAGTTCTCAGTCAGCCGTTCACCAAATCGTTGCCGCTGGCTGCTCCGCTTCGAGCCCCGTCTACTACTTCTGCCATTTTGGTGCGGCTGCTGCCTTTGCTTCCCTGGGTCTGGCTGGCCGGATTCCTGGTGGTGCTCTCGGTGTGGATGGTTCGTTGGTTCCGCGTTTCCGCCATGATCCGGCAGGCGACGCTGCTTTCGGAAGGCCGTGAGTTCACAGCCCTCGGCCGGCTGGGGCATCTCACCCGTAGCCTGCCTCCGCTGACTCTTCGACTTTCCGGATCTTCTCTGGAACCTGGCGTCTTCGGCATCTTCCGCCCCGCCCTTCTCTGGCCGCGTTCTATCTCCAACCATCTCGAAGACGATCATCTGGAAGCTGTCATTGCCCACGAGCTCGTCCACGTGCGTCGCCGCGACAATCTCGCTGCCGCGCTGCATATGCTCGTCGAAGCAATCTTTTGGTTCCATCCGTTTGTCTGGTGGATTGGGTTACGCCTCATCGACGAAAGGGAGCGGGCCTGCGACGAAGCTGTCCTTGAACTCGGCAGCCGGCCTCGTACCTATGCCGAGAGCATTCTGAAAGTCTGCGAGTTCTGCTTGAGCTCTCCTCTGACTTGCGTGTCTGGCGTAACTGGTGCCGATTTGAAAAAAAGGATGGTTCATATCATGACCGACCATGTGGTTCGAAAACTCAATCTCAGCCGCAAACTCCTGCTTTGGGCCTGCGCATGCCTTGTCATTGTCCTGCCCATTGCTTATGGCCTTCTTGCCGTGACTCCCTCACGGGCTGAATCGTCCGTGGGCAGTGTCCCCAAGTTTGCGAGCGTTACCATCAAACCCCACCCGGCCGGGAACGATGGCTTGGCGACGACCAAGATGATGATGAAGATAGTGGGGATAGGGGAGGAGAAGGACAACTCAGGCTTCATGGCGACCAACGTCTCCTTGCACGCACTGATTCAAAATGCCTACCGAGTCCAAGAGACTCAGCTCACGGGCGAGCCTGAGTGGATGAAAACTGATCGCTATGATATCAATGCGACCGTCGATGCCTCCTTCGCTGACCAGGTGCGTGGACTCAATGAAAAGCAGCGCGAATTGATTGGGCAGCAAATGCTGCAACAACTGCTGGCCGACTATTTCAAACTGAGCCTGCACCAGGAGTCCAGAGATCTTCCTGCCTACGAACTGGTGGCCGCCGAAGGCGGTGTGAAACTCCAGAATGGAGGCAAGCTGGGCATGATTACGATGAACATAGGGGAGATCAGCGCCAAAGGTGCACCCATGCAGATTCTCGTCGCCCAACTCTCGCGGCGCCTTGGCCGAACTGTCATGGACAAAACCGGGCTGACAGGGAATTACGACTTCACCCTGCGCTGGACTCCTGACGCGGAAGAATTGGGGCGCGTGCGAGCCGCAATGTCGCCTCAGAAACTCGTCGACGATCAGCCAACCACCCCGACTGATTCTGCGCCTCCTCTTATCACCGCGGTCCAGGAGCAACTCGGCCTTAAACTGCAGCCGCAAGTCGAACGCGTGCCGGTCATCGTGGTCGATCACGCCGAGCAACCCACAAATTAGCCCGAGCGCTAACACGAAAAGATCATTTCGGGCAGAATTGGGGCCATTTTGTTCCTGAATGGTCCCAATTCAGCTTAGAAGTCTGCTGTTCCCGCCAAAAAATCCTGGTTGTCCGCGGGAAGGCGAGAAAGCCCTTCCGGAAATTCTTGGACAGCCCCGCCAACTCTTGTTGACCCTCAGCTCTTGCGTGCGTCTAACCGTCATCTTGCGCGTAGGAGAATGCGATGAGAATTGCCTACAAGTCTGCAGGCCTGTATCTATTCCTGAGTGCATTGACCGTTGCCGGCGTCGCACAGTGCAGCGCGAATCGCGGCACCTGGACCGCCGAACTCTCCGACGACCAGTCTGGAAAGCTTCAGTTTCGCTTGACCTGTTCGAAGGATCTCGGCTCGATGGGCCATCCTCTGAGCCCGTCAGAACTCCAGGGGCTCGATCCCGCAGCTATCCATGGCAAACACACGCCGGTGAAGTTCACCCTGGTGCGGGAAGCGGGTTCCATGCAGTTCGAGGGCACCTTCAATGAGGGCGTCGGTTACGGCGAATTCACCTTCACCGCCAACCAGGAGTTTCTCTCTGCCATGAAGCAGATGGGATATCCCGACGCTGCCGAGAAGGCCTTCACGCTGGCTTGCATCAACGTTACCCGCGCATACGTCGAGGAACTGCATTCCTTGGGCTTCCATCCCAACCTCGATAAAGTTATCGAAGCCCGCATCTTCAACGTCAATCGCGAGCAATTCAACGGGCTTAAAGCCGTGGGCGTCACCTCTCTCGAACTCGACAAACTGGTGCAGTACCGAATTTTTAACGTCACGCCGGAATACGTTCAGCAGATGCGCACATCCTTTCCCGGAATCTCTCTCGAGAAAATGACCGAGATGCGGATTCACCACGTAACTCCCGAATTTGCCTCGGAAATGTCCCGCCTAGGATATGCAGGGCTGAACGTGGATCAGCTGATCGCCTTCCGGATTCACAATGTGACGCCTGACTACATTCAAGAAATGGGCAAGCTTGGCTTTGAGAAACTCGATGCGGACCAACTGGTTCAGTTCCGCATCTTCAATGTGAACGCCAGCCAAATCGAAGATCTGGCCAAAGAAGGGTACAAGAATCTCTCGGCACAAGACCTGGTCAACTTCCGAATTCATCATGTCGATCCGGGATTTATCGAGGCTGTGAAGAAGGCGGGGTATCCTCATCCGACACCGGATGAGCTAGTTGAATTCCGGATTATGGGCATTCGCCATCGGACTGCTGGATTGTAGCTTCCTCGCGTCGGGATCCGTTCGGCATTTGCAACCGAGTGATGGCCCACTCAAGCGCGTCTGGCTTGAGTGGGACCTTTGCAAATGTTCGATCTACCGATTTACTTCGATCTGATTGACCACCTGCTGTACGTTCTGAATCTTCGAAGCCAGTTGTTCAGCCTCGGTTTTCTGCTGGGGCGTCTTCACACTCCCTTTCAAAGTTAACACTCCGTTTTTCGCGTCGTAGTGAATCGACTGCTTGTTCAGTCGGGTCGCAACCAGCGCGGCTTTGTAATTGCTTTCGATTCCGTCATCCAGATTCGACTGCTCGGACTTGGCTTGCGATTCATCGCCTACGGGCTGCACGCTGATCTCATTCGCGATCGTGCGGTCGGGCGCGGCCGATTTCGCTACTTCTCCGGCCCGGGTCTTTGCATCTGCAGAGTGCAGCGTTCCGCCAAGTGTCACCGTACTCTTATCGGCATCGTCGGTAACCGTAACGTCCTTGAGGTCGGCCTGTTCCAAGGCCTGCTTTACGGCGTCCGCTTGGGACTTTCTGCTGCTCTGATTGCAGGCGACGGCAACGGTGAAAAGTGCCACCAACATCATCACTAACAAAGCTTTCAGTTTCATGGTTTGCTCCTGACAGTCAACGTTATGGGCGGGCCGCTCTCGTCAAAAAGGGACCCCCCAGAGAACCACGGCTACGATGAACCGGACAAGGGCGGAGGATGCCGTCCTCAGGCCTGCTCCCAGTACTGGGATGGAGTTCTAGGGGGATTTCAAGGGAGGCCGCGCCAAATTTTGATCAGGGAGAGAAGATAGCCTGAGTTGTTGGTTCTCTCGCTACCTCTCGGTTGAATCACCCGGGCGAGGTGCTCGAGAGACCCTGAACTATCTTCCTTTCGCCTTTCGCAATAGCGCCCGGGGCAGGGGAGGCCCCAAAAAAGACCGGAGCGTCCCAGGAAACCTGGGGCTTCCAACCGGTCGGTGCTCAGGCGCAATCCTCAATTTTTCAATCAGTTACCAAGGTTTGGGCTCTCCGCCCGCTGCGGGTTTCTCCCGCTTAAGGCCTATTTTTTGCACTTTATTGACTTAAAGGTGTGCTTCCCCCGGCGACTCAATAGGATAAGGGCTTGAAAACCGTCGTAGGTCGTTCTTTGTCCGCTGTCCGCAAAACCACCCCCGCAAAGGGCTTCGGGGATTCGGAACAGCTTGCGAGTGACGACGTACGGCGCATTCCCTGGCTGCGGAAAGGCATTCGTACATGCACAAACCGGTTAAGTATGTAGAGAAAGCGGTCACAGTTGCCGCCTCGGGCGCGTGGTTCGTGTTGTCACGGTTGAACCGCATCAAGCCCAATCCATCTCCCAAGCCGAAGTGGTCCGACAAGCCGCTGCTCAAGTCTTACGAGAAGTCGAAGCCTCCGCTCGGATGGCCGCGCACGACCGACTCGCTGTGCCCGAAGTGCGTCCCGGAAATTCGCAACCAGATTCTCGATGGTCATTTGCCGACCGACATCCTGCTCAATGAAAAGGTCGGAGAAATCAAGGCCACCATTCTCGAGCGCGACGGCAAGATCATGATGATCAAAGATTGCCCGAAACACGGCCACTTCGAGGACGTGATGTCGATCGACACCACCTTCTCGCAGCACCTCGAAGAGGTGTTCCCAGGCCGCGACATCCGCGCCCACAACGACGAGAAGCTGCACAACCACGGCTCTTCGACCGTGAAGTATGGCCGCGGATCGGTGCTAACCATCGATCTCACCAACCGCTGCAACATGATGTGCGATCCCTGCTTTATGGACGCGAACCAGGTCGGCTTCGTGCATGAGCTGACGTGGGAGGAAATCAAGCAAATGCTTGACAACGCGATCACCATCAAGCCGCGACGACAGATGAGCGTGCAGTTCTCCGGTGGCGAGCCCACACTGTCCCCTTATTTCCTCGATGCCGTGCGTTACGCCCGCAAGGTTGGATACAACTCCGTCCAGGCGGCGACCAACGGCATTGAGTTCGCAAAGAGCTTTGAGTTCGCGCAGCAGGCTGCCGAAGCTGGTCTGCGTTACGCCTATCTGCAATTCGACGGTATCGGCAATGCTGCCAATGCTCATCGCAAGGTTGGCAATCTGTTCGACGTAAAACTGAAAGCCATCGACAACCTGCATCGCGCCGGAGTTGAAATCGTGCCGGTCGTGACCATTGTCAACGGCATTAACAACGAACAGGTAGGCCGTATCATTCAGTTCGCCCTGGACAATCCAAAGCGGATTGGCTTCCTGTCGTTCCAGCCGGTCAGCTTTACCGGCCGTGACGAGGAAATCACCGACGACCGCCGCCAGGCGCAGCGCTATACTCTGTCGCACTTGGCGCACGACGTGAAGAACCAAACCGGACTTGGCGAGCCCGCGCGCGATTGGTTCCCGATCAGCTTCATGTCGACCTTCAGCGATTGGGCCGACCTGATGCATGCCAACGACACCAACAATAACTGGGGCCAGCTCTCCTGCGGCTGCCACCCAAATTGCGGCACGGGTATGGCGGTCATGATCGACAAGGAGACCAAGGAAGCGGTTCCGGTTACGGCGTTTCTCCATGGCGATCAGTTGGCCAAAGACATCGCCAAGATCAACGATGCGGCTCGCGGCAAGTTCCTCAGCGGGCTTGGCATGGCGCTCGTTCTGGCGAAGAACTACGATCCTTTCCAGACCCCGAAACACTTCCGCCTGTGGGACCTCTGGAAGAAGTTCGACAAGAACTACAACGTTACTGGCCGCAACTACGGCAAGGTTGGTCCGGACCGCACCCTCGACGACGTGATAAAGCGGCGTCAGGACCGGTGGAACTTCCTGTTCATCGCGGGCATGTGGTTTCAGGACTTGTTCAACTACGACTTCCGCCGCACCGAGCAGTGCATCATCCCGTACGCCACGCAGGAAGGCGAGATTTCATTCTGTGCGTACAACACGGGTATCGGCTGGCGCAACATCATCGAGAAGATGCACATGACCGCAACCCTGACCAAGTGGTACGAAGAGCATGGGCGGCACGAGATCTTTGCCGGCGGCAAGAACGTCGCCATGGAATCAAGGGAGCACTCGCTGTACCTCCGCGAGGGCATCGTGACCGAGGAAGAGCAGCACGATCTCGACAAGCTGGGCATTGCGAAGAATGCACGCGAAGAAAAGATTCGCGCGCGCGACGCCAAGCTGAAGGCAGGCGAGAACGGGAATGCTCGTGGGCCACAGAAGAACGATCAAGCGTACAACGCCCGTATGGCGGCCCTGTACCGCGAGGTCGTGTTGAAAGAGAAGCCGGCGCAATCGGAGAACGGATTCCTTCCGATCAACGCCCTGCTCAAACCCAACGGCAACGGCTCTTCCCCGTCCGCTCCTGAGAGCAAGCCGGAAGTGGCCGAGCCCGTTTCGGGAGACTAGAAAACCCGGGGGCTTTCCCCTCTGCTGTCTAAAAAGCACCAGCAAAAAGGCCGCCTCGGCGGCCTTTTTCATTGGCTCGGGGCGCTACCGAAGTTGATCTGTCTGGTCCGGTTGGGCCAGGGAAATTCATGGGTAATACCCTCCGGTTCCGGCCGTAACCTTATGTAATCTCGATTTTTTATTCTCGAAAATCCAGAATGGTGGAACCGGCAGTTTCATGCAGGGTAGGCCGATGCGCGGTTGGACCCTGTGGACATCGCTGCCAAGGGGAGACTCATGGCGAACACGGGGGAATTGCGTGTGTTTCTTCTAATCCAGGAAGAAACCACGATTCGAAGCTTCCTGGCTGTCTGTAACCAGCTGGAAATTGCGGCCGAACCGATTCCTCCTGTGGAAGAGATCGCCATGCATCTCGCGGAACGGAAATATGTCGGTGTGATTGTCGATTTTGATCATCAGGAGACGGAAGAATATCTTTCCGCTTTGCAGCAGAGCAAGATCAATAAGAACGCGGTGGTAGTGGGGGTGGCAACCAGCGCCAAAAAGCTGGAACGTGCGCTTGACTGGGGTGCGCACTTCGTCCTCCGGCGCCCTTTTGAAATGGTCGAACTGCAGCGGACCTTGCGTGCGGCTTACGATGTCATGCTGGCAAATCAGCGGCGGCAGTTCCGGTGCGAAATCGCTCTGCCGGTGCGGTTACGCATGGTACGGTCAGGGGCAACGTTTGAATGTTCGAGCGTAAACATCAGTTCCAACGGCATTGCAGTTTCTGGCTCGATGCGTACGAAGCAGTTCGACAGCCTCGATCTCGAAATTGTGCTGCCGGATGGCTTTGTCGTCCTGGCTACGGGAATTGTGATTTGGGAGGACAAGCAGGGAAAGTGCGGTATCAATTTCCAAGTCCGCACTCCCGAGATGCGGCAGAAACTAGACTCGTGTCTGCTCCCCCACCAAGCGTCGCTTTCGAATTCGGAACCGATCGGACGCGATTTTTCTGGGATCCCGCCCCACACCACGAAGGGAATCAAAAGCTCGGAGCAGGGGAACGGCGCTTAAGGAAGTTTGCTGGTGCCCCGAGATCCTGACGCAAATGGCCGTCTCGCGTTCCTGAAACACCCAAGACTGAACACAGCTCTGTCTCGGGCAGCGGTTCGCGCAAGAGCTGCTATGCGGCGCGGTGCAGGCGGAAAGGAGCGCTGAGCAGGCGCGCAGGTAACAGAATGACAGCCGTAATTAACGCCAGGACACCGTGCATGGTAATTCCCACGATGCGGAAAGGAAGCAGCAGCAACCAAACGATCGGATAGAGTATCAAGGCCACGAGGGCTATCGGCCAACAGAGCACAAAGAGAATGCACCAGAGAAGGAATGCTGCCACCTGAGACCTCCGCCCTGAATGATACGAGCACGGGCCGGCAAAAGTTCCTTGGAGCCCTTTTCGCTCGAGGCCAGCGGCCTTCAGGCGCGAGCAAGCGAGTGCGCCCGGGGTCCGGGACACTTCCAAGCTCCTTCTCTTCCGAAGCCTTCCTTGCCTTTGCTCTCGGAGCCGGTGATTGGTCACTTCAGTAACTTGCCCCCACGTGACCACTGCACCTAGCATCGGTGTATGCTCCGCAGCCTGCTCCTCAGTCGTGACGAGACCACTACACGAATGATCACGCGTGGCTTCAAGGATCTTGAAGTTGATCTTGAGCACTGTTCGGGATCCGATCAGTTCCTGGTACGCGCTCTTGAAACGCGCTACGACGCCATTGTTGTGGATGACCAGGTGGAGGAAGCTGCGAGTGCCTTGGAGCAGATCGTCGGCCTTGCCAATTGCGGCAAGGCGGTACGCATCGTGCTTGCCGAACACAAAGCCACGATGCCGGGCATTTTCAAGACGGGCTCGCAGATTGTGCTCTACAAGCCGCTATCCTCGGAGCGAGTTCGCCAGGGTCTCCGTGCGGTACGAAATCTGATGGCCAGGGAGCGCCGCCGTGGAACCCAGCGGGTTCTGACGATGGTGCCGGCAAGAATTGGCCCGCGCCACGCACGCTTGTCTGCTATCCAAGTGCTGCTTGCGGACCTGAGCGATTCCGGAGCAGCTATCCGTTACGAGAAGGGGGATCTCCCGGTTGCAAACACCCTCAGCCTGGAGTTCACACTGCCGGGAACGGCGAATCGGATCCACTGCCTTGCGGAGTTGGTGTGGCAGGACTACCACGGAACCGGCGGTCTCCGTTTCGTCGACATGCCGAGCGTCGCACGGCAACAGTTGGCGGACTGGCTAAGCGAAAGCCAGAAAGCCAGTCGCAAGGCAGCCAGCGCGAAAGGGTGAGCGAGCCCGTTCGGGCACTCGCATTCTCAACTCGCCAGCTCAGGTGATTCCAATGCCCCGCCCAGGGGCTTGCACAATGGTGCACTCCGTATCCTCGTATAATGAAACAAGGTTGGAATCTTCCTTCCAGGGGATCCTTTGAGCGCACACATGCATGGAGGGCCGCAGCCCGGGCCACAGCCCTTGCCGGGGGTGGACGCGATCGTGGCCGTCGGTTCCGGCAAAGGAGGCGTGGGAAAGACCACGCTGGCGGTGAATCTTGCCCTTGCTTTGGCGAAGCTCGGGTTCAAGACTGGTTTGCTCGATGCCGATGTCTATGGTCCCAATGTTCCGCTCATGCTTGGCACCAGCGCCCAGCCCAGAGTGGTCGGCGAGAACCGGATCGAGCCTCCGGCGGTTCATGGACTCAAGACCATCTCCGTGGGCCTGCTCAACCCGGGGGACAAGCCTCTGATCTGGCGCGGGCCGATGCTGCATTCGATCGTCCGCCAGTTCCTGGGACAAGTAGAATGGGGGCTGCTCGACTACCTTATCGTCGATCTGCCTCCCGGAACCGGAGATGTGGCATTGTCGCTGATTCAGAATGTGCCCCTGACAGCTTCGATCGTTGTCTCGACTCCGTCCGATGTTTCTCTCCAAGACGCGCGTAAGGCGATCGAGATGTTCCGCCAGATGAAGGTCGATATCGCTGGCATTGTCGAGAACATGAGCTACTTTGTTTGCCCGCACTGCCACCATGAAATCGATGTCTTCTCACGCGGCGGTGCCGAGAGAACAGCTCGCCAATTCGGGTTGAATTTCCTAGGCAGCATACAGCTTGATCCCGAGATCCGGCGGTCCGGGGATGAAGGCAAACCGGCAGTGCTCGAAGGCGAGAATTCTCCGCATGCCAAGGCTTTGTTCGACTTTGCTAGAAAAGTGGTGGAGCGGGTTGGGCAAATCCGGGCAAACGCCGGGGAAGGCGTCATCCACATCCAGTAGTTTCCCGGTCTCATCCAATAGGCAGGAGCCCTTTACGTACAGACCAGCAAGTCTTTCACGTGCTGACAGGGGTTTTCTGAGTGGCTAGAATATAAAAGGATAGCGAATTGGGAGCGCTCGGAAGGCGGCAGGCAGCTTTGGCGTATGAGCGATGGCCGTCTAACCTATTGTTTCCTATGCTGTTGCCCTAATGGCGTAAAAGGTTCGGGAACCGGGGCTTTCCCATCTCAATAAAGTATGTCGGCAGGCCAACCCATAGGGAACCGGGAACGCGAAATACTGACGGCGATTGTCGAGACCTATATTTCGACGGGCGAGCCAGTGGGCTCGCGTGTGCTTTCGCGTGGAAGCCGGGAGGGATTGAGCCCGGCGACCATTCGCAACGTCATGGCTGACCTGGCGGATGCCGGCTACCTTGACCAACCGCACACCTCTGCCGGCCGAGTTCCGAGTACGGCCGCGTATCGGTATTACGTGGAGCAGCTCAGTGGAAAGACGCAGTTATCCCAGGCGGACGCCAGCGTCATCGAAGATTCCCTGCGCGGCGTGAGCGACGTACAAGAGTTCATGGAGCGCACATCGCATGTGTTGTCGCTGATCTCGCGGAACGTTGGCGTGACCATAGCTGTAAGCGGGCCGAAAAATGCCCTCGAACATGTCTACTTCTCGCGCTTAGGCGATCAGAAAGTGCTCGCGGTGGTGGTGACGAAATCGGGCTTGGTACGCGATCGCGTGCTGCGGCTGGATTTGCCGCAAGTTGACCTGGACGTTGCTGCGCGCTTCATCAACGATAACTTTCGCGGCTGGACGCTTGAAGCGGTGCGCGGTGAAATTGCGCGTCGCCTAGAAAAAGAGCGCAGCGAGTACGACCGGTTGATGTCGTCCGTCGAGCAGTTGTACAAGCAGGGCGTGCTCTCGGGCGACGACTCCGCGCAGGTCGTATTCATCGAGGGTGCGTCGAACCTGGTCGCCAATGAACAGGACCGCGCGCGCCTGCAGGAACTGCTCGCGGCGCTCGAACAAAAGCAACGGCTGGTGGAACTGCTGAGCGCATACCTCGACGCCAAGCAAGAAGCGGTGCGCGTGGTCATCGGTCTCGACGAAGCCCAGCCTTCGATGCGCAACCTGGTGCTGATCGGAACGCCAGCTCGCGTGGGCGGAGAAGTCATGGGGTCCTTGGCGGTATTGGGGCCGCCGCGGATTGACTATCAACACACCATTACTGCCGTGTCCTATATTGCACGGCTGTTTGACAAAATTCTGAATGAGAATGAGTAGTCATGGCTAGAGGCAACGGGAAAACACAATTCGATGAGCAGCCCATGGACGTAGAACACGAGCTCCCGCCTTCGGACGGGGAAGAAGACCAGCCAAGCGCAAAGGCCGACCCAGCTAAGGGGGAAAGGGTTTCTGAAGCGGAGAAACTCCGTGCCGAGCGCGATGTTCTCGTCGACCGCCTGGCGCGTATGCAGGCGGAATTCGACAATGCAAGAAAGCGTGCGCAACGTGAGCAGCAGGACTATCGCGACTACGCCCTTAGCGATGCGATCAAGGCGCTCATTCCGGTGATGGACAGCTTCGATCGGGCGCTACAGTCGTCGCCGGAGAAATCGGAGTTCCACCTGGGTGTCGAGCTGATTCACAAGCAATTGCAGGATGCCTTGGCGAAGATTGGGGTTCAGCCGATTGCGGCCAAGGGACAGCCGTTCGATCCCCGGCTTCACGAGGCCATCGAAATGGTGGACACCGAAGACGCCAAGGACAACGAGGTCATCGATGAGCTGCAGCGTGGCTACAAGTTGAAGGACAGGTTGTTGCGTCCGGCCATGGTGCGCGTGGCACGAAATACAAAACACTAACTACTAAATTCGCGATTCGAGAGGGCGAAACCCTGCCAAGTAACGTAAAACGAGATTATTACGAAGTATTGGGCGTCCAGCGGGGCGCAACGGATCAGGAGATTAAGAGCGCCTACCGCAAGCTGGCGCTGCAATATCATCCCGACCGTAATCCGAATAACCCGGACGCCGAAGAGAAATTCAAGGAATGCAGTGAGGCGTATGCCGTCTTGGCCGATGCGGAGAAGCGCAGCATGTACGACCGTTTCGGGCATGCCGGCATCGGTGGTCCCGCCGGCGGCGCTGGATTTGACGCCAGTGTCTTTCAGGACTTCAACGACATCTTCGGCGAGTTCTTTGGGTTCAGCGACATTTTTGGCGGAGGTGGCCGCGCCGGTCGCCGCACGCGCGCTCAGCGCGGAGCCGACCTGCGCGAGGACATCACCATCGAATTCGAAGAAGCGGTGTTCGGCACTGAGAAGACCATTTCATATCGCCGCTATGAATCCTGCGATGCCTGCAAGGGATCGGGCAGCGCTCACGGAAAGGCTCCCACCACCTGCCGTACCTGCGGGGGCCGCGGCCAGGTCCGCTACCAACAGGGATTCTTCAGCATTGCGCGCACCTGCTCGGCATGTCAGGGTGCGGGCACGGTGGTGAGCGATCCTTGCCTGAGGTGCAAGGGTGAAGCTCGCGTGATTCAGCAGAAGACAGTCGAAGCCAAGATCCCTGCCGGCGTTGAGGAAGAGACCCGCATTCGTTTCTCGGGGCTTGGCGAAGCCGGCGTGCATGGCGGTCCTGCCGGCGATCTCTACGTCGTGCTCCATGTGAAGGATCATCCATTCTTCGAGCGCGAGGGGACCGATCTACACTGCGTGGTCCCAATCTCCTTCCCGCAGGCTGCCCTGGGCACTGAGATTCAGGTGCCCACCCTCGAAGGGGAGCAGAGTCTCAAGATCCCCGAGGGCACGCAATCGGGTACGGTGCTCAAGCTGCGGAATAAGGGCGTTCCCGTGCTCAATGGCCATGGCAAAGGCGACTTGTTCGTCGAAGTCCGGGTGCAGACCCCGGCTAAGCTGAACAAGCGGCAGCGTGAACTGCTGCAAGAGCTGCAAGGGACGACTCCGGTTGAGAACAAGCCCCAGCGCCGCACGCTGCTGGGCAAAGTGAAAGAGATGTTCAACGACCTCTCGTGACGAGAGAATAGTGGATGGGGAATTGAAGACGGCACGATTCTGGATTCGCTACTCTCTGTTCACTCCATGACCCGCCGACGCTGGATCGCTGACGAAGCTTTGGGAAACCGCGCCGCACTCCTCGGCGAACACGCACGTCATCTCGCGCAGGTCCTGCGCGCGCAGGTCGGTCAGGAGTTTGAAATATCCGTTGAAGGGCAGGTCCGTAGCGGCCGCATCGCGGCGATTTCCCCTGAGCGTGTCGATTTCGACCTCGGTGAGGCGGTTTTTGCTTCCCAGCCTTTTCCGATTACTGTCGCCATTTCCATTTTTAAGTTCGATCGCATGGAGTGGGCAATTGAAAAGTGCACCGAACTCGGCGTCTTACGAATCGTTCCGCTGATTGCGGCGCGTTCCGAGCCCCACCTGGCCTCGGCAGCGTCCAAACGGGTAGAAAGATGGAGACGCATCGCACACCAGGCTGCTGAACAATCGCGGCGGGTTTCGCCGCCGCAGATCGATGAACCAGCCAAAGTGAAAGCGTTTCTAGCTGTCGCGAAGAACGGAACTAGAGTTCTGTTGTCCGAAGTCGAGGAGAATGCCTTGAGGAACCTGATCCCACCTTTTGGCCCGCTCACACTTGCCTTCGGCCCTGAGGGTGGTTGGAAAGAACAGGAGCTGAGGGAATTCGGGCAAGCAGGATGGCAGCCGGCCTCACTCGGCCCAACCATTCTGCGGGCAGAAACCGCCATCATCGCCTCCGTCGCCATCGCCCTTTCTTTGCTTGGCCGAGCATGAGAGGAGATCCCGGGGCTCCTCCGGTGCGCCTTCGCGGTACTTCCTGCTCGCGTTCCGGCCATAATTTCCGCAAGCAACTCTGCTATCCTCGGCTCAATGGCAGTAACGCGTAAGGTTTCCTCGATCCTCCCCGATCCGCAGCAAAGGCTGGCCATTGAGCATGTTCATGGCCCAATGCTGGTTGTGGCCGGAGCCGGAACCGGCAAGACCACTGTCCTCATTCAGCGTGTTGCGCGGCTGATTCGCGAGGGGAATGCCCACCCCAACGAAATCGTTGCCTTGACCTATACCGACAACGCTGCCGCCCAAATGCGGGACCGTCTTGGGGCGGAATTGGGGCGCCGCGAGATTCAAGGTCTCAAGGTATGTACGTTCCATGCGTATTGCAACGACCTGCTCATCGCCGCCGATCGAAAGTTCGGCGTCCTCGATGACAAGCAACTCTGGATCTTTCTGCGCCGCCATCTGCGCGAATTGAAATTGAACTATTTTGTGCGTGCAGCCAACGTCTCCAAGTTCCTCGACGATCTGCTCGACTTTATTCGTCGTTGCCATGACGAACTGGTCACTCCGGAGGATTACCGTAATTATCTTAGGCGGATCGAAAACGACGAGCTCCCGCTTCCCAGGGTGACGAAATCGAAGGACGTCCATGAACTCAGCGGAGATGAGGCCCTGGGCCGTTGCCGGGAGATTGCCTTCGTGTTCGAGACGGTTGAGCGGATGTTGAGCGAACGCAACCTGGGGACGTTCAATCACATGATTGTTCGCGCGAATGAGTTGCTCCGAGGCAGCTCTGATGTGCGTGACCAAGCCCGCATGCGGGCTAAGTTCATCCTCGTCGATGAGTTTCAGGATGCGAACTACGCGCAAATCGAGGTTTTGAGCAAGATTGCGGGAAGCGAAGCCCCCAGCGCGGGCCAAGGTGAGCACCCTGCACAGCCCAACATCTTTGCTGTAGGCGATCCCGATCAGGGCATCTACCGTTTCCGGGGGGCCTCGAGCGAGGCATTCGACCTTTTTCTGCAGCGCTTCCCGGACGCGAAGCTGGTTCCACTGACTCTCAACCGACGTTCGACAGCTCCCATTCTCAGGTGCGCTTACCAGGTGATCGACAAGAACCCGGAGATATCTGCGCACGCCGGAACACCATACCGGCGCGAGCCATTGGTTTCTGCCCGCGATGAGCAAGACCCTGAGCTCGCATCGACCCGCTTGCCGGTCGAAGCGGTGCTGGTGACCGGCACCTTCATGGAGGCCACCGATCTGGTGCAAGCGCTGATGGAACGCAGGAAACGCTCACGATGCCAGTGGAAAGACATTGCAGTGTTGTACCGCATCCACACCCATCGCGAGGAAGTCGCCCATGAACTAGCCCGTAATGGCGTGCCCTTTTCGATTGAGGCGATGGATGTGCTCGACACACCTGAGGTGCGCGATCTCCTCGCTTGCCTCTCATCGGTGTTCCTTCCCGGGGACAGTGCGTCGCTGTTTCGAGTCGTCGCACTGCCCCGATTTGATTGCGATCCGGAAGCCCTGCGAAGCGGAATGAAGTCTTTGCCACGCGACTCTACGGCCGGCTTACTTGAAGTCCTTCCCGGGGTTCGAGGGGGTGTCGAGGTTCTGACTGCGATTGAAGCGGCAAGAGAAGCGGTTCGGGGTCTAAAGGCCAACGCGGCGCTGGTTTCGCTCGCTCGCCAATTCCAGCTGGGTTCGAATTCGGCCATCAGTGCCTTCCTCGAATTTGCCGAGAGGTGGGAGGAATTTCCCTTAACCGAGCGCGGGAGCCCGCTGGAGTTCCTGGAGTACCTCGAGTATTTCCGCGAAGCCCGCGGAACGGTGCCCCTTGCCCTTGCTGAAGAAGAGAATTCGGTCAAGCTGATGACCGTGCACGGGGCGAAGGGCCTCGAGTACCAGCACGTCTTCCTCTTGCGCGCCATCAAGCCAAGTTTCCCAGCGGCCTACCGCGAGAGTCTGGTTGATTTTCCGCGCGAGCTGCGAAATTCGACCTCGTTCTCCGCTTTCGACGACAAAACGCTTTCCGAACACGAGGAACGCCGCCTGTTCTATGTTGCCATGACCCGCGCGCGCGACACGTTGACGGTGTACGCTCCCTTCGGACGAGGCGAGAAGGACCGGACCCCGCCCGGTTTCTTACGCGAGCTGTTGAAAGCACGTGAGCTCAAGCCCGCGCTTCGGGAACGCAACTGCCGCGAATTTCAAACCGGAATCTTCACCCAGGAAGAGTTTGCCCCTTCCTCGCGCCTCTCCGAGTGGGTGTCGATGCCTCCTGCGTCTGATCTAGCCAGCACCTTGAGCGCCAGCGCCATCGACAACTACAAACTTTGTCCCTTACGCTTCAAGCTGGATCGGGAGTGGAGAATCCCGGGCGAAGTGTCGGCGGCACTGCAATACGGCGCCTCGATGCACCGAGTACTACGAACCTATTACGATTCGGTTCGGCTGGGCCGCCCCAAGTCGGAAACCGAACTCCTCCAGCTATTCCGCGACGATCTCACGGCCGAGACCATCGCTGATCCCTATCAGCACGAATTGTACGAACAGCAGGGAATTGCTCAGTTGAAGGAATTCCTCTCATCCGCCGAGGGCAAGCCAAGCCAGGTCCTTCATACCGAGGAGTACTTCAATATCCGGGTGGGCGTGACCACCCTTGTAGGCCGCATCGATCGTATGGACCGCGGGCCGGACGGTGGGGTTGTGATCGTTGATTACAAAACTGGAAAGCCAAAGTCACAGGAGGACGCCGACGAGAGCCTACAGCTTTCGTTGTATGCGCTAGCCGCCCGCGAAAAGTGGGGATACCTTCCCGAACGTCTCGCCTTTCACAATCTGGATGGGAATACGGTGATCAGCACTGCCCGCGGTGCCATGGAACTCGAAGAAGCTCGCAACCAAGTGGAGAAGATTGCGGCGAAAATTGCGGAAGGGAAGTTTGAGCCGAGAGTTGGTTATCACTGCAATTCCTGCGCCTATCGCGGGATTTGCCCGAAGACCGAGAAACGGGTGCCGGAGATTGCCATTGCGGCAGAACAGTTCAACTGAAACAACTCCCAAAAACTTAGGGGACGCTTTCGCGTCCCCTTTGCCTTTTGCTGCAATCAGCAATTAGTGTTTCTTCTTCTTTGCAGCTTTCTTCTTGGTTGCCATGTTAACTATTCTCCCTTCCATTGTTCATGGATCAATGCAACGGTCGTCTGTTGCAACTGTCTGAATGTATAGAGTTATTGAAATCTGAAGTCAAGAAAAAAATGAAGCATGAAGCCGGTCGAATTGGAGGTACGAAGGTCACCGAAGAGTCGTTCACGGGAATCATTCCGGCGCGAGCGATGAATTTTCTGCCAGCTCGCGTCTGCGCGCCAGACATTTCACTTGCGAACCATGAGCCCTCGGGCTGATTCAATGAAGAGATGGATGCCTCCTGTGAAGCGATGACGATGATCCTGAAACGCCTGGGCGACGCTTGTCTTGGTGATGACACGAATCGAAGTCGAGCGCAGGCTGAAACCTTGGATGCAAGCTCCTATAATTGAATGTGTCCATCGAGGAGAGCCCCATGCCCGCAAACAACGATGTCGTCATCATCTCCGCCTGTCGCACTCCGGTGGGAAAGTTCCAAGGCAGCCTCTCTGATCTCAGCGCAACTCAGCTGGGTGCGATTGTCGTGCGCGAAGCCGTGAAGCGCGCCGGGATCAATCCTGCCATGGTCGACGAATGCATCATGGGCAATGTGCTTTCCGCGGGCCTGGGGCAGAACCCCGCACGCCAGGCCGCGCTCTTTGGAGGGCTGGCTCCCGAAGTTGGAGCAATGACCATCAACAAGGTTTGCGGTTCGGGATTGAAAGCCGTCGGGCTTGCCGAACAAGCGATTGCGACCGCCAATAGCACCATGGTTGTAGCCGGCGGCATGGAATCCATGACCAACGCACCCTACCTTCTGCCGCAGGGACGCAAGGGATTCCGCATGGGCGATGCCCAGGTAGTCGATTCCATGATTCGTGACGGGCTGTGGGACGTTTACAAGAACTACCACATGGGGATTACGGGCGAGAACGTCGCCGAAAAGTATGGCATCACACGCGAAGAGCAGGACGAATTCGCGGTTGATTCCCATCGCAAGGCGGTTGCGGCGATCAAGGAGTGCAGACTTAAGTCTCAGATCATCCCCGTCGAGCTTCCTGCGAAGAAGAAAGGCGCGGCGCCGGTCATCTTTGACAAAGACGAGTCTCCGCGTGAGGACACTACCATCGACATCCTGCGATCTCTCAAGCCTGCGTTCAAGAAAGACGGAACCGTGACCGCTGGAAATGCTCCGGGGGTAAACGATGGCGCGGCCGCCGTGGTTGTGACCAGCGCTCGCCAGGCACAGGAGCTGAGGGTGAAGCCCCTGGTGCGAATCGTCGCCCAGGCAACCAGCGGCATTGATCCCGAGTGGGTCATGATGGCCCCGGTCGGTGCTGTTCGCAAGATCTGGGAGAAGACCGGCTGGAACAAAGACGATGTCGATCTTTATGAATTGAACGAAGCTTTTTCGGTGCAGGCTCTGGGCGTCATGCGCGAGCTCGGCCTTAACCCCGACAAGACCAACGTCAATGGCGGCGCCGTCGCCATCGGCCATCCCATCGGTGCCAGCGGCGCGCGCGTTCTGGTGACGCTTATTTATGAAATGATCCGCCGCGATGTGCATCGCGGCATCGCTGCTCTCTGCCTTGGTGGGGGAAACGCCGTGGCCATGGCAGTCGAGAGATGAGGGCTTAGGCTAATTTCGTTCCCACGGCGGCGGCACCCGCACCGACGCCATGCCCGCTGCGGTCGCTGCATCGACCCCCATCTGCGTATCTTCAAACACCAGGCAATTCCTGGGAGACACTCCCAATTGCTTAGCCGCGATCAAGAACGGCTCTGGATCAGGCTTGCTCTTCGTGTAATCCCCGGCGCAGACCAGCACCTCAAATCTGTCTAACAGTCCGATCGCGCGCAGGGAGGCCTCCACAGAGTCTCTGGTGCTGCCAGAGACAACGGCGAAAGGAATGCGCCCACGTTGCAGTTCCATGTGCTCGAGGACCTCGGGAACACACTTGAGCCGTGGGAGATATTCAAAGTACAACTCCTCCTTTCGCTTTGCCACTCTCGCAATCGGCATCTCGATGCCTTGTTCGCGTCCCACGAGCTCGATGATCTCAACAATGGGCACACCTCCGAGCTGGTAGAAGCGTTCTTCGGTGAACTTGCAGCCCCATTCTCCGAGCGCCTGACTCCAGGCAATGTAATGCAAGGGCATCGAGTCAGCGACGGTGCCGTCACAGTCGAATAAGTATGCTTTGAAATCCCCGGAAGGTAAGGTGATTTTGGGAGCCACTCTCCAGTTTACCTGTAGGATCTGCCGGGAAGGTAATGTCTCAATGATGTCGGCGCGATTGACTGCACCGCCGTGCTTAGGTCCGCATCAGCCAGACGCTATTCGTCGTGTTTTGCCTCGTGATGCCCAAAGTCCAGCCCGAAGTGGGGTTCAGACTTCGTTCCGGTGATCTTTACCGGCAGCTCCGTGCCCGCGCCGTTCTTGCTGAATAACGGATCGACTGGCTTCAGTAGGATTGATTTGAATCCGGTGGTCATATGCGAGAGCTTGGCCTGCAGCCTCGCCTTCCCGTGGAAATCAAATTCGTTGCCATCGAGACTGTATCGTCCGGTCATGGTGACTTCGGTCCCGGGAACGGTGAACTGCAGCGCGGAAAACGAAAGCATTCCTGACTTCAGCCGGAACGTCCCCCCTACCTGAGCCTGAATGAGATCGGCAAGTTCGGTCTTTGCGAGTTTCGGCTTGCCCTGGCTTCTCAAACTGAGAGCGCCAATCTTGTCCTGGATCTTGTCATTCGAGAAGTGCGCACCGGAGACTTCAAAATTGCCGGCAAGCCTCAGCCGGTCGCTAAGATCTTCCTCCCCAGTTGGCAGGTCGAATTTTGTAAGCAGTCTCACTTTTCCGGTCATCACCGGAGGGTCGGTCCGGACTCCCAGCTTCAACAGATCTTCAATTTGGCCAGCTCCGATTTCAACGGTGAGGGTCACACGGTGTCCGGCAGGATTCGCCACCTTTACCACGGATCCGCGGGCAATGAGCGAGGAGTGAATAATTTTCGCCGTAACCGGCTGCAAGTACGTATCCCCGGTAGTGCCATCCACAATGGCGTGAAACTCAGTTGTAAGCGGAACGGCGTGTCCGCTGCGGGCTACCTTGAAGTCGGGCGTCTCCGTCTTTCCATCGACGACAATGTTGTCGAGGGAGCCTGAATACCGGCCAACCGAGGACAGAATTCCCGCAATGCCTTTGATCGTGCTCAGGTCGGCGCCACTGAAGGAGTAGGTGCCCTCGACCGGCGTGTCTTGCGGGCTATTCTCATTGAAAGGCCCAAACTCGCCGATTGCATGGATCATGCCCACCGGTTTTGGGTTCACAAGATCCGCCTCGAAATTTATTCCTCCTTCAGAGCCGCCGTTGTCCATGACCAGGTTTTGAATATCAAATACCAGAGGAAGCTTTCCCGGCCGGCTGGTGTTAATCACTAATTCCGCGTGGTCACCCTCAAAGTGGTCGACGTAGATCTTGCCCTTCCCGTGTTTTCGCATGCTGGTGATTTGCTGGCGGTCGCCAGCAGGCGGAATGTTGAGCGAGAGGCCTTGCAAATGCACGGTGTCCACGTGCGTAGGCGTGTGCAGTAAATTCCACCACCCGATGGTAAAGCGGAAACTGGCAATGGCGATCAGGGGTTGTAGGCCCGGTTGATGGGTATTAGGATCGCGTCTCCCGTAGATACGAAGGTCCTGGCCGGAAACATGAAAACCGTTCTGGATCGTAACGTGGAATGCGCCCAACTCCACTTGGCTTTGAAAGCGGTCTGCCAGCGTGCGAATCACCCTTCCCCGGAGGATAGGGCCGGCATCGTAAGCCGAAATCACCAGAACGACCGCAAATGACAACGCGAGCGCTAGCGCCGTCCACGCAAGCCAGCGCGCTTGATTACGCTTGCCTTTTGCCCCGGTCAAAACCTCGGTATCGAGCAGCACAAGTGCTTAGAGTTGCTGGGACGGTAAACAGATGTCCAAGCAAGCCATTCGGGCGCTGCCTTGGTTGGGCTTACTCGAGTCGCGGCCGTACCAATTCCCGGGGGCCTACTTTTTCGCCTTCGGCGGGTATTTCTCGATGGGCTTTTTAACCATATCGTCGAGCTTGCCTCTGATCTTCGTAGCGTCGCGCTGTTCCTCCGTGGAGATTCCGCGCCACACCAGAGAATGGGTCGAGGGATCACGCAGATCGATCACCAGCGTTCCATCGGCGTAAGGAACACGCACATAGCGAGTCCCCCAGCCCCGCCATCCGGCAGGGTAGGCTTCCACCTCTGTCTTTCGCGCTGACCCGAAGTGATAGACCACGTTTAAATCAGCCGGCCCGCTCTCGGACTGGGACAAACCTCTCGAGGTGAGGTCGCGCACCAGGGCGGTTTCAATCTGCTTCTTCACAAGTTCGCTGTTGAGAGCGGGGTTCTTGCTGTTCAACTCTCCGCGGCGGATCGCAAACGTTCTGTACTTCGTGAAGTCCGCGCCTTGGTCAAATTCGATCGTGACTTTCTGCGCGCGGAGCGGGCGGGCGGCCGAGGCAAGCGAAAGAAGGACCATCGCAAGGGTGATAAGACCTGGGGTTGGGGTTCGAGCCATGTTCTTCTCCAGAAACGGGTGATGTTATCTCCAGCGTCACCCCGACAGGATGAGGCTGCCGGGCCCCGAGCGAGGAGCATTGTACAATCCCGGTTTTCCTCACGGGCGGCCGTATTTGCTCCAGGCGGCAGCAAAGCGGGGGAGAGTTGCGGGGCGGAACAGGGTCGATTGACTTTGTAAGCTGCTCTTATTGAGTTACATACAGGCGGAATAGGAGGGAAATTCTTGGTGGTCCCCAGTGTACCAACGTGGCCAAGGGAATCTAATAAATTGCTTGACGCAGTTCTCGATTCCTTGTACGTTAAAACGTTCCGAAGGCCTACGAAGCCGGTTCTTAGATGGATCTCTCCGAGCCGGGCTTATC